>ERZ1673693.7-NODE-7-length-335294-cov-19.639451_pt1 | contig 335294 bp, 276 predicted proteins | sample MGYA00580223_ERZ1673693 | MGnify/ENA primary metagenome ERZ1673693 (study PRJEB41218, sample SAMN15661741) | gut metagenome | host: Homo sapiens | place: Canada: London | collected 2015-08-20/2019-03-30 | study: EMG produced TPA metagenomics assembly of...
AATCGAACCCCTGTTTCCGCCGTGAGAGGGCGGCGTCTTAACCGCTTGACCAACGAGCCGAACTGATACTTATTATAGCATGTTTTTTTTTATTTGCAAGTATTTTTTTGAAGTTTTTTTATTTTTTTAAAAATATGAACAATTTACACAATTTCATTCTGCTTTTCCCACCATTTTCATGGCATTTTTACCTCTTTTTCATACATCAGATCCTCTATTACTTCACGCACCGTCGAAATCCGATCTATTTTTCCAACATTCGAACCGCAAAACACAAGTCCGTTTTCAACGTCTCCATGCACAGCACGGATCAACGCCTGTGTGATGCAGTACGGAATCTGCGCCGGTTTACAGTTTTTAATGCAGTGATAACAGCGTTCCACGCTCTCCGGCGCCCGTTCTGTCTTTTGGATAAAAGCATTGTTTAACGCACGCCCCGGCATGCCGACCGGACTTTTGATGATTTTTACATCAGTTTCTTTTGCATTCACATATGCTTTTTTATATCCTAAGGAAGCATCACACTCTTTTGTCGCAACAAATCTTGTCGCTGCCTGAACTCCGTCTGCTCCGAGTGCCTCGATCCGCTTTGCATCGGATGCATCCCAGATCCCGCCTGCTGCAAAAACAGGGATCTGCTTTCCATACTTCTCCTCGTACTTTTTCTTTTCTTCCACGATCCCCGTCAGCTCTTCCTCAAAACGGATCTTTGAAATATCATCTAACTGCTCCCTCGAAAATCCAAGATGTCCGCCCGCCTCCGGCCCCTCTGTGACGATAAAGTCTGCTGTCCTGCCGTATTTTTTATCCCAGGTTTTTAAAAGCAGCGCCGCCGCGCGCCTTGACGATACGATCGGTGCAATCTTTGCTTTTCCTGCTTCTACCAGCTCCGGCAGATCCACTGGAAGCCCGGCTCCGCAGATTACCGCATCCGCCCCGGCACGCACCGCCTCTTTAACATGCTCCCTGTATTGCTGTAATGCCACCATGACGTTGACTGCTATCATTCCTTTTCCAGATGCCAGTTCTTTTGCACGCACGATATGCTTTCGGATACTGCGCAGATTGCACGCTTCTTCATTTCCCACAAAATCCGGTTCCTCAAATCCGATCTGTGCCGTGGAGATCACGCCCATGCCGCCCTCCGATGCAACCGCGCCAGCCAGGCCGCTTAAACTCACACCAACTCCCATGCCGCCCTGGATCAGCGGCAGACTCAGATTCCATCCTTCAAAACGATTCATTGAAAAAATTTTCTTCATTGCCTTTCCCTCTATTATATATAGTTTTTATTACTATATATAATGGTATCATTCAATATATAATATGTCAATAATAACCATATTATTATTTGTAAAAAAAACGACTGTAAATTTTTTACGTTTACAGTCGTTTTCCGTGTTTTTATCATTTATAAATTATTTATTCCTGCGCAAAGACATCGACCTCTTCTATCGTAAGTCCTACACCGTCTGCAATCTCTTCTTTTGACAACTTTCCCTGTTTCAGCTATGCAGATCAATCGTCATATCCGTTCGGATTGTTCTTCTGCCATCTCCAGGAATCTTCGCACATCTCTTTGATACCATACTGTGCCTTCCAGCCAAGCTCACGCTCTGCCTTCGAAGGATCACAGTAACAGGTTGCAATATCACCTGCACGTCTCGGTTTGATGGAATAAGGAATCTTCACGCCGGTTGCAGCTTCGAAGTTTTTGACAATGTCAAGCACACTGTAACCATGACCTGTTCCAAGGTTATAGATTGCAAGTCCGCATTTCTCATCGATCTTCTTTAATGCTTTTACATGACCGAGCGCAAGGTCAACTACATGAATGTAATCTCTGACACCTGTTCCGTCCGGCGTGTCATAATCGTCACCAAATACGCCAAGTTCTTTTAATTTGCCGACTGCCACCTGTGTAATGTATGGCATCAGGTTGTTCGGGATGCCGTTCGGATTCTCTCCCATGGTTCCACTCTTATGAGCACCGATCGGGTTAAAGTAACGGAGCAAGATCACGTTCCACTCCGGATCTGCTTTCTGGATATCCATCAGAACCTGCTCTAACATGGATTTTGTCCATCCATAAGGATTGGTGCACTGACCCTTCGGGCAGTTCTCTGTGATCGGGATTTCTGCCGGATCACCGTATACGGTTGCTGAAGATGAGAAAATAATGTTCTTGCAGTTATGCTGACGCATTACATCCACCAGAGTCAATGTTCCTGAAATATTGTTGTTGTAATATTCCCAAGGTTTCTGCACAGACTCACCAACAGCCTTTAATCCTGCGAAATGGATACAGCTATCAATTTTTTCTTTTTCAAAAATCTCATTTAAAATTGTGCGGTCTAAGATATCGCCTTTATAAAAAGTCACTTCTTTTCCTGTGATTGCTTTTACACGCTCTAATGATTTTTCAGATGCGTTTACCAGATTGTCAAGTACAACAACCTCATAACCCGCATTTAACAGTTCTACGCATGTGTGACTTCCAATGAATCCGGCACCGCCGGTAACTAAAATTGCCATAGTTTTTTCCACCTTTCCATAACAAATCTTTTTGTTTTCCTTCAACGTTATGGGTACATCTTACCCCATTCTTTGGAAAATGTATAGCCAAAAATGTGTATATTATATGTAAAAATGTTGCATGTTGACCGAGTGGCCGGTATAATTATTTAGTGCAGCGCCGTGGGGTTGTGGCCGTCAGGCCGTGTGAAGCTGCTGGCAGTGGATTACCAGAGAATAATGGAGGATTACCATGTACGAAAAATATAAAAATTCTTACAAAGTAACAGAAAAAGAACTGGTTTCACTTTCCGTCTATAACGTGGGATTTCAGAGATGTGACTCGCTTTATCAGTGGGGACCGGGAATCCGGGATCATTATCTGATCCATTATATTATTTCGGGGAAAGGTTTTTACAAGATTGGAAAAAGAACTTATGAATTACAGGCTGGGGATTCTTTTTTGGTGTATCCAAATACAGAGGTTGTCTATTACGCTGCAGAGACTGACCCGTGGGAGTATGCATGGGTGGGTTTTACGGGCAGTGACGCTTCCATGATCTTAAAGGCAACGGATTTTTCGCCGGAAAAACCGATCATACGGGAGACACCGCACGGAAGTGATATCCACCGCCAGATACTCCATATTTACGATGCCAGAGGAAATGAATTTGAGCATGCCGTGGAAATGACCGGACGGCTCTATACGATGCTTGCCATGTTTTTACACGGCGCTTCCCATACGACGGAGCAAAATTCCGCCAACAGTTATGTGCAGAAAGGCATCGAGTATATCTCTTCCAATTATTCTTATGCAATTACTGTGGAGGATATCGCAGACTATGTCGGCGTCAGCCGCAGCCACCTGTTCCGTTCTTTTGAATCGGTGCTTGGTCAGTCGCCAAAGGAATATCTGACTGATTTTCGCATGAAACAGGCGTGTTATCTGTTAGAACATTCCAGCCTGTCCATCACCGCGATTGCAAATTCACTGGGTTTTGACAACAGCTTATATTTTTCCAAAACGTTTCACAAACAAAAACAAATGTCCCCAAAAGAATACCGGACACATTCCCGTACCTCCTAACCATAAAACTCACTGCCGTTCCAGTATGCTTTTGCCTCCCCGGCAAGCACTGCCCTGCAAAAATCTTTTTCATCGGAGAGCTTCCGGTCAAACAGCATGCCGCCACCGATCATTCTGGTGGTATGCTGATCCGAGCCAGCCGTAATCGGAAGTCCATGTTCTTTCGCATAGGCGATTGCTTTTTCATTATACAGGATATTTTTATGCGACATGCTCGCAGGGCTCTCATGTGTAGCATTGATTCCCTCCACTGCATCTACACAGTCCGGGAAAAGACGGATTTCCGGAATATAATCCTCCTCACGAAACGGATGCGCGTGGCTGACGATACCACCACCGGCATGTACCAGTTCATACTGTTCTTTCACATCTGCGTCTTTGATCTCGGGATGTTCAAACAGCCATTCTTTGTTTAAGCCATAAATTAAAAATTCTGTTCCGTGATATCCTGACTCCCATCCGAAAAACACCTGCAGTCCGATCTTATCGCCTTCTTCTTTCGCATGTTCATAGCCCTTACAGAACTGTTCTACCCAGTCTTTCCATGGAAGGCTCCGGTCCGCCGCCGTATTTCCATAAAAGAAATGATCTGTTACGACGATGCCGGCATATCCCGCTTTCTGATATGCTCTCGCCATCTCTGCTCCTGTATTCTGTCCACATGCGCTTCCCTCTGATGTGTGCACATGGGTGTCATATAAATATCCGTTTATTTGCATGATAAACCACCAATTTACCTTTCATAAGCGAAAAAAGAACTTACCCCGGGGTTGTCCCACCGGAATAAGTTCTCCCTCATCTTGTCCTATAATTAAGCAACTGCTTTCTTTGCGATCTCAGCTAATGCTGCAAATCCTGCTGCATCGTTTACAGCCATCTCTGCTAACATTTTGCGGTTGATGTCAACACCAGCTACTTTTAAGCCATGCATCATCTGGCTGTAAGAGATTCCGTTCATTCTTGCTGCTGCATTGATACGAGCGATCCATAACTGACGGAACTGTCTCTTTCTCTCTTTTCTTCCTGCGTAAGAACTTGTTAAGGCTCTCATAACAGACTGTTTTGCAACACGGTACTGTTTAGAACGAGCTCCTCTGTAACCTTTTGCTAATTTTAATGTTCTATTATGTCTTTTTTTAGCGCCTAAACCGCCTTTAACTCTTGCCATGATCTATTCCTCCTTAACAACTTTCTTACATGTATGGTAAAATCTTCTTCATATTCTTAACGTTTGTAGCATCTACGATAGCCGGTTTTCTAAGATTTCTCTTATTCTTTGTTGTTTTCTTTGTTAAGATATGTCTCTTGTAAGCTTTATTTCTCTTTAATTTTCCTGTTCCTGTTACTTTGAAACGTTTTGCAGCTGCTCTGCTTGTTTTCATTTTTGGCATGATATATTCCTCCTTAAAATTATGATTTTTTTTCTGCCAACACCATGCTGATGCTTCTGCCTTCAACCTTTGGTGCTTTTTCCACTACTGCAACCTCTGCAAGACTCTCAGCAAAGTCATCCAGAATATGCTTGCTGGCATTCATATGTGCCATCTCACGTCCACGGAATCTTAAAGTGATTTTTACCTTATCACCTTTGCTTAAGAATTTTTTTGCAGCATTCATTTTGGTGTTCAAATCATTTGAATCAATATTCGGTGACAGGCGAATCTCTTTTAACTCGACCACTTTCTGTTTTTTTCTGGCTTCTTTCTCTTTTCTCGCCAATTCATAACGATACTTACCGTAATCGATAATCTTACATACCGGCGGCTTTGCGGTCGGAGCAATCTTGACCAAATCAAGCTCTGCTTCCTCAGCCAGCTTCATTGCTTCTCTCACTGACATAATGCCAAGCTGTTCTCCGTTTTCTCCGATCAGACGAACTTCTCTGTCTCTGATCTGTTCATTAATCATTAACTCGCTAATGGTATTGCACCTCCAAAATATTATTCTTTACTTGCATTAAAAAAAGTGGATAGGCAGACTATCCACTTTTAATACTCAATACTCGCAAGGTGCGATACTTCAAACAACAGGAATATTCCCGATGCCTTGAATATAAAACCATGAGTCACACGAATGCTGGTGCTCCGGTGAGAGTGGATACTCTACTTTGTTTTCAACAACTATTAAACTATACCACTTCAGAAAATTTCTGTCAAGTACTTTTTAAAGTTTAAGAATGTCTTAGCAGGGGATATTCTTAAACTTTCTATCCTGATATTAATTATTCCTGTGGAAGAATGTATTTACTGATCAGTTCATCTAAGGATACTGCCTGAGCAGAAAGCTCTTCACTGGTAGCAGAGGACTCCTGTGCGGTTGCGGAGTTTGCCTGAACAACCTCCGAAATCTGGTTGACACCCTGTTCTGCCTGATCCATGGCAGTTGCCTGATCTCTGGATACCTGGCTGATATTTTTGGAAGACTCTGCAATCTTGCCGATTCCTTCTACAACCGTTTCAATGGATGCTGCAGCTTTGTCTGCCGCCTTGTTTCCTTCTGCGATCTCCTCTAAGGATCCTTCGATCAGTTCTCTGGTATCTACTGCAGATTTTGTACTCTGCTCTGCTAACTGACGGATCTGGTCAGCAACAACCGCGAATCCTCTTCCTGCCTCTCCTGCTCTTGCTGCCTCAATGGAAGCATTTAAGGAAAGCAGGTTTGTCTGGGATGCGATATCCTCAATCTCAGAAATGATGTTCTCGATATTTTTGGATGTCTCGTTGATGCGTGTCATTGCATCTACCATTGCTGTCATCTGCGCACGGCTGTTGTCCGCTTCGTCTGCATACTGTTTTGCCTGTACATAGGACTCATGTGCCTGATCTGCAGCTTTTTCAATGTTCTCTGTGATGCTTGTGATCGTAGCCTGTAACTCTTCTACTGCACCTGCCTGCTCAGTAGCACCCTCTGCAAGACTCTGTGATGCCTCTGCAAGGTTTGTAGATCCTGCAGATACCTGGCTGGATGCATCTTCAATAGAACGTAATGTAACGATCATCTGATTCTTCATATCACGCATGGCAAGAAGTAATTTTTCAAATTCACCCTGATATACTTCCGGACAGTCTGATTTGATATCAAAGTTACCGCTTGCCATATCAGCAAGATGTTTGCCACAGTCAGCGATAACTATATTTAATGTTTCTTTCATCTCATTTGCTGTCTGGATTATGTCAGCCACCTCATCATGCGTATCTACTATCGGGAATGGATCTGTGAGGTTACCTTTTGCAAATGTTGTAAAACGGTCGCTTAACGCACCAAGAGGTACTGCGATTCCTTTTGCAATGGAACTTCCCATTCTCATTGCCTGTGCAAATGCAAGTACAATACTTGCAACAATCACAATAAGGAAAATAATACTAATGGCAGAAAGTCTTGCCGCAAGGGAGTCTCCTTCGTTTACGTTTGCATCCAGCAAGTCCGCTGTAAGGCTGTAAACCTGCTCATACAATGGATCTACGGTATCGTTCATCATTTGCTGGGCTTTGATGCTGTCTTCATTATCCGTGGAAGCGCCGATCTCCATCGCTTGGGCTTCTGCATCCCAGTACTGCTGAACAAGTGTGTTCACCTGCTCATAGAGATCTTTCTCAGTGCCTGTCACACAGGTGTTCGCAACTATAGCCCAGTAATCATCAAACTTCTGTTTCTTTTCATCATGTATCTGTTTCATGGTTGCGATCATATCAGTATCATTGTAACCAATCACACCGCGCGCTGCTGATCTCGCATCTGCAAAAACGATCATTGCCTTTCCGATATCAGCCTGCGAAAAACCATAATTAGTAAGTGCATGTTTATACTGCGTAGATATAATAAGCATCATAATTGCTCCAATAACACCTGCAATGGATGCAAGCAGTGCAACGACTGTGAAACATTTTTTCAGCCGTTCCTGAATTTTTAGATTCTTATACATAACCTTTTCCTCCTGTTTGTACGCTTTATTTACTATGTGTGTCAGGTATTGTCATCGATAAGCTGCTTTATCCCCTGCTGCTCGGACTGTGGCATCAGTTTTGACACCTCAAACATCACGATCAGCTGCTTATCATAGGATGCCACATCATTAAAGCAGCTCTGATTGGCATTCATGATTGTCGGCATCGGAATCACCTGTTTTTCATTTACATCAATGATCTCACGGACACTCTCTACTTCAAGACCAATCTTCATGCCATTCATACTTGCCACAATAACATTTTTTATATCCTGTTTTGGATATCCGAAATAGTCAGCAAGATTACATATCGGAACGATATCACCATGCAGATTCACGATTCCTTCGATATGCGCAGGTGCATTTGGAACACCTACCACACTCATTCTTGTTTCAATCGACTCGACATCATCCACCGGTATTCCAAACCGGACATTATTGAGCATAAACGTCAGTAATTGCATTCTCTCACCTTCTTTGCTGTATTTTTGCCTATAAAAAACCATCTTATGGTTATTGTACCATTTTGGTAAAATATGTAAACTATTTTTTTATACTTTTTTTAATTTTTTGACAAATATATTTCATTCATGCTACGATAACACCATCTGCTGACTGTTTTTACAGTCACTTATTAATAATATGAAAGGACTTACAGACTATGGATAATAGAATTGTTGACCTGCACGTACATTCCACGGAATCAGATGGCACCTTTACTCCCACTGAGGTTATCGCAGAAGCCAAAAAAGCTGGTCTTTCCGCTATCGCCCTGACTGACCATGATACCGCCACAGGTATAAGAAAAGCTATGGGCGCCGCAAAGGAAGCCGGTATCGAGCTGATCCCGGGCATTGAGCTTTCCACTGCTTACACGTTTCCGGGGAAAAAACAGGAAAAGGAAATCCACATCGTCGGTCTCTACATTAACCCGGATGACCCGGAACTCTTAAAAATGACTGCTGAATTCCGCGAATGCCGGGATAAACGCAATGAAAAAATGATCGCTGCCCTGCAGGAAGAAGGATTTCCAATTACGATGGAAGCCCTTCTGGCAGCGAATCCGGACAGTGTCATTACGCGTGCAAACATCGCGCGTTTTCTTTATGAACATGGATGGATCAAATCCGTTTCCGAAGCCTTCGACAAATACATCGGCGATGGCTGCCGCTGCTATGTCGGACGTTTTAAAGTATCTCCCATGGAAGCCGTTTCCCTTATCAAAAGAACCGGAGGGATTGCCATCCTTGCACACCCGCTGCTTTATCATCTGGGTGTAGAACAGCTGCAGCTGCTGATTGATGACTTAAAAGCTGTGGGACTTGATGGCATCGAGGCAATCTACTCTACCTATACCACCGGGGAAGAACAGCTTGTCAAACGCATTGCAAAAGAAAACGACCTGCTTATCAGCGGCGGTTCTGATTTCCATGGTGAAAACAAACCCGCAATAAAGCTTGGAACCGGACGTGGGCATCTTTATATTCCATATTCTGTCCTGGCCGATATCAAAGTGCGCGCCGGGAAGTAACACCATTTCACGGATTGTAAAAAACGTCTGTCCTATAAAATAAATTTCTCGATCACCTCGGCAATGGCGTCATGATTATTGTCATTTACTGTGACATAATCCGCTGCCGCCTTTGCTTTTTCGGTGGCATTCTTCACTGCGACCCCGATACAGGCCGTCTTTATCATCGGCACATCATTATCCTCATCCCCGACTGCAACCGTCGCATCCATCGGCATATTAAGGATCTTTGTCAGTTCTAAAATACCAGTTGCCTTGCTCGTATTTTTCGGACTGTACTCTAAATACTGACTGCTGGAAAAAAAGCTGTTACATTTTCCCTTTTCCCAGTTCAGATTTTTCTTTTGAAAACGCTCTAACTTGTCTCTCTGATCTAATGAGATCAGCATAACCTTCTGTGGTTCTTCCTCTAAAGCATCCAGGATATTTGGTGATATCTTATAAGAAATACGCGCCTGTTTCACATAGTAATCCAGTTCTTTCGTATGCTTTGTGGTAATAAGATCCGTGCTGTTATATGTCTGCACATACAGGCCCGCACGTTTTGCCTTATCAAAAAGTTCCTGCACAATCTCAATCGGCAGCGAACGCTTTAACAGTACACGGTCTGCTGCGCAGTCATAAAGTACTGCGCCATTAAATGCGATCATATAGCAGCCCGGTGTGTTTAACCCCAGTTCTCTTGCAACTTCTCTTGCTGTTTCAACCGGTCTTCCGGTTGCAAGTGCTATGTAATGCCCCGCCTCTAACATTCTGTGGATAGCCTCACGGTTTTTTTGCGTGATGCTTTTATCATCACACAATAATGTGGCATCCAGATCCACACATAAAATTTTGTGATTCATAAACCTCTCCCCTTCTTATCGGTAAAATACTGCTATTCTGCAGGTTCCGCCGGAATAAATACCCGTTCCCGGTACACATGATCCTGTTTCGGAACTGCTGCAACCGCTTCCTCACAGAACTGCATCTGTGAATTGACTAAAACTTTTCCTCTTTTATCAATTTTCTCATAATTTCCATCTGATTTCAAGAGATGAGCCTTTGTATTATCAGATAATTCAACTTCGAGAATGTGTTTTGCAGATTTTTTTGCCTCATCATCCAGAACAGGGAACAATATTTCAACACGGCGGTCCAAGTTACGCGGCATCCAGTCCGCACTTCCCATATACACCTCGTCTGCCCCGTTATTCTCAAACCAGAAAATTCTGCTGTGCTCTAAAAAATTTCCGACAATCGAGCGCACTTCTATATTTTCACTCACACCCTTGATGCCAACTTTTAAGCAACAGATACCACGCACGATCAGCTGAATTTTTACCCCTGCTGCCGATGCCTCATAAAGTGCCGCAATGATCCCCGGGTCACAGAGCGAATTCATTTTCGCGACAATGCGTGCCGGCTGTCCGCATTTCGCATGTGCTGTCTCTCTGCCGATCAATTTCATAAATTTATTACGAAGCCAGATCGGTGCCAGGGAAAGTTCATTCCAGGAAAGCGGCTCGGAATAACCGGACAGCATGTTAAATACCGCTGTCGCATCTTCGCCGATCGCCTCGTTACAGGTAAAAATTCCACAGTCAGTATATAATTTTGCCGTCGAATCGTTATAGTTTCCGGTTCCAAGATGAACATATCTGCGGATACCGTCCTCCTCCCTGCGGACAACAAGCGCAATCTTACTGTGCGTTTTCAGACCCACCAGTCCATAGATAACATGGCAGCCTGCCTGCTCAAGTTTTTTTGCCCAGACGATGTTATTCTCCTCATCAAAACGTGCTTTTAACTCCACTAAAACCGATACCTGTTTACCATTTTCCGCTGCCTGTGCCAAAGATGCAATGATCGGCGAATTGCCGCTGACACGGTAAAGTGTCTGTTTGATTGCAAGAACATCCGGGTCTGATGCCGCCTGACGGATAAAATCAACGACCGGATCAAAGGTCTGATAAGGATGATGTAAGAAGATATCGCCCTTCCGGATCAATTCAAAGATATTTTCTCCCGGTTCGATCTTTGGATTTTTCTGCGGCGTATACGGTTTATAGCGCAGATGATCACAGCCGGGAAGTCCATACATTTTCATCAGAAATGTCAGATCGATCGGCCCCTGGATACAGAAGATATCTTCTTCTGCAACTTTCAGTTCATCCTTTAAGAAACGCAGCAGGCGTTTGTCAATTCCACTCTCCACCTCAAGACGAATCACTTCTCCCCACTGTCTCATTTTTAACTGTTTCTGTATCTCTTTTAACAGATCCTCCGCCTCGTCCTCATCGATCGTCAGATCGGCATTCCGCATGATACGGTACGGATAAGCACAGAGCACTTCATAATTTAAAAACAGTTTGTCAATATTTTTCTCGATGATCTGCTCTAACAGAATAAAACATTTTGCATTTTCTTCCTCTGACGGGATCTGTACCAGTCTCGGAAGGACCCCCGGAACCTGTACCGTTGCAAAATCCAGTTCCTGTTTTTCGCTCTTTGTATTCTTTTTAGAAAGAAGTGCCGCAATATTTAACGTCTTATTGCGGATCAGCGGAAACGGACGCGATGCATCTACCGCCATCGGTGTCAGTACCGGATAGACATTTTCCTCAAAATAACGGTCCACAAACTTTTTCTGTTCCTCAGTCAGATCTTCAAACGCATCTATAATATGGATCTGTTCTTTCTTAAGTAACGGAAGCAGCGACCTGTTATAAGTGTTGTACTGCAGATCTACCATCTCCCTTGTTTTTTCGTTGATGGCAGCAAGCTGTTCTGAAGCCGTCATTCCGGCAATGTCTTTCTTCTTATAGTTAGCATGTACCATATCTTTTAAGGAAGCAACACGCACCATGTAAAATTCATCCAGATTTGAGGAAGTGATACTGACAAATTTCAGGCGTTCCAAAAGCGGGATACTCTTATTGCGTGCTTCATTTAATACGCGGTTATCAAATTTTAACCAGCTTAATTCTCTGTTTTCGTAATACTGTGGATTTTTAAAATCTTTTTCTTTTTCCATAGTGTCCTCCATTTAATACACACGTTTCTCCTTTACCACCGGTTTTATGCTGAATATGTTTTCAAAGTAAGAAACCTTCGCATCAAACAGTGCTTTTTCCAGTGCGATATCATCATCTGTCTCGATTGTGATCACCAGTTCTTTTCCTTTTACTGCTGCACGCACATTTTTGAATTTCTGCTTATGGCTGCGGTCCATCGCATTGGATACGCGTAAAATTGCAGAAAGTTTTGCAATGACAACATAACTCTCACGGCTGATATCACTCTCAAAATCTTCATAGGCCGGCAGCGGATAGGTATTGTATAAAACCGTATACGCCACGATCTCACGTTCCATATGTGTAAGACCGATGATTTCCGACGCCATAATAATGTCATAGGAACACAGCGGTCCGTTTGCAAGACTGATATACTTTCCGCAGTCATGCAGGATTGCTGCCACCTGAAGTAAAAGCCGCTCTCTCTTTCCCAGTCCATGGATTTTTTTCATTGTGTCAAAAATCAGCGTTGCCATCTGTGTCAGTGCATCAATATGCGGTGAGTAGCTCATATAGCGGGCAGACAGATTCCTTGCAGCCGAGATGACATCTGCATCAAAATCATGGACCGGTTTGCATAGCTTATGCTTCTGTGCATAATCATATGCAATACCATCGCTCACAATGACACCCGGTGCCCAGATTTTTTCGGCTTTCATTTTGCGCGCCATGCATTTAAAAATGATCATGTACGGAATGATCAGGGAATCATTTTCATTTGATAAATTTAATTCTTCCGAAATCTGTTCCACAGTCTTTTTGTCAAGATCATCCAGAAATGCCAGAAAATCATTGGTTTCCATCAGATTTTCATGTTTCTTCCCGGTGACTTTTCCGGCAACCTCCATGATATAATCTCCGATTATGATCAGATTCTTCACTTTCACCTGTTCCGTGAACATTGCCATAAACACATTTAACTCTTTTTCTACCAGTTCTTCAATCTGCAGCTCATACTGCTCTAAGCTGCAGCTTTTTTTTGCAAGCTGTTCCTGCATGCGTATGGTACCAAGTCCAAGATGCTGTGTCGTAATGACTTTGCCCTTTGAAAAGATAGTAATCTGCATGCCGCCGCCACCGACATCCACGACTGCTGCCCCCGTTTTGATCATTTCTTCAAACTCACTTCGCATCGCAACCGATTTGTAGCTGATAAAGCGGTGTTCCGAGTTGCTTAAAACATGTACCGTCAGTCCGGTACGGATGCGGATCTGGTCTAAGATGAACAATTCATTGCTCACATCGCGGAGTGCTGCAGCCGCATATGCCTCGTAGCCATCCACCTGATACTCTTTCATGATCTTCGTGAACTGCTCTAACGTGTCACAGAGTGCTTCCACCAGCTCATATCCGATCACACCGCGTGAATACGCATCCCGCCCAAGCTCGATCCTGCTTCTGATATAATCAATTTTGCGGATGTTTTTTCTGGCAGAGATCTCAAAAATTTTCAGGCTCACCTCATAAGAGCCGATATAAATCGCTGCAAATGTATGAATTGCCATATTTTATCCTCCTGCTTCATGCGTACATGTTATTCCTGTTTTCCAAGCAGATAATTAATAAACTGCTGTGCTGTTCTTCCGGAGAGTCCGCCGTGGGCAAGTTCCCATTTATTTGCCTCGGCAAGAAGTGTCTCCTCATCCATGGTGATACCGTTTTTCTCTGCAAGGGATACCACGATATGCTGGAATTCTTTTTTGCCCGGTGCACCAAAATAAATGGAAACGCCAAATCTTGCATACAGAGACAACTTTTCCTGTACGGTATCGGAAGTATGCATGTCCTCTCTCACTTCCTCTTTGTCGGAGAATGTCTCGCGGATCAGATGACGTCTGTTTGAGGTCGCATAGATCAAAACATTGTCCGGTTTCTTCTCAAGTCCTCCCTCGATCACTGCTTTTAAGTATTTATACTCGATCTCAAATTCCTCAAATGACAGATCATCCATATAAATGATAAATTTGTAATTGCGGTTTTTGATCTGTGCGATCACATCATTTAAGTCGCAGAACTGATGCTTGTACACCTCGATCAGACGCAGTCCCCTGTCATAATACTGATTGGCGATTGCCTTAATACTGGTGGATTTTCCGGTTCCTGCATCTCCGTAAAGCAGGCAGTTATTTGCCTCCTTTCCGCGGACAAAGCTCTCTGTATTGTCGATCAGTTTCTGTTTTGCGATCTCATATCCGACCAGATCATCTAATTTTACATGTGCAATGTTTGTGATCGGTACGATCTGTGCTCCATCCTCTTTATGCAGCACACGAAATGCTTTATGTAAGCCTAATTTTCCAACACCAAATTCTCCGTAGAACTCTGTAACAGCATCCTTAAAATCACCTGCATCTGCCGCCTGCTCTAATTTTACTGTCAGTTCACAGATACGGTCACGGATTCTTTTATTAAAAAGCTTTCCGCTGTCGCCTGCACTCTCATAATGAAGCAGTGCATCCATGCAGTCGATCTCATAATCTTTTGCCAGCTCTGTAAAATCAAAATCAAATAAATCTTTCATGATCTTAAAATCATGCAGTGCAATCTGATTGACGGAGCCTTCCATACCACCCCGGATCTCACATCCACGGCTGTATGCGTTCTCGTTATTGACCAGAATAAATGCAATAAAATTATGCCAGAGATTTCCTTTAAATCCATGACTTACTGCAAGTTCGGACAACTGGTTAAAACATTCGTAAAGCAGTGCCTCGATATCCTCTCTGTTATAATATTCATTCTCATAGTTTTCCATGATCCATGCCATGTTATAAAATAATTTTCCATTTTCAAAGTTTTTATATAAGATCAGGTTTTTTGTACTTTTCATGTTTTGCTCCATTTCTTCGTGTGCAAATCTTATTTCCACACATTTCTTTCGTTCTAATAATTTCCAAGAATCTTAAGTCCAAGCGTTTCCTCTGCCAGACCTCTTAAGGCATTCTGCACTGCTGCATCATTTAAATTACCCTCAAAGTCGACAAAGAAACGGTACTCCCAGTTTTTCCCCTGTACCGGTCTTGATTCAATGTGGTTCATGTTGATGCCATTGTAAATAAAATGGGACAGCATATGGTAAAGGGAACCACTCTCATGCATACCTTCAAAGCAGATACTGATCTTTTCCGCCTTTGAAGTGAAAACGCGTTTGCCGGATACGATAATAAAACGGGTTGCATTCATCCTATTATCCTGAATACATTCATCCAGCACTTTCAGTCCATAGATATCAGCAGTCAGGCTGCTTGCGATCGCCGCCTTATGTTTTTTGCCGTCCTCTTTTACTTTTTTTGCCGCCATGGCAGTATTTTTCAGACTATGTTTTTCCCATTCCCGGTGGCTCTCAAGATATCTGCCGCACTGCATCAGTGCCTGCGGGTGGGAATAGACATCCGTGATATCGGAAAGTTCTGCATCCGGAAGTCCAAGCAGTGCATGATTGATCTGGATAATCTGCTCCCCGACGATGCAGTTATCGTATTCTACCATCAGGTCATAATTTTCAGATACGATGCCCGCTGAAGAATTCTCAATCGGAAGCACCGCATAATCTGCCTCTCCGTTTTTGATCGCCTCCATGGCATCACGCCAGGTTTCCACATGATAACTGTCCGTCTGCTCTCCAAAGTACTCTCTCAATGCAAGCTGGCTGTACGCACCCTCTGTCCCCTGAAACACAATACGCGCATTGTGATAATCTAAACTTTCCACTTCTGTAAAATCCGGTTTTTCATACATTCCATGCGCTGTCAAAAGCTGATACTGGCGTTTTCTGCTCATCGACATGATCTGCTCAAACAATTCACGGATCCCGTGTTTATTAAAATCTGTTTTGCCAAGTGCTGTCAGCGTTGCAAGTTTTGAATCTTCGCGTTCTTTATCAAATACTTTTTTGCCGGTATTGATCTTATATTCTGCAACACCCGCAGCAATCTCCATTCTCTCCTGATATAAATCTACGATCTGTCTGTCAATGACATCAATCTGGTCTCTTAATTCTTTTAAATCTTTCATGGATTCCACCTTTATTTTTAGTATTACTTCTACTATATTACATTAACGTAGCAAAATCAAGGGCAGAAAAAGTCATATTCCATATGAAAAATATAGTATTCGTGCTCTGAAAATGCTATAATAAACACAGATGAGAAGCAAATCAAACACATTGTCACGTCAGCATAAAATGCTCTCAGAATGGAGGCCTTATGAAAAAAGTTATCACGATTCTCTTAATTATCCTCGTACTCGCCGCCGGTGTCGGTTTTGGTGTCTGCCACCACAAATCAAACGAGACAAAATTCAATGACGATTACATAAACGGCAACACGGCTGGCAATCTCTACAATGCCGGCATCTTCTGCACGGCAGCTGATGGTACGATTTATTTTGCAAACCCTTCCGACAGCAGCAAACTATACTCAATGAACAGCGACGGTTCAGACCTTACAAAGATTTCTGATGATGTTGCCACCTTTATCAATGCAGATGACAATTATATTTACTATGTGCGCAACAATCCGGTTTTTACCGAACCGTTTTCATTTTTGACGATCAATACAGACAGTCTCTGCCGGCTTGACCGCAGCAAACATAAAAAGAGCATTCTCCTTGATTCTTCCGCGAGTCTTTACGCCTCTTTAGTCGGAAATAAAATTTATTACCTTCACTATGACGACAAAGACTTTACCACTTTCTATGAAGTCGGCATCGACGGGGCAGACAGTCATCAGGTAGACAAGACACCGTACCGTCCATGCTCCGTCGTCGGACAGTACATTTATTTCAATGGCGTATCAAACGATCACAATATCTGGCGTTTTGACACTGTTACTGACACCTCGGAGCTCGTTCTGAAAGGCAATTATTACATGCCAGCCGTAATCGGTGATACGATCTTTTTCTTGGACAATGAAAACAATTATACACTTGCAAGCACAGATCTCTCCGGCAGTTCGGCCATCACAACACTCAGCGACGACCGCATTGACTGTTATAACATTACAGGGAACTATATTTATTTCCAGCGCAACAGTACAAGCACTCCTGCACTCTGCCGGATGAAAACCGACGGCAGTGATTACACCGTGATTGCAGAAGGCAATTATACCAACATCAATGCGACGGAAACAGATGTCTATTTCAGGGATTTTGCTTCCGGCGTTATGTATAAGACACCGATTGCTGATCCGTCTGATGTTGAGATCTTTAATCCGGGAACTGGTTCTTCTGACAAATGATCCTGCACCGGATCCACAGTTTCGTTTTATGTTCAAAAAAACACAGGGGACTTCCGTTATCCCCTGTGTTTTTTCTATGCAAAATCAAACAGTGAGAGCTGATTGGACTCCGGCATATCACCGAGCAGTCCTAAATCTCCCATCAGATCAATGACCGTCTTAGTTGCCTTTGTTCTCTGTCTGAAATCGTCTCTGGATAAGAATTTTCCATCTTTTGCCGCTTCCGCCACAGCGATCGCAGCATTATCTCCCATACCGTCGATCGTATTTAATGCCGGCATCAGTTTTCCGTCAATGATCTGGAAACGGTCCGGTTTTGCACGGTAAATATCGATCGGTGTGAAATCAAATCCCCGCGCATACATTTCCTGTACAATCTTCATGTCACGGTATACATCCTGTTCCTTCTTGGAAAGCGAATCTTTTCTGCGCTCATAATCTTTCTGGAAATAGGTAAGGCGCTCTCTTCCCTGACACATGATCTCATAGTTGAATCCGGTCGCACGGATTGAAAAATATGCCGCATAATAGGCAAGCGGATAATATACTTTACAGTATGCGATACGCCATGCCATCATAACGTAAGCCGCCGCATGTGCTTTCGGGAACATGTATTTAATCTTTAAACATGAATCAATGTACCACTCCGGCACGTCATGTGCACGCATCTCTTCTTTCCACTCTTCCTTTAGTCCTTTTCCTTTTCGAACCGACTCCATGATCGTAAAGGACTGCTCACTGTCAAGTCCCATCTGGATCAGATAGATCATGATATCATCTCGCGTACAGATCGCAGTGGAAATCGTTGCCAGTCCCTGTTCGATTAAAGTCTGCGCATTGCCGAGCCAAACGTCTGTACCGTGGGACAGACCAGAGATACGGATCAGATCCGAAAACTCCTGCGGCTTGGCATCGATAACCATCTGCATGGCGAACTCTGTACCAAACTCCGGAATACCGAGACATCCAAGCGGGATCCCGCCGATATCCTCCGGCGTAACACCAAGCGCTGACGTATTTTTAAACAAAGACATGACCGCCTCATCATCAAGCGGGATCGTAACCGGATCGATTCCCGTTAAGTCCTGCAACATACGGATCATGGTCGGATCATCGTGCCCGAGAATATCGAGTTTCAACAGGTTGTGGTCGATCGAGTGGTAATCAAAATGTGTGGTGACTGTCGCAGTCGTCATATCGTTTGCCGGATGCTGTACCGGGGTAAAAGTATTGATCTCCTCTCCCACCGGAAGTACAACGATACCTCCCGGATGCTGTCCGGTCGTTCTGCGGACGCCGACACATCCCTGTACGATACGGTCGATCTCACAGTTTCTCTTGTGGATGCCGCGCTCCTCGTAATAATTCTTGATATAACCGAATGCCGTTTTATCGGCAAGTGTACCGATCGTACCGGCACGGAAGGTCTGTCCGTAACCGAAAATAACCTCACAGTACGCATGCGCTTTACTCTGGTACTCACCGGAGAAGTTCAAGTCGATATCCGGCTCCTTATTTCCCTTGAATCCAAGGAATGTCTCAAACGGGATATCAAATCCGTCCTTGACTAGTTTTTCGCCGCAGACCGGACAAATCTTATCCGGCATATCACAGCCGCTCCTGCCGGAAAATGCCTTGACCTCCGGCGAATCAAAATCACTATATTTACAATTTGGGCAGCGATAATGTGCCTGGAGCGGATTGACCTCCGTGATACCGGACATTGTCGCCGCAAAGGACGAACCTACTGAACCACGCGATCCTACCAGATATCCATCCTCGTTTGACTTCCATACCAGTTTCTGTGCAATGATGTACATAACCGCATATCCGTTGGAAATAATAGAGTTCAACTCACGATCCAGACGCTCCTTTACGATTGCAGGAAGCTCTTCGCCATACATACTGTGTGCCTTGGTATAACAGATATCACGCAGCATCTGATCAGAATTTTCGATGACCGGCGGACATTTATCCGGGCGCACAGGTGCGATCTTCTCACACATATCCGCGATCTTGTTCGGGTTAGTAATGACGACTTCCTCCGCTTTTGCCGAGCCAAGATATTCAAATTCCTTTAGCATCTCCTCTGTCGTCCGAAGGTAAAGCGGCGCCTGGTCATCCGCATCCTTAAATCCTTTTCCCGCCATGATGATACGGCGGTAAATCTCATCCTCCGGGTCAAGGAAATGCACGTCACAGGTCGCAACAACCAGTTTTCCAAACGTTTCTCCCAGTTTTACAATACGGCGGTTGATATCCTGCAGTTCCTCGATCGTGCTGACGGATTCTTTGTCGCTTTTTAACATAAACTCATTATTGCCAAGCGGCTGGATTTCTAAATAATCATAAAATTTTACCAGTCTTATGATTTCCTCCTCCGGCCGTCCACCCACGATTGCACGGTAGAGTTCTCCCGCCTCACATGCTGATCCAAGCAGCAATCCTTCACGGTATTTTACAAACTCACTCTTTGGAATACGCGGTCTCTTGTTATAGTAGGTCAGATGTGACAGAGAAATCAGACGGTACAGATTGATGCGCCCGATATCGTTTGTCGCAAGAATGATCGCATGATAAGTGTTCATTTTCATGATGGTCTCCGGCGAAGCCTGTCCCATCTGGTTGACCTGATCTAAGGTTTCCATGCCGCGGTCGTGAAGCATCTTTACAAATTTTACAAAGATCTCCGCCGTACATCCCGCATCATCCACGGCACGGTGGTGATTCTCCAGAGAAACTCCCAGCGCTTTTGCTACAGTATCGAGTTTAAAACGGTTTAACTGTGGCAGCAAAATTCGTGCTAAAGCAACCGTATCAATGATCGTAAACTCTTTCTCGATTCCCTGTCTCTCACAGTTTTTGATGATAAAACTCATATCAAAATCTGCATTGTGTGCGACCATGATTGCATCCCCACAGAACTCCATAAACTGTGGCAGGATCGTCTCTATCTTCGGTGCATCGATCACCATATCGTCTCGGATGGAAGTCAGTTCCTCGATCCGGTACGGGATCGGCACTTCCGGGTTGACGAACGTAGAAAAACGTTCTGTGATCTCGCCGTGCACCACTTTCACTGCACCGATCTCTATGATCTTATTTTTATCCGGCGAAAATCCGGTCGTCTCAAGGTCAAACACCACATAGGTATCATCGAGATTCTGGTTTTTTGAGTTGGTGATGATATCCTTTAAATCATCCACCAAATATGCCTCCACACCATAGATCACCTTGAAGTCATCATCCGGTGAGATCGCATGGTTTGCATCCGGGAACGCCTGTACATCCCCATGGTCGGTGATAGCAATCGCCTTATGACCCCATTTCATCGCACGCTTTACGATATCTTTTACCTCAGAGACACCATCCATATCGCTCATCTTGGTATGACAGTGAAGCTCTACGCGTTTCTCCGGGCTCGTATCCATACGGACTGAGGTAAAATCCGGGATTTTTTTGATGCCGACGATCGAACCTATCGTAAGCTCACTGTCAAATTTGTCGATGGTCGTGACGCCTTTGATCTTTAGGAAAGCACCTTTTTTCACCCCCTCAAGCAATTCCGGAAGCTGGTCATTTCTGGTAAAAATCTTTAAAACAATGGAGTCCGTGAAATCCGTGACTGACATGATCACGATCGTTTTTTCATTACGGATCTCTCTCGTCTCAAGTGTCATGACCTGACAGCGTATCGTAACCTCTCCCATCTCCCCGACAATCTTCTCGATTGGGATCGTCTCATCTTCAAAATCTTTTCCGTAGAGCACATCCGGGTTATCTGATTTTTTATATCCACCGTAGGATCCGCCATCGTATTTTTTGCGGAATTCTTTTTTGCCAAACGAATTTTCTCCCTTTCCGTTCGCGTTTCCTGCATTATTTCCTGCAGCAGATTCTTTTGAATGATTTTGTTCTTTTGTGGCAGTTTTCGTGGATGTGTCAGCCGTCTGTACGTCATTCCCGGGCTGTACTTCTTCTGCCTTTGCCGGTGCACTCTCCTCATGAAGCTGTACACGTTTTAAAATATTTTTGATTTCAAACTGGATCTGTAAATCACTGTTTTTCTTGTGTTTGCTCTCTTTCGGTTCCTCAAAAGCAAGTTCTACGGAAAGGTCAAGTCCACAGCGTTCACACACCACTTTCTCTAAAAATTCAACGATCTCATGTGATCTGGTCTGTGCAATGATCGTGTTTTCAAGAGTCAGGAGCAGATGGGAATCTCCTGTAAACTCCATTTTGGCGGAGCGCAGCAGATTATATTCCATCAGACTGTAATTTTTTAATTCCTCTAAAATACTGTCCTTATACAGATCCATCAGTTTTTCTGCTGTATACTGCTCTGACAACTGGTATTTTTCAATGACTTTAACGTCCATATGCCGGTTTTTAAAAATCTGATCATGTATATTTTTTTCCAGCTGATAGATATTCTTTTTATGGATAAGACGTGTTCCATTTAAATAGATACGGATATGATCTTTCTCATGATTCATTCCGACCTTGGTAACTTCCGTCTCTGATAACAGTTTTTTCATATCTCCATTCACTTCCAGTGTCGGAAATACATCAAAAAACATTTTTGTCATGTTTTACCCAACTCCAACTTACTTAATTGTTGCTTGTTCACACATTCCGTGTGACCAGTAACACCTAATTTTCATTCCAGTGCAGCAGTTCATAGCGAAGGCTCTCTAACAGTTCGGATTCCGGCACTTTCTTGTAGACCTCTCCATGTTTGATGATCAGTCCTTCCCCGATACCTCCGGCAATTCCGATATCCGCCTCTTTTGCCTCACCCGGTCCGTTGACCACACAGCCCATAACGGCAACTTTGATGTCTAACGGGATATCGGCAACCATATTTTCGACCTGGTTTGCAAGTCCGATCAGATCGATCCTGGTTCTTCCACAGGTCGGACAGGATACGACCTCAATACCGCCCTTGCGCAGTCCTAATGTCTTTAAGATCAGCTTTGCGGATTTGATTTCCTCTAACGGATCTCCGGTCAGTGAAACACGGATCGTATCACCGATGCCCTGATGTAAAATCAGTCCAAGTCCGATTGCGGATTTGATATTTCCACTGATGATCGTTCCGGCTTCGGTGATGCCTACATGCAGCGGGTGATCAGTTTTTTCTGCGATCAGCTCATGTGCTTTCACACACATCATAACGTCCGAGGATTTGATGCTGATAACAAGGTTATCGTATCCCATATCCTCAATCATTTTTACTTTATCCAGCGCACTCTCAACGATTCCTTCTGCCGTCACGCCATGGTATTTTTCTACCAGATCTTTTTCTAAAGAACCACTGTTGACACCGACACGAATCGGGATCTGCCGCTCTTTTGCCGCATCCACGACCGCCTGTACGCGCTCTCTGCTTCCGATGTTTCCCGGATTGATACGGATCTTATCTGCACCGTGCTCGATTGCTGCGATCGCCAGACGGTAATCAAAATGAATATCTGCCACGACCGGGATCTCCACCTGTTTTTTGATCTCTGTCAATGCTTCGGCAGCTTCCATTGTCGGCACTGCACATCTTATGATATCACAGCCTGCTGCCGCAAGTTTATTGATTTGTGCCACTGTCGCAGCGATGTCCTCTGTCTTTGTATTTGTCATTGACTGAATCAGGATCGGATTACCGCCCCCGATCACTTTCGAACCGATTTTTACTGTTTTTGTTTTCACTGTACTTTCACCTCTACATGAAAATTTTTCGAATATCGTTAAACATTACAACCACCATCAAAAGCATTAAAAGCATAAGTCCTATAAAATGCACCATGCCCTCTTTGTCCGGATCAACCTTTTTCCCCCGGATCGCCTCAACGATCAGAAACACCAGTCGTCCACCGTCCAATGCCGGAAGCGGCAGCAGGTTCATAACACCAAGGTTTGCCGAGATCAGAATACAGATATAGAGCATTTGTAAAAATGCCGCATAATAACCGTAGGAAACACTCTCCTCATAGCTGTCACCGATCGCATCGACAAGCCCGACCGGACCACTCATATCATTTAAGGTAACACCGCCTGTTGCAAGCATTTTTAAGCTTCCAAACGTCGTATCGATCCAGTATTTTACCTCATATCCACTGTACAGAAGATTCTTAAACACATTTCCTTTCTCCACTTCACCGCCGACAAAACCATAGCGGTATCTGCCAAGTTCTTCATCATACAGCGGTGTCAGCTCTGCCGTATATCTTTTTCCGTCACGCTCATAAGTCACTTCCACGGTCTCCCCCGCATGGAACATGGAGTAAGAACTGACTTCCCGGTAAAAATGAATATGTTTTCCGTTCATTTTTACAATGACATCCCCCGCCTGCATACCTGCCTGTTCCGCTGCAAAGCCCTCGCTGACCTCTGTGATCTTAGGGACATCATATCCATTGCAGGAAAGAAGGATAAAAGAAAAGACAAATGCCATGATAAAGTTAAACACCGGTCCGGCGGCAACCACACTGATCCTTGCCCAGACAGACTTTTTGCCAAATGCCCGGTCATCTGTACTCTCGCCGTCTTCTCCCTCCATCATACAGGCACCTCCAAACGGAAGCAGTTTTAAGGAATATTTCGTTTCTCCCTTCGTCATGCCCAAAATCGTCGGTCCAAGTCCGAGACAGAACTCATTGACACGGATCCCATTTGCCTTTGCCAGTGAAAAATGTCCAAGTTCATGAAATATAATAATGATACTGAAGATCAATAATGCGATAATAATTTTCATCCGTTTTTAATTCCTTTCCATTCTGCCTCTAAGCCCATTTCTGCCCGATATATTCGTATACTGCCTGCTCTGTTTCTAATACCTGATCTAAAGTCGGATCGCTGATATATGCCACATGCTCCATGCAGTCCTCAATGATCTCCGTGATCTGCGGATAGCTGATCCTACGGTCTAAAAACATTGCCACTGCACGCTCGTTCGCCGCATTAAATACGGTTGGCTGACTGCCACCCTTTCTCATTGCATCGTATGCTAACGCCAGTCCCCGGAAGGTCTTTGTATCCGGCCGTTCAAACGTCAGACTTCCCAGTTCAAAAAGATCCAGTCTCTTTCCTGACATTTTTCTGCGCTCCGGATAATAGAGTGCATACTGGATCGGCAGACGCATATCCGGTGTTCCAAGCTGGGCAATCACTGCTCCATCCTCATACTGCACCGCAGAATGGATCACACTCTGCGGATGAACGACCACTTCGATCTGATCTAATTCCACACCAAAAAGCCATTTTGCCTCCATGACCTCAAGTCCCTTGTTGACCAGTGTCGAGGAATCAATTGTTATTTTTCTTCCCATCGACCAGTTCGGATGTTTTAAGGCGTCCTCCACTTTCATCTCTGCAAGATCCTCCGCGTTTTTTCCGCGAAATGGTCCGCCGGATGCCGTCAGAAGGATTTTTTCAATACGGTTGCTCTCATTGCCCTGCAGTGACTGGAAAATCGCGCTGTGTTCACTGTCCACCGGAAGGATCGGCACATGATATTCTTTTGCCAGCGGAATGATGATGTGTCCTGCCGTCACTAGTGTCTCTTTATTTGCAAGTGCAATTTTTTTGCCAGCCTTGATTGCTGCAACTGTCGGACGGATCCCCATCATGCCAACGATCGCGGTAACTAAGATCTCACTCTCCGGATGAACTGCGACTTCAATCAGTCCTTCCATCTTTGAAACCACTTTTGTGTCCGTATCCGCAATTTTAATCTTTAATGCTTCTGCGGCTTCCTCTTTGAAAACACATACCAGTTTCGGGGAAAACTCCCTGATCTGCTGCTCTAATAATGTAATATTACTTTCTGCCGCAAGTGCAACGACCTCGATATCTTTCTGTTCTCTTACGATATCAAGTGTCTGTGTTCCGATTGAACCTGTCGAGCCTAAGATTGCTATTTTTTTCATACAAATCCTCTTTTCTAAGCAACTTGTTGCGAAGAGGCGACGAGAATCTCAAATTCTCGGAGGCATGTTTTTTATGCCTTGCCATCAAAGCTATTTGTTTTGCTCAGAAACAAATAGCCGTGCGAAAAATAAGCTATCAGGCTTATTTTTCACACTAATATCCTCTGTTTACAATACAATAAAATTTGCTGCAAGAAAATAAATCATCGGCGCCGTAAAAATCACACTGTCAAAGCGGTCCAGAATACCGCCGTGTCCCGGGATCAGTTTTCCATAATCCTTGATCTCATAGTTTCTCTTGATCGCAGACGCAGTCAGATCACCTACCATGGAGATCAACGCTCCAACCGCACTGATCGCCGCCATGATCCATACATGCTGTGTGGTAACACCCATCGCATTTTTAAAGATCATGCCATAGATCACAGTTAAAAGTGCAGCACCGACCACTCCACCGATTGCTCCTTCCACAGATTTTTTCGGACTTAACTTCGGAGACATTTTATGTTTTCCAATCAGCATACCAACACAGTACGCACAGGTATCACATCCCCAGGAGCACAAAAAGATCAGCCATACGATATAGGCACCCGCGGTGAGCATTCTCGTCTGATATACATAAGAAAGCATCACAGCCACATAAAACACACCGAAAAATACAGCTAACATCTGCTCCGTCTTATATTTCGGATAAGTAAATACATAGACAAACATCAATGCCATCAGGAATCCTAAAACGACTACCATAAGATCCGGCAGAAATGCCCATTTCAGATTGCAGTAAAATACGGTCGCCGCAAGATACCCCACGATTCCCGGCAGTTCTTTTTCCACATGAAAAATGCGGTATAACTCAAACATTCCTATATAGGAAATAAGTAACGTCGAAAAGAGTAACACATCTCCCCCCGTGATAATAAGTACTAACGCGGCTGCCACCAACACGATGCCGCTCAACAGTCTTGTCTTAAACATATATGAAAACCTGCCCTTTCTTCTTTCGGTCTATTTCGCTTCCTCTGCCAGTCCGCCAAATCGTCTGTCTCTCTTATTATACGCTTCCACAGCTTTTTCTAATTCCTCTTTTCCAAAATCCGGCCATGGCACATCGGTAAAATAAAATTCACTGTACGCAAGCTGCCATAACAGATAGTTCGAAAGGCGCTGCTCCCCGCTTGTGCGTATCAAAAGATCCGGATCCGGAATTCCTGCAGTATCCAGATACGAGGCAAACATATCCTCATTTAATTCTGATACCTGCCTTGAGCCATTCTCCATATCATGATACATTTTTTTCATTGCACGAATCATCTCATCCCTGCTTCCATAATTGATTGCAATCTGAAGATTCAATCCATCATTTTTTGCAGAAGCTGCTTCCAGCTCCACGATCTGTTTCTGGAACCGGGCACTCAAACGTGTGGTATCCCCGATCACGCGTACACGCATATTATTTTTATCTGCTGTTTTAATACAGTTCTTCAGATAACTTTCCAGCAGCTTCATGAGTGCTGCCACCTCTCCCTCCGGTCTGTTCCAGTTTTCTGTCGAAAAAGCATACATAGTCAGATATTTAATTCCCATATCATGTGCTGCTTTGCAGACTGTTTCCACATTTTTTGCCCCAACCGTATGACCATAGTTTCTGGGCATTCCCTTACTTTTTGCCCATCTTCCGTTCCCGTCAAGGATAATTGCTACATGCTGCGGAATTTTCATTGTAATCACCACGCCTTTCCATAACCTGCATACTTTGTGCCTGCATTCATTCATAAAGTGAAAATGAGGACACGCCATTGTCATGTCCTCACCTCTATGTTCTATACAAAAATCCCTAAACTGTCAGGATCTCTTTTGTTTTTGCCTCAACAGCCTTGTCGATCTCAGTGATATATTTATCTGTCATTTTCTGTGCGCCGTCCTCTAACTCTTTCACTTCGTCCTCGGACACATCGGCAGACTTGCTTAATTTCTTGAAAGAATCATTGGCATCACGACGGATATTACGGATTGCTACTTTTGCATTCTCGCCTTTTTTCTTAACATCCTTTGCCAGTTCTTTACGTCTTTCCTCAGTGAGTTCCGGGAAAAGAAGACGAATCACTTTTCCATCATTTGTCGGATTGATTCCAAGATCTGACGTTAAGATCGCTTTCTCGATTTCTTTTACCATAGAAGCTTCCCATGGCTGGATCTGAATCATTCTCGGTTCCGGAACATTGACGTTTGCCACCTGCTGAATTGCAGTCGGTGTTCCATAATAATCAACTTTTAACTTATCAAGGACATGCGGATTGGCACGTCCTGCACGGATGCTTCCGAACTCCTCTGACAGGTTATTCATTGTTTTCTGCATTTTTTCATCAAACTGAACTAATCTCTCATCCATATTTTTACTCCATACCTTTCACGGTTCTTTGTTACACGGTTACTTTTGTACCGTTAAAATCGCCAGTCATGGCTTTTACAATGCTGTTTTCCTCGTTCAGTCCAAAAACGAACATCGGCATTTTATTTTCCATACACATGATCGACGCAGTCAGGTCAACCACTGCAAGTTTACGATCGATCACTTCCTGTATGGATACTTCGCTGTATTTTACAGCAGAAGGATTGATCTTTGGATCACTGTCGTAGACACCATCGATTGCTTTTGCAAGATAGATGCCCTCTGCCTCCATCTCAATCGCACGGAGCACAATGCCTGTATCTGTGGAGAAATACGGATGTCCGGTTCCTCCTGCAAAAAATACGACCATTCCTTTTTCAAAATACTTATTTGCACGATCCTTTGAAAACAGTTTTGTCATGCTTCCACACTCAAATGGTGTCAGGATCTGTGTTTTCATTCCAACGGAACGGAAAATTTCAGAAACATAGATACAGTTCATAACTGTTGCAAGCATTCCTATCTGGTCTGCCTTTGTACGGTCGATGGTTTCACTGGTTCTTCCTCTCCAGAAATTACCTCCGCCGATCACGATGCCGACCTGGATGCCCTGATCTGTAATCTGTTTTACCTGTCTTGCCACTTCTGTGACAGTCGGTTCATCAAATCCGGTATGTTTTTCACCGGCTAAAGCTTCACCGCTTAATTTTAAGAATACTCTCTTCATATTCGATTACTCGTTTCCTTTCTGAGCATTACCATTGAACAGGCTCTGTACATCCACGTCAGAATAGCACTGTGAGCAGAATCCTTCGATTACCGCACCATTGTTGATCTGTACAGAACGTGATTTGATGTTACCCATAACAACTGCGGATGTATCCACAACAACCGGTCCCTGTACATCAATATCACCTTTGATGGCTCCGGCAATCACTGCAGAAGTAGAGGTCACATTACCGATGATCACAGAACCAAGACCGATCTTAATGGTTCCTGTACTGACAACCTCTCCCTCAATCTTTGCAGCGTCTGCAAAAAATTCAGATGCACTGCTGTTTCCATTTACAACGCCGGTTACAACTAATTTGCCGTTGCATCCCACATTTCCTTCTACCTGTCCTCTTACATCCAAGGAACCGTTTGATACAATATCACCTTTGATGATCGTTCCCTCTGTGATTACGGATACCTCATCAGATACCGGTGCGCTCTGGTTATTAGTTACAGGTGCTGTTGTATTGTCAGCCATTTTTCTTTCCTCCTGGGTTGCTTTTGTAATATTTGAAACTGTTTCATTTCTTTCTGGTTCAGGTACAGATGCAGGCACAGGTACTGCTGCTCTTTCTGTCGGGGCACTTGCATTCCTTGCTGCCATCTCTGCGGCGCTTCTTGCTGCAGCAACTTTCTCAGCTTCCTGCTTTGTCACCTGTTCCAACAGACCATCCAGCTTGGAAAGTTCTGTCTCAACATCCACTTCGCCTTCTAACGTATTAACCTCAACGTCATCTTCGTTCGTGCTGGTTTCCAGGTTGTCATCTGCAGGCATCAGTTCATTGACTGCCTGTGAGAAGTCATCTTTAAAATCCTTGAAAAATCCCATGTTCATTCCTCCATTTATTCTCAGTTATTCCACTGTGTCTGCTTTCACATACTGAATAACCTGTGTATCTTCATCAATCGGTAATATTTGTGCGCCCATTCCCTCTAAAGCTTCAATCAAAGGTCCTAAAGCTTCTACCGTTGCTGACTTATCCGTTCCGTCATGCAGTAAAACCACCGACGTTTTATATTTTACTACATCATCTGTCACATTTTCAACTATTTCCTCAGAAGTATATGCGGTCGAGGCGCCATCTCCTGCCGATACATTCCAGTCATAATAAATAATTCCCTGTGTATTAAGATAATGAATAAAGTAATCCATCGGTACGTTACTGATGAGATTGCTGCTTCCTCCCGGAAAACGATAGTAAAGACTATCCACTCCTGTGGTCTGTTTCAAAAAATTCTTCAATGTCATATAATCCTGTTCGAACGCATCTTCCGACTGGTAGATCACACTATACTGGTTGGAATACGAATTCATGCCAAGTGTATGTCCCTCATCCACAATACGTTGATAGACAGAAAGCATTTCTTCATCCTGGTTTCCATTCACAAAAAAAGTAGCTTTTACGCCATATGCCTGCAGCACATCCAGAATCTCAGATGTGTGTTCCGACGGCACATTATCAAACGTTAAGTATACTTTATGTATATCTCCTTCCGATGCCAGATTGTCCTCATCGGAAATCCCGGATGCAGGAGGTGTTACTTTATCCCATGTCATCTCCGTCTGCATCTCTTCTGTTGTCTCTGTCTCCTCTGCTATCACACCACCATTCAGATCTGCGGCCGCTCCGGCATTAATCTGATCCGTGTTCTGCTCACTGCTGCTTGTCACCAGCTGATCCAGCTTATGTTCCAGCGACGTCATCTTCACAAATAGCACCACAACCAATATCATGGACAGAACGATCCATCCTGCCACAATCAGTATGATACTGTATCGGATTTTCGTGATCCGCTTTCTCCGCTTTCTCTGGTAATTCAGTACTTCTGAATCTTTATCCTGCATACAATACCCCCAAGGTAATCGTTAGTACCTATCTATTGTAACACATTTTTCTATTTTTCAAATAAAAAAGCGCAAAAAAATTGATTAATTTTTTCGCACTTTTTTTATTGTTGTCTGATTATTTTTATTTCTATTGTACTATTTTATTTTCCAAGTATGTTTGCAATAAAAAAACCGCCAATAAAGAGTAATATTCCAAGCAGCAGCTGTCCAAAACCGATAGAAACGATATTCATCCCGGATAACACTGCAATCGGCGATGAAGTGACCAGCCCCATAATTGCAAAATACGTTTTCCTCTCCTGTTTCTCCAATAAATATTCCACAAGTTTTGATACAAGAAATATTCCAAGCACCACACCGATACCAAATGGGATGAGCACTGCTGCACAGGCGAACAGCTCCTCCCACTTAAGAGCCGGTAATGCTGCCAAAAAACCGCTGATTCTGTTTATGATCGGCGTATAATATCCCATAGACATCAACAGCATTGAACCACTGACCCCGGGAATCACCATCGTTGCCGCAGCTATCGTTCCGACCGTAAACAGCGAGATACTGTTTTTTATTCCCGGCTCTAAGGCAACATCTGTTCCCTGTTTCCAGAACTGCATCCAGACGACCAGACCAAAAAATAAAACAAACAGCAGCACCTCTGAAAATGTGATCCGCTTTCCCATGATTTTTGGCAGCAATAGCGGTACTCCGCCAAAGATCAGTCCAATAAACAGCATTGCCGTCTCAAATGGAAATTCCAAAAAGAAATATCCGATTGCAAATGACAGTCCGCCGATTCCAATCAGCATGCCAATCGCATAGGGAAGCAAAAACTTTACGCTCTTCCAGAAATGTTTTGGCATTCCCGTTACCGCCCCGATCACATCCCCATAAATCCCCATAGAAACCATCATGGTTCCTCCGCTGACACCCGGAATGATATTGGCAACACCAATTGCAATTCCGCGCAGCACCTCTTTCAAAAATGACATATCCATCCTCCAAATCCTGTTATTCTGCCAATCTTACTTCTGTCATCTCTTGTGCAATATTTAATGCATGATCTCCGATTCTTTCAAAATCCGTGAGCATTTCCGTGTAGAGAACACTCCCTTCACCCGATGCCGTTCCTTCCTGTATCCGGTGCATCATACGATTTCTATAATCCTCTGTCATGTCATCCATCTTTTGTTCGAGTGCTGAGACACGGCTTAATTCGTCGAGTGCCTCCATATTTTCATTTAAAAGCAAAGTCAGAAGTTCTTCGCAGGTCTGCTGCATTTGCAGGATTTCTTCCCGTACTTCCTGTGAAAACCTGACATCTTTTTCTTTCAGCCACTCTGAATATCCACAGATATTCATTGCATGGTCGCTGATTCTTTCTACGTTACTGGTCACTTTAAAATAGGCACTTAAAATCCTGCTCCCCTGTGTATTGGACTCATGCGCCATATTTGTGGATATGTACTCAGAGATCTCCCGGTTTAAAAAGTCCACATACTCTTCTTTTTCTTCCACTTTTGGAATAAACCCGTCATCACAGTTTAAAAATGCCGTAAAACTGTCTGCGACATTTTTCTTTGCAATCTCAAGCATTCTTGCAATCTCTTTGTGTGTCAGTTCAAAATTGATCGCTGATACACCAATTTTTCCCTCTGTCACCGGTTTTGTATTTTTTAAATATTTTAAATACATCCCTTCCTCAGGCTCGTCCACGTCCGGCAGAATTTTTTCTGCCAGTTTTGCCAATAGATTTCCTGCCGGTAACAGCAATATCGTTGTTACGATATTAAACAGCGTATGCATGTTGGCGATCTGTGCAGCCGGATTTGCCGGTGTAAATCCCCCAACCCAGGATGTCAGCGGTGTCAGCATACAGAGTATGGTAAAAACTGCCGTTCCTATGATATTAAACGAAAGATGGATGATTGTCGTCCGCTTTGCGTTCCGCCCTGTACCAATGGACGCTAACACTGCCGTGATACAGGTACCGATATTTTGTCCAAACAGCACATACACCGCCCCGGAAAAAGAAATCGCCCCACTTGTTGCAAGTGCCTGAAGGATTCCGACCGATGCCGATGAAGACTGGATCAGTGCTGTAAAAATGGCACCTGCCATAATTCCAAGCAGTGGATTTGAAAACTTCGTCATCATATCAATGAATGCTTTGGAATCCCGCAGCGGCATCATTGCGGTGCTCATCATTTCCATTCCGATAAAAAGAACACCAAGACCAGCTAAAATACCTCCTATGTTTCTTACCTTCGGCTGTTTTAGAAAAATAACCAGCACAACACCCAAAAATGCTATAAACGGTGCGATTGCTCCGGCATCAAGTGCGATCAGCTGTCCCGTGATCGTCGTACCGATGTTAGCACCCATGATCACTCCCACCGCCTGTCGCAGTGTCATCATTCCGGAATTAACAAAACCTACTACCATGACTGTTGTCGCGGAGGATGACTGTATGATCGCAGTGATCACTGCTCCGACTAAAACACCCAGATACCGGTTTGTAGTCAGGCGTTCTAAGATCTGTTTCATTTTGTTCCCGGCAGCAGCCTCCATCCCCTGGCTCATCATATTCATTCCATACAGAAAAAGCGCCAAGCCTCCTAACAATGATGCAAATTCTTTTGCTCCCATTTTATCCCTCTTTTTTTCGTTATTACGGCATTTTTCTGCTGTCCCTGCGGGCGCTTTACTGCCGCTTTGCCACATACTCACTCAACATATCAGACGTATATTTTACCGTCAACCGGGATATCGGATTCTTAACGCTTCCTGTATTGTTTTTATGAAGTTTTTGTCAATTTTGTGTAAACAATAGAATGTTATGCCTTCAGCAGAACGACTGCTGTTTCAAGGCTCTCTAATGTAATATGATCTGCATCTGCCAGTTTTCTCCTTCCGGCATTTGACAGCAAAAGTTTTTTGGCAGTTCCAGGCAGTGGCAGACTTACTGCCTCTTTTCCGTAATTTGCTGCCACGAGTATTTTCTGTCTGTTTTCTTTACCCATACGCATAAATCCAAACACTGTATCCGTATCTTCGTAAACCGGCTCTACATTTCCATAGACAAATGTTTCTTTGTATTCCGGTGATTTGCGCAGTGTAATCAGTTCTTTATAATAGGAAAGTACAGAGTCCGCCCTTCCCTCCTGCTCATTGACATTGATCTCTTTATAATTCGGATTCACTGCAAGCCACGGAGCATGTGCGCTAAAACCTCCATTTTCATCTGCACTCCACTGCATCGGTGTGCGCGCATTATCCCTGCTGTTTTCATAGCAGCATGCCAACGCTTCTTCTTTTGTGCAGCCCGCGTCGATTGCAACCTGATACTGATCTTTTGTACTGATATCATCATATTCTGAAATATCATTTCTATGACAGTTTGTCATGCCGATTTCCTGTCCCTGATAGATAAACGGAATTCCACGCAGCAGAATCGAAGTCGTAGCAAGCATTTTTTTGCCCATTTCATTCTGCGCATATTCCGGAAGATAACGGCTTGCACCTCTCGGCTCATCATGATTTTCAATGATATTTGCCTTGAATCCAATCCCCTCCATCTCCTTCTGGGATGCAAACAGAACCTCTCTCCACCGCTTAAAATCCACCGGTTTGCTGTCATACCAGCCATGTTCCCCGTAAGTCAGCTCAAGCGCGGAGAAATCAAACATACTTGAGAAATGCCCATCATCTCCGACAAACTCCTGCAGTTCGTCCTCTTTCATATTAAAGACTTCGCCGACGGTAAAAGCATCATATTTCTCGAAGGTCTCATGTTTCATCTCCTCTAAAAATTCTCCGACGCCGTCCGTCTCCTCAACCATTTTTACACAGGATACCAGACCATCATCCCCATCGGGTTCATAGGACGGGAAACTCGTATCTTTCTTGATATTAATGATTGCATCGATGCGGAATCCGCCAAGTCCCTTATCTAACCACCAGTTGATCATTTTATAGATCTTGTCGCGGACTTCTTTATTCTCCCAGTTCCAGTCCGGCTGTTCTTTTGCAAACATGTGCAGATAATATTTATCTGATCCCGGCACCGGCTCCCACGCTTTTCCGCCAAAATAAGAACGGTAGTTGCTCGGCTCTTTTCCATCTATTCCTTTTACAAAATAAAAATAATCGGCATATGGCCCGTCCGGGTCGGCCAGCGCTGCCTTAAAGTATTCATGTTCACTGGAACAGTGATTTACCACGAGATCCATCACAATATACATATCGCGCTTTTTCGCCTCGGCAAGCAGCTCATCAAACTCTTCCATGGTTCCGAACTCTTCGGCGATTTTATAGTAATCAGATATGTCATACCCCTGATCAACAAACGGCGATTTGTAGATTGGAGAGAGCCAGATGATATCAATTCCAAGTTCCTTTAAATAATCCAGTTTTGAGATAATTCCTCTCAGATCACCAATGCCGTCTCCGTTTGTATCCAGAAAACTCTTTGGATAGATCTGATATGCTACCTTGTCATGCCACCATTTTCTTTTCATTTTTTTCCTCCTGACACATTTTATTTCAATATTCTTTTTTATATTTTTTGCATAATTCTGTTTTCTTTTTCAGCTGATGTAAATATTATATTTGATTTTTATTCGTTTTTCTTGCATTATGGTTGGATAATATTGTACAATACTGCTATCATAGTTGCCCGACAAATGCTGGTTTGTTTATGAAATAAATCGCCCGTCCCAATGGTGTGTCGCAGGTCTGTGAGTGGCATCTTGCGCAAAGCCGGAGTTAATTTTGGTTCCGTTGTACGAAAATAAGAAAAGTCTAAGTGTGTCTGAGTTAGATTTTCTCGGAGTGACGTGACCGGCGTTCAACGAGCCATCCGTGGCTCGTGAAGCCTTGTTCTGCCATCCGTGGCAGAACATCACTGTGTATCTACAGACACACTAAGATTTTCTAATTTTCTCCCAAAGTCACAAAATCAGCTCAGGCTTTGTGCAAGATGCCAATCGTCAGGTTGTGAACACCATTTGGGTGGGCGGTTCATCTCAAAATCTGGGGGCGTAGGTGCGAATTTTCCAGTATTATCAAACCAATAATAATCTATTAAACATAGTTATTTGGAAATATTTTTTTAACAGATTCAGACATAAAAACACTAAAAATTTACGCACCGCCCAAGGTTGTAAAATGAGTTCTCCGGCGAAGGGTGGTTCACAACTTAGTGGCTGGCAAATCGCATCAAGCCAGGACTCGTTTTGTGACTTTGGGAGAAAATTAGAAAGTCTTTGTATGCCTGTTCACAATACAGTGTTGTGCTGCCACGGACGGCAGCACAAGTCCTAATGTGCCCGGACGGCACATTTAGGACGCACACGTCACTCCGCCTCAACCTGAATCAGGCATACTTAGACTTTCTTATTTTCGGACAACGAAACAAAACAGTCCCGGCTTGATGCAATTTGCCAATCGTAACCCCCAGAACCACCCTACACAGGGAAACTCATATCACCCACAAACCAGCATTTGTCGGGCAACTCATGCTTGGATATATTGTGTATTTTCAGGTAGTAAAAAAGCTGGCAGCAGATTCGCATATACAGACCGAAATCTGCACCGGCAGAATGGAGTTTTTATGGCAATCAGTTTATCTTTAGACCAAAAAGAAAAAGCAAAACACGGCGAACAGCTATTTCCATTGCAGCGTTATATCACAAATCTTTCCTCCACTTATCCGGCAGTCACTGCACACTGGCATAAAGAGGCTGAATTTACCATGATCACAGACGGAAACTGCACTTATCAGATACAGCTTTGCCCCTACCCTGTCAATGCAGGAGATCTTATATTTGTGCCTCCCCTGGTTCTTCATTCCATCCATTCCAATACCGATCCTGCAATGGCTTCCGAGACATTTGTCTTTCATATGAATTATCTTGGCATGGGAAATGCGGACATCTGCGCAGTAAAATATCTCACACCGCTTGCGATGCAAAAAATCATCCCGCCCTATATCATAAAAAAAGAACATCCAGTCTATGCGGATGCCCTGTCAATATTCCATAAAATCAGTCAGCTTTATCACGCCAAACCCATCGGCTACGAGCTAAGGATCAAATCACTCCTTTTAGAACTGATTGCTCTCCTGCTCCCTTTCTGCCAGGAGGATTCTGCATTTTCCCAGCTTTCCAATGAACATACCAGTAAATTAAAGGCTGTGTTAGAATTTATCGAGCAGCATTATGCTGACCCGTTATCGGTCGCAGATCTCGCATCTGTCTGCTGTTTCAGTGAATATCATTTTATGCGGTTTTTCAAAAAATATATGGGAGAATCTGCCATGGAATATGTACGGAATGTCCGGTTGGCGAAAGCAGCAGAACTCTTCGAACAGGGTGCACAATCCTCGCTTGAGATCTCACTCTCCTGTGGATTTAACAATCTGTCCTATTTTCACCGGGAATTTAAAGAAAAATATGGGATGACACCGGGAGCTTTCCGGCGGAAGATCAATGTTTAGATGATTTCCTGTCATAAACAGATGTTTTTACATCGAAGCATAAAATAACCCTTATAAACGATGTCACCACCATTTATAAGGGTTATCAATCTTTTCAGAAACTTAATACAAAACCAAATTAAGCGTTCATCTGAGCTGCAACTTCTGCTGCAAAGTCTTCCTGTTTCTTCTCAAGACCTTCACCTGTCTCGAAACGAACAAATCTTTTAACTTTTACAGTACATCCAACTGCTTTAGAAACCTCATCAAGGTATTTAGCAACTGTCTGTTTTCCATCCTCAGCTTTTACGTATACCTGATCTACTAAGCATACTTCTTTTAACTCTTTGCTGATACGTCCTTCGATCATACCGTTGATCACTTTCTCCGGTTTCTGGGACTCTTTCGGATCGTTCATGATCTGAGCTAAAAGGATCTCTTTCTCATGTGCGATGTAATCAGCGCTTACTTCGTCTCTGGAAACGTATTTTGGATTTAAAGCTGCGATCTGCATTGCGATATTGACCATAGCTTCTTTTACAGCGTCATTGACAACATCTGTATCAGCATCTACGATAACACCGATTCTTCCGCCGCCATGTACATAAGAAACGACGCAGCCATGCTCTGCAACAACTTTTTCAAATCTACGGATCTTTAAGTTCTCTCCGATTACAGCTACTTTCTCTACTAATGCATCATTAACAGTCTTAGAAGCATCCTCGTTCCATGCCTCAGCCATGAATGCATCCATATCTTTTGCATCAGAGTTTACAGCCTGTGCTGCTACTGCTTTTACGAAACTCTGGAATGTCTCATTCTTAGCAACGAAGTCAGTCTCAGAGTTAACCTCTACAACTGCTGCTGTCGTATCATCTTTTACAACAACGGTGCAAAGACCTTCTGCTGCGATTCTGCTTGCTTTCTTCTCAGCTTTAGCCTGTCCGTTCTTTCTTAAGAACTCAACAGCCTCGTCCATGTTTCCATTGGTCTCGTTTAATGCTTTTTTACAATCCATCATACCTGCGCCGGTCATCTCACGCAGTTCTTTTACCATAGCTGCTGTAATAGCCATTTTTCAATCCTCCAAATTTATATTTTATGATATAAAAGGGACGTTAACCTGCGTCCCTTTTGTTTTGTCACAAATGACAAATCTTATGCTTCCTCTACTGCCTCATCAGCTGCTACAGACTCTGCTTCTTCTGCAGTCATCTCTGCACCCTGATTTGCCTCAATAACAGCATCTGCCATCTTAGATACGATTAATTTAACGGCTCTGATAGCATCATCATTACCTGGGATCACATAATCTAACTCTTCCGGATCACAGTTTGTATCAGCGATACCGATTAATTTGATTCCTAAAGTATGAGCTTCCTGGATACAGATTCTTTCTTTCTTAGGATCTACTACGAAGATTGCATCCGGAATCTTCTTCATCTCTTTGATACCACCAAGGTTTTTCTCTAATTTTTCCCACTCTTTTTTCAGTGCGATAACTTCTTTTTTCGGTAATACTTCGAAAGTACCATCTGTTGCCATTGTCTCGATCTCTTTTAATCTTGCGATACGGCTCTGGATAGTTCTGAAGTTGGTCAGCATACCACCTAACCATCTCTCATTTACATAGAACATTCCACAACGCTCTGCCTCAGTTTTGATTGCATCCTGAGCCTGCTTCTTTGTTCCTACGAAAAGGATTGTGCCACCTGCTGCTGCGATATCAGATACTGCTTTGTAAGCCTCATCTACTTTACCAACGGATTTCTGTAAGTCGATGATATAGATTCCGTTTCTCTCTGTGTAGATGTATGGAGCCATTTTAGGGTTCCATCTTCTTGTCTGATGTCCAAAGTGAACACCTGCCTCTAATAACTGTTTCATTGAAATAACGCTCATGTTTCTACCTCCTGGTTTTTGTTGTTATAAAAAGCTGTGCGTCCTGCTTTTTATAAGTTGCTTCCATGTGTTTCATTCTTTCAGGCGACCATCTGGCACCAGCCTGTCGGTCCACACATGTGTTTACTCGGAATATTCTTTTATTCCGTCATAACCTTGCAAATTATAACACACGCCCCAACCAGAATCAAGTACTTTTTTCTGATTAGGGCGTATTTTTCTCATTTACTCTGTTTTATTGCTGCTGTTGTTCCATTGGACCGGCTTTTAAAATATTTGTAATTTCTTCATAAGATGCATGATATGGAATCTGGTAGGTTCCAGCACTGATAAAGGAAGCATAACCAACCTCACTTAAATATTTTCGCAGTCCTTCCGAATCATCGATCACACCATTGGCTGCAAGATTTTCGCACATTGTTCTGCACACATCCCCACGGTTTACAACCAATGTAAACGGTTCCTGCTGTGTCTGTTCCGCGTTTTCTGCATTTTCAGTATCCGATACCACAGACTCCTGCGGAGTTTCTGTTTCCGGTTCCTTCGGCACTTCCATCTGTGTTTCTGTCTCCTGCTGTAATTCCTCGGCAGCTATCTGCTGTTCGTTTTTTTGCTCCGTCTCTTCCGGTTCCGTGGTTTCTGTTTCTGCAATTACCGCACTATTCTGTTCCGGCATAATCATACCAAGCTGTGCAGCCTTTTCTATAATCTGTTCATCCGTCATTTTAGGCTTCTGCATCGAAAAACAACTTACCAGAATGATCGTTGTGACAATAATCCCTATGCCAAGTCCTCTTAAATAATATTTTAGTTTCACGAATCTGTATCCCCTTTATAAAGTCCAAGTACAAGATTTACCTCTCCGAGTCCTACCCCAAGTGCCTTTGCAATCTCAACACTCTGCATTCCCTTTTTACGCATTTCGAGGATCCTGCCTGTATGGTTTTCCTCCGTTTCAGGTTCTTCTTCCTTTTTTAAGACCGGGACTTCCTGCTCTTTTGTCTCCACTTTTTTTGCTGCCGGCTCCGGCTTTGGCACAGGTGCTGGCTCCGCTGCTTTTTTCTTTGCCATTCCTTCCTGTATGCTCTTGACATTTGCTGCAATCTTCTGTAAATCCGTAGCAAGGCCTGTCAGTTCTGTGTGTTTGTCATTCAGCATATTATAAAGAAACATAATCTCATTATGCGTCTTATTCATATTTTCCATAACCGTGTCAGAATATTCGCTGATGGCCATGATTTTTTCATTTGTTTCTTTTTCCAATGCCCTCTCCACCTGTTCTGAAGAAGCATCAATCTGTGCCTCAATTGACTCTTCTACCTTGCTCTTAGCATCTGCTAAAGCACCATCAATGATCCTGCCCAGTTCATCTTTACTTAATTCTGTAATCTTATTTAATTCGGAAGGAGATAAACGTTCCGTGATAAAAAAGCTTCCAACCATAAAAACAACCCCCGTCAGAAGCAAAAAAAATACTATTCCAGTCATATCAACCGTTATGCCTTTCATTATATTTTGACATCAAAGCTGGTCCTGCGTTCCTTAATATGAACACTTCCTTCATCCTCATCCGGCTGGCCATGCTTTTTTTTCTTTTTTCCATTACCGCTATAGCTGTTATTCCCTTTTTCCCGGGCATCGTATCGGAATTCCTGATTGTCCTTCTGTTCCGGGTCCTGTACTTTGTGTGATAAATCAGATTCCTGTTTTTCCTGCCTTACTTCAATGTTATACTGATCTGCAACCGGTCTGCTATCCTCCGCATGCTTAATATTGCCAATATCCTGCGTTCGTTGTATCATACCGCTCAAATCAACTGGTCTTATCGACATAACATATCACCTCCGGACTTACTGTCAGTCAATCAGTATTCCCATATAGTTTCCCATCCTTTTGCGCATTTTTAACAACGCTTTTGTATGAAGCTGTGAAACCCTTGATTCCGAAACTTCCAGTATGCTGCTGATTTCTTTTAACGTCAGATCCTCATAATAATATAACAAAATAACCTTTTTCTCTTTTTCTGTCAAAAGTTCCAGCGATTCCATTAAAACCTTTTTTAGTTCTTCTTCCTGAACAGACTCCTCAGGCTGAATAAAATGCGAATTGTTTTTTGCATCCATCACAGGTTCTCCACCCTGTTCTACAAATTCATTCAGTGAGATAACATTTGTAACATTCAACTGTGTCTGCCAGTCATTTAATTCTTCCTCACCGATTCCTAATTCTTGTGCTATTTCTTCGTCCGAGGCATTTCGCCCTGTTTTGGTTTCAATCTGCTTGATCGCTTCCTCAATTTTCTTGCGTTTTTGCCGCACTGTCCGTGGAATCCAGTCCATTTTTCTTATCTGGTCTAATATGGATCCACGTATTCTTAAGCTTGCATAAGTTTCGAACTTTACATCCTTTCCGCGATCAAATTTGTCTATCGCGTCTATCAGTCCAAATATACCATAGCTAACCAGATCTTCATACTCCACGTTATATCCGAGATACATGCTAAGCCGCCCTGCCACAACCCGTACAAGCGGAGCATACTCGATAATAATTTTCTCCCTCAGCTCTGCCGAAGGATTTTTCTGATACTCTTCCCAGAGCTTTTCTTTTTCTACCGTTTTCATATGAAGCCCCCACGTTTCAGTTATTTCTCATCCTGCTCATCGCTCTCCTGCTCTGGCTCTTCTTTCTCTTCTGCCTCTGCCGGAGTTTCTTCACCATCCGTGGTTTCTTCTTCCATATCCTTAAAATTCTTATCAATCAACAGTTTTACAATTCCGCCAATGATATAAAACACAATCAGGACAACCAGCAGCATTTTTACAAATCTGCCGGTTTCCATATGTCCCGCCATTCCTGCAATGCAGACCACAAGTCCTGCCACAAGCATAACGATCGCTGGTATCGGCTTTGTTTTCATAATGCATCCATGCCTTTCTATCAGATAATCTTTAACGGTTTGCCTACCGACTTGATATAAAATTCCCCGGTATCACAATGAAGTTCAACTGTGCGACCATAATTAAGTCCCGTATCTTCTGCAACAAGCCTGATTCCAAGCTGCTTTAATTTTGCTTTTGCTGCCTCTGCATTTCTCGCACCGATATTACCAACATCTGACAATCCACTTACCTCAAACATTCTTGCACCCCCGGCAATCTTAGCGATCAATCTGCCTTTATTTGCTCCTGCTGCAATTACCCGACGTAATAATTCGTCAATCCCCGTATCTGCAAACTTTGCGATATTACTGTTATTTCTGACCTTTGTACTGTCCGGGAGCATATAATGAACCATTCCCCCAACTTTTGATACCGGATCATAAAATACCAGACCAATGCACGAGCCCAATCCCAAAGTTGTAATAACATCAGGGGCTTTACATACATTCAAATCTGCCATGCCCACTTTTATTACTTCGCTCATATATCCTTCTCCTTACAATGAGATTCCAAGTGACGTTAATATCTTTTCATAGGATCCCTGCTCCGGCATCAGTATAAAATATCCGTTGATCGCCACGTCTGCGCAGATCTCGGTCTGAATCAGCAGTGCATTATCACCAAACTGTCCAAACTCAATAGCCGGCACACTTAAGATAGAAGCTGCCATATCCACCGCAATATATGGAACAGACGGAGAAATCACAAGATTTGTCATAGAAGAAAGAGCTGACAAATAAGAACCTGCAATGATGTTTCCTATTTCTTTTAATGCGGATAGTTCCATTTCGTCAAACGGTTTGTCCGCTGGCACATCTTCCATCATCAGTTTGTTGACAAGATAACGTGCCGATGGAATATCTACCAGAAACATCATACTACCCTCGATGTCATTCATTACCTCTAAGAAAATGCCAACAATTGTTTCATCCTCTGCACCGACAGCAGTTCCCAATTTTGATACTTCCATCAGTTTTACATTTGGAACATTCATGTCTATTTTCATGCCCAGCATATTTGCAATTGCCGTAGTTGCATTTCCTGCACCGATATTGCCAATCTCTTTTAAGACATCGAGATACATATTATTTACGTCTTCCAACGTTAAATTTCCCATGAATTGCTGATTCTCCTCTCATTTTGCACACCAGATAAAAATCCGGTGGGACTTTACATTCTATAAAATCCCACCTTTTTATTAATTATTTTCTTCTACCAGTGCATTGATCTCAAGCAGAGAAATCAACTGATCTCCATGCTTGCCGATTCCATTGATAAATCTTCCTTTATTGGAAACTTTATCAATTTCATCCTCACTTAAATTCACAACTTCCCTTACCTCATCCACGATGACACCCAGGGAAGCATTTTCTTCTAATTTTAAGATAATGATCCTGCTCGCATTTGTCAGGACATCATCTTCAAGTCCCATTTTCTTACGTACACTCATAACCGGAACAACCTCACCACGAAGGTTAATTACACCTTTAAAATATGTCTGTACTTTTGGAACTCTTGTAATTTTCTGCATGCGGACAATGTTATCAATATAGCTGATATCAATTCCATACTGCTCACTGCCCACCATAACAACGATATATTGTTTGGATTCTTTTTCCGTTGTTTCAAGATTATTATTTGCCATGCTAAGTACCCTCCATTACATTAACGTATTCACATCTAAGATCAATGCAACTTCGCCATCTCCAAGAATCGTTGCACCGCTGATCAGTTTGTTATTGTCAATGTATTTTCCAAGCGACTTGATTACGATTTCCTGCTGTCCGATCAGATTATCAACCACAAGACCTGCCATACTGTCACCTTTCGTTACAATAACAACGGTCAGGCTCTCCGGCTCTTCCCTTGGCTCAAGATCAAGCACATTGTCAAGTCTTACTAACGGAATAACCTTGCCACGCAGATGGATTACTTCCTGAGCTTCCACATATTTGATATCCTTAACCGGAATATCTTCAATGTTGGAGATGGAACCAAGTGCGATCGCGTATTTTTCATCTCTTACTTCTACCATCAGGGCCTGGATAATTGCAAGTGTCAGTGGCAGACGTACCGTAAAGGTAGTTCCTTCGCCCATTGCAGTCTTAACTTCAACATCTCCGCCTAATGCCTCAATGTTAGACTTAACTACATCAAGTCCAACACCTCGTCCGGAAATATCGGTAATCGTCTTTGACATAGAGAAACTTGGCAGGAACAAAATGTTGATGATGTCTTTCTGACTCATGCTCTCAGCCTGTTCTTCTGTGATAATTCCTCTCTCAATCGCTTTATCACGTACTGCAGCCACATCGATACCGGCACCATCATCTCCTACCTGGATGATTACATTATTACCTTCCTGGAATGCATTTAAGAAAATGCTTCCCACTTCCGGTTTACCGAGGGCAACACGTGTCTCGTTATCCTCAAGGCCATGGTCTGCGGAGTTACGCAGTAAATGCTGCAGCGGATCTCCGATCTGGTCAACAACGGTACGGTCAAGCTCTGTATCTTCACCAGTCATGTAAAGTTCCATCTTCTTATTGAGCTTTCTTGAAAGATCACGGATCATACGAGGGAATTTATTTACAACGCTCTCGATTGGAACCATTCGAACTTTCATAACTGACTCATGCAGATTTGTTGTGATGCGCTCCAGATACTCGATCTGCTCATGGTAGGTCTGGTTCTGGAAATCACCGGACTCAGTGGATCCGATTGCCACAAGACTGTTCTTTGCAATGATAAGCTCAGATACCTGGTTCATCAAGGCATCCAGCTTTTCAATATCAACACGGACAGTACGGTTTGTCACCGGTTTTGCAACAGTCTGTTTCTTATTGTTCTGGGCTGCTGGTGCCTTTGCCGGTGCAGGTTTTGTCTCCTGAGCCGGTGCTGCTTCTGCCGGAGCAGGTGTCTCATTCTTTGCAGCTTCTTCTGCCGCTGCTTTTTCTGCCTGTGCCTGTTTTTCTTCAAGCACCTCACATTTTACTTCTTCACCGACTACTTTTTCAATTTCAGATACAGACTGGGCTGCCTGTAAAATCTTGTCGTAAGGTTCTTCTGATGTGATGAAAAAACTGAAATCATTATCAAAATGCTCATCTTCGATTTCCTGTGAAGTTGGATTGTATACAATGATTTCTCCAAATTCCTCTACTGCCTTGAATACTAAGAATGCACGAGCAGCTTTTAACAGACATTCTTTCTGAATATATACGGTCATTCCATAAATATGTAAACCATTGTTTTCTGCCTCTTTTAACTTTGTGCGGTCTGAACTGTTCAGTTCAAATTCAAAATATTTCTTTTCACCGTTCTTAGCCGCATCATCTGTATTTTCTTCCTTAGGAGCCGGAGCTGCTTCCTCTTTCTTCTCCGCATTCTCCTCACCGGCGATAAAATCATTCAGTTCTTTAATGATCAGCTCGTTGTCTTCCGTTCCCTCATCGGAACTTGCCTTTACATTGTTCAGATAACTCTCGATCGCATCCAGACATTTAAAGAGCAGGTCGATCATATTACTGTTAACTTTAACTTTATCACTTCTGACTTCCTGAAAAACATTTTCCATATCATGGGTCAGTCGCTGCATGCGCTTAAATCCCATGGTACCTGCCATACCCTTTAAGGAATGGGCTGCACGGAAAATTTCATTTATAGTATCCATATTTTCCGGTTCTTTTTCGAGTTCCATAATGCAGTCACTTAAAGTCTGCAGATGTTCTTCTGTTTCATCAATAAAAATTTCAAGGTATTGGCTTACATCCATATTACTGTACCCCCACATTCTTTGTTATTGTTTGAGCAACCTGTGTAAGAGGAACCACTTCATTTACCAGTCCGGTTTCAGCAATCGACTTAGGCATTCCGTATACCACACAAGTCTCGGCATTCTGCGATATCACATATACCGGCTTACTCTTTGCTAAGGATTTTATTCCCTTGGTACCATCTGCTCCCATACCGGTCAGTACAACACACACTATCTGATCATATCCACAGGTTCGCAACGAATCATAAGTAATGTCTGCACACGGTTTTAATCCGCCGATAGGAGGCAATTCATCATTGAGTCTGATTTTATGGCTTCCGTCAGGACTTTTCTTTATTTCCATATGCTTTCCGCCGGGAGCAATATATATCGTTCCCTTTTTGAGCACATCTCCATCTTCCGCCTCTTTGACATGTATGTCACTGACTTCGTTAAGTCTGTCTGCCATGGATTTTGTAAATCCTGCAGGCATATGCTGCACTAAAACCATTGGTGCATCCAGATTTTTAGGAAGATATGGAATCACACTCTGAAGAGCTTTCGGACCTCCCGTCGAACATGCCAATGCAACTAATTTATTTCTGCTTCGAACCGGCTCTGTGTTTCTGCGCAAGACTACTTTTTCCGGTGTTGCAGCCGATTTGCTGCCCAAAGCCATCTTCTGTGTTTTTAAAACTGCATTCAGCACTCCAAGAAGTTTACCCTTAAATGCTTCACCTTTTGCCTCGATCACATTCGTCGGCTTCGGCACAAAATCAACTGCCCCCCGTTCCATGGCAAGCATGGTAACTTCGGCATCCTTTGTAGTCGTAGTACTGACCATAATGACCGTTGCACGGATTCTTTCTTTTTGAAGCTGCTCTAATAAAGCTAGTCCATCCATCCGCGGCATATTAACATCCAACACCACGCCGTCATATCTTTTTGCCCTTAATTTTTCAAGTGCATCCAGACCGTCTCTGCAGGTATCGATTGCCTGAAATGTTTCATCTGAATTAATAATATCACAGATCACCCTTCTCATGAGTGCAGAGTCATCAACAACCAGAATATTTTTTTTCATTTTTTTATCCTCTCACTGCTATTCTGCTGACGCATTCTTCTCTCTTCTTCGAAGATGTAACGGATAATTTCTTCCCTTACCCGATCATTCTTGATACTGAATTTTGCACGCGACATAAACCTGTATTCTGCCGCTGATTCTATTTTACTTGTTTCAATCACATTTGCAACAATATAATACTGATTATCCATTGTCTGGCTTTTCAGTCTCAGCTCTGCCAGAATCCAGGAATCCGGTTTCTGTTCCTGTTCTGTTGTAAAACGGATTCCTCCGCCACTTAAATCCATGATTTTTCCTTTTCGTTCTTTTTCATAAAAATGTTCATCACGGATTTCCGAAAAAATAGCATCCACACTGTCAAGCATGGCCTGTTCTGCTGTCAGTTCATAATATTTAAAATCCAGAAGACACGGATATCTGAAATATTCTCTTCGCTGAAACTTTTCCGGCTGAGATTTCAATTCCATCTCAAGCATATATATATTATCTTTTTTATACCGCTCCTTAACCTGGCCAACTGTCCGATACAATGACTCGCGTGAGAAAAATACAAGTTCATAACGAACTCCAAGCTGTAACAGCACCAGTTTACCAGCCTCCATCGGCATGGCTATTTCCATATTTCCATTCGAGCAGAAATCAAGCACCTTACTTTTATATGTTTTCACTGTGACGTCCGTTTTTTCTGCCTGTTCAACTTCCTGAAGAACACGGATATCTATCTTATCGCCGATACGTATAATGTCTGAAACCTTCATATCCATTCCTCCTTAGTATTTCTGTTGCCAAAAATTTGAAAACATTCTGGCAATCCCCAACCGTTTATCCGGTAATTTTTCTTCCTGTAAAATCAGATTTGAAGCCATAACTTCAAACGCTCTTGCCGACTTCGCCAACGGTGCATTCAACGAAACAGGTTTCTGCTGTCTTACCGAACGTTCGAGCATGTGATCCTGCGGAATCATTCCAAGATAATTTACAGAACCATCCAGAAACTGTTCTACCACAGAATTCAGTTTTTCATATACCTGCTGCCCCTCCTCACTGGATATCACCCGGTTTGACACAATCCGGATATCTGTCTGTTCGCGTGAAAATGAAGGATTATGATACAATGCTTTCAGTAATGAATAAGAATCTGTCAAAGAACTTGGTTCCGGCGTCGTAACAACAAGTACTTCCGGACTTGCCATTACAAATTCCATAACCTGATTTGAAATTCCTGCCCCTGTATCAATCAGGATCACATCTGCATACCGATCTAATTCAGCCAGACCGCGAACCAGATATCTGATCTGTTCATCCGCAAGCTGGTTCATACTCAAGATTCCTGCTCCGCCAGAGATAAACCCTATTCCCATAGGACCTTCTGTTATAATCTCCGTTATGCTTTTTCCCTGGAACAGAAAATCTCCCAGATTATAACGTGGAACTGCGCCAAACATAACTTCAACATTGGCAAGACCAAAATCAGCATCAAAAATCAGGACTTTTTTTCCCATTTTACTGATCTGCACAGCAAGATTTACTGCAACATTTGACTTTCCAACTCCGCCTTTTCCACTCGTCACGGTAATCACGCGTGCATCCAGTTTCCGGCTCTGATTTTTTACTTTAATTACATTTCTGAGATTTTGAGCCTGATCCATATCATTATCTGCCTCCCAGAAGTTGTTTTACTATTTTTTGTGTATTAAATTCCTCTATGTCATCCGGTACATTTTGTCCGTTTGTCATATAGGAAAGTGGTGCTCCCGAATACATCTTGATATTGTAAATATTACCATACGCTTCCGTTTCATCAAGCTTTGTAAATATCAGTTTATAATCGGCAATCTCCTTATAGCGGTCAGCAATTTCCAAAAGATCTTTATACTTGGTTGTTGCACTGACTACCAGATATACCTCTCTTTCATATGCTGCATCCAGACCTGCAAGCATTTTTTTCATATCATTGCACTGTTCATCATTCTTATGGGAAAAACCTGCCGTATCAACAAAAATAAGATCATACTCACTGACTCTTTCGATTGCAGCATTCATTTCCTCTGCGGAGTATATGATACTCATTGGTGCATCTAAAATATTTGCATACACACGAAGCTGTTCCGTAGCCGCAATACGATAAGTATCCGCCGTCAGGAACGCAATCTTCATTCCCATTTCCAGTTTGTACTTGGATGCAATCTTAGCAATCGTAGTTGTCTTTCCGACGCCCGTCGGGCCCACAAAGAAAATAATTCTTGGTTTTTTCCCGGAAACACAAATTGTATCCGGCTGTCCCAGTTTTAAGATCATCTTCTGATATACATTTGACAATATCGCATCCACACTACTTCCACTGTGCATCACTTTCTCTGCTTCGTCTAAGATCTGGTTGACATATTTTTCATTCACTTCATTTTCCAGCAGTGTTCTGTAAAGCATCTTGATAAACTGCAGTCCCTCCGGATTTACAACCTGACGTTCTTTCTCTTCTTCCTTTACTTCCTTCTGTCTGCTTTCTTCTACGGACAGTTGTTTTTCCAGAATATTCGAAAGATTTTCCAGTCTTTTCTCTAATCCGTCTTTTGCATGCAGCTCTGGTGCATGCAGTTCCGGCACATTCGTAAGATGTCCTGACAGGATGTCGGATGTTCTGTCATTTGAAAATTCTTTTGGACTGATATTTTCATCCGCTGCCAGATTCAATGTTTTTACAGTTTTCGCTGTCAGATCAGCAACCTGTCTCGGATCTACAAAACTCTCTTTTTCTTCTCTTGCAGCTGTAACCTCAAACACAGAACTCTTCCAGGCTTTAAACATACCTGTCGGTTTGATTTCCTTTACATTCATTACAACCGCACCTTCGCCAAGCTCCTGTTTTGCTTTTTCGATTGCCTCTTCTTTTGTTTTTCCCTGATACTTATTTATGGTCATTTTACTTGTCACCGTCCCTGCTGATTATACCTACTGACTGTAATTCTACATTGGACTCAATTTCATTGTAGGAAACTACAATCAGATCCTTAAAATAATCTTCCGTTAATTTTTTAAAGTACATTCGAACAATTGGAGATGTAATCACAATTGGTGTTTTTCCCATGTTTTCGAGCTTTGTTACTTCATTCTGTACAGAATTCATAATAGCCTTTGTTGTTTCCGGATCAAGTGTAAGATATGCCCCCTGTTCTGTCTGCTTCACAGAAGCCATAATTTCCTGTTCCACCTTCGGATCAAGTGTAATAACACTGGTTGTCTCATTCGCCGGGAAATATTTGCTGGAAATGGCTCTCTTTAAACTCTGGCGCACGTACTCCGTCAGTACATCTGTATCTCTTGTTGTCGCTGCATGATCTGCAAGCGTTTCAAAAATCGTCAGGAGATCACGGATGGAAATCCCCTCATCCAGCAGGTTCTGTAACACCTTCTGAACCTCACCAAGTCCAAGCATCTTGGGAATCAGCTCGTCCACCAGTACCGGATTGCTCTCTTTCAGATTATTGACAAGATTCTGCACATCCTGTCTGGTAAGCAGTTCTGCGATATGTGACCGGATTACCTCTGTCAAATGCGTTGCAATAATTGATGGCGGATCAACAACCGTATATCCAAGGCTCTCCGCACGTTCACGCTGGCTTTCCGTAATCCAGATCGCCGGGAGATGGAATGACGGTTCAAATGTAGGGATACCTGTGATCTCTTCCTCCACATATCCCGGATTCATTGCCATATAGTGATCAAAAAGGATCTCTCCTTCTGTCACCTGCACCCCTTTGATCTTAATGATATACTGATTCGGATTTAACTGAATATTATCCCTCAAACGTATGATAGGTACTATAGTACCAAGTTCAAGAGCAATCTGCCTTCGTATCATAACAACACGATCCAGGAGATCTCCTCCCTGATTTACATCTGCTAACGGAATGATACCATATCCAAATTCAAGTTCTATCGGATCAACCTGAAGCAGCGACACCACATTCTCTGGTTTTCGTACCTCTTCTGCTTCCGTTTCCTCCGCATTGACCTCTTCTTCTATACTCTCAATACCGATATTTTTGTCGACCTGTCGTCCTGCAATAATAAAAGTTGCACCAAACGCAAGAAACAATAAGGTATTTAACGGTGTTGCAATTCCTAAAACCGCCAGCGTAGTACCTACAATATAAAGTACTTTGGGAATACCAAATAACTGACTGACAAGGATATTGGAAAAATCCGCTTCTTTCGACGCTTTTGTAACAAGAATGCCGGTTGCAAGTGAGATCAGAAGGGACGGTATCTGGGAAGAAAGTCCATCACCAATCGTTAGCACACCGTAATGTTCGATTGCCTCCTGAAACGTCATTCCGCCCCGCAGTATACCCATAATGGTTCCACCCGCAAGGTTTACAAACGTGATAATAAGACCAGCTGCCGCATCTCCCTTTACATACTTGGTAGCACCATCCATGGAACCAAAGAACGCAGATTCTTCCTGAATCTTATTTCTCCGCTCCCTTGCCTGTTTTTCCGTGATCGCTCCGGTATTTAAATCCGCATCAATCGCCATCTGCTTACCAGGCATCGCATCAAGTGTAAATCTCGCCGTTACCTCAGCGACACGCTCGGAACCTTTATTGATAACAACAAACTGGATAATAACCAGAATAATGAATACGATGGCACCAACGATCAGATCTCCACCACCGACGAACTGTCCAAATGTCTGTACGACATTACCAGGATTACCGGTTGTTAAGATCAGTCGTGTTGAAGACACGTTCAGGGAAATTCGAAAGATTGTCGTAAACAAAAGTAAAGTCGGAAAAAAAGACATATCCAGTACTTCTTTTACAAACAATGTATTAAAAAGAACAATCAATGCGATTGAAATGTTCAGTGCCAGCATAACGTCGAGTAAATTGGAACTGATTGGCACTATAAAAAAGATGACTGCAGCCAGTAGATACAGTGCAACACCTATGTCAGCTTTCTTCATGACCTCTCCTCCCTGTTTCTCAGATTATATACCATAGCAAGAATTTCCGCTACTGCCTGATACAATTCCGGCGGTATTTCTGCCCCTATATCTACATTCGCATATAACATTCTTGCCAACGGTTTATTTTCAACAATTTCAATGTGGTTTTCCTTTGCTTTTTCACGAATTTTCTGTGCAAGATAATCTTCTCCTTTTGCAATAACGATCGGAGCTCTTGACACCTCGGCATCATATTTGATTGCAACTGCCAGGTGTGTCGGGTTCGTAATAACCACATCTGCCTTTGGTACATCCTGCATCATACGCCTTTGAGAAGCTTCTCTCATACGTTGTCTCTGTCTTCCTTTGATCTCAGGATTTCCCTCAGTATTTTTATACTCATCCTTTAATTCCTGCTTGGTCATCTTCATATCTTCATTGAAACGATGTTTCTGATAAACAAAATCTGCAATTCCGACCACCAGATAAACAAGGCTGATTTTAAAACCTGCATTAATGATAACATTCCCGCATAATACAACTGCCTGATTCAGCGGTATGTCATATAAAATAAAAATATCATTTGCCTCGCCCTTTATGGATGTATAAGCAACATATATGATCAAACTTATTTTTAAAATAGATTTAAGCAGCTCAAATAATGAATCTTTTGAAAAAATACGTTTAAATCCATTGATCGGATTAAATTTATCCCCCTTAGGTTTTAACGGCTTAGCCGTGACTTTCCACCCTACCTGAAGGATACTTACAAGGGCTGTCACCGCAACACCAAACACAAAAAACGGGGCAGCCATCTTGAACATTTCTATATACACATTATGTAAAAACGAAGTAATCTCCTTTGTAGATGATTCCATCGCATTAACACTTACAAAATCAGGCATCAGCTTATATACATAATAAAAAACTTCCAAAAAGCCATTGCCAATTAACGAAATAAAAACCTTCAACACGAGGAACAATACTATCAGATCAAATGCTGCGGTAAGTTCCTTACTCTTTGCAACCTTACCATCCTCTCGTGCTTCTCTTAACTTCTTTTCTGTTGCCGGCTCTGTTTTTTCCCCTCCGGGTCCATCTTTTGCGAACCACTGAAGGTCATATGCAAATAGTAATCTGTCTTTCCATTCCACCTTAGTACATTCCCTCTATAAATAAAACCATCATCTTTTTCATTTCGGTAAATATAAAACTGGCGATTCCAGGCAAAAGTGAAATTGTAAGAAATAAAACTCCAAAACCAACCAGTATTTTCATCTGCATACCAACTGCAAACATATTCATCTGTGGTGCAACCTTTGCCAGAATACCAAGAATACAGTTTAAAATCATCATACAGGCAAATATTGGAAGAAAGATCCTGAAACCTATTACAAACAGATCTGTCATATACTGTGTTATAGAACCCGCAAGTGAATCCCAGTTAAAGAACTGACCATTGATTGGGATTACGGTAAAAGAATCTACCACAGCCTGTAAAATCACATGATGCATATCTGTTGCAATCAAAAGAAGAAGTATAAAATAATTGTACAGGTTTCCGGTAATTGTTACCTGCGTATTCATTGTCGGGTCAAATTCAGTCACCATAGATAATCCAATATCCATATCAATAATATTTCCCGCAAATAAAATAATGGAATTACAAATGTTTGCAGCAAACCCTATCAGCAACCCTGTAATTCCTTCTTTTAACACTATTATCGCATACCCAATCAAACCTGTATACTCGATTGCTGTCTTATCAACAAAACCATACACCAGAAGTGCAACAAAAAAAGAAAAACCTATCTTTGCCTGCGAGGGCGCATTTTTTGTTCCAAAAAAAGGTGCAATATAGACAAAACAGGATATGCGAACCAATATTAATATCAGTATTTCAAAATTAGCCAATGAAAACGTATATTCTAACATAGATCGTCCTAACCGAGATACATACTAAAATTCGACCATAATGTCGTCACGAATTCTGTCAGATTTGTCAAAATCCATGATCCAAAAATCATAAGTCCGACAAATACTGCAATAATTTTAGGAACAAACGTCAGCGTCTGCTCCTGAATAGATGTAACTGTCTGGAAAATACTGACAATCAAACCAACAACCAGTGAAATGATCAACATTGGAGCCGAACAGATTATAATCGTATAAATTGCTTCTTTTGCTACATCAAGTACCTGTCCTTCTGTCATTTTGTTCTCACCTCTTTGCTATCTATATACATTTTAATCTGTATCTATAACAGAATGCACATTCTTCGAACATTCTGTTATCATCAATAAAACGTCTTTACTACGCTTCCTATTACAAGATTCCATCCATCCGCCAGTATAAACAGTAATATTTTAAACGGCAAAGAGATTGTTGTCGGTGGAAGCATCATCATACCCATCGACATAAGCACGGATGCAACTACCATATCAATTACAATAAACGGGATATATATAACAAATCCCATAATAAACGCCTGTCTCAGTTCTCCGATTACAAATGATGGAATCATAATTGTCATCGGAATCGCATCATATGCACTCTGCCCGGATTCCTCATATTCCTTTTCCAGTGCAGCACTGTCAATATCATAACTGTCACCAGCCATATCCACGAAAAGCTTGACATCCTTTCGCTGTACCTGTCCATACATAAACTGGCGAATCGGCACTTCCGCTTCTTTTAATGCCTCTTCTATGGTAATATCTCCATTATCCAGTGGCTGGATTGCATTCTCATTGATCTGCTGAAACGTCGGCCACATGATAAAAAATGTCAAAAACAATGCCAGTCCAATCAAAATCTGGTTTGGCGGTGCCGTCTGTGTTCCAATTGCCGTTCTTAAAAAATGAAGTACAATTACAATTCTGGTATACGATGTAAGCATAATCAAAAGCGATGGTGACACTGCAATAATTGTCAGTAACAATAATGCACGTACTTCTGAAGCAACCCCCGCCTCATCATTATTTATCGAGATGGACAGACCACCTTTGCTGTCTGACTCACTACCTGAACCTGTGCTGGTATTCGCTGCTGTATTATCCAGCGAATCAATGCTGTCCGGATCCATGGAAGCTGCATAAACAGTCGTTCTGTTTTGTGAGGCAAACAACACTGCCACAAACACTGCTATTGCAAATATTAATGACAGTATACAATATGTCTTTTTTAATTTTGTCATAATTCCATCAATCCTGCTTTTTCGGAAAATGATCTTTCAGTCTACTAAATATCTCCTGAAAATTTTCCTGTGAATTTTTCATATCATCCGATGTCTGGACTGATAACTGATCTTCTGTAAGTTCCGCAATTTTTGTTACTTCATCCTTACCCACAGCGATTACAAAATACTGTTCTCCTGCCTTAACAAGCTGTAAAAATTTACCATTTGCAATCCGGATTGTTTCGAGAATCATAAGATTTCCTTTGGACATTTGTATTTTTTGAAAACCACCTACCCACTTTGTCGTGAAGTAGGTAATAATCAAAACAAACACAAATATGATCAGTACACCAATCAGCTGCATCAGACTTCGAAAAGAAGCGCTTAATAAAATCATACTAACCCACTACTTTTTTTACTGCCTCAAGTACACGCTCAGCCTGGAATGGCTTCACAATAAAATCCTTTGCTCCTGACTGAATTGCTTCAATAACCATAGCCTGCTGTCCCATTGCAGAACACATGATAACATTTGCATTTGCATCAATCTCTTTGATCTTCTTTAATGCCTGGATACCATCCATATCCGGCATAGTAATATCCATTAATACCAGATCCGGTTTTGCTTCAGGATATTTCTCCACTGCAATAGCACCATTTTCAGCCTCCGCTGCAATCTCATAACCATTCTTTGTAAGAATGTCCTTAATCATCATTCTCATAAATGCAGCATCATCACAAATCATAACCTTAGCCATAATTTTCTCTCCTATCTTTAACTCTTCTTTTTTGTTTTTTATTTTATAATTTCAGTAATTCGTATACCATAGCTTTCTTCTATTACTACTACCTCGCCTTTGGCTACGAATTTACCATTTACCAGAACATCAATCGGTTCTCCGGCAATCCTGTTTAATTCTATAATGGTTCCCGGTGTAAAATCAAGTATTTCTTTAATTGATTTGGAAGTTCTTCCAAGTTCTACCGTAACTTCAAGTGGTACATCCATAATCAAATCAATATTTTCCGGTTGAAAATTCCCCGGTACTGCTCCAGTAAATGCCTGGAATTGTGCCGGCTGTACATTTACCTGCTGTTGTCCATACATCTGCGACATCTCCTGACCCATCATTGATTGTCCCATCATCGGCTGACCCATCATTGGCTGCCCCATCATCGGCTGTCCCATCATTGGCTGCTGTGCTGCCATCTGAGGTTGTGGCTGCGGTGCAGGTGTCGGCTGAGCTGCCGGTGTACTCTGGGTGTTCTCTTTTTCACTCATTCCTGCAGTGGAATTACTGTCTTCTTCCATATTGCTTGTTACATTTGCACACATTTCTTTTGCAAAAGAAACAGGATATAACTGCATGATCTCACTATCAACAAGATCACCAATCTCTAACCGGAATGAAATTTTTACAAATTCACCTGCAAGGAACTCATCAATCTGACTCTCATCAATTGTCTGTTGCAAATCTATCAGATCTGCACTTGGCGGGCTGATATCAATTACCTTGTCCAGCATGGAAGACAATGATGTTGCTGCCGAGCCCATCATCTGGTTCATTGCCTCGCTGATTGCACTCAGGTGAAGTTCTCCAAGTTCTCCATCCGTATTTGTTCCATCACCGCCCATCATCAGGTCCGTGATAACTTTTACATCATGTTCCTTTAACACAAGGATATTGCTTCCATCTAATCCCACGGTATACGCAATTCGTATAAATACACATGGCTTTTCATATGCGTCACATATATCACTCCAGTTTGCAAACGCAACCACTGGGGTGGAAATCTCAACCTTACGGTTTACCAGTGAAAACAGTGTAGTTGCCGCTGTTCCCATACTGATATTCGAGATCTCACCGATCGCATCTTTTTCCTGTTCTGTCAATGTATTTTCCGGATTTTCATCTGTACCTGAAGGATTGTTCAGTAAAGCATTGATTTCTTCCTGTGACATCGTTCCATCCATCTTACTGCTCCTCCCTAATCACTGATGTAATTCTTACTGCATAGTCATCACCGGTTTCTCCCGGCAGAGCAGTAAATTTTTTTATACTTCCAACAAAGACACTCAGTTCCTGATCAACCTTCGTATCCAGCCGGATAATATCTCCTACCTGCAGTCCCAAAAAATCATTTACTGAAATGGAACTGTTACCAAGTACAGCTTTGATCGGCATTGGTGCTTTTGAAATAAGTGCCTCGATCGTTTCTGTATACTGTTGTTCATCTTTTTCCTGCAGACTCGAATACCAGTATTTGGTATTCAGTTTGTCCATAATACTCTCTAAAGTCAGATATGGAAGGCATACATTCAGTAATCCCTCCACATCGCCAATCTTAACATTGAGCGTTACCAGAGCTATCATCTCCGTCGGCGATATAATCTGTGCGAACTGCGAATTCGTCTCAATACGCTCTAACCGGGGTTCTAACTCACATACATTCTCCCACGGCTCCACTAAAAGATCTACTGCCACATTAAATATCCGCTCAATGATCAGCAATTCTATCTCCGAGAAATCCCTCGGTTTATCCAGAGGCACTCCCTTTCCACCTAACATTCTGTCTACTACAACATATCCAAGATTTTGTGCCATCTCAATGACAATGCTTCCATTCAATGGAGATGCATTTACAATTCCAAGTAATACAGGATTCGATAACGCATTTGAAAATTCTGAATATGTAACTGCTTCTGAGTTCATCACCTCAACCTGAACATTTTTCCGTAAATAAACAGGAAGATTGGTTGACAAGAGTCTTCCGTAATGTTCAAAGATAATCTCCAGCGTTCGCAGATGTTCCTTTGAAAACTTTGCAGGACGGGCAAAATCATAATTTTTGACCTGTTTTTTATCTTCATCTTTCATTTCATCTACATCAAGTTCACCACTGCTTAACGCTTTGAGCAAACTATCTATCTCATTTTGAGATAAGACTTCACCCATTCTTTCTCACCACCTAACACAATATTTGGGTCTATTCCGTCTGAACGCTTGAGAAGTTTACACCAACGATGAAGTCTGAACCTCCAAACATATCCTGTAATGTTTTCAATATATCATCTTTTACATTCTGATAGCCATTTGCATTAAACTCATCCAATGTATATCCATTTACAATGGTATTAATCTCGCTCTGAATGATCGTCACTTTTGCAGCAAGTCCTTCGGATCCACCATAGGTTTTGTATCCGTCACTCTTTGTATTCAAAGATAAACTGACTGAAAATACAGCATAGTGCTGTTTGCCATCTTCGCCCTGTTTTAAGTTCACGGTAAATCCATCGGTGATCGCATAAGTCTCAACATCTTCGATCGGCACCTCCGGTGTAGCCGGCGTATTTTCTCCACTCTGAAGTTCCAGATTAATAGCAGAGCATACCTGATCGATCAGCTGATTCGATTTTTTTGTCTGCGGAATAATCGTGAACACAAGAATTGCAGTTAAAATAAGATTTGCTAAAACCAGTGCCAGAATAATTACGGTTATCAAATTCTTTTTCATAATGCTACCTTCCTGTTCAATTAAAATCTGAACTATAAGAATTATATATTTTTATAATAACGCGGCGGTTTCTTGATCTTCCCTCCTGCGTTGTATTATCTGCAACAGGTACATACTCACCTCTTCCAGATGCCTTCAAATGTGCGGGCTCCACTGTTGTAATATCTCTCAGATAATCTGTAACCGCCCGTGCCCTGTAAAATGAAAGCACATCATTATCTTCATATTTTGCAGAATGAATCGGCACGTTATCCGTGTGTCCCTCTACTTCTATGATATTATCCTGATAAGGTTCGATCAGCTTACCCAGCTTATCAATCAGCGGATACGCCTCTGATCGGATTTCAGCATGCCCGGAGTCAAACAAAAGAGCTCCATTCATATTGAGCATGACATACTGTGCATTGAAATCAACTTCCACCTGATCCTGGATTCCATATCTTGCAATGGCATCCTCCAGCTGTTCAGACATTTTTTCTGATTCTTCCAGTGCCTGTTCTTTATATTCTTCCACTACATCATTCTCTTCGTCTGTTTCCTGATCCGTTTCAGAGTTCGCTTTGTCTTTATAATAAGAATCTAACATTTCAAGCTGGCTCACACCGGATGATATCAGAGTTCCATCTCCAATAGAAGATCCTCCATTGGGAAGAATACTAAATGTATTCTGAAAGGAAGCCACCATTTTTTCAAACTTTTCTGCATCTACCGTTGACATAGAGAATAACAATACAAAGAAACATAACAGTAGGTTCATCAGATCTGCAAATGTATTCATCCATGCCGGTGATCCTTTTGGTTCATCAGGCTTTCTTTTCACTATTCTTCACCTCCAGCCTCGCTTTCCTGCGCTGTATTACGCGCCGAAGGTGCAAGGAATGATTTCAGTTTTTCTTCTATAACACGTGGATTTTCTCCTGCCTGGATCGACAGAATACCTTCCACGGAAATTTCCTTCATCATCATTTCATTATCATTATTCAGTTTTAACTTACCTGCAATCGGGTTACATAACCAGTTTGCAAGTAATGAACCATACAATGTTGTAACAAGCGCCGTTGCCATCGCCGGTCCGATTGTTGATGCATCTTCCATGTTCTTCAACATGAGGATCAATCCAATCAGTGTACCGATCATACCCCAGGCAGGACCTAATTCAGCCCATTTCTCCCAGACAGCAATTTTAGCTTTATGTCTGCTCTCAACGCAGGCTAAGTCAGTCTCCATGATTCCTCTTACCAGTTCCGGATCTGTACCATCTACAACAAGCATAATTCCTTTTTTCAGAAAATCATCTTCAATCCCGTTTGCTGCTTCTTCCAATGCCAGAAGTCCTTCTTTTCTCGCAGTATTCGACAGTGAGATAATCTGGTTGATGACAACTGCCGGATCCTGAACCTCATCCTTAAAAATCAGCTTTATTGACTTTATACCATTGATAAAATCTGCCAATTTAAAAGATGCGAGCGTACCTGCAATGGAACCTCCTATTGTAATAATGAATGATGCCGTATCCCACATGGAGTGTAAACTTGCAACACCTCCGTTGGAAAGTACACCAAACACAAACATTACAACGCCTAATAACATACCTACTATTGATGCTATATCCACTTTTTCCACCTACCATCCTTGATTTTTCAGATTATAAAATCCCATCCGTGGGACTTATTCTTCTCTTAAAAGGCCATTTGTAAAAATATCCCTTTTGTATGATTTTACTAAATTTTTGACCTCTTGTCTACTTTCTTTTACAATAAACTTTTTACCTGTTGTAAGAGAAATAACTGTATCCGGGGTCTCCTCCACCGTTTCAATCAGATCCGAATTGATTAATACTGTTGTTCCATTCAATCGTGTCACTTCGATCATAAAGTAATCATTCCTCCATTATTAATCAACAGTTTTTATTGTGACCGATTTTTTCAAAAACCGGTCACAATGTTCAGTATAACATATGTAACTGATTGTGTAAAACCTGTTTCAACATTTTAAGACAGGTTTTACGCAAATATTATCTTTTTCTTACTTTACATTAACGTTTCAGATTAACCAGTTCCTCTAAGAGGGTATCTGATGTTGTGATGATACGGGAGTTTGCCTGGAAACCACGCTGTGTGATGATCATCTGTGTGAACTCCGTGGACAAGTCTACGTTAGACATTTCAAGTTCTCCGGATGTCATGGAACTTCCGTCCGCAGAAATCTCAACACCAATTCCATCAAATTCACCTGAGTTTAAGGTTGTACGGTAACAGTTCTCTCCAACCTTTTCAAGACCGGATGCATTTGCAAACTGTGCAACAGCGATCTGTCCAAGTGTCTCTGTATTACCATTATCATAGGTACCTGTGATAAGACCATTGTTATCGATGGAAATACCGATCATGGCACCTAATTTCTTTCCTTTTCCTGTCACACCATCATCTATAGATCCTGTAGACATAACCGCTGTGGATTTACCACCGTTGTCTGCATCTTTCAGTCCCGAAAAATCAATGGTAATATCATCAAACTGGGTCGGATTATTTCCCAGCTTACTCATATTAAGTGTAACAGAATTTGTCTTATTGTTGGATGTTCTTGCTCCAACACCTGTAAACGTACCATCTTTTGTGCTGAAGTCGATCGCGTAATCAGTTACATCTCCGGAAATCGTCAGAGTTCCCTTTGTGATTGCAGCTGTTGCCTGCTTGTTTGCAATCTTGGAAACCATTGCATCTGGGATTCCATATACCTGTTTCAGGCTGTATGTAGTTGCTGGATTTTTTACATCCGTAAAAGAATTTGTTGCCTGATTCCAAGAGATTTCTGTACCATTTGCATCACTTCCTACATAGAATTTATTGCTAGCAGAATCATAGTAATAACCACTCTGAACCTGGCTGTATGTTCCAAGTGTAGCATTCGTTGTTTTTGCTCCAAATATATCACTCAGATCAACTTTGCTGGTTTCCGGATCATAGAATGTTGTTCCATCACTATTTAAAATCTTTTCCAGTTCCACCGTATATTTTCCATCTGTTCCGGTAGATTTCATTGCAAAACGCGCTGTATAGGAATAACCGAGATTATCAAAAAAAGTCAGTGTTTTGACAAGTCCGTTGTCTGACAATACATCCTTATCATTTTTATCAATAATACCGGAAACATTTGCCTGTGTGGTTGCCTCCGGAGGAGATGTCAGGTTGGATGTCTGCATGACACGAAGTGCAGATACGGTATCCTTCTTGATATTTCCTGTTGTCGGATCTACCTGCCATCCCATAACTGTATAACCGGTGGATGTCATACATAAGTTACCGGCACCATCTACATAGAAAGAACCGGCTCTGGTAAACAGGTTCTCAGAACCGTTGTTAACTACAAAAAAGTTTGTCGTAGACTGGTCTGATAAACGGATATCGAATGCACGTCCGGTTGTTTCAGCCGCACCGGAAGTTGTGATGCTTAAGTTTGTTGCACCGGTCGTAACACCAAGACCGATCTGTTTTGCATTCACACCACCGGTACCTGTTGCTGCGTTCGCACCGGATGCATTGCTTGTCATCTGATATAAAACATCCTGAAATACGACTGAGGATGATTTAAAAGCTACTGTGTTTACGTTGGCGATATTGTTACCAATAACGTCCATTTTTGTCTGATGTGTCTTAAGACCTGACACAGCAGAGTACATTGATCTCATCATAGTTGAAATTGACCTCCTAAGTTCTTTTGTGCTGCCTTCCCTTCTGTCATTCCGGGAATCTAGCCTCCATTTCGGTCCGGCTACGTGATCACAGCACCATCAATATTGGTATAAATATTATCATCGGACTCTGTCCGGTCCATTGCTGTAACGACTGTCCTGTTCGGAACATTTACGATAAAAGCGAGTGAATCAACAATTACTAACGATTCTCTGATTCCCTTTTCACCAGCCTTAAAAACGCCTGTCTCAAGTCGTTCATTCTGCTCTTTAGACAAATTGATATTACGATCCATCAGGCGCATCGTGGCATGCTTGGAAAATTTAAGTGTCCCACCTGCTTTTGCATCCTGCTTCTGCTTTAAAATATCTTCAAAGGAGACACCGCTCGAAGTTACCGCATCCGTGCTTTTCCGAGTCAGATACTGGTCAGTTACCTGCTCAATGGAAGCAAACTGGTTACTGATCTTATTCATAATCGCATTTCCCTTCTGTCAGATATCAGGTTTTATCTGTATCTGTCTTTGTGTCTGTTGTTGTATCTGTTCCTGTTGTCGTATCTGTTTTTGTATCTGTATCTGTTTTTGTATCTGTTGTTGTACCTGTCGATGATGAAGTACTTTTATACCAGTCTTTTCCTGCAAGTTTTTCCATCTGTGCAAGCAGTTCCTGATATTTTTTCAAAGTATCTGTATCGATCTTTGACTGCTGATAAGAATTCAGATTATCGTAATATGTCTTTAAATTCTTGACATCATCCTTGTCACTTAATGTAAGCTGTGCTGCGGATGGCAATTTAGCAACCGCTGCTGCAAACGTCTTAGCAAGTGTCTCTGCCTCCATGTATTCGGTATCTGCAACCTGATATACATCAGAAAGTGAATATAACACCCCATTTACACAGATCTTCTGCTCACCGTTTTCTTTCTGTACATAATCAACAAATCCCTCTGTTGCTGTTGTTTCTCCAGTCGAAGATGTTGTCTTGATAATAACATATTTTCCAACAAGTGCATTTGCATTGCTGCTCTCGATTGTACTCTGCATACCAAGTGTTGCTTCCATCTGTGAAAATGTAGCAAGCTGTGCAACATACTCCGTATTGCTGGTAGGCTCTAACGGATCCTGATACTGCATCTCTGCACATAACAGCTGTAAGAACTGGTCATAGCCAAGGTCATTGCTGGTATCCGATTTGCTTGTAGTACTGGTATCCTTTGGTATTTTTCCGTCTACAACGGGCTGAATTAATGCCATTTTTTTCTCCTTTCTTTTGTTTTAAGCAGTATAATCTACGGAATTACCGTGATCTGCCATAATCTGCGCCACAAGGGCTTCTTCCTCACTCATGACTCCGGAGAGTTCATCTAACTCATCTAAGTTGATTCTTCTAGTCTTTGGCGAAGCTTTTTCCTGCTCCTCTGCCTGTCTCTCTTCCTGTTTTGCATTCTGCTCTAAGTTTTTTTCAAACTCATGGCTTCCAACCGTAACTTCTACGGCATCCACCTTCACACCTGCCTGGTTCATACTCTGTTTGAGTTCTGCCATCTGCGCTTCTAACGCTTCTTTTACCAGTTCGTTCTGTGTCATAATATGAGCAGATACATTTCCTTCCTTGGTCGTTACTTCGATATAAATCTTGCCAAGGTGTTCCGGGTTCAACTGCATCTCCATCGTCGTCTGTGCTTCACGGACAGTGATTTTTGTAAATTCTGTTACCTGACGGATCAGATCTAAAGTGTCAAGCTGTCTTGAAAATTCCGGCACATTTTCCGGTGTTTTTACTGCTGCCGGATCTGCCACATGTTCCTGATTCACAAATGCTGTCTGACCCGATGCATTCCCAGATTCATTTTTACTGCCTGTCTGCTGTCCCTTATCTGACTCTGTCTTTACATCCGGTTCTTCTGTTTTCTCCGGCATCAGACCATCATTCACGTCATCGGTATCCTTCACATTATCTGCGACTTCTTTCTGCAGAACAATGTTGTCCTCCGGCTTCTGTGTTTCCACTTCATCTGCATTTAAAACTGTCTGTACTGTTTTATCATCTTTTGCATCTGAAATCATCTGCTCCGGCACAGCATCTGCTGCCGTCTGTACTGCGTTGTCATTTTCCGGCACCTGAATATCCGCCGATAACTGCTCTGCATTCACATTTGTGTCTGTTGCAGCAGCCATCTCAGTAAACATCTGCGGTGTCATTCCAAGTTCATCTAACAGGTTCTGTGACAACTCTCCAATTTCATTTACAATTTCCATAAATGAACTGTTGCACAGCAGTTCTCCAACATTTTCACATCCTGTGAGTTCAGCTGTAAGCTGCGCAAGCTGATTCGGCTGTATCAGATCTGCAACAGTAAGTCCTAACTTCTGCATGGCATCTGCGATTTCTTCATCTGTCACACCAAGTTTATCTTTCAAAACCTGTCTCACATCCTCATCAAATGCAGCTAACTTTTCATCCGCATTTTCTGATTGAATGTCCGTTTTGCCTGCTGAATTATCTTTTATACTGCCCGCAGCATTCTGATAACGTTCATAATCATCTGCCACACTACTGTTTCCGGTTACAGCTGCCACATCCTGTCTGCTGTTCTGTCCACCATAATTGTAACCGCCTCCAACCTGGGTTGTCATCTGGCTCATCACTTCTGCAAACTGAACTTTCAGATCGCCTTCTTTTGTTCCGGTCAGTGTCTGGCCGCCCTGTCCTATGGACATAATTCCAGCCACTTCTGAAACGCGCGTGCTTCCCATGTTTCTTCCTCCTTTCCCTTTCGCTGCATGTACTGCCGCTTAATGATCTATTCTGAAGGTTTCATGATCTCTGTTACCTTTGCAGCGGTATCAGAAGTCATTTTACCAAGAATAGCAGCTCTTGAATCTGCATCCATACCATCTAAAATCTGTGCAACCAGTTTCAGGTTGTCTGTCATGGTATCAAAAATTGCTGCTGCCTCTTTTGGCTTCATGGATGAATATGTTTTGATGTAATCATCAAGCTGCTCATCCTCTGCCGTCTGTGCCACTACCTGCTTATACAGTACTTCTGCATTTGCAGGATCGATGCTTTCGTAATATTTCTTATATTCCTCAATATCCGGGGCTACATCAGAAAAGACAACATCCTCATAGAAGCTCTGCTTTTCCTTTTCAAATTCTGCCTCGTTTTCCTTATATTGCTGTAATTCCTGTGATTGAGCTTCTAACTGGCTGATATAATCCGCATTTGCAGACGATGCATTCTGTGCATCTGCCAGTTCTTTTTCAAGTTCTTTAATGCGCTCAACCGCATCTGCCATCGTATCATACGCATAAGCACTGTCCTCTGTTGAAACCTGTTCCACCGCATCATCCGGTAAAATCTTATTTACATAAGGGACATCTTTCAGGATCGGTGCAAGCACGCCTGATCCAAATCCTCCAACATCCCATTTAATCAGAAGGGCAATAATTGCAAACCATACAACTATGATCAGAAGGGAAACAAAAAATACCGCAACTTTGCTGCCGCCGCTTTCTTCTTCAAGTTCATCGCTCTCTGCTGCATGCTGTGCTTTCTTCTGCTTTGCCTCTTCTTTTTTTCTTTGTTTTTCTTCAGCTTTTTTATCTACAACTTCTTCTTTTTCTTCTGCCATATTTTCCTCCTGTCCGCTCAAACTGCCTAACTACGCTGTCCATTATCGTGATAGGTATAACTGACAAGCTCATCTATTTCTTTTGACTCTTCATGTAAAAGTTCCTGTTTAAACTCCTCAAAAGCTTTTTCTTTCAGTTTTTCATGTGTCTTGCGTTCAACCATTGCTTCATTCAACTGTTTTCTCGCCAATTCAACATCACGTTCTGCAGCATGTACATTCATCATCTGGCTGCGCTGTTTGCTTTTTAAGACGTCAATCGCCTTCCTGCATTCACGAATTTCCAAAACATTAATACTGCCACTCACCAATTCTCTTGCTTTTGATTCATAACCGGCTCTCCGGATCAGGATATCCTGAAGTTTCTGCTGTTCTGCCGCAAGTTTTGCATTCGCCATACCATAGGCTGTCTTTGCCTGATTTTCCATTTTTTCTTTGATATCAAGAATGTTCTGCATTCTGTATCTGAACTTTGCCATACCAGAAACCTTTCTTAGTTTTCAAACAGTTTTCGCAGCAGGTCAATCTCTTCGTTGAATTCAAATTTTTCATCGGTCTTTTGCATCAGGAACTCATTTACCGCTTGAATTTTTTGAATTGCATAATCAATTTCACGATTGGTTCCATTTTTATATGCCCCGATATTAATCAGGTCTTCTGCCTCATTATAAGTAGCCATAACATTTCTTAATTTTCCGGCAAGCTCTTTATGCTCACTTGTAGCAATCGAACTCATAACACGGGAAATACTCTGTAATACATCAATTGCAGGATAATGATTCTTTTGTCCTAATTTTCTGGATAACATAATATGTCCATCCAGAATACTTCTCGCCGTATCTGTGATTGGTTCATTCATATCATCACCATCTACAAGCACGGTGTAAAGTCCGGTAATAGATCCCTTATCCGAAGTTCCTGCACGTTCCAGAAGTTTAGGCATTTCTGAATACACACTTGGTGGATATCCTCTTGTTACCGGTGGCTCTCCGGATGCCAACCCAATCTCCCGCTGTGCCATAGAAAATCGTGTCAGTGAATCCATCATCAGCAACACATCTTTCCCCTGATCTCTAAAGTATTCAGCAATAGCTGTTGCTGTTTTTGCAGCTTTATTTCTTATCAATGCAGGTTTATCGGATGTCGCAACAATAACCACGGAGCGTTTCATGCCTTCTTCACCAAGATCGCGTTCCACAAACTCTCTTACTTCTCTTCCACGCTCGCCAATCAATGCAATCACGTTGATATCCGCTTTTGTATTTCTCGCAAACATACCAAGTAATGTACTTTTTCCAACACCGGATCCGGCGAAAATACCGATTCTCTGTCCTTTTCCTACTGTAATCAGACCGTCTACTGCTTTCACACCCAAAGGTAGTACTTCATCAATAATTTTTCTTGCCATCGGATCTGGTGGCAATGCTTCAACCGGATAATCATACGGAAGTAATAATTCTTCCACATCGGTTGGCCGTCCTATTCCATCTAATGTATGACCTAACAGTTCTTCTCCAACTTTCACAGTCAGAGGATGTCCTGTATTTTCTACAATACATCCAACACCAATTCCTTCTACGCTTTCAAACGGCATCAGGAGTAAATGTTTATCACGGAACCCGACCACTTCAGCCATCGTTGAAATATTTTGTTCCCGATCGATAATGATACGGCACAGATCATTCAGTTTTGCATTTGGTCCTACAGATTCAATTGTAAGACCGACAATCTTTGTCACCTTGCCTAAACGGTTAAAATACGTCTTATCGGCAAGCTGAAGATATTTATCAAATGTACCCATTCTGCCGCCTCACCTCTATGAGCATAATGCTTTGATATCCTTCATCAGATTATCAAGCTGTACGTCTACACCACAGTCAAATATTCCTGCGTCAGTCTCTATGGTGCACGCATTTTCATTCAGTGTATAATCAGGAACAATTTCAAGTTCTATGTCATGTCCGACATAATCTAATATTTCATCTTTATGCTTTTCTAAAAATGACACATTGTCTCCTGCAACCTTAATCCGGAAATGCTTTTCATCTTCGATATTTGCGATAGCATTATTGATCAGATGAAGCAGGATCTCTTTCTTATCATCAAACTGGATATGAAAAACCTTATTAAAAACATTTAATATCACATCTACCAGTTCTTTTTCCATGTTTTTTTGTTTTTCCTGATAAGAATTCTGCAACTGTATTTTTTTCTGCTGTTGTTCCTGTTCTAACTGCTGTTTTTTCTGGTTATACTCCTGTTCTAATGTATTCTGTCCTTCCAGATAACCCTGTTTTTTTGCTTCATCACGGATAGCTTCCGCTTCCTGTCTTGCATCATCAATCAGCACATCTGCCTGTGCTCTTGCCTGCGAAAGTATCTGCTCCGCTTTTTCATTCACAGCAGTCATATCCTGTTCCGGTTCTTCTACAGGGATTACATTCTCTGTTTTGTCAGTAATAATCCCCTCCGCAAATCCATCCGGTCCTACAGGCCGGTCTTGTTTTACCATCTGTTGTTTCAGAAACTCCTGTATATGATCATTTGAATCGATCACCCTTGTATTCTGACTCTCTGTATGCACGAACCACGGTTTGTAAAGATTAGACAACGATCTCGTCACCTCCGCCTCTGGAGATTACAATCTCTCCAGAATCCTCTAATTTACGAATGACACTGACAACTTTCTGCTGAGCCTCCTCAACATCTTTCATACGGACAGGTCCCATAAACTCCATATCCTCTTTGATCATCGCAGCCAGTCGTTTTGAAAGATTCTTAAAGATAACGTTCTGTACTTCTTCGTTTGCAGCCTTTAAGGCAACTCCAAGGTCAGCATTATCGACATCACGAAGCACTCTCTGGATTGCACGGTCATCAAGCAGCAAAATATCCTCGAATACAAACATCTTCTTGCGGATCTCGTCTGCCAGTTCCGGTTCTTCGATCTCCAAAGACTCCATAATATGTTTTTCTGTCGTACGGTCTACCGTATTTAAAATGTTTACGATGGCATCCACACCGCCAACAATGGTGTAATCCTGGTTGACAAGGGAAGAAAGTTTCTTTTCTAACACACGCTCTACCTCTTTGATCACATCCGGAGATGTACGATCCATCATTGCAATACGTTTTGCAACATCTGCCTGTTTTTCCGGCGGAAGTGCTCCAATCACAAGTGCAGCCTGGGCTGATGTCAGATACGACAAGATCATTGCGATTGTCTGTGGATGTTCATCCTGAATAAAGTTCAATAACTGGCTTGGATCTGTTTTTCGAACAAATTCAAATGGACGTACCTGCAGGGACGCTGTAAGTTTTGTGATAACTTCCTTTGCCCTGTCCTCACCAAGAGCCTTATCCAGCAGCTCTTTTGCATATCCAATACCGCCTTCTGCAATATACTGCTGTGCCAAACAGATCTGATAAAATTCATTTAAAACATCTTCCTTAACCTGTGGTGAAACACTTCTGGTGTTCGCGATCTCAAGTGTCAGTTCTTCAATTTCATCTTCTTTTAAATGCTTAAAGATATCTGCAGACCGCTCCGGTCCCAAAGCAATCAAAAGGATTGCTGCCTTTTGTATTCCAGTATAATCTTGTGTGTTCGTTGCCATACCTTATTCCCACTCCTCGTTCAGCCAGTTGCGCAATAATGATGCTGCCGCTTCTGGATTGTCTTCCACAAATTTTTCAATCAGGATACGTGTCTCAGACTTCTCATTATATCCAATATCCTGCATTTCTTCCTGGCTTTCTTTTGTTGACTCAAGCAGGCTTTCAACAGAAAGCTCCGGTTCGATCTCTGCCACTTTCTCTTTTCTGGTACTGCGGAACACCACATAGCCTAAAAGAAGAAGGATCAATACTACAAGTACGATCTGCAAATAATCAGAAGCACTTCTTCCACCGGAAGAATACTGGAAAACCGGTTCTTCCTGTGCAATGATGGTAATCTTGTCTGTTGGGATTCCTGTTGCATTTGAAATCATCGTGATATATTCCTGATCAACCGTAATCGGTGTCGGATCACTGTTTGCTGCAACATACTCATCAAATGTCATGTTATCGAGTGCTCCGGATGCACGCAATGTATCTTCATCGTAAATGCGGTATTTCGTTGCTACCAGAGAAACGGAAGAGTCTGCATAATTAACAGTTCCGCCATTTGATGACTTTTTCGTTACCTTTTCATTGTTCTGGTAGTTTGTGGTTGTATCTGTAACAGTACTGTGTGTGTAATTGTTATCTTCAATCACATAAGACGTATCATCATTCGAATCTGTTCCAGGTGTTGCAGCTGCACCACCTTCTGATTCTGATTCGTATTCACTCTTACTGCCAACCATACCATTCGTCTGTCCGTCCGGTGCATAATATTCATGCGTTGCTTCTTCTGACGTATCGAAATCCATCACAAGTTCCGGTGCCACTTCCACATGGTCAAACAAAGAAGAACCCACCATAACATCTTTCACTTTACTCTTTACCAGGTTTTCTGCTTTTGATTTTACAGAGAGCTGGCTGTTTGCAGTTCCCACATTGGTATCAGAAGAGTCTCCAGAGAATAAGACATTCGAATTAGAATCTAAAATCTGAATATTATCTGTATTTTTATTTCCAAGCTGTGTTGCTATGTATTTTGCAAGACCTGCTGCCTGATCCTCATCCATATCTCCGTTTAAAGTAAGAATCACTGCTGCATAGGAATCCTGATCTTTTGCAAGAATTGTTCCATCATCATTTGGAATATCGAGTGTTACAGAAGCACTTTCAACATTTGACAGGGTTTCCAACTGTTCAGCAAAATATTTCTGCAGATAAACTTTGTATTTCTTTGTCTTGTCTGCCTCTGTCGAACTGAATCCACCATCAAAAACATTATCAATGGATGCGCCCTGGCTCGGTATATCATTTTTTCCGAGCAGAATCGAAGCAGCCGCCTCATCTTTTGCATCTACATAAAAGATCAGTCCATCCTGAGACATCTGATAAGAAATGCTCTCGCCATCCAGAAGATCCTTCACTGTACCTGCCTCTGCTGTTGTCTGACACTCGTGCAGTGTAACCATATTGGGTTTACTGACAACCGCTGCCAGTATTGCCAGCGCAACAATGATCACTGCGACAATGCTGATCAATAACGCTTTCTGCTTTGTATTAAACTTTTTCCACCATTCTGTAATCTTATTTAATATATTTTGCACCTGTTCCGGCATGTTATCTGACTCCATTCATTAAATTTGCATATTCATGATTTCTTTATATGCATCCAGCATTTTATCCCTTACCGCTGTTGTATACTGAAGTGCTGTAAGTGCTTTCTTTGCCGCAATCTGCATATCATGCGGATTATCTGCCTTTCCAAGGGCAAATTCTATCTGGGCCGCTTCTGCATCATTCTGTAAATCGCTCGTTTCTGACAATACATTCATCGCCGAATCAAGCACCGACTGAAAGCTGTCATCCGAAGTATTTACAAGTCTGTTCTGTTCCGCCACCTTTTCAATATAATCTGATGTGATCCCTGTTAATGAAGTAATATCCATTTACCGTCATTCCTTTCCTTACTTACTGATATTCAGTGCAGCCTGCACCATACTTTTCGTCGCGTCAAATGCTGTTGTATTTGCTTCATATGCTCTTGTTGCATCAATCAGGTTTGTCATTTCAGTTACCGTATTCACATTCGGGTATGTAACATATCCATTTTCGTCTGCATCCGGATGAGACGGATCATAAACCATACGCATCTCTGTCTCATCATCCTCTTTTACAGATGTCACCTTCACGCCATTTCCAACCGCTCTCGCTCTTGCAGTCTCATAATACTGTGAAAAAGGTGTTTCTGTCTTTTCTGCAAATGTAACGATCTTTCTCCGATATGGTGTACCGTCTTCCGTCCTCGTTGTATTTATATTTGCAATATTCTGTGCGATCGTGTCCATACGAAAGCGTTCTGCTGTCATTCCACTTGCGCTGATATCAAATGCCTGAAATAATCCCATATACTTTCCATCCTTTGTTCCATTTTCAATCTTTTATCCGTGGCAGTCAAATGTTCGTAAAAGTATGTATTCTATTACTTTAGAACCGTCTGCATTCTTGAAAAATTATTTGTTATCGCCGTTGTCAAAAGCTGATATCTCAGTGATTCAGAAGCCAGCTCCGCATTTTCTGTGTTTTCATCCACATTATTGCGGTCAAGTCGATAAGAATAATTTGCCGCATCTGTATAAGATGTCGTTGTAAGTTTCCCCAGATCCTGATTCAGCTCCCTCACCTTTTTATCAAGGCTGCTGTATTTTGTCTTGCCAAGTGCTTTCTGCAATACGGACTCAAAGTCAACATCCTGTCTCTTGTATCCAGGTGTGTCTATATTTGCAATATTATTGGTTATCACATTCTCACGCATCCAGCTTGCATCAGCCGCTTTATCAAGTATATTTGTATAGTCAAATACATTTGTCGTAAACATACTGTTGCTCCTTTCATGCACTATTTTCTATATTATTCTATTTTATTATAAAATATCTCAAAAAAAACACAAGAGTTTTTTATTTTTTTTCGTAGTTTTTTCCCGTATTTTGTATTATTTTATGATTTGGCGTACTACAATTTGTCCTTATCTTTCATATTTCTCTCTTTTTCGACATTTTCTGCGTTTTTGCGCACATCTTCTTCAGATGAAACACCAGCGTTTCCGCAAAAACATCCCCGAAAATGAAAATTTCTCAAGAAGATTTTTATCTTATCATTCGATTTTTCAAATTTAGGGATGCGAAACAGCAGGTTTCATACAACGAATGGCATTCATCTGTATTCTTTCCACTTTCAGGTGTACGACTCAAAAAGGAATCCGCTATGTTTAACAAATAACATAACAAATTCCTTTTTGTTTTAACTATTCTTATGATTCTCTTTCTTTATTTTGTCCAGTTCATCAAACACAACATCATTTAATACTTTGATGTATGTTCCTTTCATTCCTGAAGATCTTGATTCGATCACACCTGCACTTTCAAATTTCCGTAGTGCATTTACGATTACAGATCTTGTAATCCCAACACGGTCTGCAATCTTGCTCGCAACAAGGATTCCTTCCTTGCCATCCATCTCATCAAAAATATGTGTGATCGCCTCTAATTCTGAAAAAGACAATGTACTGATCGCAGATTTTACAATCTGTACTTTTCTTGTCTCTTCTGCATTTTCTTCATTTACAGAACGCATCATTTCAAGTCCGACCACCGTTGTTCCATATTCACTCAGTATAATGTCATCTATATCATACTGACGGTTCTCGCGATATACAAATAATGTTCCCAGTCGTTCTCCCGCAATATCAATCGGTGTGATGATTGCTGTATATTTTTTTACATCATCCACAAATCCAAGTGTTTCAAGATTCACATTTTCTTTTGTGGACAGGATTCCAAGCAAACGTTCATTTAAAAGCGGGTCGATAAAACCTCCTACCTCGTCCACAATCAATTCATTGATCTCTTCCACACCCTGAAGTACTCCTGTTCCAAGTACTTTTCCTTTTTTACTGATGACCAGAATATTTGATTCCAGTATTTCTTTTAATACATCACATATATCATTAAATACCACTTTGGAAGAATTATTATTGTGAAGCAATTTATTGATTTTTCTTGTTTTATCTAACAACTGAACACTCATAATACGTGCCTCCTGACTACATATATGTCTTTCATGATATCTTATATTTTATCACGTTAATTCTGAAAATTCAATATTCTAATATATTTTCCATAAAATTATTTCATTATTCGGAATCTTTTTCAACATTTTTACGATCTGTCACATAACCGCATTGTTCATCTGCACATACAATTTTGTTTCCTTTAATCACCATATAACCGCCACATTTTGGACATTTCTCTGCAACAGGCCTTGACCAGCTCATAAAATCGCATTCTGGATTATCCTCACACCCGAAATATTTTCTGCCTTTTTTCGTTTTGCGGAGTACAACCTCCTTGCCGCATTTCGGACATGTAACCCCGATTTTTTCAAGATAAGGTTTTGTATTCCGGCATTCCGGAAATCCCGGGCACGCAAGGAATTTACCATGCGGTCCATATTTTACCACCATGTTCCTGCCACAGACATCACAGATAACATCTGTCACTTCATCTTCTATTTTTACTTTTTCCAGATCTTTCTGTGCCGCCTTCACCGCCTCATCAAGATCCGGGTAGAAATTACGCACCACTGTTTTCCAGTTTACATTGCCTTCCTCAACTCCATCCAGCAGCGATTCCATATTTGCAGTAAAATGTTCATCTACAATACTTGGAAATGATTCCTTCATAATCTGATTTACCACTTCTCCAAGTTCTGTCACATATAAATTTTTCGCTTCCTTGACAATATAACGTCTGCCGAGCAATGTTGTGATGGTAGGAGAATAGGTACTAGGACGTCCAATTCCCAGTTCCTCCAATGTTTTTACCAGAGATGCCTCTGTATAATGTGCCGGCGGCTGTGTAAAATGCTGTTTTTCATCAAACTCTTTTAAATTAAGCACTGTATTCTCATCAATAGAACCTACCAGAACATTATTCTCTGCTTTTTCGTCGTCATCACTTGTATACACCGACATAAATCCGTCAAATGCTATTTTCGATGCAGACACTGTAAACCGGTATTCTCCTGCTCCGATCTTTACGTTCGTTGTCTCGTAAACCGCCTGCGCCATTCTGCTTGCCGTAAAACGTTTCCAGATCAACTGGTAAAGGCGGAACTGATCACGCGACAATGACTCTTTTACCATGACCGGAGTACGGTTAATATCAGATGGGCGGATTGCCTCATGTGCATCCTGTATTTTGGCACCGTTCTTTTTCGTCGTTTTTTCGCCTGCGATATAGTTTTCACCATAATTTCCGGCAATATATTCCCGCGCCTGTGCATCTGCCTCTTCCGAAATACGAACAGAATCCGTCCTTAAGTAAGTGATAAGACCAACTGTTCCCTGTCCTTTGACATCAACACCTTCGTATAACTGCTGTGCAATCCGCATAGTCTTTGAAATCGGGAAATTAAGTGCCTTAGATGCTTCCTGCTGCAGCGTACTGGTTGTAAATGGCAATGGGGCCTTTTTCACACGTTCTCCTTTTTTTACTTCTAAAACATGAAACTCCTCTTTCTGCATCTCTGCCATGATGCGGTCTGCCTGCTCTTTACTGGAAATCGTAAGTTTTCCGTTCTCATCTCCATAAAATTTTGCGAGCAGTGTCTTTCTCTCTCCTTTTACAGATAATTCTGCATCCAGTGTCCAGTATTCTTCCGGGATAAATGCGTTAATTTCATCCTCACGGTCACAGATAATGCGAAGTGCAACAGACTGGACACGCCCGGCGCTAAGTCCTCTTTTTACTTTTGCCCACAGTAACGGACTGATCTCATATCCTACCAGACGATCCAGGATTCTTCTGGTCTGCTGTGCATCCACAAGATTCATATCAATCTTACGGGGTTCTTTTAAGGATGCTTTCACTGCATTCTGTGTAATCTCATTAAAAGTGATTCTCTGTGCATTTTTATCGTCTAATTTCAGTGCCTGGCTCAGATGCCATGAAATCGCCTCTCCCTCGCGGTCGGGGTCAGTTGCAAGATAAACTTTATCTGCTTTTTTTGCTTCCTTGCGCAGCTTTGCTAAAATATCTCCCTTTCCGCGAATCGTAATATATTTTGGTTCAAAATCATTCTCTATATCAATTCCCATCTGGCTTTTCGGCAGATCTCTCACATGTCCGTTTGATGCTACTACCTCATAATTTTTTCCCAGAAATTTTTTTATTGTCTTTACCTTTGCGGGCGACTCCACAATAACAAGATACTTTGCCATGCATCCATCTCCTTTTATTTCTGACAATAGACCAGTCCGCCATGCGCACAATCCCTATTGCGTCTGACAACAATCCTGTTCTTCTTATACGGATTGTCATATCTAACAATTTCTTTTAGATTTTTCTGATATAATAATTTTTAACCGTCTCGGTAATAAAACCTTTTTGCAGAAGTCTGGCAAGAATGTCCATCATTTCCGGCACTGATATACCAGTCTTCTTTAAAAGCTCCCCGACGTTTTTCGGTCGTAAACTTAGACAACTATACACCAGTCGCTCATCTTTTTCAAGTAATAAATTTTTCAAATTATCTTCTCCGGTATTTATCTCCCCCTGTAATTCGAGTTCTTTTAAAAATTCATCTACGTCAGAAATGATCCCGGCACCCTGTCTTATCAGATTGTTACACCCCTCACTCAAAGCATCATACATACGCCCCGGCACCGCATAAATATCCTTCCCCTGTTCTAACGCATAATCCGCTGTAATAAGCGATCCGCTTTTTATTTTTGCCTCAACGATCACTACCACATCAGCAAGACCTGCAATGATCCTGTTTCTTGCCGGGAAAAGTGGCGCAGACGGATTTGTACCCGGTGGATATTCTGAAATGATCGCACCATTTTTTTCAAGTATCTCCTGATATATTCTGCTGTTTGACTTCGGATAACAGATATCTACCCCGCAGCCTAACACTGCGCATGTATATCCGTTTTTACGCAGTGCACCTGTATGTCCACTGCCATCAACCCCTGATGCCATGCCGCTTACAACCCACGCGTCAGATGCAGCAAGCCTTCCTGCGATCTTCTCTGCCACTGATCTGCCATAAGCGGAACAGCGGCGTGCCCCCACGATCGCCACTGTCTTATTATTCCACTCCTGTGGAATAGTCCCTTTTACATACAGACTGTACGGTGCATCCGGAATCGCGGTGAGACGTTGTGGAAATAGCTGTTCTTCTCTGGACAAAAAGAAAATTCCTCTTTCCGCCATGCTTTCGTACTCTGTATCATAATCTCTTTTTTTACTCTCCATAATCCCTGCAGCATGCTTTTCTTCCACCCCTGGTATCAGAAGAAGCTGTTTTTCTGTCAGTCCATAAACTTCCCGCGCACTTCCCGCTGCACCGATCAGTCTGTTTCTGGTGCGTATTCCAATTCCCGGTATATTAGAAAGCCAGTATGCATAATTGATCAATCCATCCCCTCCCAGAATTTTTTATCAATATTTCTGTAGCAAAGCGCCTCGTTTAAATGGCTCATTTTTATCTGTTCGCTTTCATCCATATCCGCCAGTGTACGCGCCACACGCAGTATCTTATGGTACGTGCGGGCAGTCAGATTCAATTTGTCATACATTTGTTCCATGTAAATTTCCTGTTTTTTGTCAAGTTTACAATATTCAAAAATCCGCGAAGACGGGATATGACTGTTAAAGCAAAAATTTTCTCCCCGATACCGCATTTTTTGTATTTCCTGCGTGCGCACAACACGTGCTCGGATTTCTTCGGATTTTTCACTTTTTCCGGTATTGTAAAGATCCCGAAATCTGACCTGTGGAACTTCCACACAAATGTCGATCCGGTCCAAAAGCGGCCTGCTGACCTTCCGCAGATACCGGTCAATCGCAGCCGATGTACAGGTACATCTTTGCATGTCCGGATAATACCCGCATTTGCAGGGATTCATTGCTGCCACAAGCATAAAATCAGCCGGATATTCATAACTTGCATTCAGCCTTGCTATACAGATTTTTTTCTCCTCCATCGGCTGTCTTAATATCTCTAAAGTTTCCCGCTGAAATTCTGTCAGTTCGTCTAAAAACAGGATTCCTTTATGCGCCAGTGAAATTTCTCCCGGTTTTGGCACCGCACCACCTCCTGCAAGCCCCTGCGGTGTGATCGTGTGATGCGGCGCGCGAAAAGGTCTTTCCTGCATCAGTCCCCTTTTGTGCTCTAAAAGTCCGCAGACACTGTATATCTTAGAAAGTTCCATGCGTTCTTTTGTATTTAACGAAGGTAAAATTCCAGGGATCCGCTCTGCGATCATTGTTTTTCCTGCTCCCGGAGGACCGACAAAAAGCAGGTTATGCATTCCCGAAACAGCCGTTTCGCAGGCACGTTTTACAAGCTCCTGACCGCTCACATCCGCAAAGTCCAATATCCTCCCTGTCTGCATTTCTTCTATATTATATGGAGTATCAAAATATTCTCCATTTCCGTTTAAGATATTCACAGCATCCGCAAGATTTTTTACGGCAAATACCTGCATGTCCGATACCAATGCCGCCTCTCCTGCATTTTTCCATGGAACCATACATTTTTTCATTCCTCTTTCTTTTGCCTCCGCCACCATTGGCAAAATTCCATTTACCGGTTGTACTTTTCCATTCAGTCCAACCTCTCCCGCTACAAAATATTCCCTGACCATTTCCTGTCTGATATACCCGAATGCGGTAAGGACTGCCACCGCAACCGGAAGGTCAAACCCGGAACCGGATTTTCTGATATTCGCAGGCGTAAAATTGATCGTAATATGCTTTGGAGGCAGGGCAAAGCCACAGTTTTTCAATGCTGTACGCACTCTCTCTTTGGCTTCCTGCACTTCCGAAGCAAGAAATCCTACCATTTCAAACACAGGCAGACCATCACTCACATCTGCTTCCACAGAAATCGGTACACTCTGGATCCCGTGTATGATTGCCGTTGATACAATACTATACAACGTACTCCTCCTTTTTATTCATTTTTCCTCTGATTTATCTGATGATCACAGCAGAAATGCTGCAACTGATCTGCACCAGCATATGCCAGCCGGTGCATCTGACAACTGAGCAGTCTGTGCTCAGTTTCCTAGACTTTATACAAATCCGAACATAAGGCGGCGACATCCGCCGTCGCCTAAGTATAACACATTCATAGTAGCAAGTACAACCTTATTCGCAAAAACTTTTTTTTAATTTATCCAGCGCCTTTTTTTCAATACGCGAAACGTAAGAACGCGAAATTCCAACCGCGGAAGCAATTTCCCTCTGCGTCATCGCCTTATTTCCAAATAATCCGTACCGGTGTACAATAATATACAGTTCCCGTTCCTGTAGCACTTTCGGAACCAGTCCAAGCAGCTTTTCAATCTGTCTTGTACGTTCCATCATCTCCACAACATCCGGCTCCTCACTCTCTACAATATCAAGCAGATGGATCTGGTTTCCCTCTTTATCCATACCGATCGGTTCATATAATGATACTTCACGCGACACTTTCTTTTTTGCACGAAAATACATCAGAAGTTCATTATCGATACACCTGGCTGCATAAGTTGCCAGCCTGCTCCCGTAATCTTCCTTGTAGGTTGCGATCGCTTTCATCAGTCCTATCGTTCCGATCGAGATCAGATCCTCCATATCTTCTTCTGAGTTCTGATATTTTTTCGCAACATGTGCAACCAGCCGCATATTGTGAAGTGTCAGTTCGTTTCTTGCTTCAAGGCTACCTTTTTTTAATTTTTTCAGGCATTCGTTTTCCTGCTCTGGCGTAAGTGGGGATAAGAATGTTTTCAAAACGCACCTTAAAAGCTTTATTAATACATTCTATGTTTTGACCAGGGTGTGCGTGCTTTTCCCCATTTATTTTTCCTAAGTTTTATTATATAATGTCCGTATGATTCGACAATTCACATACCGGATAGAACCGGAATACGACTCCTTTACCATTCGGGAATACCTTTCATTAAAAGGCTATCCCAATGCAGTATTTGTACAACTGAAAAAGACACCCGAAAGTGTTCTGCTTAATGGCGTATGGGCTTATATGCGCACAAAGTTATCCGCCGGAGATGAACTTTTTATCCGCTTGCAAGAAAGCACTTCCTCCGCGCACATTTTACCGGTCTCCATGCCGCTTTCGATCTGTTATGAGGACGAGGATATCCTCGCCGTAAACAAGCCGGCTCAAATGCCCGTTCACCCTTCTCTGAATCATTACGATCATACGCTTGCAAATGCCGTATGCGGCTATTACAATGACCAGGAGATTCCATATACTTTCCGCTGCGTCAACCGCCTTGACCGTGACACGACCGGACTCACTCTGATCGCAAAGCACATGTTAAGTTCCGCTATTTTAAGTACCGCGGCAGCCAGACGTGAAATATCGAGAGAATACATTGCCATTGCCTCCGGAAAAACACCCGAATCCGGAACGATTGATGCTCCGATCGGACGTGTTGCCGGATCGACAATCGAACGGCAGATTGACTTTGAAAACGGAGAACGCGCCATCACGCATTACAGACGTCTTGCTTATCATGACGGATTGTCCCTGTTATCGCTGCATTTAGAGACCGGACGTACCCATCAGATCCGTGTTCACTTAAAATCAATTGGGCATCCGCTGATCGGGGATTTTCTTTACAATCCGACGGACACAACAATAAAGCGGCAGGCACTTCACTCCTACCGCTTAACGTTTTCGCATCCCATCACAGGAGAATCTTTTGTTCTCACTACTCCTCTTCCAGATGATATGCACTGCCTTTTTCCAGATTTTTCCTGAGATTTATGAGGTATTCTTTTTCATAGGGAACTTTTCCCTTTAATACCTCATATTTGAGGAAATGATTCACTTCATCTTCCCCTTTTACCGCCAGCATCACCAGTAATAATTCCAACATGGCTTTTGTGTCTTCATTTAAAATATAATATTTTCTGCCCTTCAGATAATACTGGAGCGGACTGTCCAGTTTGAATTTATCACGCTGATAATTCTTTGATGCAGAAACGCGGTCCACATACATCTCCGCTACATACTTAATCGGCATCTTCATGCCACAGATCCCGCGATGTGTTTTTTGTCCATCTCTTCCATCACCGACTCCATAATCAATCCAGTACTCCATATGATGTTTATTTCGTCCTTTATGGTGAAGCCATGCCGCAGAATACCCTTTATCTTCACGTTCTGCGTTATTCGGACTCATTGTCCCCTGATAATATTTGCATCCCACCAGAAATTCTGTCGGTGTATACTTCGACATGTCATGCAGCAGTCCCTGCTTATAAAGTCCGATCTTAAAACAGCCTGCCCGGACCAGATTTTTGTGATGCAGGATCGTGCATAAATGTTTCCATGCCTTTATCATGTTCTTTTACCCTCTTTACTACTTTTATATTCCAATTACAATATTGATCGACTGACCCTCGATTGCTAAAAGATGCTGATCCTCGAGGATTTCTTTTTCCGGCAGGAACGAATTTTCCGCTGCCGTAGTCATCAAAAGATACCATTTCTTGTTCTGCGGGAGTTTAGGCAGCGCAAGATGCGACAGACCGCTATGAAAATTATAGCCGATATAGATATAATCATCCGGTGTCTGATCTGTCTTCTTTTCATATTCGCCGCAATACAGAATCCCCGCCGCCTGTCTGTCAGCCGGTATCGAAGAGATCCATGCGCTCTCCCCATGATAGGAAAGATCCGGGAAACCTTTCCTGCCGTAATCATTTAATTCCATCGGATGTTCTGATGCGATGATCGGATGCTCCCTGCGGAAATCTGCCAGATTTTTTATAAATTCAGCCAGCCAGGTTTCCTTCTTTTGTTTCTTCCAGTTCAGCCAGCCGGTCTTATTGTCCTGACAGTAGGCATTGTTATTACCCTGCTGTGAGTTTAAGAACTCATCGCCCCCTAAAACCAATGGAACACCCTGTGCCAGAAACTCCATTGCCAACGCATTTCTAACCTGTTTTTTCCGCAGATTATCAATGTATCTTTTTCTGGTATTTCCCTCCACGCCACAGTTACTGCTGTAATTGAAACTGTTTCCATCACAGTTATCTTCCCCGTTCTCCAGATTGTGTTTTTCACAGTAGGAAAACAGATCCCACAATGTAAATCCATTATTATTAGTAATGTAATTGACAAACCCTTCCACGCTGTTTTGCTTTCTCTGCTGGCAGAAAAACTCGTTAAGGTTTCCTTCCATATGGTTCAGCATTTTTCTCGCCGGGTACAGGTATTCATCACTATATACATATAAATGATGATATTTTTTTACATTTTCCAAAAGGATCGGATCAAAATGTGTATAAAACAGCTTTGTCCGGCTGAGCAGAAGGTCCTGTGCCGCCGCCGTAACAGGCAGTGAATCCCCCTGAAGATGAAATCCATCCACATGATACTCACGAACCCAGAACCGAAGTGCATCTAAAATCACATTCTGGTTCATCCCCGGCACAAAATAAAATTCCATCACACATTCCATGCCGTTCTCATGCAGTGTATGTACCAGTTCCCGAAACTCAGACGCTGCATCTGCACTGCTGCTGTAGGATGCCTTCGGTGCAAAATAATTGCCGGGAACATACCCCCAGTAATTAATCTTTTCTACCGGCTGTACACTTTCCGGTTTGATCAGATCTTCTCCGTGACTTTCCCACTTAAGGTAATCCGGCAGTACCGTTTTCTTTGGGATCACCTGTTCCTCAAACTCGTAGGCAGGCATCAGCTCTATGGTCGTAATGCCAAGTTTTTTCAGATATGGGATTTTATCTGTAATCGCTCGGAATGTCCCCCGTTCTTTTCTCGGACAGGATGTATCCTCCATGGAAAATCCCCGCACATGCAGTTTATACATAACCATCTGCTGCCGTTTAATCTCCGGCTGTCTGTCGTTTTCCCAGTCAAATGCCTGCGGATATGCACCGCCACAGATAAAATAATCCTTCTCACTGCGGGTTTTGTCATTCCATTTTTCCCTGCCGATAATACGGGTTGCATAGGTATCCGTAATGATTTTTCCGTTTATCTCATAATTGTATCTTAAATTTTTCCATAACTTACCGGTTACGGCCACAGAACGCACGGATCCCCGGCAATATTCCTCCGGTACTAAAATTTTGCAGACAGGTTCTGCTTTTTTCCCATAAAAAAGAATGCTGCAGTTCTCTTCTTTTTCCCCTTCGAACGTAAAAATCACTGCATCATCCTTTTTCTGTACTCCTAACTTTTCGTAATTGCCTTCTCTGATCGTGTAATCCATGCTGTCTGCCACCTTTTCTATCGTACCCCAGTATCTTTTTCTAATAAAAATAGTATACCTTTTTTTTCACATTTTGTATAGAAAAATATGTTCAATCACATCCGATTATGTTATGATGTCATTGTCTTTATTAGGACCACTATAAAAAAGAGAGGTATCGGCATGAGCGATTTCAACCAGAACAATGACGATGAAGATATCGTTGTAACCCTTGATCTTGACGACGGAAGTCAGGTAGAATGTGAGATTCTTACCATTTTTACTGTTGGCGAACGTGATTACATTGCACTTCTCCCACTCGATGAAAATGGCGAGGAAAACGAGGAAGGCGAAGTATTTATTTATCGTTATTCTGAAGACAGCGAAGGCAATCCTTCCCTTGATAACATTGAGGACGATGAAGAATACGAAGCTGTATCCGACCGTTTTGACGAACTTTTAGACGAGGCAGCCTTCGAGGAGATGGATGATTAATCCTTCTTCTTTTCCGGTGGCTGCGCTTCTTTGATAAAACGGGAAATTTCTGCATCTTTATGGTTCAGTTGTTTGACTGAAAAAAGATGCAGATTTTTTTTTGCTCTCGTCATTCCTACATAAAACATCCTTCGCTCTTCTTCCACTTCCGGTTCCAGCACTGCTTTTTTGTATGGCATGACGCCCTCATTGACGTCAATGATATAGACATTTTCATATTCCAGACCTTTTGCACTATGTAATGTTGCTAACGCAACACTGTTCGGGTTCTGATTCTGCACGCGGTAAAATTCCTGCAGCTCTTTTGTGTAATTTTCAATGTGGTCAAACCACGCATCATAAGTCTTATATTCCCTCGCTGCATCCAGGAGCTCATCCAAAACATCAAACAGATCATCCGCTTTAATACGTCTGTAATCCGCATATTCTGTACAAAACTCATCATATCCGATTGCCTTCCGGATGTAATTGATCGCCGCATACGGACTTAATCTCTCTAACATACGGATATCGCCCTCTAATTTTTCGATGCGCTTTGCCACCCACGGCTGTTCCTCATAGTACCACTCCCACACATCAAATGCCACGGTCTCCTCGTCTAGCGATTCCCGGCTGATATAGCGTTTCGGACGGTTCATGATCTGCAGGAAATCCCTGCGTTCCCTGCTTCCCATCGCAATCCTTATGTATGCAAAAATATCTTTTGCGATCCAGTGCTCGTATAAGTTCGGCACGGTATCTCTCGTTCGGAATGGAATATTATACTCCATCAGCTGTTCCATCAGAAGTCGCGGCTGTGTATTGGTGCGGAAAAGCACTGCAAATTCTTCATATTTTGCGCCTTTCTCCACCGCCTCCTGAATATCCCAGATGATTCTTGCATTTTCTTTGCGCTGGCTTTCAAACAACTGCCATTCAACCGGGATATCCCCCTGATCCGCCGCCTCTATTTTTTTCTGAAAGCGTTCCTTATTGTGGCCGATGAGATATCCGGCACTTGTCACAATGTTTTTTACGGAACGGTAATTCACATCTAAAAGAACCGTCTCCGCCTCCGGGTAATCATCCTTAAAGTGTAACATGATCTCCGGCTTCGCGCCCCGGAAACGGTAGATTGACTGGTCATCATCCCCCACGATAAACAGATTTTTCCTCTCACCCGCTAACATTTTTATAATGTCATACTGGATCCGGTTGATGTCCTGAAACTCATCGATCAAAATATAGCGGTATTTATTCTGCCATGCGGCAAGGATATCGGCACGCTGTTCAAAAAGTTCCTTCGTGTATACTAACATGTCATCAAAATCAATCAGTCTGTTTTTGTACAAAAATTCATGATATTGGCGATAAACCTTTCGGAACACGGTCTCCGCACAGTTTTTCGAATAATAGTTGGCGATTTCTATCCCGGAATTTTTGACCAGACTGATCTCCCCTAACAGAGATGTGATAAACTCCGTCTCATCCTCATAGGTCAGATGTTCTTTCGCTATGATCTCACGCATACACTGGTAGCGCTGTTCCTCCCTGGCAATATTGTCTGCGCTGTAATTATATGCATGTTTTAAAATAGCAAAATATACTGCATGAAACGTGCCAAATGTCACCGGACATGACCGGTTCATTTTCCGCTGAAATCTTCGCTTCATCTCCGTTGCCGCAGCTTTGGTAAATGTGATAACAAGGATCTGTGCCGGATCTATCCCACATTCTTCGATCAGATATTTTGTACGTTCTGTAATTACAAGAGTTTTTCCGGAACCCGGTCCGGCGAGAACGAGCATTGGTCCGTTTTTGTGATGGATTGCCCGTGTCTGAGATGCGTTAAAGCTCATAGATTACCTCAATTCATAGATTTGAAACGGCAGGGAAATTGAAAATCTCCCTGCCTGATAAAAAACTCTTACTGCTCTAATAATTCAATACCTTTTTTGATGCGGGCAATGGACTCTTCTTTTCCAAGTACCTCCATCAGCTCTGTCGCTCCGCCCGGTGTCATCTGTTTGCCGGAAACAGCCGTACGGATCGGCCACATAACATAACCGTTCTTCACGCCGGTCTCTTCCACATATTTTAACAATGTGGCATATAATGCATCATTGCTGTAATCTTCCTGTGCCTCTAACAGAGGAAGTACATCTTTTAATACTTTTAAGGAAGTTTCCGCATTTGTCTTCATCTTCTTGTGTGTGTACATTGCCACATCATATTCCGGAAGTGCCTCAAAGAAATCAATATGCTCTTTGATATCCGGGAATACTTCGATTCTGGTTTTTACCATTGCTGCAATCTTCTTTAAATCAAGATCCTTTGTGATCACCTCGCGGATATATGGCTCTGCTTTTTCATAGAAACTGTCAAAATCCATAGCTTTGATGTATTCGCCATTCATCCATTTTAACTTTGTGTAATCAAAAACTGCCGGTGATTTGCTGATTCTGTGGTAATCAAATTCTTTGATCAGCTCATCTAAGGTAAAAATTTCTCTGTTATCTTCCGGACTCCAGCCAAGCAGTGAGATATAGTTTACAACTGCTTCACTTAAAAATCCCTGCTCTAATAGATCTTCAAAAGAAGAATGTCCGCTTCTCTTAGAAAGTTTCTTGTGGTTTTCATCCGTGATCAGCGGCAGATGGATGTAAACCGGTGATTCCCAGCCAAATGCATCATACAGACGCTGGTATTTCGGCGAAGAGGAAAGATACTCATTTCCACGTACCACATGTGTGATGTTCATGGTATGATCGTCAACCACGTTTGCAAAATTATAGGTCGGATATCCATCGGATTTGATCAGGATCATATCATCAAGTTCTGCATTATCCACCGTGATATCTCCGTATAACTCATCATGGAAGGTCGTTGTTCCCTCGTTCGGGATGTTCTGACGGATGACAAACGGTTTGCCAGCAGCAAGATTTGCCTCCACTTCTTCTTTACTTAAATGCAGACAGTGTTTGTCATACATCATGATCTCTTTACCGTCCACTTCTGTTTTTAAGGACTCTAAACGCTCCTTGTCGCAGAAGCAGTAGTATGCTTCGCCTTTTTCTACTAATTCTTTGGCATATTTCATGTAGATGCCGGTCTTCATACGCTCACTCTGCACATAAGGACCATAACCGCCATCCTTATCCGGTCCCTCATCATGAACCAGACCTGTTTCCTCTAATGTATGATATATGATATCAACTGCACCTTCAACAAAACGTTCCTGATCCGTATCTTCGATACGAAGCATAAAATCTCCGCCCGCATGTTTGGCAATTAAAAACTCATATAATGCAGAACGCAGATTTCCCACATGCATTCTTCCTGTAGGACTTGGTGCAAATCTTGTTCTTACTTTGCTCATTGTTTGTTTTCCTCCTGTATTCTCATTTTCCGTTTTATAAATCCGGAAAAGATTTTCAAACGCCGTACACGTCATTATATAACAATTTTTTCTGCCTGACAAGCTTACAAATTGAAAACAGAGACAGGATTTTTCTCCTGTCCCTGCGCTGCCAAGCTATTATTTTATTATTAGATACTTTGCCGACATTATATTTTGGTAAATATTGCAGTTTCTTTCTTCAAATCGGTTGCAATCTCAAAATTCTCATCCATACGGTTCGAGATATTTTCCATATCCGTAACCAGCACCTGCGTGCTGTCTGCTGCATTGCTGACTCCCTTTGCGCCCTCCTCGATGGCATGTGCGATCGTATTGATGGACCTTTGTATTTCAACCATTGTATTCTTCAACGAATCTGTCTTTGATTCAAACTCGTTCATGACATTCTCTATGTAGGTCGCCTTATTTTTATATTCACTTCCAGCCGTTACGAATTCTTCAAACTCTGGAAGAATCGACTCGTTCATATATTGTACCAGTCCATTTGCATTGTCTGCTAAATTATGCACTGCCTGAGTCACAACACTGTTGATCTGCTGGATACGGTTTGCAGCTTCCTGACTGGCAGCTGCAAGCTGACTGATCTCTGTTGCAACAACAGCAAAACCGCGTCCTGCATCCCCTGCTCTGGCTGCTTCAATAGATGCATTTAATGCAAGCAGGTTTGTCTGGCTTGCAATATTCAAAATATCATCCGTCAGGCTATTTACCTGATTTACACTATTGCTGTCCTCAATCGCCCTGTTTAATACCTCAAGAATCTCATTGACTTTCGTGCCGGTAGATTCCATATTAGAACGCGCAGCAGATTCCATGGAATCCGCATGACCTTTCATTTCTTTCGTATAATTATTAATCTCAGTTGTACGCTCCGCAATCTGATTTACCTCTCCCGCAACAGATTCTGTATTGGAATTGATCAAAGCAGCATTATCTGACATCTCCTGCATGGTAGCTGAAAGTTCCTCCGTTAATGCGGACAGATCAGACACACTGCTGTTTGATGTCATAACACTTTCACGGACTTCATTGACTACCGTTTCCATACGTTTTGAATTATGAATGATCGTTTTAAAAATATCCTGTAATTTTCCCATGAAAAGGTTGATGCCACTGCCGACTGCTGCCACTTCCTGATTCTCCATAATGGTTACTCGTCTGGTCAGGTCTCCTTCTCTTCTGTCTATATCATCAATAATCTCATTGATCTCATTCTTCGTTTTAGAAAGTGGTACGATTACCATCTTCAGTACAGAAAATACCGCAAACAGCAAAGATGCCATGCTGACAGCAATCGTAACGAAGCTGACCGTCAAAGAATACTTATATACCTTGGTCAATTGCTGCTTTGCTGTATCTGCATTATTATTTACCACTTCCTGGATTGCTATGATATTCTGATCTATCTTGTCTGCATACTCTGAAATTGCACCGTTTGCCAAAGCATACGCAGCCTCTTTATTTCCATTTGCGCTGTATGCCATAAGATTTGCATTTTCATATTTCAAACCTTCATAATTTGACAATATTGCCTCGTAATTTTCACGGTCTGAATCATCTATGAACTGTTCAAAATCTGACAGATAACCATCAAGCACCGTCTGTTCTGCACGTATGACATCTACAAGAGAGATCATTGAGTCAAGATCTGTTGCTACAATATGTGACAATCCAAGCCGATGAATCTTTTCTGTTTCTATCTGAATTGATCCCAAATCTGCGATACAGACCATATAACCATTCGCAATCTGTGTTGCATTCTCATTAACCTTACGAATATTTTTTACTGCCAGAACACTTGAAATAATAGATATAATTCCAATAACAAACACCGGAATCAATATGATCATTTTCGTGCTGAAACGTCCCTGTTTTTTCATAATGTGATCTGTCTCCTATCCTTTATTTTGCTGCGGATGCTGTTATTCCTTCAACAAGTGTATCCATAATTTCCTGCAGATCCTGACCGGATGGGTTACCAGCTGCCATCGTATCACTAAATGCAGAACATGCATCCCAGTAACTGTTTCCAACCCGCTGCAGTTTACCAAATTCTGATTGTGCAATAACTGCCTGGATTGCCGGCACCTGTTTTACTGCATCCGAAGCTGCTGCATTCGTATTCGAAGGTCCCTGATTCCTCTCTTCAAAACGGATTGTCTGGTTTTCCTCATTTGTAAGCCAGTCTGCAAGTTTTGCTGCCCATTCCGGATATTTGGAATATGCATTCACGCCCATCATTTTATAGCCGGTAAAAGAAGACATCTGTACCTGCTGTCCTGCCACCGTGTAAGTTGGAAGTTTTACGGCTCCGTAATTATCGCCCCATGCTTCCCTGACTGAAACTGCATTCCATACGCCACTGATTCCCGCACCGAGCGTACCATTCTGTACTCCTGTAATGAAATCCCCATCCGGCTGGCTGATAAATGCCGGATTGGTTGCGATGTTTAAAATGGCCTGTGCCACATCAACGCCTTTAATTGCACCATCTGTGGCATTCCAGTTACAGTAGTTTGTCACGCCATCATCATTAATACCAAACTCCAGACCCGTATTACCAAAAAATGTATACAGATACCAGCCCGAATTAAACTCCATGGAAAATGATTTACCCGCAGCATTCAGTGCCTCTAACATGCCATCCATCGTCTGGACATCTTCATCGGAAAGAACATTTTTATCATAATAGAGGAAGTATCCGTTATCTGCCGTCATTGGATAAGCATATAAGATATCATTAATAGATGCAGCAGAAACCGACTCTTCTAAATTCGCACTCTTTACTTCTTCTGCATTTGGCACCGGATATAATGCACCAGCGGCAACCATTGCAGAAAGCTGATCATCCGCAAACGGGAAAACATCCGCCCCGTTATGAATATCTCCCAAAAGAATATCCTTTGTATCAGAATCAGCATTTTGTTCCAATGTAATCTCAAACTTTGCCTGTCCTGCATATTTCTGTTCAAAACTGTCTATCATCTGGTTTAACATGTCGAAGTTGTCTTCTTCCGACCATACTTTAAGCTGTACCACACCATTATCCGCCTCAGCATCTCTTTCTGTCATCTCCGTAGATACTTCTGCTCCCGGCATTACCGATTCCACAGCACCACTATTCTTTACATTTTCTTTATCAGCTGTGAAGCCGCAGCCTCCTAACGTCATACACACAACCGTCGTAAACAGCATACCTGCAACAATTCTTTTATTCATTCTTATTCCCCTTCTCTGTCTTCTGCTGTTTTAATACCAATATCTTTTATTTTATACTCATTTTGATATTTTTCAACATTTTTTGCGCTCTTTTTCGATTTGATAATACGCATTTTTTACCTTTTTATATGATGTCTGCTAAATGAACCAAAATCATCATTTTTACATATCTTATTGTAAACCTGATATTGAAAGGAATAACTTATTATGAGACCTTATCCTATGTCCGGGAACAGCAATCGTTCCTGCGACCGTTTATCTGTTTCACATCCTGCACACCGTGCAGGTCTGGACTTTTGCACAGAATCTGCATCCTGTGCAGATTCTGTTTCCTGTTCAGAAAATATAAGAACCATTTCTGATTATGTACTCGCCATGGCATACGTCCCCTGGCAGCATTTTTCTACTGTTTATGAACCGGATCGTTCACTCAGTGCCGGGACTATTTTTCCAGAACTGGATAAACCATTTTTAGCCGCAAACGGAGGTAGATGCCGATGATGATCAGTCAGATGAATCAGTCCCAACTCCTCCACTGGATCGATATGGTCAGCTTTGCTGTCGTAGAAATCACAGAATATCTCGACACGCATCCTGACGATGAAGAAGCTTTAAAATATTTCAATCACTATGCTGACTTAAGACGCACTGCACTGCGTGCATATGCGCAAAATTATACTCCGCTTACCATCGACACCGCAAATCCTGATAATTACTGGCGTTGGGCATCGGATCCATGGCCATGGGAAGGAGGTGACTGTTAATGTGGAATTATGAAAAACGTTTACAATTCCCAGTCAACATTACAAGACCCAATGCCAAAATCGCACAGATCATCATCAGTCAGTATGGAGGACCAGATGGAGAGGCGGCCGCATCGTTCCGTTATCTGTCACAGAGGTATAGTATGCCATATAATAAAGTAGCGGGACTGTTGACAGATATTGGGACGGAGGAATTAGCGCACCTCGAAATGATTGCCGCCATCGTCCGCCAGCTCACCAAAGGCTTAAGTGCTGAAGAACTTGAGGCCGCCGGTTTCGCTCCTTACTATGTCGATCACACGGCCGGGATCTGGCCGCAGGCAGCCGGCGGTATTCCGTTTAATGCCTGTGAATTCCAGAGCAAAGGCGATGCGATCACGGATCTTTTTGAAGATATGGCTGCGGAGCAGAAAGCCCGCACCACCTACGATAATATTTTACGTCTTGTCAAAGATCCGGAAGTCTGTGAACCGATCCGTTTTCTGCGCCAGCGCGAAATCGTGCATTTCCAGCGTTTCGGTGAAGGCCTCCGCCTGGTTCAGGAAGAACTTGACAGCAAAAACTTTTATATGTGCAACCCGGAATTTGATCTGGGATGTGGCAAATAGACTGCATGTTCTGCAAGCCGGCTTGTTGTCACAAACAACATTTTGCATTCTATTAGCATGAAATAAAATACTGCGTACAATATGCCCCTCCGGCATTTGTACGCAGTATCCATATATTTCTCATCATACCACAACTTATTCAAATCAAACATTACACAGGCAGACCTGACACACCGGACAGAAACTTACATCGTTTCCATCAACCGGTCAATTGCATTGATGATCTCATCGATTTGTGGTTTCATGCTTCCAGCCTTTGAAGAAAGTTTTAATGCTTCCTCCCTCTGATTTTTCATTTCTTCGACATTATATTCCATCCGATCCCTTAATTTCTGTCTGCGCAGGATCAGGCCGTGCTTCACCTCAACCATTTCCCTGGGATCAATCAGGGCTGCTGCCTGCGTGATCCAGACCTGTGCATCATATAACTGATACTGGTTCAATGCCCGCACCAGTCTGCCATTAAAGTATTCAAGATCCTCATTTGTGCGTTGATATTTTTCACGTTCACGCACTGCATCCATATAATACTGCCACAGCTGATTTAATTCTGAAGCTCTTCTTACATGATACTTCTCACAGGCATAATCAATGGCATTCGTGATATTGACATATTTAAACTTTACCTTATTAAGTAAAAGAATTGCCTTATTTGCACTTCGTTCCGCTAACTTGATCTCAGAGTCATTGTGCAGCATCTTTAAATAATCGGCACACACCGCCACTGCAGTGACAAAAATAAGTACCATCCATGCATAATATGTATCAACCTTAAATCCAAGCTGTAACGTGATAAGTGTCACTGCCACTGCTGCCACAATTGCAAGAATGATGTATAATAAATTCTTTAAACTTTTCTGCTGGTGCATCAGATATTCACGGTGTAAAAGCCATCTGGATTTTTCCCGTTCAAGATATTTCATATCCTTTTTTATAGTATCCTGATAGATTTCATTCGAGCTAAGGCGTTTGATTGCATCCGGCATGGTTTTTTCTTCCTGCTGAAGCTGCGTAAACTGTGCATCTGTCAGTTTTTTTTCTGAATTAAGGAAAATATTTCTCGCACTGTTTAACTGAACGACATTCTGTGCCACATCCGCAATTTTTTTCTTTTCAGGTTCCGGAAGATCTTCTAATTTCTGGACATCATTCAGATAAGACGTGACTGTTCGGTACTCCGATTTTTCCTCCTCGATTTCCCTTGTGATATCGATCATCTGCTCTAATCGTTCCACAACATACTGCTCCACCTGTTTCGGATCTTTTATGTTATTTTCCGTCAGCACAGTCTGGCTCAGATCATCCATTTTTTCTTCAAAACTGCGTTTTTTCCATCTGTCAAAAAATTTCATTTATACCATACAATCCTTCCTGTACTGTTTTTTCCATTCCTCAAGCTGCGTCTCCCACACATTTTCATCCCCCGGATCCCACTCATCAAGCATTGTCTCGAACTGACATATCGCATCACTTCTACTGCAGCTGCTCAATTCATCTGCAATCTTTTTTGCTTCCTCCGGTGCTATTTTAAAATATTCTCTCCTGCGTTCAAATGCCCGCTCATCATGATTACAGCGGCATGCCATCAGGCACTCTTTCAAGGACTCTTTATCACTGCTTTTTTCATATGCCCTAGCATAGCAGTCAGCTGCCTGTTCAAACAAAAACAGCCTCGCATATGCGGTACCAAGATTGTGCCACACTGCGCCAACCATCTGTGGCATTTCTTTTTCACATGATTGCAGAAGTTTTCTGTATTCTGCAATACTGCTGATGTATTTCCGGTTCTCCAGAAAACGGTCAGCTTTGATTTTCCCACATTCAAATGCCGACTTATGTTCCATTTCCTGAAGTGTATTCCGGATCTGCTTTTGTTCCTCTTTCGTACAATAACCACACGCTGACATCAGACAGCCGGTAAATTCAGACAAAACACCTCCACCAGCCTTGATATTCCTTAGATTCTGTGCAATATCCGGCAAATGCTGTTCATTTTCCACCCAGTCACACAACTCGTCATCCATAAAGTCTGCATCCAATAGACAGGTATTATTTTTGATATAATAGCACAGTTCATCCAGCGAATAAACATTTAACGATACATTTTCAATATAATAGGGCATCGCCGCTAACTGCTGGCTGCATAAGATCAATTCGCCCATTCGTTTCTCCTGCCTCTCCTTTGTCTACTGTACATTTTCCAGTGACATCATATATTCCCATGTTTTGTCAGAACTCTTAAATATCTCCCCAAAGCCAAGGTCTTTGATCCTGATCTTTACTTCCATGTCGGAAACCGGCTGTGCTTTGATGCGAAGACGCGTTGTGCGTGGCGGACGTTCGGGAAGATCTGCAAGCGTGAGTTTCTCAATCTTCGCTTCCTTGCTGTTTGGCAGCTGCAGCCAGAAATCGATCTCGTTTGATCCATCCAGCAATACTTCGCATTCTCCAACAGTCTCGTACCAGTTATCTCCTGCACTGATCAGCGTAAAAAACTCTGTTTTTCCCTGGCTCTGCACTTTCAGGCTTACATTCACTTTCATCTCATTATCGCCCATATAGACAAACTGCCAGCTGTTTTCTTCCGTCATACACTTTCTTGCCGCTGCATAACAGGCACCCTTGGAATAAAGATTTTTCCCCATAAAAACCCTGCGGCCTTTGCACAAAAAAGAAAGGGACTCCCTCATCCATTCACCATCAAAACCATCTCCTGTCAGGTAAACTGCCGAAACAATATGCCCTCCTGTCACTTCTGATACGATTTTTAAAAAGCTGGCATCTTTATTTGCCCGGTCTATATTCCGCTGTTCCTCACTGATCGTGACAAGCTGCGGCATGGTTCTTTGATCCCGTTCCAATCTCCTGCACCAGACCTCATCTCCCCGGTTGTCAAACAGACACACATCATGCAGCCATAATTCTTTTTGCTGGCTGAATGCGAAATAATAAAAACTCTCTCTCCTGTCAATGAGTGTCAGCTTTCCCTCCGGTATTCCAATTCTTTCTGCTACCTGAAGAAAGAGCTCCGTCACCTCCCGCGACAGCTGTTCAAGCGTGATAACCAAAAAGTCAGGTATCACAGGATTCCCCAGTTTTCCCGCAAGATATACCAGCTTTTTTATGTAGAGTGCTAACAGTTCCTGTGCCTTATAAGTTTCCCCCTCTATGAAAAACTCTTTTCCCGCAAGAGCTGCCTGCAGCAGACCGGATACTGCTTCCTCTCCCTGCAAAAGTGCCAGACGTTTTGCCTCCTCACCGATAAACCACTGACCGATCCCATGTTTTTTGGCAAGTATCAGAGGAATCTGGTATACTTCACTGCCTGCCACTGTGCTGACAGTCTCCGGTTCCTTCATATTCAATTGGAAATAACTGATCACGGCATTGTCATTATCAAGATCAATGCCAAGATAATACGACGTTTTTTCCACTTTTCTCCCTCTTACTTATAAAATATGGAATACCTCATTCGTTACCATCTGCATTCCATAGTATTGTTTCATTTCTCTCTTTTGCATCTCACGTTCTCCCATCGCGTGATGCATCAGCATGTCATTCAACATTTCATACCTTCCATGAGATTCTTCGTCCGGTACATTTCGGCAATTTAAGCAGGCACTTTCCGTTATCTTCTCCTCCGCCTTTTCCTGCTCTGTCATATAATAAAGTACAGACTCGCCAAAAAATAAGACAAATTCCTTGACAAAAACACCATCATAGACCTCATTTAACAGTGACTGCTCGTAATGTTCTCCATCCAGGCTAAAATGAATCATAATTTTTTGTCCCGGATCTGTATGATATTCCACAAACGCTTTGTCATACAAATGATACTTTAAACGTAATTCTTTCTCAAACTCCAGGAAAAATGCAAAGCAGCGGTTCTTAGACGTGTACTCTTCCAACAATTCATCTGCCACCTGATACATCGCATCTGATAAATGCTCTTTCTCTGAGAAATATTTCAGCAGCCCCAGTTTACACGCATCGTTGAGAGGATTTCCTTCCTGATAACGGGCAAAGATCTGTTCAAATACATACTCCGGTACCACCATATTCCTCACCAGCCATGCATCTGCAAAATACGATAAATATGCCATACAGATCAGTTCCCGTCCCCCGCCTTTTACATAACTCTCGTAGATCTCTTCAATATCCGCAATATAATCAGTCGAATACAGCATCTGGCTTAAAATACGTTCCTCTAGATCAAACGTGTCAATATCAAATGCTCCCGCAGCTTTCCAGATCTCCGCCATCGTCTTTGTTGCACCATTATAATATTTACAAAGATAGATAAGGATCACATCATTATAAGTGCCTCTGTAAAATACATGCTCTGCAAACCCAAGAAGGAAATCATCTTCCTCAAACCCTGCTGTATGAATCGCATAACTGCACAGAGAAACGCATGCAGCCGTATCCATGTGCTCATACCCACACTCTTCTGCCATGCGATACGCAGTTTCATACAAATGTTCTTCCGTCAGGTACTGCATCAGCATACGGCGCGCAGCTGCAGATAACAATTTATGATCAAGACCGGTCAGACAGCCCGCCTCATACTTTCTTTTCCGGTAAAATGATATGATCTGTTCTGCAATTTCCCTTTTATAGCGGTCACTCACCTGCGGTGCTTTTAAAACAGTCCACACACCCGGAAAATCTGAATCATCCACTCCATCCGCAACTTTTTGCTGCATGGAATATAGAATATAGGATAATTCTCCCTGTGCAAGTTCTGTACACTTTTTCACACAATGGCCAATATCCATCAGCGGCTCTTCACAACAACCGATTTCCTCACAGAAACGATTACCATAAATGTCCTCCATGATCAGGCAGTAATCCTTTGTATATACAGTAAAGTATGCAGCCCCGTTCCGAATCACGGATTCCCTGTTATTCACATGATTGCATGCTGGGCTGCATGCATATTCATAAACTTCTATCTTTGCTGCCTGTGGATCCGTACAGATCATCTTGTGCGTAAAAAGAATTTCAGCTGCCCAATGCGCAATATCACTATTTATAATCCCCTGTTCAAACATTTCATCATATATCACGGCCAGATTATCATCGATATGACCAGCCTCCATCTGCTCCATCGCAAACCGTTCCATGATCGGCAGATATTTCTGATATACCTCAGGCTGCACCTTTTTTGCCGCAATAATATTGACAAATAAAACCGCTTTCTGCTGCCAGGACAATCCACTGTCATACTGAAAATACAGCTGAAGCATCTTTGGTACACGTTCTAATTTTCTTCCATCCAGTGATAAAAGATACGCTTCATACAGGCTCGTGATGCGAATCTCACGTTCAATTCCAAGTTCATACCAGTGATGATACTTTGCACCAAAGCACTGGCTGCGGATCAGATATCCTAACACCGCCGTCAGCATTTCATCATCCGGTTTCACCTCATAACACGCCTCTAAAATATGGTATAAAAACGGATGATATTCTTTTTTTTCTGAAATAAGCCCGGCCACCTGTATTGCTATATCCCGTGTCATAATGCCCCATCTTGCAGTCCAGTATAATATGCGAACCTCAAATGATCCAAGTCTCGCCAGTAAATATGGATCCTGCCAGATCAGATAATATGCCTCCAGATAAAAATACGGGCTGTTATCATAACGCATCCAGTCACGAATTGCTTCTAACCTTTCTGCCGGCTTCTGATAATACTCTTCTTTTAAAAATAACAGCACCCAGAACAACATCGAATTATCCGGATGCAGTTTAAAAATCTGTTCTACTTCCATCGTCAGACGATCCACATAGGACGGCTCCCGCTCCATCAATGTGCACAGATAAAGATAATACCCCCATTCCGGACTTTCATGATCCTCACACGTCCGTTTAAAATCATCTAATATCCAGGATGCCTCCTGTCTCTGGCGGTTGATGATCAGCGTCTGTGCCTTCATCAGTCCATAAATCTTTTCATTCTCACACAAAACGGAAAGATGATCCAAAATAACCCCCGACTGGTTTGCCCATACTCCGGTCACAATCCGTTTCAGGCGGTATTCCAGATAAAGCTGCATTAATTTTATGCGTGATTTCTGGATATCAAAAAAAACAGGTTCATCCTTCGTTTTATTTTCCTGCTTAGTCGTGGCACACACCGTATAGATCAATGGTTTCTGTCCCGGTATCTCCAGACGGATCTTTCCAAAATTCCTTCCCGCATGCATTTTTTCTGCCACAATATAATATTCCACATCACAGATACTTCCCACAAACATCTCATCGGTGACCCGTGGTTTCTTTAAAACCAGAAATTCTGCATCCGAATGGACTCTGATTTCAAGATATCCATGCTGGTTTCTGTTCACCTGAAAAGTTTCAAGTCTGTTTTCATGCACCTGGTAAAATATGGCACTGCTTTCTTCCAATGAAACCACAGTCCGCTTCTTTTTGTGGATTCCGATCAAAAACTCCTCCACTTTCTGTCCGGATGGTGTTCCTTTCGACAAACCCTCATATAAAAGCATCTCCCTTTTTTCATCCGGATGAAATATGTTTTTAAACTTGCCCGAATAAAACAGATGAAATGCCTCGTCAAAGTCGTTTTCTGATAATCTGGCAAAATCGGATAAATTTTTCACTTTGCCAACCGAGGATTCTGCATACAGTTTTGAAACAGACACAACAAAAGAAAGGTTATATTCACCCTGTTCTACTACGATACAGAACTCTCCTTTTTGAATATCACCTTCGATCAGACCATAACTATGAAATTGGTAACGAATCCTTATTTCTTCCCCTTCAAACTGCGGTGTCAGACATTCCATCCTCGGATTGGAAGAATATACGATTCCACGCATCGGCACATGATTTGTGCTTGTGATCACGAAATCCCCCGAAATATCATTACCTTCCATTGCTGTGATGTCAATCTTATCCACAGAAATTGAAAGAGACGGCTTTAAGTGTTCGAATTTTCCCCTTGCCAGTTGTTGTATCCGTCTTCGCAAATCGACACCTGCTTTTTCTCTCTTAATTGCTTGCTTTTTCAATGACAATCATTATAATAGATTATAAACCAATTTGGAGGAGTTCGCAATGATAAAACACAAAGACCATTTTCACGGAAGTGATTTAGAAAAAATAGAACAGATTTACGGCATCAAAAAAGAAGAGATCGTCAGTTTTTCCGCAAATGTCAATCCGCTTGGCGTATCACCGCTTCTTCGGACCGCTCTCTCCGAGCAGATCGATGTGATCACGACATACCCTGACAGGGAATATACCTCCCTGCGCAAATGCATTGCAGAATACTGCGGCACCGAATACGAAAACGTCATCGTAGGAAATGGTTCCACGGAACTGATCTCTCTTTTTATACAGATCGAGCACCCGAAAAAAGCGATGGTCATCGGACCTACTTATTCCGAATATGAGAGAGAGATTTCACTCGGCGGAGGCACAACACTCTACTATCCGCTCCGTGAAAAGGACAACTTCCGCTTAGATGTCGACGATTTTATCTCCCATTTAAATGAAAGTATTGACCTGATCGTCATCTGCAACCCGAACAACCCTACTTCATCCTGCATCACCAGAACGGAAATGCGCCATATCTTAGATGCCTGCAAGGAACATGACATTTACGTTATGGTGGATGAAACTTATGTGGAATTTGCTGATAATATGGCTGAAATCTCAGCCGTGCCGCTGACAAACTATTATAACAACATCGTTATCCTGCGCGGCACCTCAAAGTTTTTTGCAGCACCGGGTCTTCGTCTCGGCTATGCGATCACAGGCAACCGTGACCTGATCAAATCAATCAATACCAGGAAAAATCCGTGGACGATCAACTCCCTTGCTGTCGTTGCCGGAGAGACGATGTTCCGTGACACTGCATATATCAAAGCCACCAAAGATCTGATTTCTTCCGAGCGAGCAAGGATCTACCGGACATTCCAGAAAAGTCCTGATTTTAAAGTGTATGAACCGAGCGGCAATTTCATGCTGATACGCATTTTAAAAGATGATCTCACTTCACAGGATCTCTTTGACCGCGCAATTCGCGAGAAAATGATGATCCGCGACTGCTCCACCTTTCCATTTTTAGACAACAAGTACATCCGGCTTTGCATCATGAATCCGGAGGACAACGACAGACTGCTTGCATGTCTGCTCCGTTAAGTATTCATTAAGTATTAGCAGGGAAGTTTTGGGACAACCCCAAAGCTTCCTTTTATTCATGATAATAGAATGTTCGCGGAGCGTGCATTTTATTATTTTGGGACATAAAAAACGACAGACCGTACGATCTGCCGTTTTTTCATGACCATAGATTCCTGTCGAATCCATACCATCGATTCTTTTTTCCCCTGTAATTACATCATTCCCATGCCCGGGTTACCTGCTGGAACTGCCGGAACATCTTCTTTGATGTTTGCAACAACAGACTCTGTTGTAAGCAGTGTAGATGCAACAGATGTTGCGTTCTGTAATGCTGTTCTTGTAACTTTAACCGGGTCAAGGATACCATTCTCAACCATATCTACATATTCTTCGGTTGCTGCGTTGAATCCGATACCGTCTTTGGACTCTTTTACTTTGTTGATGATAACAGCACCCTCAAGACCTGCGTTTGCAGAAATGTAGTATAACGGAGCTTCGAGAGCTTTTAAGATAACCTTTGCACCGGTCTTCTCATCACCCTCTAAGGTGTCAGCTAACTCTGCAACAGCTTTGGTTGCATGGATATATGCAGAACCGCCGCCTGCGATGATACCTTCTTCTACTGCTGCTCTTGTTGCATTTAAAGCATCTTCCATACGAAGTTTTGCTTCTTTCATCTCTGTCTCAGTTGCTGCACCGACACGGATGACTGCGACACCGCCTGCTAATTTAGCAAGTCTCTCCTGTAATTTCTCTTTATCGAACTCAGATGTTGTCTCCTCGATCTGTCCACGGATCTGGTTTACTCTGCTTGCGATTGCATCTTTGTCACCGGCACCGTCAACGATTACTGTGTTCTCTTTCTGAACTTTGACAGATTTTGCACGGCCTAACTGATCCATCGTTGTGTCTTTTAATTCCAGACCAAGATCAGAGCTGATTACCTGACCACCTGTTAAGATTGCGATATCTTCAAGCATTGCTTTTCTTCTGTCGCCATAACCAGGTGCTTTGACAGCTACTACGTTGAATGTACCACGCAATTTGTTGACGATCAATGTGGTAAGTGCCTCACCCTCGATGTCCTCAGCGATGATGAGTAATCTTGCGCCGCTCTGTACGATCTGCTCTAACAGAGGAAGAATCTCCTGAATGTTGCTGATCTTCTTATCTGTAATTAAGATGTAAGGATCATCTAATACTGCTTCCATTTTGTCCATATCTGTGCACATGTAAGCAGATACATAACCACGATCAAACTGCATACCTTCTACTAAGTCAAGCTCTGTCTGCATTGTCTTAGATTCCTCGATCGTGATAACACCATCGTTGGAAACTTTTTCCATCGCGTCGGCTACCATGTTACCTACGTTCTCATCTCCTGCAGAGATTGCAGCTACTTTTGCGATCTGGTCTTTTCCGTTTACTTTGGAAGACATTGCAAGGATTGCTTCTACAGCTTTATCTGTTGCTTTCTTCATACCACGGCGAAGGATGATCGGGTTTGCACCTGCTTCAAGGTTCTTCATACCTTCCTGTACCATTGCCTGTGCTAAAACAGTTGCTGTTGTGGTACCATCACCTGCAACATCGTTTGTCTTTGTTGCAACTTCTTTTACAAGCTGTGCACCCATGTTCTCGAATGCATCTTCTAACTCGATCTCTTTTGCGATCGTAACACCATCGTTTGTGATCAGTGGAGCACCGTAGGATTTGTCAAGTACTACGTTTCTTCCTTTCGGTCCTAATGTTACTCTTACGGTATTTGCCAGTTTATCTACGCCTGCACCTAATGCTGCTCTTGCTTCTGTGCCATATTTAATTTCCTTTGCCATATCTGTCTACCTCTTTCTGAATTTATTAATGATAAAAATATGTTTTACTCTACAACTGCGAGAATATCATTCTGTTTTACAATGATGTATTCTTCTCCGTCTAATTTTACTTCTGTTCCTGCGTATTTCGAATAAATTACCTTCTGACCTGCTTTTACCTGCATGGTAACTTCTTTTCCATCAACCATTCCACCAGGACCAACTGCGATAACCTCTGCCTCCTGTGGTTTTTCCTGTGCACTGCTTGTAAGGATGATACCTGATTTTGTAGTCTCCTCTGCCTCACACTGTTTTAATACGACTCTGTCGCTTAATGGAACTAATTTCATGTTGCTTACCTCCTGCTTATGATCATCTGTTTTATTTCTTTTGAGTAGTTATTAGCACTCATTTCTTTTGAGTGCTAACTTATGGTTCATATAATAGATTTTTATATTTGAATCTGCAACCAAATATATTTCTATTTATAATTATTTATTCCAATATTTTCTTATTTTTTCTCTCTTTTTCTCGTTTTTTTATAAGTTCACTCATTTTCTGTGATTTTATACTTTTTTTATTTTTTCAGCGGAGACTGTTTTAACGTGCGTTTTACGGTCTGTTTTACGGTCTCCTTCATTGCTTTATTTCCTTCCGTCCAAAGCAGTTTTAAGGCTCTTGAAAACAGTTTCTGCCGCTCCGGTGAAAGTTTACTGGTTTCCTTCATCAGTTCCTGTATTTTCTTCCATTTACTGTGGTAAAAATCATCTACCGTACGGATCCCGACTTTTTCGATCATATCAAATGCTGTCTCTACGATCTGTGCTCTCTCTTCCCCGTCTAACTGGTAAATCCATGATTTCATCGTTTCATCCAGCAACAGGCTCTGCGCCGCAACCTGATCTACATGTACAAAAGATCTTCCGAGTACCTCCCATGACATGGCATCGTGCTGCTGGATCCCGCTGTTTGAGCTCTTGACAACTTCAAACGACTCCTGATGCTCTAAGAGCATTCCCACAATGGAAGATTCCGGCAGGATCGTGTGCAGCTTTGGCAGCATGCGCTGGTACTCTGTGCTTTCCACCATATCGCTCCGGAATCCCGGACCATCATTGCTGTACACATTTAAAATCTGGTTCTGGATCTGCGGATCACATTTTACGGAGGCATACACGGCAAAATTTCCACCCTTTGAATGGCCGCCGACACGCACCCTCTGCTTTTTGTCTGTCACTGCACGGTTCAAATATTCCACTGCCCGGAGCTGTCCCGGCGTTTCTGACAGATAACCCATATTAAAATCTTCCCGCCAGCCCGTGATCGTGTTGTCCGTTCCACGAAATGCCACATACAGGCTGTCATCCGGCAGTTCCACACAGACCGCCGAAAACTGAAACTGTTCCTCATCCCGGATCTCGTTGACATAGCAGCGTAGTTTTACATTCGAAAAACGTTTTGTTTCTGCCATTTTCTCCATAACAAACGGAGCCGATTTCGTCATGGATACCCGCGCTAAGATTTCGTCTTTATCATTCTTTTCCCAAAATTGTCCGGATGCCTCCTTAAGCGGTACTGCCGGCGCATTTTCCTCTGCAGTAACGATCCCCTCAAAATCAACATATGCAAGCTGCGCTAAAATCAGATTATCAACTTCATTAAATTCATCTGCCTCAAACGATAAATCACCACGCCAGTCCATATAGTCCATGATATTTGCCATTGTTTTCCCCCTGTCTTTTATTTAAATCAGCCCATAATGTTTCAGTCCGTTCCAGATCCCATCTTTATGGATATCTGTGGTAACAAATTCTGCCGCATTCTTTGCCACATCCGTACCATTTCCCATGGCAATCCCATGTGCCACAAATTCAAGCATTTCCACATCATTAGCGCTATCCCCGAATGCATAGGTATCTTCCTTTGCGATTCCAAGAGACGCACAGAGGCGCTCAATGCCGCTTGCCTTTGAATGCCCCGCCTGCCCGATCTCTAATATTCCATCCGGCTCATGGACGATCATATCAAACTCCGTTCCCAGTTCTTTTCTGACAAGTTCTACATCTGCATTTCCAAGTTCCGCACTCAGCTTATTTACCTCATATTGTGCAGTTCCGGTAATACTTTTTAAGTTTTCCCCAAGCTCATTTCTCAGATAAATGACATATGGATCATCCTTAAAATCCTTTTCATCCACATAAATATAATTTGGACCTTCCAGAACCATCGGTATCTGATGCTTCCGCAGCACTGTGAGAATATGTTCAATCTGTGCCTTCGTCAGCAGCAGTTCAAATAACTTTTCTCCCTCAAATTCGATATGTGTACCGCATGCCGCCACGATTCCGTCAAATCCAAGTGCAAGTAATTTGGGACTTTTAATATTTGACCGGCTTCTTCCACTGCATAGAAATGCATAATAACCATTTTTTCTGAGCTCTTTTAATGCTTTTTTTGTACTTTCCGGAATATTCATTTTAAAATCCCACAAAGTACCGTCTATATCAAAAAATACTGCTTTTTTCATTGTCGATTATCTTTTTCCTTTCTGCTGTGTTGTTTTTTATTCTAACAGAATTCATTCCTTAAGCAAAGTCTTTTCCTGTCTGAAACACGAAACCTGAAATGGACGGCTGCTGTTCAGACACAAAAATGCCGCGCAACCCTATTACAGGTCACGCGGCATAAATATGCACATGATTCTACTCGCGATGCAATGCCCCGCTCATATTATTCGCGATGCAATGCTCCGCTCGTTTTACTCGCGATGCAATGCTCCGCTCGTTTTACTCGCGGTGCATGGAGAAGCTTTCCATGTCATAATTCTTTAAGTTATCATGGATCGTACGGTCGTCTGCCTGTCCGATCAGTGTATCACGATTCTTCTTGGAAGATACCTGATCATTAAACGCACTTGGACCGCCGACACAACCGCCCTCACATGCCATACCTTCGATGAAGTCTTCCGGCAGTCTTGCTGCTTTTAACAGAAGTAATGCTTTCTTACATTCTGCTGCCCCGTTTGCTTTGCATACGGTTGCTGCGATCTCATCGTTAGACTCTTTTAAACTCTCAAGTACTGCAGCTGTTACACCGCCTGAGTTTGCGAAACGTTTACCAAATGTAGATGCTGTCTGGTCATCATTTGCACATGGCTGTAATTCAACACCTTTTGCTTTCATCATCGCACGGATCTCGCTGTATGTTAATACATAATCTGCATTTCCCTCGATCTTCTGATCTGCCACTTCAGACTTCTTGGCAACACAAGGTCCGATAAATACAGTGATTGCTTCCGGATCTTTTGCTTTGATCAGACGTGAAACTGCACACATCGGAGACACTGTTGTGGACACGCACTCTGCTAATTCCGGATAATGTAAACGCACCATATTTACGAATGCCGGACAGCAGGAAGTAACTTTCTTATTTCCCTCTTTATAAGCCTCTGCCCACTCTTCTGCCTCATAAGCTGCCGTCATATCTCCGCCAAGACCTACATCATAGAAATCTGTAAATCCCATCTCTTTCATGGCTTTCTTCCAGCTTGCCATGGTGATATCAACACCAAACTGACCTTCTGTTGCCGGAGCTGCCATTGCATATATATGCTTACCTGCTTTTAAAGCCTCGATAACCGGTACAATAAATGTTTTGGATGCGATTGCTCCAAACGGACAGCTGTGGATACATTTACCGCAGCGGATACATTTTTCTTTGTCGATCACAGAAATGCCATACTCATTGTATGTAATCGCATTAACCGGACAGCTGAATTTACATGGTCTCTTTAAATGTGCGATTGCATTGTAAGGACATGCCTGTGCACATCTTCCACACTCTTTACATTTGGAAGGATCAATATGGGAGCGGTCTCTTCCCGGCTCAATTGCGCCAAATTTACATGCATTGACACATGCTTTTCCAAGACAATTCTGACAGTTTTCTGTTACTGTATAACTGGAAATCGGGCAATCCTCACATGCGGAACTGATAACCTGGATCACATTTCCATCATCCTCTGCACCCGGTGCCTTGCCCTCTGCTAAACGGACTCTCTGACGGATGATCTCCCTCTCTTTATAAATACAACAGCGAAACTGCGGTGTCGGACCTGGAATGAGTTCTGTTGCGATGTGGTCTCTCTCTTCTTCAAGTCTGCCTTCAAATGCAAGCTTTGCGACTGTGTAGAGTACATCGTGTTTGATTTTAATCACATTTTCATCTGCATACATCGTGTTTTACCTCGCTCATCTTATCTTTGTTAACTTTTTAACCATCTTAGACATTATATATTATCTGTATGGAAATTCAAGTACTTCGCATGTTTTTATTGAGAAACACAGTAAGTTTTTCACCTCTTATTGAGAAAAAGCGCCTTTCATGCTATAATTAAGCTGTTCGTCTGCCTGACGATCATACATTTTACAAAGGACTAAGAAGGTACTACCTGTACAAAACCGGAGATTTTTATGAATACATTTTCCAAACTTTACGATACAGAATTGCACAATCAGGAGATCAAATCAAATAAACGGACTTTAATGGGGTTTTGCTGGTTTTTCCTGACACTGCTGCTTGTCTGGGTTTTAACCATGATTAATTTCTTTCTGATCAGTAAATTTTTAATCAGTCTTTCACTGGGATTTACGGTACTCTTACTCATTCCTCCTGTCATTATCTATAAAAAGGCCGATCTCTCAAGTCCATGGATCAAATATTTATTTCTGGCATTGATCAGTATCATCTGCTCGATCATTACCGCACTGCTTACCTACCATGCAGTTTTGATTTTCGTTATGCCACTGTTATTTGCGATCCAGTACCGGAAACGTCAGGCACTCTGGTTTTCCTTTATTTTTAACACGATTACCATGTTTATCAGTTCCTATGTGGGATTTTATTACGGACTGTGTGACCTGAATCTGCTCTTAGAGAGCACCCATACAAGAAACTGGTACCTGCAGACTATGACCGGTTCTTTTCTGCAGATTCCTTTTAATGAAAATCCTATGTTTATCATTGCCGTCTTTGAAGTTTTGCCGCGTACACTGATCCTGCTTATTTTTACGATCATGCTTCAGTATACTATCATCAGGAGTCACAATGATGCCCTCAGGATTGCAGAGCTTACCTATCGCAAGGATATGGATGCCCGCACAAAGCTTTATAATAAGAATAAATACGAAGATATGGCTGTAAATTATTATCCATCCGTCGGATGTATTGCCGTTGCATTCTGGGATCTGAACAATTTAAAAATGATCAATGATAACTTTGGACATGCTGTTGGCGATTCCCTGATCCAGACCATGTCAGAGAAATTGCTTGCCGTTTCCAATGAAAGATGCCGTACTTACCGTGTCGGCGGTGATGAATTTCTGCTGATCCTTGATGATCCGGCACCTGGTGAAATAAACCGGATCATACAACAGGTAAAAACGGAACTCTCTTCCGGCACTGGCACTACCGGTCTCCGTATCCTTGCTGCAGTCGGTTCGGCAGAAGGATGTGGAGCCGATATCCGTTCACTTGTAAAAAAAGCAGATGCCGCCATGTATTCAGACAAGGCAAAGAGCAAGGAGGGCAGATCATGATCTATATTCTTACAACATGTTTAGTTTTGGTATTTCTTTTGTTTTTCACTTCCTATCTGCTATATCGCGGTGTCTTTTATTATCCGCAAAAAAAGCATGTCGACCCGTACCAGATACCGGATGACATGCTCTATGCCCCTTATAAAAATGCTATGCTCCATCTTCTCCATGAAATGGAGCAGACTCCCTATGAAGAAGTTTCTATCCGGTCACAGGATGGTCTGTCTCTGTGCGGCAGACTTTATCTGTTTCGTCCGGATGCACCGCTTATGCTCTTTTTTCATGGATATCATGGAACTTTTCTCTGGGATGGTCTGGGATCTTTTCGCTTCTGCAGGAAAAATCATATCAACCTTCTTGTAGTCGATGAGCGCAGCCACGGGAAAAGTGCCGACCAGATCATTACCTTTGGTATCCGGGAATGCAAGGATGTAAAATGCTGGGCAGATTACGCTGCAAAACGCTTTCCGGAAAAATCCCTGATCTTATCCGGTGTATCTATGGGTTCTGCTTCTGTCATGATGGCATCTGTTCTCTCCCTGCCGTCTTCTGTGAAAACCCTGATCTGCGACTGCGGATACACTGCCCCTGCCGAAATTATCAAAGAAACCATACGGTCTTTTCATCTGCCGGTTTCTTTCTGTTATGCCCTGCTGCACTTTGGCGCACGCATTTTCGGGCACTTCAATCTCTGTGAAGTTCCATTTGAGAACACAAAGCAAATACCCTCATATCTGAAGATACAAGGGTATGCTTAACAGTCATGGGTTTAGGTACTTCTTCATCTCTGCCTTTATCTTTTCTCTGGCGGCAGTTACAGCACGACCTACGGATTGTTGGCTGCAATGCTCGATTTTCCCGATCTCCTTATAAGTCATCTCATACTCATAGTGGAGCAGGAAACGCCGCCTTTGCATTTCTGGCAGGTTGCTAATAATCTTCTGGAGCAGTTCTGCCCGTTCTTCCTCAAGAACAACCTCCTCAATGCTTTTAGGCTGTTTTACTGCCCGCCAGTTCAAAGTCTCCTCCATAATCTCCGAAAACTCTCTGTGGCGGTAATCCCATCCCTCAATTTTCCGTTCGTCAAGTTCCAGTCTCCGAAACGCCATATAGAAGTCATAGGATACGCACAGCTTTTGGATTTTTCCCTGCCCGTCACGAAAACTGATATGATAGCTTGTTCCTGCCTCTGTCACTACTTCCCGAAGCCAGTATGACCGTTTAGGTATCGCCATTACCTTGTCCTCCTGCTAAAAAATGGGTGAGAGGGGTTGTCCTCTCACCCAGTAGCCCGCAGGGCACAGCAGAGCTTTAGATACTATAAGAGTTTTCTCAGCTTTTTCCGCAGATGGTCTACCCTTGCATAGACAGCGCCCGCCGATAAATCAACCATCGGCGCAATCTCCTTTAGGGAATATCCCTGCATTTTCAGCAGGACAATTTGCAGGGTACGCTTGTCCACCGTAAGCAATGCACGGTACAGAGTTTCGTCCTCGATTTCATTCAGCATATCCCAGACTGTGTTGACCTCCATAGGCGGCTCCTGCATGGCAGTTTCCGCTATGTATTCCCCAACATCATTCAGGCGTGTATAAAACCGTCTGTCGGAATTAAATTCTTCTCTGTCAAAAGTGCGGATTTCCTCAATCGTTTCTTCATCGACGCCGCACTCCCGTAAAATCTTTTCTTCTTTCTCTTTCCAGAGCCGCCATCTGCGCTCTGCCTTTCCGTGGTTGTATGCCACTGTTCTTTACCTCCAATCTGAATTTTTTTGAAAATCCAGATTGGCAGGCGGGGAACGGCACCCAACGCCAGAAGCAGGCTTATCCTGTCTCTTGACAAAAAGCGACAAAAGAAAAACCGCAAAGGCTGTCAGACCATTGCGGCTATGAGAAGTAAAAGCTCTTTTATGTAGATATTTGACATCTGCTTTTAGCGCACAAAAGAGCCATATCAGAACAAGGATTTTTTTAACAGGTTATCCTCGTTTCTGTCTGGTAATATGTAGGACGCCGCACGGATCAGCGGCAGAATGGCAAATGACGAAAGGCGCAAAAAAATCCCTCCAAACTCAAAACGGGTTTAGAGGGGGTTAGAATTATTTAGGCATCATAGAGCAACCCGCCAAAACGCCGTTTTTTTATGGCGAGTTTTTACAGTATAGCCTTTATCTATTGTTAAATTAAAAGCACCTACGGTTGTTCCACAATATCTGTTTTCAGTAATGTGTATAATAATTCAGAATAAGCGGTTAGTGTTTCTTCTACTCTTTGAGGAAATGCTTGATTGATAAAGTTTAAATCATCATTCTGCGTATGAGTTATAACACCATATTCTTTTGTTTCTTCTGGATAGCCATTTTCCCAATTATTAGATTCAAAATAGATATATGGTATCCCTATATCACTGAATGGAGTAAAATCACTCCTTTTCTGTCCAGTTGGGAAAGGATAATCGAGATTCCCTTGTGGCGGCAACTGTATTTCCAAATTAAGTTTTTGAACAAGTCCGTAAGCATGTTCTACCGCCCATGTCTCTTGAACAATTCCATCTGAATCAATATTGCCTCCATAGAGATATGCAATATCCCCACTTGCAACACAATCAATATTAACCATGAATAAAATGTTATCTTTTTCTTTCTGTGACAGGCTATCTACATATGCACGAGAACCATACATCCCAATTTCTTCAGCCCCAAAAAATACATATCGTATTGTATAAGGCGATCTTGTATTCACCATACGGAGTGCATTTTCTAATACTACGGATATACCTGAACCATTGTCAATAACTCCATGTGTACTTGCGCTATCATAATGAGCGCCAACTATAATCATTTTTTCGCTTTCACCACTTTTTGTAACTTCAATATTATTACTTTCATCACTTAATGCACCGCCATTAAATGTTTCATTGTTTTCGACCGCCTCAAGAGGGGCGGAATTTTCGCCAATTTCAAAATTCTGAATTTCTATGTTATTCTCAGTATATCCCCCTTCAAGAAGTGCGTTCAAAATGAGAGCTGCTGTTTCTTTCTCTTTTTCAGAACCGGCGATCCGTCCTGGTAAATTATTTTGGATGTATTCAAGGAACTTATAAGCAATGGTTCCGTAATTTTTATTATCTATGTCAAGATTGGTCAAACCTGCATTTTCAAGTCGATATTGTTCCTCTTGAGCATATTTCATCAATTCCTTATTGTTACATCCCGTTAGACTTAAAGACATAATTATCAATAATAAAAATGCCACTCTAATTTTTTTCATATTGAATCTCCTCATTACTCTACTGTAAGTGTAAAACGATATGCGTTTTCCAAAAAAGTAAATTCATTGCTACTTTCTGGACTTGGAACAAGCAAGGAACAGATTTCATATTTTCCTTTTGTTTCTGGAGCTTTAAGCGTAATTATTCCAAAAGATGTATGACCTTCTTCAGTTTCTATCATCAAAGATCTTTCCCCGTTGATATTCGCTTGCTGATAATCAATGGTGACAAGCATAAGCTGCTGATGTGCATCGCCTATCTGACCAATTCTGTATGCAAGTTTAAAAGATTCCCCCGGTGCAGCTTTGACTTCTGATGGCGGAAGTTTTATACCGTCAGAAGTAGATAAATAGTCTGTGTTTAATACGAAACCCGGAAAATCATAGTTTATAAGTTCAGTAGAACTATCTTGTGGTACATTCAAACTAATTGCGGAATCTTCACGATTTTTCAAATAATAATCATACGATAATGTATGTTGTGTCGTTTCATATTTGGTATCACTCTCATGCAAATTCGTTCCCAAAAATAAAGAGACTAATAGCTTATAGTTTTTATCTGGATCTATTTCACCTTTTAGTTTAAATGGTATTGTGATATTGTCCTTATCTTCAAGCAGAATTTGGTCATTATCATAACTGCTATTTAACATTTCAATAGAGACTCTTTCATAATTCAAATAACATGCTAATTTAACGTATCTTTCTTGACCAGAGTTTTGGATGGATGCATAAAATACCGTATCCGATGTTATATTTTCGAAGATACCGGTCGTTTCTTGTCCTTTGGTATCCTCCGTGTAGACGTTAAAATACACTCCATCATCAATCATATGCCATTCTTCTGGCTCTGCTTCTTTATTAGATTTTCCATGAAAATACAATAGAAGTAGAGTTAATGTAACAACCATAATTATAATGAGGATAGATACCCAAAAAATCTTTTTTCTCCAAACACGCATACAGTAATGCCTCCTAACCAATAAAGTTCTTTAAAATCATTATTCCAAAATGAGAAAAGAAAAGAAAGAATATTAAGGTTTACATCGGCTTTTTCGATGTAAATACTTGTTTACATCGCTTTCGCACGCATTTTTCAGACGTTCTTGCTATCAAAATGGTGCCGTTACAGAAAAAAGAGACATTTTCACAACAGCGAAAATGTCTCTTTATGTAAACTCATATTAAAAAATAACGGTTGTTGTTTTTGGTATACCACAATAGATAAAATAAGCAAGAAAGCATGTAAAAAAGACATTAAACAACAGCAGTATCTTTTCCTTAGTACTTAATTGAAATATTGTTTTTCGTTTCTTTATCACAATGAAGAGAAAGAAAAAAGGAATAAGAAATAGCAATGAGTCCATTTCTTGTTTTTCTTTTTCAATTTCAACTAATTCTTCTTGCTTCTCCGAGATTGTTGATTCAGATTCTCCGTTTAAAACTTCACTTGAACTAAATCCATATAACTCACAGATTTTTTGAAAATTATCTAAGTCCGGCAAGCATACATTGTTTTCCCATTTGGAAATTGTCTGTCTTGATACCAATAGTTTCTCTGCCACTTCAATTTGTGATAGCTTCTTTTCTATTCTGGCAGCCTTTAGTTTTTCACCAAGAGTATTCAAAATTACACCTCATATCTTCGCAATACCACATTCAATAGAGTGTAGTAATGACAGTTGTTATAGTTAGGATAAACGATTTCTACGATCTGCAAGTTTTTAAAATATGTTTTCAATTTTTTTCGTAAAGCTCGTTTAACTTAAAATTATATCATGAGGTTTCTTCATTTTCAATTTCTAAAATTTTAATTTTGGGTGAGCAGAAAATACGGTAAAAATTACCTTTTATGCAAATATGATTTCTCTCTCCACAATCTCCCTTGCACAAGCCCGTATGTTATTCATTCTCTGCACCCATTCTAAGGCGTTTTCAGCCTTTAGCTGCTCCGTGATACCCTGCGCCCGTTTCATCTGTTCTGTAAGTCTTTCCATGCGCTCCTGCGCCTGCCTGTCGATGTCGGCAAGGTAAGCGTTCAGCCTGCCGCTTGTGAGCAGGGTTATGTAGGTGGCTCTGCGGTATTCTTTCAGATACCGCAAGTGCCTCTGCCCCCATACGCCTATGGGCTGTTCTTTCTCGGCGGGTAAGGACAGGCAGGGAAGAAGATAATCCCCCTGCTGTTCGTAAGCGCCGCCCAACTGTTCAAAGATTGATTTTGCCATTGTCATTTCCTCCGTTACCGTATTTTTATCTTTTTCGCCTTTGCGTACATGACCTTTATCAGCAGCTCGTCCACACAGTCCGTATATCTTCCCGCCGCAAGTAACTTGTTGCGGAAGTCAATCAGGGCGTGGAGAACAAGCTGCCTTTCTTCCTCGCTAAGATACAAGTGATATTTTCCCATAGCCTTTCCTTTCTTTGAGAGGGCAGGCGTTTTTCCTGCAAGGGTGTTTCAGCACCTTTGCGGGAAATACCCGTTCCCCTATGTAGCCGCCGAAGCAGTAACAGATTTTAATCATCTGTTCTGCCCCGGCATTGGTTTCCGTGCGGTCATAGACCTCAATCCTCTCCACAAGGAGATTGAGGTTTTCCGCAGTCAACTCCTGTATCCCCACATACTGCGCCATCAGCTCCGCCCATCTGACAGCGTTCTGCTGATTGTCCTTAACCTCCTGCATGGCGGTTTCTAACGCCTGTATCTGTCCTAAAAGCTGTTCCTGCTCGGTCTGGTACTTATCCATCAGACGGTTAAAATTGTCATGGGAGATACGCCCCGATACGCTGTCCTCATACAGACGGTCAAACAGCCTTGTCACTTCCTCATACCGTTTCTTTGCCGCTTTCAGCCTGTCGGCGTTGTTTTTCCCCTTGCTCCCGTCCGCCCTGGCGTTCATCTTCACTGCCAGAGCCACCGCTTTCTCCCTGTCCTCATAGGCAAGGCGGGCGTGGTACTGAATATCCGCAAGCACCGCCTTGTATAAATCCTCATAGAAAATACGGTGGTCTGTGCAGGCTTTGGTGTTGTGAGCGTAAGTGGTACATATATAGATACGGTGTTTTTCCCTGCCCCAAAAGCGTAATCCTAACGCCTTTCCGCAAGTGCCGCACTTCACAAGCCCCGCAAAGGGAGAGACAAAGTTATCGGCGGTATCCCGCCTGCGGCTCAAAATCTTCTCGTTTGCCCCGTCAAAAACCTCCTGCGTCACAAGCGGCTCATGGGTGTTCTCCACGGTAATCCAGTCCTCTTTTGGTACTTTCTTTGAGGCGTTGACCTTGAAGATACTCTCGGTCTTGCACATCACGCAATGCCCCAGATAAAGGGGGTTGGAGATGATATTGCGTATGACAGTGTGCGACCATTCATACTTGTTCTCTGGATTTTCAAACCGTTTGGAGTAGTCCTTTTCGCCCCGGCTGTGCAGCCACCATGACGGGCAGGGTACTTGTTCCTCACGGAACACAGCAGCGATTTTGTGCGTTCCCATGCCTGCGTTGGCAAGCTCGAAGATCCGTTTCACAATCCACGCTGTTTCCTCGTCCACGATCAGCCTGTTGTGGTTATCGGGGGATTTGCGGTAGCCGATGGGGTTAAAGGAAGAACGGTACAGCCCCGCCTTTGCCCTCGCTCGTATTGAGGAACGGATTTTGCGGGAATTATCCCGGCTGTAAAACTCGTTCATCACATTTTTCAGAGCCGCTATATCGTTGTTCTTGTTGGCGGTGTCCACACCGTCATTGACTGCGATATACCGTACATTCTTCATCGGGAAGTAAATCTCCGTGAAGTGTCCGACCTTCAGATGGTCACGCCCCAGACGGGATAAGTCTTTCGTAATGACCACATCAATCTTGCCCGCCTCGATGTCATCAAGCATACGGTTAAAGCTCGGACGGTCAAAATTCAAGCCGCTATACCCATCGTCCACATAGATTTCCACCACCAGAAAGCCTTGTTCCTTTGCGTACTGCGTCAGCATGGCTTTCTGCGTTTTGATACTCTCGCTGTCGCCCTGCAGCATATCGTCCTTTGATAAGCGGCAGTACAGAGCCGCCCTTAACATTGCCATTCAGCTCGCCTCCTTTGTATCTGTACTGCCCTCATTATATTGCGGAAGTTTGATTATCTCAAAGGTGCGGGGAGAGGATTTCCCCCTCCGCACCTCGTTTACAAGCAGGGAAATAAACAATTCCCGCATATCTGCGCCGCCCGTGTAAGCCGCCTGCACGATGATTTTCGGGCGCACCGCTGTCTTTGCCATAGGCATACCTCCCTTCAAAATCTCACTGTTTCAGTTCCTTTTTCAGAGCCGCAAGGAGTTTCTCCGCCTCCGCCTTTGTCAGCGTAATGCCCTTGCCGCATTTCTCACGGGCAGGGGAAAAGCTGCGGATGTCGTACTTCGGCTCATTCCCGTTCCACGCAATCAGGTTGATTTCCTTTGTATAGCCGCTGTCCCCCGTGGAGAGGGCAGCGATTTCCTTTACGATTTCATACTGGATTTCTTTCATCAATGACCTGTCCTTTCTGTCTGTTATCCGCCGAGAAAAGAAGATTATCGGCTGTCACGGTTTCGTTTTCTCTGCAATTCACGCTCTAATAAGCGGAGAATAAAATCCTCCATCTGCTTTGGCGTTGTGCCTCTGGGGAAATATTTCCGCAGTTTGTCCATACCGATTTTCACGGTTTCCCTCTGGTTTGCCTTTTCCTCAGTCATAATCGCAAAGATGGTATCCATATCAAGCCGCCCCATCTGGCTCAGCTTTTTCATACGCTGCGCCTGCGAAAGAGAGGGGGTAGCGTCCTCGCTCTCCATCGTGATCCGCAGGTTTTCCTGCTCGTCCTTTGTTAAAAAGGACAGTTCCACCGCAGGGGTAAGGGCAATCTGCCCCTCGTCCACCATCTGCAAAATCGGCGGGATTAACTCGGTCAGGCGGATATATCGCTGTACCTGTGTGCGGCTGTCTACCGATTGCTTTGCCACTGTCTCCACGGAAGTCAACTTCTGCCCAACTTGGTCAGAAGTTAAATCCGTGCGGTATCCCTGCCTTTTCATCGCCTCCAACTTCATCTTGTAGGCAAAAGCCCGTTCGCTTGGCAGGATATTTTCCCTCTGGATATTGCTGTCCACAAGGGTAATGATCGCCCGGTCACGGTCTAAGGGCAAAACAAAAGCAGGGATGGTCTCTATCCCTGCAAGCTGTGAGGCACGGACACGCCGCTGCCCTGCGATGACTTCGTACCCGTTCCCGTCCTCTTTCGGGCGGGTTATGATGGGCGTTACCACACCAAACTCCTTGATACTCTCAGAGAGTTCCATCAGCAGTTCGTCCTCCACCAGATGGAACGGGTTATCGGGGAACGGGTGTAAATCCGCAATCTTCAATACGGTAAAATCCTGTTTTTTCAATGGCTTTCCTACCTTTCTCTTGACCTGTTTCTATTCGATTTCTGCAATTCTTCCAACACTTCGGGCGGGATTTTCCTCAGCAGGCGTTCCAACTGCTGATTGGTGCGCTGCAGCTCAAATATCTTCTGGTTGGCTTTCTGCACCTTTAATTCCTCTGCGTATTTCTCGTCACGCAGCCGCCCCGCATAGTCGCTTTCCTGCCCGATTTTCTTTTTGAGGCTGTCGATATAGGCGCTCTGTTTCCCGATTTCCCGTGAAAACTTTTCCGCCTCCGGCAGCCATGCGGAGAGCAGGGAGAGCGCCTTATCCCGTTTCTTCCCTGCGTTAAAGGCGTTAATATCGGACAGCGCCGCCACGATTTCCTCATACTGTTTATCCAGCCTGCCGCCTAACTTAAAGAGCCATGTGGGGATATGCTTTCGCCCCGTAATCATCGAGGACTGCCCCCGTTCCAACTCATTCCACCGTGCGGACATACGCTCATGGTAGGCGGTCTGCCACTGGGATAAAGACTTCTGGTTGCCTAAAAAGTATTTGGCAGACAGCTTTCCCTCTGGCGTGATCGGCACAAAGCAAAGGTGCATATGGGGTGTTTTCTCGTCCATATGCACCACAGCAGAGAGGATATTTTTCTTTCCCACACGCTCCGCTATAAAGTCCAAAGCCATAGCAAAGTAGGCTTTCTGTTCCTCCGGCGGTAAACTGTTCATAAATTCAGGAGAGGCGGTAATGATGGTTTCCACCATCATCACGCTGTCTTTGCGCACCTTGCAGCCTGCCGCCTGCACCATGCGGTTGATCTCTTTTTTGTAGGTGTGGCGTGGCGGCGGCACAAGATGATAGTTGTGCTTGGAGCATTCCAGATCAATATCGGGATTGCTCTTGTACGTCTCTTTCTTCCGTTCGTTGTGGCGTTCACAGGCAGCCACAGAGCCTGCCTTGCGTTTCTGGAAACGCAGGATTGCGTAAGGCATAATCGTTTTACTCCTTTCTTTTTTCGGCGGGTGTTCTTTGGGCGGTGACGGTGGTGACAGTGATGACGGTGGTTTTGGGATGCCCCCTAAACCTGTGCGGCACTGTCACCGGCGCCGCCTTTTCCCGCAGCCGCAGGCGGCGGGGAGCAGGGCGCAAGCCCTGCATAAAGGGAGTCCAGAGGGAAAGTCTGGCACACGATCTTGCCTGCAAGGTGTAGTGTGTTACACCCTGCAAAAGCGGGCTGTAAAAACCGGGGCGGTTTTTTCAGCCGCAGGGGTGGCTTTACGAGCCGCAAGAGGCGAGAAAAGTCCACGCCTGCACGGAGCGTTTGCGGGGTGTTCTCCCGCAGGGTGGCAGGGCGCATATCTTCTAAAAAGCATTGTCATCGCCGCCACGCCTGCCGCCCGTAGGGCAAGAGCGTCGGACTTCACTTTGCTGTGGTGTCAGTGACAGGCGCAGGGGGTATCCCGACATCGCCGTCACCACCGTCATCACTGTCACCCGCCTGCTTTGTGAGCGCAATCAGCCTGCCCTCTTTCTTCCTGCGGTACGCATAGCCGATATGGTTGTCCGCTAAAAAGGTCGTGCGGTATTCGTTGAGCCACTTGGTAATGACCGTGGGCGGGGTGTCCGTTTCCGCCATCGCCGCCAGAAGCTCCGTGGCTGTGCCGCACCAGTTCCCTTTGTCCCGCATAAACTCTACGAGCCGAAAAAGGACAGGCGGTATGCTTTCCCTCGCAAGCTGCTCCTGACCTTTTCGCTCCACCATCTCCCAACTGCACTCCCTGAAACGCAGGACAAACTCCTGATACTCAATATCCCTGCCGACACAGTAGAGCCTTGCGGTATCGGACGCACGGGTTTCCTTTTCCAGTACAAAGGTGGCGTCTGCGCTCCCCGTCAGCCCTGTTGTCCCCGATACCTTGTTGAACACATCGCTGTCGTTCTGTTTGCGGATATGGTGGACAACGATGACCGCAAGGGAATGCCGGTCGGCAAACTCCTTAATCTGGGAAATATCCCCGTAATCACTGGCATAGGCATTGTCCTTTGAGGCGGTGCGTACTTTCTGCAAGGTGTCGATCACAATGAGCCTGCTGTCGGGGTACTCCTTCAGATAGTCCTCCAACTGCACGATCAGCCCGTCCGTAAGCTTGCAGCTCGCCACAGCGAAGTGCAGGCGGCTGTCCGCCTCGTCCGTCAATCGGAAAAGCCTGTCCTGTATGCGGAAAAAGGTATCCTCAAGACACAGGTACAGCACATCGCCCGCCCGTGTCTCCATCTCCCAGAATGGCAGTCCCGCCGACACGCATAAGCAGAGTTTCAGCATGAGCCAGCTTTTGCCGATTTTCTGTGAGCCGCAGAACAGTATCAGCCCCGTGGGGATAAGACCGTCCACCACAAAGCGGGGCTTGTCAAGCGGCTGATAGAGCAGGGTGTCTGCGTCCACCATGTTCAGCTTTTGCATGGGTATCCTCCTTCCGCTTTCGTCTGGTTTTGGCATACTTGTCCATAGGCAATAGACCTCCTTAAAATTTTTATATCCCTGCCGCAAGGACGGGGATATGTAAGCACAGCCATTCCATACGGTTCCACGCTTTCCCAAAGCGGCGTTGTCACTGTCAATGCTGTGCATGAATTAAGCAATGGGCAGGCTCATATCATCGCCTGCTGTCCGTTGCGGCAGGTATCCCTCTGGCGGCTGCTGTGAAGTTTTCAAGGTACAGACGGGCAGACCTGCCCCTACCTTACAGCCCGTGCGGATAGCCGATTTTGGACACTGTGTTCTGATTTTTTGAAAAAGAAAAGCACCTGCATATATCCGTCCGTTTCTCGGATAGTTGCAAGTGCTTATCATCAGATAAATCCGTATTCAGTTGTATATGTTCTCTAACAGAAGTTCACATCAGTGAATCAACCGCATTATCTGCCGTGAAACAGACAAAACTGCCCATTCTCTTTATCCATGGGGATCATGATTCCATCGTTCCACCAAAAATGTGCGACGAACTTTATGATGCCTGTGCATCCAGAAAGAAAAAACTGATCATTACAGGCTCCCAGCACGCTGTCAACGCAATGGCTGATTTTGATTCCTATGAACGGGAGATCATGAATTTTCTCAAAGAATCCGGAATAAAGATTTAAAACCCAAAACCGGCAAACTCTCCAAATAATTCTAACAGCTCAAAGCCGTTTAGCTTTATAAGATTACATTCCTCTCCCGTCAGTTCAGATATCTGGCAGCCTTTTTGCACAGAGATCCTGCCACTCAGACTGTCCGTATCATCCGATTCAAACGTAATTGTTCCGTCCTTTGCTGCAAGGTTTCCGCTAATATTTGTCTGAATCGTTGTCGTTTTCTCCCCCGTCAAAAATGTGATTTTCATATTCTGTGTCCGGAAATCACCTCCCAGAAACAGTACCTCTATCTTCTGTGCATTTTCATCCTCCTCATAATTTACAGAAACAGCAGCAAGCTTATTCTGATACAAATATACACTGCATTCCATCTCCCCGGCCGCAGATATTTTATCATAAAATACCATAAAAACTTTTCCCACCGGATCCGCAGATATTTTTGTCCCGTCCCCGTACTTTTTCTTCACAGCCTTCTCCGCTGCATCTAATACATTTTGGGCATTATCCTTGCTGATTGTAAACTGATACCCCGCACAGTTTCTTTTCTGACCATCAATTTCAAATTCTTTTTTTTCTGTTTTCTTTATTTTCAGTTTGTTAAATTCTTTCCGCGCCTCTTTTAATATATCTGTTCCGATCGTTTTCTGCTCATTTCCACCATATAGTTCTTCCAAAATGGTATCGAAACGTTCCAGCTTTTCCGAACCGATCTTTTTCGCAAGATATCCACTTTTTCCACCATTCTTATAATCGTATGTAAATACTTTCGAGCTCAGTGACAGAAGCTGTGTTTTCAGTTCTTTTTCATCCAGTGTCATTACAAATTCCAGATCCGGCAGCTTATCTAAATCTATCGTTCCCTTTAACTGTTTCTGATCGGAAGCGGATGCATATTCTGCCTGGATTTTCTGCTCTTTCCATTGTCCGTCCATCGAAACGGTGTAATCCTCATCCTTTGAAACATCTGCGGTTTCCGGCTGATCCTTGATCGTATGATATGCTGCATATAAAATCTTATCACCTTTTCTTAAAAAGAAACCATTCTTTATCCCTGCAAACAGTACGATTGCCAGGATTACAATAATTCCCGCAGACAGCACCCATATTTTCTTTGAAAATTTTTTATGATCATTTTGCTTTTCCATTGTAAGCCTCCATTTAGATCCTGAAATATCAAATTCATTTTTCCCGTTTTCTTTTTATCCGGTTTATTTTATTCTTTTTTTCATGCCTTGTAAACCTGTTTTCAACTATTTTTATTTCCATTTGTGCTGCTTTCTCATACAATGTTTTCATCCGTACAATAAGCCTCTATACAATAAAAACGCCCCGGTATTACATCCAAGTAACACCGGAGCGCTCTCCTGCCTGTCTGTTCTGTTTTCTAATCCAACAGATTCTGCATACTCTTTAAACTGATCAAAAGTGTTGATGTATTATGCAGTAACGCCGATGTGGTCGGCTGTAAAATTCCTGCAACACCACATAATATTAATCCCAAATTGAAACTTACGATAAAGCGGTAATTGCCGCGGATCCGTTTCATCAGGCTGTCCGATAACAGCTTTAATGTTACGATCTGATAAAGATCATCCGAACCAACTGTAATATCAGCGATCTCTCTTGCGATCTCAGCACCATCACTGATCGCAATACCGACATTCGCTGCAGAAAGTGCCGGTGAATCATTGATTCCGTCACCGATCATGATAACTTTTCTTCCGGCCGCCTTTTCTTTCTCAATAAATCCGGCTTTATCCTCCGGCAATACTTCCGAGTAATACTCATCCACGCCAACACGCTTTGCGATTGCTGCTGCGGTACGCTCACTGTCGCCCGTCATCATAACAACTTTCGTGATTCCGGCACGCTTTAATGAATTGACGACTGCCTCTGCTTCCTCACGAAGAGGATCTTCGATACAGATTACGCCTGCTAACTTTCCTTCGATTGCAAGATACAGGTGTGAATATTCTTTCGGGAGGGAATCAAACAGTTCCTGTTTTCCTTCCGGGATCGTACAGTTTTCATCTTCAAACACGAAGTGGCTGCTTCCGATGACTGCACGTTTTCCATCGATCGTCGTGGAAATACCATGTGCTACGATATATTCCACTTTGGTATGCATTTCCTCATGTGCAAGATTTTTCTGCTGTGCAGCATCCACGACTGCTTTTGCCATGGAATGCGGAAAATGCTCCTCTAAACATGCTGCAATACGCAGTAACTCATCCGGTTCTGCACCGTTAAATGATACAACATCCACAACAGTCGGTTTCGCTTTTGTGAGTGTTCCCGTCTTATCAAACACGATCGTGTCTGCATCTGCAACAGCCTCTAAGTATTTTCCACCCTTGACGGTCACATGGTAAAGACTCGCCTCACGGATTGCGGAAAGTACCGAGATCGGCATTGCAAGTTTTAATGCACAGGAAAAATCGACCATCAGTACGGATATCGCTTTATTTACATTTCTGGTCAGCAGATAAGTCAATGCTGTACCGCCTAATGAATACGGTACTAATTTGTCTGCTAAATGCTCTGCTTTTCCTTCCAGTGCCGATTTTAATTTCTCGGACTCCTCAATCATGGTAACGATCTTCTCAAAGCGGCTTGAACCGCCGACTTCTTTGACAAGAACGGTAAGCTCTCCCTCTTCTACCACGGTGCCGGCATAAACAGAATTTTCCACAATTCTTCTGACAGGAACAGATTCTCCGGTTAAGGATGCCTGGTTGACCATTGCCTCACCGTCGCTGACTATGCCGTCAAACGGGATGACATTGCCCATATGGACTACAACTTCATCTCCCGGACGGATCTCAGAAGCTGGTACAAGCACTTCCTGATTCTCGCGTTTTAACCACACTTTTCCCACATTTAAGGACATCGTGCGCGCCAGATCATCTACAGATTTTTTGTGTGTCCACTCCTCTAAGAGTTCGCCGATGCCAAGTAAGAACATGACAGAACCGGCTGTCTCGATATCATTTCTGAAAATGGATACCCCGATCGCAGTTGCATCCAGTACCGGCACTTCAATCTTCCGCTGCCATAAGCACTGCAAACCTTTCCAGAGATATTTTACGGATTTGACGGTCGTGACACATGCCCGGAGCGGATACGGCAGAAACATCCTGCCCGCATAACGGCAGACGATCTTTCCGATCAGTTTTTCCTGATATTTTGCATTTAACTCACGACCGGAATTTTCGACCACTCCTGCCGGAACATCCACTTTTTCATAGGAAAACTGCTGTAATGTGCGGATCATCTCTGCACGGTCTCCGACATAGGAGATCACAGCGTCCCCGGTGCGCTCATATACTTTCGCAAATGTCACATATTTATTGCTATGTAAAAAATAAAGGAGCGTATCTGCCTGCTCATAGCTCATCCGGTACTGAGACACATGGATACGCATACGCCCTTTGATCTCATGTTTGATGACAAACTTCATTTTTCTCACTCCAATCAATAGTAAAGGAAAGCACCAGGGTATTTTTCCCGGTGCTTCCTGTCGCGGTCTTGATATCGCCACATTCTTTATCATGGCGATATCAAGACCGCGAAGCGTGTAATCTATCGTTTTATGCTTCTTCTGCTGCTTCGTTCTCTGCTGTGCTGTCCTCTGCTTCCGCTGCCTCATCTGCGAATGCTGCCGCCTCTGCTGCTGCAGCGCGCTCCTCGTTGATGTTCTTAGCTTCCTCGTAAATGTCACCAGCATTTTCCTGAACAGTTGTAACTGTGTTCATCACGCACTCTTTTGCGCGGAGAACTGCTGCTGTACAGTTTGTGTAAACTTTCTTTGCATCCTTGCTTGAGAGAACTTTGATACCTGCGGTTCCAAATAATACTCCTGCTGCAAAAACACCTGTTTTCTTCCAGTTAATCGCTTTCAAACAATCTAACATCTTATGTACCTCCTGTGGATTTAATTATTTGTATTAGCTGTCATTTTTGGTCAGAATCTGACTATTTTCTACAAAATCAACTGCCCTCTCTATGACATTTTCACGATTATATACCTGATTTTTCCAATTTTCAATAAAAAAACGGGCAAATGATAAAATTTATCATTTGCCCGTTTTTTCATATATTTATGAACTTTTTTCTATTTCGTATTGAGCGTGCGCATGGAGTTTAAGATCGCGATTACAGAAACTCCGACATCCGCGAATACTGCTTCCCACATATTTGCCATACCAAGGGCACCTAATAATAATACCAGAGCTTTGACTGCAAGTGCAAATACAATATTCTGTTTTACGATGCCAAGTGTCTTTCTTGCGATTTTGACCAGTGATGCAATTTTTCGGATATCATCATCCATCAGTACGATGTCCGCTGCCTCGATCGCAGCATCCGAACCCATGCTTCCCATGGCGATTCCGATATCTGCTCTTGTGAGTACCGGTGCATCGTTGATACCATCACCGACGAATGCCAGTCTCTCTTTTTCATTCTGTGCACCCAACAGTTTCTCCACCTGACCGACTTTGTCTGCCGGGAGCAGTTCTGCATGCACTTCATCAATGCCAAGTTCTGCGGCAACGGCATCTGCAGCCGCCTGTCTGTCTCCGGTCAGCATAACTGTCTTTTTCACACCGACCTGTTTCATATCGCGGATCGCATCTTTGCTGCCCTCTTTGACAGTATCGGAAATCACGATACTTCCGGCAAACACGTTGTTGCATGCCACATAGACAACCGTTCCGGCAGTCTTGTTTTCCGTGTAAGCGATATTCTGCGCGTCCATCAGTTTTGCATTGCCAAGGTATACTTCCCTGCCATCAATAAATGTATGGATTCCGTGTCCTGCGATCTCCTCCGTATCTGTGACGCGCTCCATGGAAAGTGTTTTTCCATATGCTTCGCGGATAGAGTTCGCGATCGGATGGTTGGAATAACCCTCGCCGTACGCTGCGATCTCCAACAATTCTTCTTTTCCGATTGTGTTGTTTTTGTCCGCGGAAGGCTGTACTTCCGAAACCTTAAATTCACCCTTGGTCAGTGTACCGGTCTTGTCAAACACGATCGTTGTCATCTCGGCAACTGCCTCTAAATAGTTGCTTCCTTTGACCAGAATACCGATCTTAGAGGAAGCACCGATTCCACCGAAGAAACCAAGCGGAACAGAAATGACAAGTGCACACGGGCAGGAAATAACCAAAAAGATACATGCTCTCTGGATCCAGTCTGCCCAGCCACCGCCTAAGATCAACGGAGGTAAAATAGCTAAGATCACTGCACCGATGGTGACAACCGGTGTATAATATTTTGCAAATCTTGTGATAAAGTTTTCTACTTTGGCTTTCTTACTGCTTGCATTTTCTACCAGTTCTAAGATACGGGCTACCGTAGAATCCTCAAATGCTTTTGTTACTTTTACTTTGATCGTACTGCTACCGTTGACACATCCGCTGATGATCTCATCTCCGACTGTTGCCCTGCGCGGTACAGATTCACCGGTCAGCGCTGCGGTGTCGATCATGGAGGTTCCCTCCGTCACGATTCCATCAAGCGGAATGCGCTCGCCCGGTTTTACAACGATGATCGTTCCAACTTCCACATCATCCGGATCAACCTGCGTCAGCACACCATCTTCCTCAATGTTGGCGTATTCCGGACAGATATTCATCATATCGGAAATGGACTGTCTGGATTTGCCGACCGCATAATTCTGGAACAGCTCTCCAACCTGATAAAACAGCATAACGGCAACTGCCTCGGAATATTCTTTCACGCCAAACGCGCCAAAAGTTGCGACCATCATCAGAAAGTTTTCATCAAACACCTGTCCGTGACTGATGTTTCTGACTGCCTTATAGACAATGTCATAACCGATCACCAGATACGGGATCAGATAGATCAGGAATACAAGCCACTGGCTCGGTAACTGCTCTAACACTCCAGTATGCTCTAAAACCATTAACACTACAAACAGCACAAATGCAGTGATAATACGGTACAGCATTTTTTTCTGTTTTGATGTCATATTGATTCCTCTTTTCTTCATTTATTTCATATGTTCATGTATTCATATGTTTTCTTTTTTGTAAGCCCGGTATGCATCTGTTTTCAACCCTGTACTGCCTGATCTCTTTTTTCCTGCAGCATTTTTATTTCGTGCAGATATATGATCACGTGCAGCACTCCTTTGGCATAACCGGGCTTTCCCTGTATGAGACTGACTGTCACATACAACTATGTTTTTGTTTTACCTGATTTTTTTACATTAAAATCTTGCAGTCCGGCTCAACCTTTGCACAGACTTTTACGACTTCTTTCATGATGTCATCGAATTTGTCATCCACTGCATCTACCATCATTTTCTGTGTCATAAAGCTGACATTTGCATCGTTGACACCCTCGATTTTTTTGATAGCCTCTTCCATTTTTGCTGCGCAGTTTGCACAGTCAAGATCCTCAAGTTTGAATTTCTTTTTCATAATTGAATCCTCCATTTTCTTTTTGATATAAATTTTGTTTTTACTTACTCTTCGATATGTTCTCTTCCCTGATCGATGATCGTTCTTACATGCTCATCTGCCAGTGAATAAATCACGGACTTTCCTTCGCGCCGTCCGGTCACAAGCTTCGCCTGTTTTAAAATCTTAAGCTGATGTGAAATCGCCGACTGGTTCATATTCAGTGACTGTGCCAGATCGCATACGCACATCTCCGACTGAAACAGTACGAACAGGATCCGGATCCTTGTGGAATCTCCAAACACCTTGAACAGTTCGGCGAGATCATATAATTCATCTTCGTCAGGCATCTGTTCATTTGCCGCTCTGATCTTATCTTCATGAACTTCATATGCCTCACAGCACGGTACATCGTCTATTGCCAAATCTTACACCTCCAGTCTTTCACATTATCATTTGAACATATTCTTATCTGTTCATATGTTTATGATAGTACTGGTATGTGGATTTGTCAAGAGATTAGAATATAATTTTCATTCTTTGCGTTTTATATTGTTACTGTCCACTCGTACTTCGTTCCAGTAACGGATTTTGCCGATGCTTCGCATTCCAAATCGGCAAAATCTGCTACCACCACTGTATCATACGGCATTTTTAGTTCAGAAAATGCCTGCCTGTAAACAGTAACTTTATATTCTCCGTATCAAAGCCCACGCCCCCATCATCAGATCCGCTGGAACAATCTTTGCCGCTGCACGGTGCAAGGTACATACGATACCCGGTGTGGATACTGCCAGCCCAAGTTTTGCATCCAGCAGTGCATGACGCGCCACATTTTTCTGTCGGGAAGCAAGCGGAAAACTGTGAATATAAGAACTGTCACTGCTCTTCTTTGCCCGCCCGATGAACTCGGTGTCCTTGATCCAGTAAGGACAGACAGCGGTCACACGGATTCCCGTACCGTAAAGTTCCACGCGCAGCGCCCTGCTGTAACGATATAAAAATGCTTTCGTTGCCGCATAAACACTCAGATATGGAAACGGCTGAAATGCCGCGGTCGAACAGATCTGCAAAACACGCGCACCGCGTTTCATAAAAGGCAGAGAAATCTGTGTCATGGCAACTGCCGCCTTGCAGTTTAAGTCGATCATGCCATCCACATCCACTCTTTTGATATCCCGCCAGGAACCGATCTTTCCGTATCCCGCCGCATTGACTAGAATACGTACATTCGGTTTTTCTTTCCAGAGCATCGCCTCTATCTCACGCAGTGTCTCCGCCTTTGTCAGATCCCCGGTAATGATCCTAAGATGTGTCTGAAGTTCTTTTTCTAATGCCGTCAGGCGGTCTTTTCTACGCGCGACCACCCATATTTCATCTAATTTTTCCTGTTTTCTGATCTGTCTGACAAACTCACTGCCAAGCCCGCTTGACGCCCCTGTTACGATTGCTATTTTCATAGGCACTATTCCTTTCCTGATATCCTGATCATTAAGTATTTTTATAATTTATAATTATAACAAATTTTTTTCCTTTCTCACAGTCATTGTGCACTGATACGGCGGGCAAAAAATAAAAATGAGACCACCTGTACAGTAGTCTCATTTTTATATAATAAAGTAATTTTTCTGATTAACCAGAATTTCTTAACCAGAATCTGTTAACCCTTTACACTGCCAAGTGCAACACCCTGTACAATGTGTTTGGATAAGATCAGATATACAATGATAACCGGGAAGATGGAAAATGCGATCATCACATATACCTGCCCCATGTCAAACTTGAGCCAGTCAGCTCCACGTAACTGTGCGATCAGGATAGGAAGTGTCTTTTTCCTGTCATCATGTAAAACCAGCGCCGGTGTGAAATAATTATTCCAGCTGCTTACAAAAGTAAAGATCATCTGCACTGCGATAGCAGGTTTCATCAACGGCATTACGATGGTATTAAATGTATGAAATTCTCCTGATCCATCAATGCGCGCTGCTTCGATCAGTGACAACGGCAATGTACTTTCCATGTACTGTTTCATGTAGAAAAACGTAACCGGAGCGGCAATTGCCGGTACGATCAGAGGAATGAAGGAATCCTCTAATTTCATGCTGGAAACAAGTTTGATAAATCCAAGTGCCGTTACCTGTGTCGGGATCATCATAATCATCAGGATAAACGGATAAATATATTTTTTCAGTTTGAAATCATATGCATGGATCGCATAAGCTGTCATCGTCGAAAAATATACACTGAGTACTGCACTAAGGGAGGAAACGATCAGACTGTTGATCATACCGTTCCACACCGGAAGTGTTCCATTCCTTAAGTTTTTCCAGTTTTCCCAAAGATGGCTGCTCGGAATCAATGTAAAACCTGACTGCAACTCACCGTTTGATCTGGTCGCATTGATAAACAGCACATAAAACCAGAATAAACACAAAACAGAGACAATCGCTAATACAACATATGCAATAAATCTTCTTGCATGAATTCCTACACCTTTTTTTAAATTACGGTTCTCATTCATACTTTTCACCCCTTCCTCTTATCATTGCCGGTTATCTTAAATACTACCAGACTTAAAATACCTGTAATGATAAACAGAACAACTGACAGTGCACCAGCCATACCATAGTTCTTGCTGTAGAGATGTTTATTTAAGAACATGATCAGCGTCATGGTAGAACGCATCGGGTCACCGGTTCCATTGGTTAATATCTGTGGCACATCAAATAACTGTAAGCCACCGATCAGAGATGTGATAACCACATATACAAGGATTGGGCGTAACAGCGGCAGTGTGATCTGCCAGAATACCTGCGAAGAAGTTGCCCCATCGACCTCTGCTGCCTCAAACAGAGAGGTATCGATACCCATCATGCCTGCCATCAGAAGGATCGTCGTATTACCAAACCACATCAGACAGTTCATCAATGCGATCAGCCCTCTTGCACTTCCTACATTCGATAAAAATTTATACGGTGTATCAACCAATCCAATCTGCATCAGCATTGAGTTGATGGGTCCTCCATCAGAGAACAACGTAAAGAACAACATGGAAAATGCAGATGCCATGATCAGATTCGGCAGATATACAACTGTTTTAAAGAAACGGGTTCCCTTTAATTTAAGACGTACATCGGAGAACCAAGCGCCAAGTACCAGTGATAAAATGATCTGCGGCACGAAACACATGATCCATAATACCATAGTATTTTTTGTATAAACCCAGATATCTCCATCAGAAAAGAGTTTTTGATAGTTTGCAAGTCCGACAAACTTTGGTCCGACCTGTGTCAGTCCTGACATATAGTTTTCAAAGAAACTGTTGTAAATAGTGCTGACTAATGGGATCAGCTGAAAAATAACGTATACTACAATAAATGGAATCAAAAAGATATACCCCCATTTATTGTACCTTACTACCTTTCCACTACTTTTTTTCATGATAATCTGACCTCCTTTTTCAGAGTGTATTATTTTCATCCACAGAGCTCACAGCATCCTTCACCTTTATCCTGTGTAAACATGCTGTCAGCTCTGCGCTTGGCATTTTAACCTGAATAAACCGCACCTGCCTTCCTTATTGCATTCCGGCAGGCGCAGCTTTTCATTCATAACAACAGAATATCCGCAGAGCGTGCTTTCCATTGTTATTTTTAGATCATTCATCTTCTTAATATGTTAATTCCGGATATTTCTCTAAAACTGATTTGTAAAACAAGTCTAATGCCTCTTCTTTCGTTGCACTTCCTTCAAAATAGTTCTTCATTGCATGCTGAAATTCTTCGTTGCATCCCTGATCGTATGAAGAAAGATTACTTAAATCAAGTTTGGATACACCCTCATTATAAATACCAAGCGGATTCTGTCCGCCTAAGATTTTACTTGCGTAAGAGCTGTCTGCCATCTCAACGATTACATCCTGGTTGTTTACAAAGTCATCATCTTTCTCGATGATCTCTCTCATAACATCATCATTGGTTGTCATCTGAAGCAAGATATCTTTTACAAGACTCTGGTTATCTGTTCCTGTTGCTGCACAGATCCATGTACCACCCCAGAAAAAGCCCTGTGGTCCTTCGGTTGCACCCCAGCCGCCGTTGTAACCGATACTGCCTTCGGTATCTGCTGCCATTGAGAAGTTTACTAACCATGCAGGTCCAAAGTAGCAGAATACATTTCCTTCCGGATAGAAACCTTTCTTCCAGTCATCACTCCACAGTTCGTATGTTCCTGTCTCGCCTGCATCTACAAGTTCTTTGGAATCATCAACCCATTTCATAATGTTGTCATCAATATTGATTTTGCCATCAACAACCCATTTGGAAGAAACGTTGTTGGAATATACACGGTATGTATCATTTACGGAAGATGTGATGGTGTAGCCGGCATCTTTCATCTTCTTTGCTGTATCATTAAATGTATCCCAGTCTTTCACATAATTCTGAACCTCTGCCGGATCATCAGAACCTAATACTGCTTTTGCTGCATCTCTGTTATAGAATAATACGCCAGGACAGCCCTGCCATGAAAGACCTTTTAATACACCATCAGAATTGGTAACAACATCTTTGGTGTACTGATACTGTTTAGAAAGATCTTCATCGGTAATACCAAGGTCTGTCACTGCCATTGTGTAGTCGGTATCAACATATTTCAATGCATAATCAGCTTCTACCAGGAAGATATCAATTTTATCATCTGCTGCTGCATCAGACTGCTTTAATAAGGCTGCATCCAGGTTATTCTGATATGCCATATCATCACTCGGGGTAATGTTCCATTTTACTGTTACATCACCGATCGTACCTATGGTTGCATCTACCTCTGTATATCCAGGATAATGATCTGTCAGACGACTCTTGAACTCCTCATTCCAGCAGTAGATATTCAATACTTTTCCCTCATCAGAAGTACCTGTCTCTGCGTCTGTACCTGCTGTCTCTGCGTCTGTATCTGCTGTCTCTGTTACCGGCGCAGTGTCTTCTTTTGCTGTGTCATTGGATGTCTCTGCTGTGCTGCTGTTTGCTGTATTTCCTCCACAGCCTGCCAATAAAGCTGTCCCCATTGCTGCCACAAGCATCATACTTACGATTCTTCGTTTCATTTACTTTTCCTCCCTTTTTATAAGCACCTTTGGAACACTTTATCTTTTGTGTTCCTGTCTTGTTTACAAGTGATATATTACCGGATTTCAGCTCTGCATTATATTAAATCACTTGAAAAAATATCAGATTCATGACATAATAATGCGAAAATAAAAAACAGGAGTAATGCTATGGAACTTTCAAAAGAATGGTATCACACAGAATTAACCAACAGTGAATACGATATGCTGCACCGTTCCCCGACTGTTGAATATTCTTTTTACAATGCTGTCAAAACCGGTGACATGGATTCTGTGATACGAAACTGTAAGGAAGATGCCTTCATCGACTTAAAGGGTACCGGTGTCCTTTCCCGTAATCCGCTTACAAATATTAAATATCATTTTGTTGTCACTACCGCTATGATCACGCGCTATTGTATTGATGGCGGATTAGAGCCGGAGCAGGCTTACCGCCTGAGTGATTTTTATATTTTAAGGATGGATTCGTGTACCACCGTCCGGCAGGTGGCAGATCTGCATCATGAAATGGTAAAAGATTTTACCGGAAAAATGATTTTACAGAAAAAAAGTTCTATACTCTCGAAACCGGTCATGCAATGTGTGGATTACATCTATACACACATCAAAGAACGCATTACCATAACCACTTTAGCTGAATATACCGATCTGTCTGAAAGTTATCTCTCGCGCGTTTTCAAACAGAACCTCGGCATATCCATCAGCGATTATATCCGTGAAAAAAAGATTGAAAAGGCAACTCATCTGCTGCGGTATTCTGACAAACCGATCGTCGACATCGCAAACTATCTTTCTTTCTCCTCACAGAGTCATTTCATTCAGATTTTTGAAAACTATACCGGACTGACGCCCAAAAAATACCGGGATAAATATTATAAATCCATGTGGTAATGCATGTTTTCTAAAAGAAGCAGCATACAAAATCTGTATGCTGCTTCTCTCACCCTATCAGTCATTTTTACATGTTACTCTTGAAAAAACACATCAATTCTGTGACATTTTTTTGGGTCAAGTGTTTCAATCACACTCTTCCTTAACCGTACACCATATTCCGGCTCCGGTTCCAATACGACTTTCTCATCGCACACTGCCCGTCTGATCTGCTCTATTCTTAAGTCCTTCTTTTCCGGATTATGCATTATGATCTCAAATTTCTTCCTGGCAAATTCCAGCTTCAATCCAGCACTGCCTTTTTCATCAAACTGTTCCGGCAGCAGAGATGGTGTGATCACCAGATCTCCAAGATCTCCTTTTACACCAAATACCTCTGTGATCATCGTCAGCATATACCAGCTCGCCGCACCTGTCAGATATGCATAAAGTCCTCTGCCTTCATTATCAAAATACTCCGGCAGTCCCGGGTACATTTTACTGTTTTCAAAATTCATTGCGGCTTCTAAAAGTGTCTGCAGAACTTTATGTCCCTCCCGGATAAATCCTCTCTGATACAGTGCATTCGCATACATGACTGTCATATGGGAAAACACTGCACCATTTTCTTTTTCCCCATAGGCAAATCCAAACATTCTTCCGAGATCAAATTTCTCCTCTTTAAAATCTGTATTCAGACGATATCCACCGGCTTTCTGATCAAACAGAAATTTGTCTGCACTCCTGCAGATTTCTTTTACCTGTTCCTCTCCCGCAGTTTTGCTCATGACTGCGAACACCTGTCCTGTCAGCATCATGCGGACTTCATCCTTTTTACTGTACTCAACCGCATTTCCATGATTGTCATAATATCCGTTAAACCAACCCATATCATCCCCGGCACTGATCCATTCTTTCTCTCTGATATGCTGCATCAGCCACTCTGCCTTCTCCACCAGATTCTTTCGTATCTGTTCTGTGGAAACCAGGATCATGCCTCCTTTTACATTATGTTCGCAGAGGCTGGTATATTCGTCCAGCAGTTTCTGCTTTCTGTCCGGACTTTCATATAATTCTGTTCCTTCCGCAAGCAGACATTTCATCTCTTCTGCCATTTCAATTTTACTGATCCCGGTTTTCTCTTCCATATGCTTCAGACAATCTGCAATGTCTTTTAAATTTCCAGCATATGCACACGTAAATGCCACACTCTCGCCTTTTTCCCATGCCATGTCAAGTGCATCATTCCAGTCCGCACCGTGCAGTCTCATCTCATTATGCTCTCCGACATCATAAAAAGCACATAGATTCTGCAGTAAAATATGTTCTAAAATTGTTCCAAAATAAACATTTCCACCTGCTGTGCGCTGTTTATTTCCATATGCATGATCCCAGTTATTATCATGTGCAGTACCTCTTTTTGTCTGCAGATCTTTGAAATAGGTTACCTTCTCCAGCAAAATATCAAGATCTCCTGTCTGATCCAGATATAATTTTGTCGTCACAAACGGCCAGAATGCATGATCCATCCATACGCGTGTAATGTTATTGCGGTCTGCAATAAATTCTCCCTGTCTGCTGCCAATGATCGTTGCGTTCGTTCCATCCATCCTTACACCGCCATAATTGTCAACGATCATCTGGCGTACTACTGACGGCTCCATGATCAGCAGAGCAAGACAGTCCTGCCAGAGATCTCTCCAGCCACGTCCTCCTTTGCCATAATCATGATATGGTAAAAATGAACAGCCATAAATGCGGCGCAGAACCGGCTGAAAACAGATCCATTTTAAATAATTATCAATGTTTGTATCACCCGTTGAAAAATCAACATTTACTTTGTCCGTCCAGTGTTTTTTTACGGCTTCAAATGCCTTCTCGATCTGTTTTTTCGTACGGTAAGCAGATGTCATTTTCTCAATATTCTGTTTTTCCCCGGAAACCCCTGCAAGTACCAGATACGTGACTGTTTCCTGTGGTTTTAAGGTAACCGGTGCGAAACGCATTCCACCTGCTGCCTCTTTTCCCTGCAGTTTTGTTCCTGCCAGAACACCGTCCTTATCCATTCTTACCGCTTCGGGATTCAGGTAACTTCCCCCTTCCCCGATAAACATTTCCGTTGTCGGATAGAATTTTTCCGGCGCCTCTCCCTCTCCTGTAGATCCATATACAAAATAGACCGTCTGATTTTTCTGATGGCCCCTCTCATCAAAGGAAAGCACCGGGCACACCTCCACGCCATACGTTTTTGTTTCAATTCTGTGCAGCAGCGACGTCACATGACGATGATCCCTGATATTGTCTGCACTCCGTCCATAAAGCGGAATCACAGCAACCGGTGTAATCTTCTGTTCCTGATCCGCTGTATTGGTCAGTTCTGTCATCATTACTTCCATTGTCCCATCTATCGTAACAAAGGAAGTGGTTTCTGCTTTCATTTCATATTCTCTGGATATTCTCGTCAGTTTCTGCCACATAAAACCAGCTTCTAATATGCTTTCATCCTGATCCTTTGTAAATTTTGCCGCTTCCTGCTTTGCCGAAGAACCACAGACGGACCAGCTGCCCTTATTTTCAATACGACACCAAAAATTTCTCGTATTGCGGTTATTATGTAAATTTTCAATACTGACAGGTTCTAACAGAAAATGATTCTGATCTGTCTTGCTGTCTCCTCCGAGATTTGGCGTGATACTGGATTTTAACCCTGTTTCACCTGCCAGCGGAAGATACAGCCCGCTGTAATTTTCCGGATTATGAATACGGAAGGTTCCATTTTTATCTGTAAATTCTATCTTGTTCATAAGACTCTCCCTTCTTTACATGACATATTTTTTACGACATAATCAGTTCTATGTCTGTCTCATCAGTAAGCACAGTCTGCGGAATATAATTATCTTTCATCTCCTGTCCATTCACGAAAAGTTTTTTGCAGCCGCTCTCGGCATGTCCCGGATTTTTTACGGTAATATGCAGATGACATCCCCTGAAATCCTTATCTATCTCAAACAGTTCCCACTCCTTCGGAATCGACGGTGCAATGCGAAGTCCATAAAGGTCAGGACGCATGCCAAGGATTCCCTCCACACAGCCCACCATAACCGTTGATGCTGTCCCAGTCAGCCAGTGTACATGGGATCGTCCAAAATTCGGACTGTCTTTCCCTTCCGTAAACTGCCCATAACAGTATGGCTCTAATCTGCGGATCTCTGCCTTGTCATTCTGCGCTGCCGGAGCGTTCTCCATAAAATAAGTAAATGCCCTCTCCCCATGTCCTCTTAATGCTTCCGCTAAAATGATCCAGCCCTGCGACTGCGAAAAAATACCGGCATTTTCTTTTGTTCCGGCATTGTAAATAACTGCAAGAGCCCCGTCAAATGCATGTTCATGGTATGGAGGATCCATTAAGATTGCTCCATATTCCGTGTTTAACCTGTCATAAACCTGCTGTAATGCACAGTCTGCCTGTTTCTCATCTGCAAGTCCGCTGATCACCGCCCAGCTCTGAGGGTTTAACCACATATTTGCTTCCGGATCAGTACGTTTTCCAATCGTCTCTCCACTCTCCGTAAATCCACGGATAAATCTGTCTTCATCCCAGCAGAGTTCCTGGATCAGATTTCCTAGCTTTTTCTGGTTTTCATCCAGAAATGCAATGTATTCCGTATCCTTTTTATGTTCTGCAAAAATGCGTAAAATTGTCATTGCATAATAAAACTGAAATGCAACAAACGTTGACTCTCCATCTTTTCCAAGTCTTAAACAGTCATTCCAGTCTGCATAGAGTCCGGCTGGCATGCTGTGCTTTCCTAGATGGTTCATGGAAAAATCAATCGCACGTTTCAAATGTTCATAAACCGTTCCTTCATCTTTATTTGCAAATGGAATTACCTCATCCATAAATGCAGTATCGCCCGTTTCTGATACATATTTGTATACTGTCGGGAACAGCCAGAGTGCATCATCTGCCCGGTAAGCCGGATGTCCTGTTTCCTGTACATAAGAAGCATCGTCCGGTGTATCTTCATGTCCTGGATTGTGTGTAAATTTAACCAGCGGAAGTCCTCCTCCGTTATCCACCTGTGCGGAGAGCATAAAACGGATTTTATCTACTGCCATTTCCGGTGCCAGATGAATCACACCCTGAATATCCTGTACCGTATCGCGGTAACCATATCCGTTTCTTAAACCGCAATAAGTAAAAGATGCCGCTCTTGACCAGATAAATGTCATAAAGCAGTTATATGCATTCCAGGTATTGATCATAGTGTCAAATTCCTTGCTCGGTGTCTTAACCTGGAAATGGGAAAGTTTTCCATGCCAGTATGCCGTCAGTTCTTCCAGTTCTTTTTTACATACTTCCTCTGTGTTCTCATATCCTGCTACAATTTCAGCCGCCTCATCGTCTTCTTTCATTCCCACAAGAAACGCGATTTCCCTGGTTTCTCCCGGTTTCAGATGAAGTACGGTGGAAATGGCTCCGCAGCCGTTTTCATTATAATTTCCCCTGTTATTTAAAACGCCGTCTTCTACCCCTTTGGGATTTCCATATCCATGATATCTGCCAAGGAATTCTTCTTTTTCTCCACACCAGGAATCAGCTTTTGCCCCAGCAAGTCCGAAAAACCGGTTGATCACGGTCTTATGGTCAATTTCTTTTCCATTTTCAATCTTATCAAGATTTGCATGGATCATCTGGCGGATGCGGTTTTCACAGAAAACTGTCCTTGTGATAAACTGTGAATATTGGAGATTTACCTGATCCTGCTCATAATTACTGTTATTCGTAAATTCCGCATAACCGGTCACGGTCAGCTCCCTTTCCCGGTCAGAATCGTTTGTAATGCCAAGATTCCACACTTCATATGACTGATCTAACGGAACATAGTACCGCACTTCTGAACTGATACCGTCATACACAGCTTTCATCTTTGTATATGCAGTGCCATGATGGCACTCGCTCTTATAAGTATCTAAACTTTTTCCAACCGGCTGCCATGATGCAGACCAGTAATCTCTGTTTTCATTATCCCTGATATAAATATATCTGCCCGGTTCATCAAACTGGTTAAAGACATACCTTAAAATTCTTCCGTTTGCTCCTGATTTTGCAAAACTATATCCCCCTGCATTATTGGATATAATTGCTCCATACTCCGGCGAACCAAGATAGTTGACCCATGGTGCCGGTGTATCCGGTCTTGTGATCACATATTCTTTTTTACTTTCATCAAAATATCCGTATTTCATACTGCCCCTCCATAATTATACTATTTCATTCCTGCTTTCTATTGCTATGATACCTTAACTATAAAGGTTATCTGAAAATAGTTATACAAAATACGTCCTTAAAATAACAGATTCATGACCTGTCCTTTGCAGATATACTATGGTCAAAAAAATTTTCAATATATCAGAAAATTACCGGATATTTTTGTGTACTTTTTAATTTATAAGACGTAATTTCCTATGAAAAAAAGGAATCCCATATCTGGGATTCCCACATTTTTTTATTTTCTATGCAATGGCTGTTTTCTTCTGTTATTTCAAAAATCCAAACAGCCCTTTTTTCTCATATGGTTCTTTTTTGACTGCACCTGACTCATATCCTGTTCCGTCAATGACAGCCTTTAATTCCTGCTCATCAATATCCTGCTCCGTGATGATCACGGTCTGTTTTTTACTGTGAGAGGAAGATACTTTTTTGACCGGAAATGCGCCACGAACAGCTTCATTTACATGATTTTCGCACATTCCGCACTGCATTCCATCCACATCCACTGTAATCTTTAACATATTTACTCCCTGATCTGTCAGCCCGCCTCCTCACAGTCGCAGGACTGTACTACGACACTTTTAATTCTTTGTTTATCGATATAACCACATGCTTTCAAACCTGCAAGCACTACCGCATTCCAGCTTTTTGCCGATAATTCCTTTATGGTATCATCATCAAGTTCGATCGTACATGCCTTTTCTCTGTCACATACCGCCCCACATGCGATACGATACATATTTTTTCTACTGATAGCCCCGATTTCTTCTAATAAATTGACCATGCGATAAACAGTTGCCGCCCCGATTCCCGGATCAACTTCTGCTGCTCTGTAATAGATTTCCTTGCAGCAAGAACAATCTTCATTGAGAATCACGTCCAGCAGCATCAGACGCTGCTTGGTAATACGACAACCCTGTTCTCTCAATCTTTGAATGACAATTTCTTTCTGCATCTGGGTTCTGTGGTAATTTGCCGTTTCATGATTTTTCTTTTTCTGACTGTTTACTCCTGCCGTCATGGTCTCCTCCTATATTAATGACAGTGCCCTCCGCACTTTCCACAATCGCCTCCGCACTGAAGGGATTTTCCGTTTTTCTTATCGCGAACCATGCTGCGGATGATAAGTCCCACAATTACCACAACTACTGCTCCCGTTACAACTGTTCCCATAAGATAATCCTCCTTGTTTTCCGAAGGAAAATGCCTGCTATGCCTGCATAGCATGTGCCTCTGCAGGAGCAGAGGATTTTCCTCCTTGTTTTCCTTCTTATTATGAATATGGCTGCCATGTCAACACACACGGCAGCCACCTTAGAAGCAGTGCTTATCTTGCGCCTGCCATGCCTTTTACATTTACTTTTAATGTATCGCTCTCTTTGTAAGGTCTGAATAACAGATATAAAAGACCGATTACAAGTACGAAAGCAACAACAGTTCCAATACCGAATGTACCGGTTGTGATCAATGTACCGATCTGGTAGATACATAAGGATACTACATATGCTAAACCACACTGATATCCGATTGCAAACCAGAACCATTTTGTATTGTTCATCTCTCTCTTGATAGCTCCCATTGCAGCGAAGCAAGGTGCGCATAAGAGGTTGAATACCAGATAGCCGTATGCAGCTACCGGAGTCATAACAGCGGCAAGGTTGCCCCAAAATTCAGTACCATCTTCTGCAACTTCTGCGAAACCAAATAACATACCGAATGTTGCTACGACGTTCTCTTTTGCGATCAGACCGCTGATTGCTGCAACTGCCATCTTCCAGCCGTTACCACTCTGTGTCCATCCAAGCGGAGTAAAGATCCAGCCGATTGCAGAACCGATCTTTGCAAGGATACATTCTGCCTGGGCAGCCTCAAGAGCAGCACCCTCAAGTCCATCGAAACTTAACATACCAAAGCCTGCATCTGTCCATCCAAAGTTCATCAAGAACCATAAGATGATGGTTGATAACGTGATGATCGTACCAGCTTTTTTGATGAAAGACCAGCCACGCTCCCACATACTTCTTAATACGTTGCCAACTGTCGGCCAGTGATATGCCGGAAGCTCCATAACGAATGGTGCCGGATCGCCAGCGAACATTTTTGTTTTCTTTAAAATAATGCCGGAGCATACGATTGCTGCCACACCTACGAAGTATGCGCTCCATGCAACCCATCCTGCATTGTCGAAGAAAGCACCTGCGATCAAAGCGATAATTGGGAGTTTTGCCCCGCAAGGAATAAAGGTTGTTGTCATGATCGTCATTTTACGGTCACGGTCGCTCTCAATTGTTCTTGATGCCATAACACCAGGAACACCACATCCACTACCGATCAGCATCGGAATGAATGATTTTCCGGAAAGTCCGAATTTGCGGAATACACGATCCATGATGAATGCGACACGTGCCATGTAACCACAGGACTCTAAGAATGCAAGGAACAGGAACAGTACTAACATCTGCGGTACGAAACCAAGTACTGCACCTACACCGGAGATCACACCATCTACGATCAGACCTGTCAGCCAGTCAGCACATCCGATGTTTTCAAATAAACTCTGTGCACCAGGGATGATCCATTCACCAAACAGCGTATCATTTGTCCAGTCTGTTAAGATAGAACCAATCGTTGTTACAGATACATAATATACCAAAAACATTACAACTGCAAAGATCGGGATTGCAAGCCAGCGGTTTGTCACGATACGGTCGATCTTATCGGAAGTTGTAAGTTTCTCTTTGCTGCTCTTTGAAACACATTCGCCAATGATGGATGAAATGTATACATAACGCTCGTTTGTAATGATACTCTCAGTATCATCATCAAACTTATCTTCCATTTCCTTGATCTCATATGATACATCCGGAACAGATTTCATCTGCTCTTTGATCTTGTCATCTTTCTCTAATAACTTGATCGCAAAGAAACGTTTCTGATCCTCTGAAACAATACCGCTCAGTTTGTTCTCAACCTCTGTGATCACATCTTCTGCATCTTTAGAGAACTCATGTACCGGAACCATGTTCTTCTTCTGCTGTGCAAGTGCAACTGCCTTCTCAGCAGCTTTCTGGATACCGGTTCCCTTTAATGCAGAAATCTCAACGACTTCACACCCAAGCTTTTTGCTTAATTTGTCAATATGTATCTTGTCACCGTTCTTCTCAACAAGATCCATCATGTTGATTGCCATAATAACCGGAATGCCAAGTTCCATCAACTGTGTGGACAGGTAAAGGTTACGCTCGATGTTTGTACCATCTACGATATTTAAGATGGCGTCCGGTCTGTCGCCGATCAGATAATTACGGGCAACAACCTCCTCAAGTGTATATGGAGATAAGGAATAAATACCCGGTAAGTCCATGATGACAACATCCTTATGTCCCTTTAATTTACCTTCTTTTTTTTCTACTGTTACTCCAGGCCAGTTACCTACGAATTGGTTAGAGCCAGTCAAAGCATTAAATAAAGTTGTTTTTCCGCAGTTTGGGTTACCTGCGAGTGCAATTTTTACTGCCATAACTTTTCTCCTTTTATTTTTAGTTTGCTGCAACTTGCTTTTGTTTGCTACTGCTTGCTTTCGTTTGCTATAGCTTGCTTTAGTTTGTCTTTTCTGCCTTTTGTTAGCATTTGCTAACGCTAGGGCAAAAAAATTACTCTACCTCGATCATCTCAGCATCTGCTTTTCTTAAGGATAATTCATATCCTCTTACAGTTACTTCGATCGGATCACCAAGCGGTGCTACTTTTCTTACATAGATATCCACACCCTTTGTGATGCCCATGTCCATGATTCTTCTCTTGACCGGGCCCTCGCCAGTCAGTTTTTTGACCTTTACGGTACTGCCGCAGGCTACTTCTTTCAACGTCTTCATCGTTTCGCTCCTTTTCATTTTTGTATCATGAAACTGCGCTGTTGCAACAGTTTTATACCATAATTTTATTCGCCATGTCTTTTCCGATCGCAACTCTTGAATCCTTGATGTTAACGATCATATTACCGTCGATCTCTGATACGACTGTAACTTCTCCGCCTGGAACAAAGCCAAGATTCTCTAAAAATCTTCTAGTTTCTTCTTTTCCACCGACTTTTTTAATCGTACTCGGTTCTCCTGTGTTTAACATAGTAAGCGGCATCATTTCTTCCTCTTTTCTCCTACTGTATTGATAATGATTTTCATTTCTTACTTTGGTTAGTATATTCTAACGTTCATTAGATGTCAATAACATTATTGATATTTTTTCTCATTAATTTTCATTTCATGAAAAAAAGCGGATATTACAGAGACTTTTTTCACAGTTTATCGTCAAATTGCACAATAAAATATGAAAATTTCAGGTCATTTGACTTTCAGTCTGACATGAAATTGCAGTTTCTCTATCCTATCCGTTTTATGTATTATAATTTTTACAGTTCTTCTATCTGTAATTGTACCTTCCACACGGTATGCGCCTCATCGCGCAAAAACTCTTCCGGCAGATCCGGTCCACAGGAATTACTTCCAATGCCCATCATCCGCGCATCCAGCGACAGTAAGGAACCAGACGCCGGTTCCAGTTCAAAATTATGCCTTTTTCCTGCCAGTTCTTCCACCGTGTAATCCGAAACGTTAAAATCCAGATAATTATCTGCCTCCGCAAGCAGACGGTATTTTTCATTTTCAAGTGAGACATATCGGCAGTGATAATGGCTTCCATTCTCCTGTGGTCTGATATAATTTTCATGCAGGTCTTCTACCTCTGCCTGAAACATATCGACATAACAGTGTTCCCTTTTATCAATATAGCTTTCATCCGGTCCATAGCCGTAATAAGTAACATGACGCATAGAGCGCTCAACCGGCAGCATGATCCCAAGCCGTGGCAGCGGCGGCATCGCCATATCTTTGTGCGCATCAAGCGTTACTATGACCCTGCCCCAGCGGTTCACACACCAGTCGGCATGAAGGTGCACTGCCGGCTGACGGTATATGGCTGCAATCCCTATATCTGCCACATAATGTGCCTCCCCGTCCAGACAGAATGCATCGGAATGATATACTTTGGTCATTGCCGCATCGTAGCCTGCCTCTTTCCACTTCTCCTTGATCTGGATGTCATTGTCTGTGGGTGCACGGTAAATCTGATATCCCGCATGTCCCCAGAGAATAGATTTTCCATCTTTGAAAATGCCGGTCGGCGCTCCGGTCTTCTTCCCAAAGGCAACACGAAGTGTACCGCATAATACGATCCATTCCTCCGGCTCCTCCACAAGTACGACCTCATGTTCCGCTCTGTTTTCCCTCTGCAAAACCGATACTTTCCGCTCCTGCATGCAAAACTGTGCAAATCCAAACGTACTGCTGCACGCTGCATATTCCACCGCTTTTTTCCGGATAAACGTCAGTTTTACATACACATCCATGTTTTCCGGCAGCTTTGGCACCGGGATCGTCAAGGCTGCTTTCTCATGCGGCAGCAGATGTGGCAACTCTTTTGTTCCATCTGCAAGAATGACTGTTTCGTCCTGTGCACTTCCCCCCGCTTTGATCTCATAACACAGCTCTGCCTCGCCGGATGCCTCAAGAAAATCAAACCTGTTTTCCACCAGGAACATACCATTGGCTGCATCGATCTCTGTGACAAAAACCGGACAGATCGCATTTTTCCATTCCCGAAGTCCCGTGTGCGGTGTACGGTCTGGATAGAGCAGCCCATCGACACAGAAATTGCCGTCGTGAAAGCGTTCCCCGTGATCGCCCCCATACAGATAGCGCTCTTTTCCGTTCTCTGCCACACCGTCATAAATGGCATGATCGCACCATTCCCAGACACAGCCCCCTAAAAATCCCTCATAACGGTACATTCGGTCCATATAGGCGCGGATACCGCCCGGTCCATTTCCCATTGCATGGACAAACTCACACATAAAATAAGGCTTTTTGTTTCCCGGATCTGCAAAATACTCATCAATCCATTCCACATGCGGGTACATTCTGCTGTAAAGATCGATCATGGATGTGTCGTTTACGTGACCTTCTGCTTCATAAACCGCCCCCTCGTAATGTGTCAGGCGTGTCGGGTCATATGCCTTGACCCAACGTCCTGCTTTCTCAAACGAATTTCCGTAACCGGACTCGTTCCCAAGCGACCAGATCAGGATACAGGGTGCATTTTTATCCCGCTTTACACAGCGCTCCACGCGGTCTATTACTGCCTTATCAAACATCGGATCCATTGCCAGCGTACAAAAAGTCTTTTTTGAAGAGCCCCCATAAAAAGAAGTTACTCCGTGCATCTCAATATCCGCCTCTGCGATCACATAAAAACCGTATCTGTCACAGTACTCCGGAAACCACGGTGCATTGGGATAATGGCTGGTGCGGATCGCATTAATATTATGCGATTTCATCAATTTGAGGTCTTCCTCCAACTGTTCCCTGCTTATGGTATAGCCTGTCTTTGCATTGCTGTCATGGCGGTTCACACCGCGTATCTTGATCGGTCTCCCATTTAGTTTCACTACGGATGACTCAATGTGGATTTCCCGTATGCCCACATTCTGATGCAGGATTTCGTTTTCCGTCCGAATCTCAAGCGTATACAGATACGGCGTCTCCGCGCTCCATAACCTGGGATGTTTTACCGGAAACACAAGCTTTGCCTCACTTCCATTCGACACCAGTGTTGTCTGCCCCTCTGCTTCCACGCTGCCGGAAGCATCTCTTAGTATGGCACGCACGAAAAGCTCCCGCCTGCTGCCGCCCGTCGAGCGGGAAAGGGAAAGACAGACCTCCGCGCTCTGCGGTGTTACCTGATCTTCCCCAAACGTGATCCCGGTCGTCACTGTGTAATCACGCACAAAGTCACATGGGCGTTCGATCAGCCAGACATCCCGGAAAATACCGGACATCCGGAACTTATCCTGATCTTCCAGATATGTACCGTCACACCATTTTAACACGAGAACATCCAGACGGTTTGTGCCGTCGGCCAGCAGCTCTGTCACTTCAAATTCACTCGGCGAATGGGAAACCTGACTGTAACCTGCAAATGTTCCGTTTACCCACACATAAAAGCAGGAATCCACACCCTCAAAATAAAGATAACTGCGCGACTGTGTCTGTGACTCTCTCAAAAATTCTGTTTCGTACAGCCCGCACGGATTTTCATCCGGGACATAGGGCGGATCGAACGGGATCGGAAACCGCACATTGATATACTGGTGGCTGTCATATCCATGGTTCTGCCAACAGGATGGAACCGGTATACTGTCCCATCCCCCCTCATTTATATGCCGGCAGACATCCGTTATGTCCGCGCCCTTTCCCTCACCGGCAATGCCTGCAAACACTTCTGCCGCACTGGAAAAATAATGAAATTTCCAGTTTCCGGAAAGACAGTTTCTGCGACTCTCTCCGTTTTCATCCTGTGGCTCGCAGCAGCATCTCGTCTCCTCCGTCCCCACATGTAAAATCTCCGGGTCTTCAAAATATTTTTCCAGTCTCATAGAAATTTTCCTTTCTGCATCACGCATTACTCCGGCAGGACAGGAATGGCAAATGACACAAGCTCGAATGGATGATAAACGATCACATCTGTCCTCTCTCCCTCGCTGTCCTCCAGCAGATTTACCGGCTGTACCGCAAATGGCAGCACCAGTTTTCCTCTTGTACCATCCTGTTCACTCAGACGGATGATGATATTTTTTTCGTCCTCACTCATCTTTACCGCCTGCACATAAAGTGTTTTTTTCTCTGCTGCCTTCTGTATGACCGCATCGATACGTCCGTCGAACTGCTGCGGCAAGGCAGTCTTTTTAAGTGGTACATTAAATTCAAACGCCCTGCGGTTGATCCCTGCATCCAGATGGTTTCCTGCATGTGGAACGATCCGGTAACAAAAATCATGTTTTCCCATATCTGAGGTAATATCCGGACGGATCGTCGCGCGCAGCAGACTTAATGTAATATGATTTTCATCGACCCCGACACCATATTTTCCATCGTTTAAGATCGCAATTCCGCCGTCCGACTCTGCCATATCGCACCATTTATGCATACACACCTCAAATCTTGCCTGCTGCCAGGAAGTATTCTTATGGGTCTCCCTGCGTATAAATCCGGCGCTGGTATCGCACACCAGTTCTCTGGACACCAGATTCATCCCAAATTCCATCTTCGCAAGTTTGTGTTTCTCATGCCAGTCCACCAGATGTTCCACTTCGATCTCGTTGCTGTCCGCAAACAGCCGTATCTGCATCTTCCAGCTGCTCGCCTCTGTGCCAAGCACCACCTCAAACAATGCACATGCACCATCTGCCACCACCAGATGAAGCGGTTTTTTCACAGTGATCTCAAGCTCTTTCTCTTTGTAGTTCGGCAGAATATCCCATGCGTCATAAACACCCGGCAGATCCTGATAAATGTGCAGTTTGTGAAACGCACCATCCGTCCATTCACGGTCAAGATCCCTGTCATAAAAACTTTCCATGCTCCCGTCTTTCGCAAAACAGATTTTCGCATGCGCGGTTTCTACCCGGACCCGATACGGCTCATCTACATATTTGACTGTAATCCAGTCCGCCGGTCTTTCTGCCAGAAGCCGTGCCTTTTTCTCCATCTGCCCTGCATCCATGGTCTCAAACGGTGCCATCTGCGGGCACACAAATGCACCTTTTTTTCCTTTCCGCAGAACCGGTCCATCCTCCATCTCAACAAAGGTAACTTCCGTCCGCTCCTGCCCTAACGAGTTAAAATAGGTATCCCCTGTTCCAATCAGGGAATCCACACATTCCCTCACTTTTTTATAGTCCTCCATCGCATCCTCGTAGACCGGATGGATATGACTTCCCGGCAGGATATCATGGAACTGATTGACCAGAAACTTCTTATATATATCCCGCACCTGTTCTGCAGGATAAGTTTCTCCCGAAAGGCAGCGCAGGGACAATAACAGTTCTGCCTCGCGCAGGGCAAATTCCAGCTCCCGGTTCTCACGTTTCAGGTTGGATTTCGTTGTGAATGTCCCCCTGTGCATTTCCAGATATAATTCACCATCCCACACAGCAAGATTTTCATTTCCCTTTAAATTCTTTTCCAGAAAACTTGTGCCCCCGGTCTGCTCGGTCTTTGGCATGACAGACAGTTTGTCAAACCGGTGCATCAGTTCGATCATCTCCTCCGTAGCACCGCTGCCCCCATCGCCATATCCAAACATGGACAACGTCTGTCCGCCGCTCTCCTTATCCTGATATGCCTCCCAGTTCTCCTGGATCTGGCTTGGCATATTCCAGGTGATAAAGTGTGTTGGAGGAACACATGCATAGACATCTGTGCCATCGATCCCGCGCCATATAAAATTATTGTGCGGAAAACGGTTGGTATCGTTCCATGTGGACATTTTATTTGACACAAAATACTCCACTCCGCTCTTTTTCAAGATCTGCGGCAGTATCCAGCTGTTTCCAAAAACATCCGGCAGCCATGCATTATTGACAGTCTTACCGAACCGGCTGCGGAAATACATCTGTCCATACAGACACTGGCGGATCAGACTTTCCGCCGACGGGATATTGCAGTCCGGCTCAATATACATCGCCCCGACCGGTTCGAAATTGCCCGCCGCGATCTTTTCCTTTAATTCCTCAAACAGTTCCGGGTAATATTTTTCCAGAAGTTCATAGGTATACGCCTGTGTATGCGTGTAATGAAAATCCGGGTACCGGTCCATCAGCCGCATCTGAATCAGCACGGTGCGCGCATTCTTCTGTACCGCATGGATCCTGCGCCAGTAATAGGCAATATCAAGATGCGAATGCCCTACTAATGCCACATTGCCGCTGCCGCGGAAATCACCATTTTCATAGATATGTTTCTCTATGTAAGCAGATGCCGCGCGGATTCCCTCATTGACATATTCATACTTCTCCCGCTCCATGGATGGCGACTCCTGATTTTGTCCGATGCATTCCCTCAGTGTCTCAAAGTCAATCTCGTTTAAGGCATTATTTAATTCCTGATTTAAGAATTTTCTGTAATCTTCATTAAAATAGGTACTTTTTGAAACATCCAGAAGAAGCTGCAGATCATAAAAAAGGCTCAGTGCATCCTGATTTACTGTTGCAAGATATAATCCCTGAAATTCCTGTCTGCACCCCTTTAATTTCATGGAATCCGGATTTCGCTCATCATCCGGCTTTGAACGGTTGTACCCCTCCATCTCGATCAGGAGTTCCCCGCTGTCAATGTAAGGACTGAGCAGTACACGGTCACGGTTTGGATCCATGCCGCCCACATAAACCCCATTGACCTTTACAATGATCTCCGCCGCCGTCCACATGGAAAGCCACAGCTCTTTTCCCTGCATCTCTTTTGGCACGGTCACTTTTGCCTTAAAAAAAACCGTTCCGTCGGGCGTAAAATAAATATCGCCCTTTTTTAATCTGCGATAACCACCCGAATAATACTCATAAGTGTTCTCTCCCGTCTGTCTCGCATCCGTAATTTCAATATCTGTAATCTCATATTTACTTTCATATAAAAACCGTTTCAGCCATCCGGCTCGCAGATCCGTATACTCCTCCGGTCTCATGCTTCTGCGGACTACCTGTACAAATGCCATTGCCTCTTCCTCCTTAAATCGTATCCCAGAAAAACGGTTTTTTCCGTTCTGCAAAAACCGTGACGTCTATCCCAAGATCTCTTTTTATTTCTTCCTCGATCCAGCTCATACAGCGTGGTACGATCGCACACTTCGAACATTCCCCCTGCAGCCTGACATGTAAAACATTTCCATCAGTTCCGGTAAGATCAATAAAACCGCCATCCCCCTGCAATTTAGGGGCTATCACTTCATCCACATATTTTTTTAATCTCTCGTCCATTTTTATCCCTTTACTGCTCCTGCTGTCATACCATTGATAAAATATTTACTTGCAAAAATGTAAATGACCAGAATCGGAACGATCGCGATGGTCGCCCCGGCAAACATGATATTCCATGCTGCTGCACCATCGCCCGCATTCTTTAACATGGTCACCCCGACTGTCAGGGGACGCTTTGAGGCATCCGTCATTGTAAATACCAGCGGAAGGATATATTCGTTCCAGCCTCCGCGGAAAGACAATAGCGCCACGGTTGCAAGGATCGGCTTTAATACCGGAAGAATGATCTTATAAAATGTCTGGAAAAATGTGCATCCATCGATTTTTGCCGCCTCATCGAGTTCCTTCGGGACCGAATTCATATAGCCGCGGATCAGGAAAATATAAGTTGCCTGTGCAGTTCCCGCCGAGATGAACACAACGCTCCAGAGAGACGTATTCATATGGATTTTTACCGCCAGTTCAAACAGTGGACGCAGTGTTACCGATCCTACATTTACAAACATAAATGCCACAAACAGACCATAGATCAGTTCCTTGCCCCTGAAATTTTTACGGGCAAATACATATCCTGCCATGCTTGTGACAACTAAGGTCAGGATCATGACACTTAAAGCAAGGAATATACTGTTTCCTGTGTACACCGCAAAGTTTGCAGAATTCCACGCATCAATAAAATTCTGTACGATCCATTCAGATGGGAAAATATTGATCCCGCCTGTAAGTAATTCCTGGTTCTTCTTAAACGCCCCCAGCACTACATAAAAAATAGGGTACAGCGTCAGGAACGCCACAAACGACATGAGCAGAACTACCAGGAAACGGATGACCTTTGTGCCGGTAGAATATACTGCCGTGTCATTTTTCTTTCGCATTTTCATCTGTAAAACCTCCTTATACCACCTCATCAAGTTTTCTTGCAAAATACATATAAACAGCTGTCACGATACCAATGATCAGCGCAGCAACCAAGCTTAACACGGTCGCATAACCGATCTGTGGGTTTGTCCCGACATCTTTTCCAAAAATAAGCTGGTAAATATATAAAAACATGACCTGTGTACGGTTGTTCGGTCCGCCGTTTGTAAGTACCATGATTGACTCATAATCCTTAAATGCCCCGGTGATCGCCAGCATTAAAATAATTTTTAACATCGGGCTTAACATCGGCAGTGTGATCTTAAAAAATGTCTGGATTCCATTTGCCCCGTCGATTTTTGCCGACTCATATACGTCCTCCGAAATGCTCGACATTCCTGAGATAAAATAGATCATATAATTACCAAAACCTGCCCAGAGTGCAACAATCAGAACCGACCACATGGCGGTCTTTGCATCCCCTAACCAGTTAACATTCTGCCCTATCACGCCGATCGCCTTTAACACGCCGTTTAAAACGCCATTATACGCCGCAAAGATAAATCCGAATACCATACTTGACACTGCGGTAGAAATGATCGTCGGCATAAAATAGACCCCCCGGAAAAAGGAGCTGCCCCTTAATTTCTGGTTCAGAAAAACTGCCATAATCAGTGCCAGCGGAATGATAAATATAATTTTGAGCACCGCATATTCAAATGTGTGCAGCACACTCTGCCAGAACGTCGTATCGGTAAGCATACGCTCAAAATTGTGCATTCCGGTATACGTCGCCGTCAATCCATTGTACTCGTAACATACATATCGGAAAATCCAGCAAAACGGGTATACTGAGACTACCAGTAACATAATGACCGCCGGCAAAAGCATAAGACCTGCCGCAATGTCTCCCTTGTTTTTTGCGCGTTTCAGCCGTTCCGCAAAACTAAGGTTCTTTTTTGTTTTTATCACTGTCGTATTATTTTTACTCATATGACCCTCCATTCCTGCGTGTGAAAAATCCCACTTTTCACACTGCCCTCCATTTTTATGCTGCCTGCATCCATATACTCCTGTCTTTCCATGGCGCTATCCTTCCATGGCAACGGGTCCATATGGATGCAGGCATCCTTTTCTTTCCTGCATCCATACCCGGACAGCGTTTTACTCTGTTTTATAGGTAACGGTTCCTGCTGACGGCTGAAGCGGATCATAGTTCTCAACAATGACACGTTTGCATGTTCCATTGGAAAGTCCGCTCTCAAGTGCTGCATTATAGCGTGTATTCAGATCTTCGATGGCTTCATCTGCACTGACATATCCAAGTACTACATTCCATAACACGGTCTTCCAGTCATCTCCCTCTACGCTGACTGCCGGTGTTGCCGGATAAACATCCTCGTAATCCTGAAGTTCAAAATCTGCAAGTCTGCCAATATTGCTTGTATCGACAATGTTGCTCATATAACCGGATAACGGAATGCTGTAACCACCCTCAAAATATCCCTTTAAGAAATCTTCACTTGAAAAATATTTGATGACTTCCCATGCTGCATCTTTATTTTCACAGGAACTTAGCATGACATATCCGCCGTTCGGTGAGCAGCTCAGCGCGCCTTTGACTTCACCGGTCAGAGTTGGCAGTTCTGCTACACCCCAGTCAAAGGAGCACGGGAACTGATCGGTAAATACACCTGCTTCCTGGGATGCATTTCCCCAGAGTGCAAATGCACCCTGTGCAAATAATGCACGGCTGTTATCTACGCCCTGATTTTCAGAGCCTGGAAGCACAGAACCATCTGCATAAAGTTTTGCCGCTTCCTCCACGATCTCTTTCCAGCTGCTAAAATCATATACGCCATTGGCATAATCATATCCGCCAGGAGTTGCGCCGCTCATCTCACCACATCCCTCTAACCATCTTGAAAACGGACTGGATGAAGTGAATGCGATCCCGTAAGTGGAATCATTGGTAGCTGCTTTGGCAAGCTCCACGAAATCTGATAATTTTGACGGTATCTCTGTTGCCCCGGCAGCATTTACCAGATCTTTGTTCCACTCAATCCTTGTTCCGGTACGGACACCGTTTGGAACCCAGTAGATATCATCCCCAAAGGAGGTAAGTCCCTCGTATTTATGGTCATATGCCTCCGTTACTTTCTGAAATTCTTCGTCCCCTGCGATATAGTCTTTGATGTTATAGAAGATACCGGCATCCACATATGTCTGTAATGTCATGTTATCGGATGCCTGGATGCTGATAATGTCCGGTGCCGTTCCGCCCTGATAGGCAAGCTGGATGGAATTGGCCCAGTCATCTGTCAGTATCGTGTAATTGATCTGTATATCACTGTGGCTCGCATTGAAAGAATCGATCATCTCATTCATATATGCCTCGTCATGACGGTTGTTTGTCCAGAATTCAATCGTCGCTGCACCGTCTTTCTTCGTATCCGATACTGCTGTCTCTGTTCCTGAAGCGGTCGTATCTTTCGCACTTTCTGTTCCCCCATTGTTTCCGCAGCCTGTAACAGAAATTATCATTGCCGCTGCAAGCATTGCACTAATCACTTTCTTTTTCATAGTTTTCTCCTTCCTTTGTTTCAGGTGTTTTCTGTTGTGACTATCATGCCAGATTTTTCATTTCCGAACAACGGCAGTTTCCACGAACAATGTAACACTTTCTAATATCCGGTCATAAAACTTATACAAACTGCCCCTTTTGCTTTCCATATCTCCATGTTAATATATACAAGTATTTTAATAAAACTTTTTTATTTTTGTATATCATTACAATTGCAGCGCAATATATGATTGATGAAAGGGGGATTACACAATGAACGAACATATGGATGTCACACTGATGATCGCAGATGATGAATCCTTCATATTGAGAGGCTTAAAAGAAATTGTTTCGGATTCTGACCTGCCCCTGAAACTGATTGGAACTGCCGGGAACGGCATGGATGCCTTTGCACTCCTTCTCTCTTCCAGCCCTGACATTGCGATCATGGATATCCGCATGCCGGGCATGGACGGACTGGAAGTGATCCGCAGGGCAAGAGATGCCGGACTTACCACTCACTTTCTGATCCTGAGCGGTTATAATGACTTTTCCTATGCACAGGAAGCGATCCGCTACAATGTCCACGGATATTTTTTAAAACCTTTAAATATCCCGGAATTCAGGCAGGCACTTTCCGCCGAATACCAGGATGTCCTTGCCACACGCGCAAAATCTGCATCCGATACAATCAGCACGGACGAACTGAGCAGCCTGATGGAATCTTCGCGTTCCTATTTTCTTGCACAGCTTCTGCAGGGTGAGATTTCCTCTGCCGACGTGACAAATGCACGCTTAAATTTTCTGCATATAAACCTTGGTCCCGATTCCTCCGTGGCTGTCATACTGACACCGGAAAACTCTGACTCCGATTTTGAGACCGACTTTGCATCTATCATCACACATACCATCCATCCGGTCTTAAAAACATTTTTTTATGAGGCGTTTCTCTATCAGGAACAGCAGATCGTATGTATCATCAATCTTTCTGCCGGAAACGAAGATCTTCTGCTTGCAAGGATCAAAGCCTGTCTCACCGGCCTGCGGAAAAAAAACGGACTTTCTTTTTTAGCTGCGGTCGGAACGATTGTACCGGAACTGTGCCAGTGCTCTGCCTCTTATCAGGCAGCCCTCTCCGCACTGTCCTACCGCATTTACGGAACAGACACAAAAATCTTTGATTCCGGCATCATCTGCCACCAGCTGCCCCAGGAATCGCCCCGCAGTATCGATTCCGCACCACTTGCTGATGCCATTTTAAACGGTGATACCACGCGGATCAAAGATTACTGCTCGGCATTTTTTGATTCGCTGTTTTTTGTGCGCATGCCACCACCAAACTACATATTCGGGATGTTTTTATTTCTGATTTCCAACGTCCAGAAAGATATCGCCATCAAATCCAGTCATCCAGTCTCTTTTCCGGAATTTACCTTTGATGACTTAAATATCCTCCCATCTGTATCTGAACTTAAGGACTGGCTCATTGATTTCTTTCTGAATTATTCCGAGCTGCTGACCGCAAGCCATAACGGCCATGACCAGATCATCCGTCAGGCAAAGGAGTATATCCGGTCACATCTTGACTGCAATATCAAGGCGAAGGATGTCGCAGCACTTGTCGGGCTGAGTGAAGCGTACTTTACCATATATTTTAAGAATCACTCTGGTGTGAACTTCCGTGACTATATCCTGTCCGAGAAAATGGAGTACGCAAAATCCCTGATCTGTGCACAAAACTGTTCGATCACGGAAATCGCTTACCAGATCGGTTACCAGGATTACCGCTCCTTTTCCCGCGCATTTAAAAATACCGTCGGCATGTCGCCCTCCGAATATTTAAATGCCGCCAGCAAAAATACTTCCCCATGAAAGGACTTCCTTATGAAACACTCTATATTTTCCACAAAATTAGCCATGAAGATCTGGCTTTATATCATGCTGACTGTTATTGCAATCCTGCTTGTCGTAGGCATCGCATTAGAAATATTTTTCCGCCACTATTTGGCAAACGAAACCCTGCGGAATGCCACACGCGATACAACCTACGCTGCCGACGCATTTTCCGAGGAATATGAAAATATTTTAAAACGTTTTGTCAGCCATACGGCATCTGCGGACTCCTACCAGCTCATGTGTGATGTGTCCGTACCACACACCAAAGAGTACATGAACTTAAATACGAGTCTGCAGTCACAGCTCTCCCTTTATACGGACAGCAGCTCACTGATCCACACTGCCATGTTTTCCGACACCAAAGGCCAGCTTTTCTACTCCTATAAATCAAGACTGCGCGATGACACCTTTTCGCCGACGGACACATATGCACTGTCCGGCGCCCCCTCCATCTGCATTCATCCTGCCACACAAAGTCCTTTCTGCGGCCAGTCGGACATGGTTGTCATTACTTACCTTCTTACCGTCAATCCGAGTGAGCGGATGGTATTGTTAGCTGACTCCTACGAAAACTGTGATGCTGTTTTATATTTTTTCCTGAATGCACAGCATATCCAGGATTATCTGGCTCTTTATTACAACGGAAGCACCTCGGATGTCCTGCTCTACCTTACCGACGGCTCCGGTACTCCCATCAGCCTGTCCTCTGCGGATGACAATTATGCCATCGCCACGGACACAGCCATCCAGCGCGGCATCCGCTATCTGTCCGGTACCGGCAATAAATTACTGCACACCGGTGACCGCTATATCCTTCTCGTGCCGATTGCAAACAGCGACCTGTATCTGGCAAATATCCTGCCGGAATATGCGGTTTATACCAGGATCCGCAGCCTTGACCTTATGCTCTTATCGATCGCTCTGGTCATGTTTTTACTGATTCCGTTCCTGCTGTTTTTTGTGACACGTTTTGTCACAAAACCGCTGAAACTCCTGATGCAGTCCGTACAGGAGATTGAAATAGGGACCTATGAAAAACCGGCTGACGGAATCCCTCCTGCCGACGAGATCGGTCAGTTAAGCCGCTCCATCGATTCCATGTATCAGACAATCCAGCAGCAGTTCCGGCAGATCAAACAGGATGAACGGGAGAATTTCCAGATGGAACTGCGGCTGCTCTCCGAGCAGATCAATCCACATTTTCTTTACAATACACTGGAATGTATTAATATGGAAATCTACAATCATCATAATGATACTGCCTCCTCGATGCTGTCAAACCTCGGCGGCTACCTCCGCATCAGCTTATCTTACGGAAACAGCCAGCATCTGATCAGCCAGGAGGTCGACCAGGTCAAAGCCTACGTCAATATCATGAATTACCGTTTTCGGCACAGTATCCATCTGACCACCAATATTGACGGTGATCTGCTCTCCATGAAGATTTTAAAATCCATTTTACAGCCTCTGGTTGAAAATGCCTTAAAGCACGGTTTTTCCATCGACAGCAGTGTCTATTTCCCGATTGCTCCCATGATCGATATTTCCATCTGGAGAGAGCCTGACACCTTAAGTATCGCCATCACAGACAACGGTGCCGGCATAGATATAGAGCACGCCAAAGAAATCATGTATGGTTCAGGGACAGATGCAGACGGCAGACATCATGTCGGACTTCACAATATTTACCATCGTCTCAACTCCTTTTACGGAAAAACAGACATTACATTTTCTTCCATTCCTTTTTACGAAAATAAAATTCTGATCCGTTTTCCTTATCAGAATTTCTGTGAAACACAGAATGAATGTGACTGACAAAAAACCGCTGGGCAGCGATGTACTCGCCATCCAGCGGTTTTATTCTTAACATAAAGATATCTCAGGCACCGGCGCTATCAGCTGTAACACTGCAAATGTGTTCTTTTCGAGGGTTATTACCCCTCTTTCTTCCCCGGCTTTCTGTTCCATCTCCCGGATTGCCACCCGATCCGGCTTCTCCAGGGAATTAAAAGCTTCTTTTTCCATTCCGCCCAACAGCCATACACGCTCAACCTGATACGGTTTTCCAGTCTCATCACAAATGGTAAGCTGTTTTTCCTTCTCCGACGCATTCACGATTTTGCAATAAACTGCGCCTGTCGCATCATCTCTTACCGGATTATAATAGACCTGCTCCATCTGTGTTTTCTTTTCTTCCCCAAGAGTATCTAACACCGATGTCCCTTTCATGCATGAAAACATCTTTTGCACATAATAATTCGGCGTTGCGTACGATGTTTCTCCGTCAAACCAGATCATATCCGGCGCCCACTGTGTAAATCCAAGTCTGGCAAATAATGGTGCATAAGACGCCAGTACGACCACATCTGCATTTCTTTCCACTCCGGTTAAAAATGCAGCCTCTGCTAATGCCCCTCCAAGACAGTTTTTCTGTTCCATCAATTCAGTGTGCCCCGGGTGCGCTGCATATTCCCCTGCAAATACTTTGACATCTCTTGGATATTCATCGTAAAAATCTGTATGCGCATAAAACCAGTCCGGTTCCACATAATAATGTTCATCTACTGCATATACATAATTTTTCTGTGTTTTTACTGCGCCATGATAATATTTCCATGCCTTTTCATAACGTTCTGATGTGATATCCGGTCCTGCAGAACCGATCAGCCGGATCTCCGGATATTTTGCATGAATGCATTCTTCAAACAGACGATACCTCTCAAAAAATCCGGACTTCTCTGTCTCCCACTGTTCATTGCCAATTCCAAGCATTGTAAGATGGAACGGTTCTTTATGTCCCATTGCCACGCGCACACTGCCCCATCTGCCGTCTTCCGCACCATTTGCAAACTCGATCAGATCCAGTGCATCCTGTAAGTACTGCCCAAACGCCTCCGTCCCGGGCTGTACCATCTCATAAGACTGATACTGGCATGCCAGTCCGACGTTTAACACAGGAAGCGGTTTCGCACCAAGTGCCTCGCAGAGCAGGAAAAATTCATAATATCCCATTCCAAGTGTCTGGTTATAATGTGAAAATACACTGTGATATCCGTTTTCCTCATTTACCAGATGCACTGCCCAGCGATTCCAGTTGGATCTGCGATGCTCTACCGGTTTTAGTGTCTCCTTGAACCGGTACCGGTTAGACAATGTATTGCCTTCAATAATACACCCACCCGGAAACCGGATAAATCCAGGCTGCAGATCCTTTAATAATTCAAACAGATCCCGTCGGAAGATACCACACACGGCATCTTTTGGCATCATGGAAAAGAAATCAAACTCCACAACACCTGTCTGTTCTAACATGACAGCAAAATCTCCGCCTTTTACATCTTCTTTTGCAGTAAGTAAAAGATGATATTTTTTCCAGTTATGCGGCTCCTGTTTTTTGCCGGGCAAAAGTTCTGTTTCACCGGATGCGGCAATAATCCCGTCCTTTTGTACTGATATCTGTATTCTGCCCTGGTAAGAAATACTTCTCGCATAAAACGATACCTCATACTGCGCACCCTTTTTCAATACGATCCCGTCATAAGCCTGATTTTTAAAACCCGCCTGCGATTCCTCCGCCGTAAATCTTAAATAATGCGGATTTTCTTCCGCAACCGGGCTTCCCATGACACACCGCATTCTGGCATTTTTCTCTTTCGGATAACATTCCCAGCCATACAGTCCGTCAAATTCAGTATAATAATCTGCCTTATCCCCATAACAGTCGACAAACTCAAATGCCCTGTTTTCCAGCATCTCTGCATACAGACCTCCATCCGCCGCATAATTGATATCCTCAAAAAACAGTCCCATCATATCCGGCATGATATCCGCACGTTTTCTCTGTGAAATTGTAATCTTCATATTTCCTCTCCTTATATACATGATTTAATTTTTTTATTGTACTGCACTTTCGAAGAGGTTTCCATGTCAAACATTGCACTTTTTTTGTTCAAAACTGACCTTTACCGTAAACAGATCCGCCATCGTCTCCACTTCAAATGTTCCACCACAGGCCTCCGTAAAACTTTTCGCAATCGAAAGTCCCAGCCCGCTTCCGCCATCGGTACGGCTCTCATCCCCTCTTGTAAAACGTGCGGTAAAATCCACATCCTGTTTTAATTCACTGCGCGATGTATTGCGAATATCTGCAACTGCAGCATTTTTCTCTGTTTTTAATGAAATATAGATCCGTGAACCCTCCAGCGAATATTTGAGTGCATTACCGATCAGATTCTGGAATACCCGGTACATCCGGTCTCCGTCGGCATATACCATGACCGCCTCCTTAGGTATATCAATTTTGAATTTGTACGGGCTCTTTTGAATCTCACCGTCCATATCTGCAAGTGTCTGCCGCAGAAGCTTTCCAAAATCAATTTCTTCCATCTCAACCGCAAGCTGTCCGGATGCCGCTTTGCTGACAGAAAATACATCCTGCACCATATTTTTCAGCCGCTCCGATTTTTCTTCCAGAATCCGGATATAATCCTGAATCTCCGGTGACAGATTTTCCTCCTGTTTTAGCAGCTCAATATAACTGATAATGGAGGTCAGTGGTGTTTTAATATCATGGGACACATTCGCCACCAGTTCCACTTTCATGCGCTCGCTCTTGATACGCTCCTCTATCGCAGTTTCCATTCCCTGTCCGATCTGCTCTAATGCTTCTTCCATGGCGCGGATATCACTGTCTTCTGCTTTCACCATATCTGCCGGTTCATAATGTCCACTACTGATCTCTGTAATCCTTTTTGAAAGCTGTTCTAAAGATCTTGCCAAATTCCGGTTTCTTTTCTGATAGAAATATTCCATACCAAGCAGGATACAAAATACCCCTGCAAACCCGGTCAGCAGTAACAGCCAGTAAATAAAATTTGCCAGTCTGTAATTTACGATCAGCAGTAAAACAAGCATCACACAAGTTACCGCCAGCCCAAATACCGTAATTCCAATGATCCCATACAGAGCCCTTACCAGCCGTTTTGCAAATGGCAGGGACATATTTTTTGTCTCTGCCTGTGCGAGCAGTTTTCCGAAAAATCCATTTTGCCAGATTTTTTTATTATATTTTGCATCATTGATCCAGAAATAACAGAGCAAAAAAATCACCGGCAGTTCCACCAGACCCGGAAAATCATACTGTATCCTCAAGACAAGAAGCAGCACCAGAATCGTAGCTAAGATTTTCCATTCAAACCAGATTTTCGCACTCAGGGCGGCGATCACGCTATCTTCCTGTTTCTTTGCATCTTTGAAAAATCTGCTGGCACACAGACAAAGAATGCCTGCAATGATAAAATAAATTGCCTGTATATAGCGTTTATGCTGCTGCGTCCACCGTGTATTAAGATCGTAAAAAGAATTACAGATCCAGGAATTTCCAGCATCATCTTCTCCCATATACTGCACCGGATCTTTTGCTATGATGATCCGGATATCCGCTTTCTCCCAGGATTCTTTTTCCATCAGGTTTTGAAAACCCGGTACATACCAGTCCTCTCCCTCGCGGTAAATGCCATCTCCATAGACATCCTGCTCCACTCCGTCTTTTTCGATCGTCACTTTTTTTCCATCAAAATGAAATGCATAATTATACCCCTCCGGAAGATTTTTTAACAAAGCAGCCGTGTTGTTTTTCCCATCAGAGGATGCGCCATCTGATGATGTAGCATCTGTTACATCATCAGGCATATTTGAATACATTATTTTTCCGTCATAGCAGATCTCATAGAAAAAATTATGATCCTTATTAACGTCCGCAAAATATTCTTCTTCGCTTTTTTCCTGATAACCGGTACTGTCGTCAGACGCCATATAAATATGTTCCGTGTCTGACACCTCCTCATACGTCGTGGAAGAGTTCTCATCTGTGCCCGCAGTCTCTGCTGCATCCGGGTTTTCATAAATGTCCGACGTCGAAGCCGTGCCCACTACATACTCCGAAATTCCGTTATTTGTTCCAAACAGCCTATCAAAAAAATTTCCTCCCGGTGACAGATAATCGTCAATATTTTCCTCGTTCACAGCACTACCGCTATATCCGCTGTCCCCATGATAGTTTCCAGTCGCCACATCAAGAAACGTATAAAATCTGTTCAGCACGGTGTTTCTAAATTCTTTAGACTCCTGATAGTCCTTTTCTTTCAGTTCCGCACAGACCTCATCCACACCGACAGAATAGCTCTCATATGCAAATCTGCCGATTCCTGCCATCAGCATACTGATTCCGATAAAGAACACTAAAAATACAATCCTATTTTTCCATTTTTTCGATTTTATAGCCAATTCCCCACACCACCTTTAAGTATTCCGGCTCTTTTGGATTGAGTTCAATTTTTTCACGGATGCGCCTGATATGTACCATGACCGTATTTTCGCATGCATACCCCTGCTCATTCCAGACACGCTCGTAAATTTCCTCCGCCGGGAAAACGCGTCCCGGATATTTCATCAGAAGCTCCATGATCTTTGTCTCCGTCGCAGTCAGCCTGACCGGCTCTTTGTCCACATAAAGCACTCGCTCATTCGTATGGAACTCCAGCCTGCCATTCGTGATACATCCATCATCATCTGCTTTATGGATATCCCCAAGACTTGTATACCTGCGGAGATGACTTTTCACACGCGCTGCTAACTCCTGTGGATTGTAAGGTTTTGCCACATAATCATCCGCTCCCATGGACAGTCCTAAGACTTTGTCTGTGTCCTCACTCTTTGCACTGAGCACAATGATCGGAATGTTTTTTCGCTCGCGTATTTTCAATACCGCAGATAATCCGTCGAGTTTTGGCATCATGACATCCATGATCACCAGATGTACCTTCTGCTCCGCTATGAGCTCTAATGCCTGCATGCCATCATACGCTTTTAATACCTGATATCCCTCCTTTTCCAAAAGTATTGCGATTGCCCTTACGATCTCGCGGTCGTCATCCACGACTAATATACATTCACTCATGCTGTATTTACTCCTCCTTAAAGCCTATGTCTATCTTATCCGGGGCTTCTTACAAAAAAAGTGGGATATTTCTTACAGATTTCTTACAATTTCCCACCGTTCTTATTATTTTTCTCCCTTTTTGCTATTCATTTCCTGTTATATGAAGAAAGGCTATCGCACTTGAGAGGTGAGGCAGCCTTAGAAAGTTGATTCTATAAACATATGAACACCTTTGATTTTTAACCATTGTAGTAACTCTTCTATTATTTTTGAAGAATAACCGTTTCTTCTTTTTTCAGGAATACAATATACATCAACTATATATCCGTACATTGGAGTTTTGAAGAAACAAAACGGAACGTCTTCCTTAATTACTGCACCCCACGCGCAATAACACTAGGACCAATTTTATTATTTATAAGAATTTGTCGAAGATCTACAGGCTACAAAAAGTTGCTCAGCTACTGGTTAATACAGAAAATAACATACAGGAAATTGCAACGGACTGTGGTTTTGACGACAACAACTATTTTTCCAAACTTTTTAAGAGACATTATCATTCTGTTATTATGTCAAATTCAAAAACATCTGAACATATTTATCCGGTAACTCATGAAGATACCGGAAACACTCATTTGGATCATAGATAATTCCATTTTCGGCGCATCTTTTTCTGAACATATCCATAAGTTTCTCGTTATCAGGGCTTGCCAGATCATATGCATTTCCATATGTATAGATGTATTTTTTCTTAAGCCCTGAAAAATATCTGTCCAATGCCTGATAAAAATATTCCCTGTCTCCATCCCTTAATGTAACTCCCATGTTGAAGCATATGATTCCTTTTACGCCAGCTTCCATACAGTAATCAAGAATACCATTGATGTTTTCCTTTGTATCATTTATAAAAGGTAATATAGGTGTCAGCCACACGACAGTTGGAATCCCTGCCTTTTTAAATTGCATAAGTGCTTCAAATCTCTCATGGGTTGTAGAAACATTCGGCTCTAAAATCTTGCAGAGTGTTTCGTCATAAGTAGTCATTGTCATCTGTACAACAGCTTTTGCTTTCGCGTTGATTGATTTTAAAATATCCATATCCCGCAATATTCTGGTAGATTTTGTCTGAATTGCAACACCATATTCATATTTGTCAATCAGCTCCAAACATCTTCTGGTCAGTTTTAATTTTTCTTCTGCTTGAAGATAAGGATCGCACATAGCACCGGTTCCTATCATACATTTTTTGCGTTTGGATTTTAATGCCTTTTCAAGAAGCTGTGGAGCATTTGCTTTTACCTCTATATCCTCAAATTCATGTGTAAATCCATAGCAGTTACTCCTGCTGTCGCAATAAATGCAGCCATGCGTACAGCCTCTGTATATATTCATTCCATTATTACTTGAAAGAATTCCCTTTGCTTCTACAAAATGCATATGTACTCTCCCCTAATTCTACAAATTGGAATCTATCGCTTTGTCCCATCCTCATTGAAATTATTTTTTAATGCCTTTTCCGTTAGAAAAATAGACCCAATCAAAAACACCAGTTGTATTACAATGATAATAATACTCAAAATTCCCATTGTATCGTCACTTGCTCCATAAAAAGGAATATGTATAAGCATTGTAGGTCCCAACAGACCAATACCGACTTTCCACCAAAGTTTTCCTGCATGGTCATGTGCAAATCTCCAGGTATCCATATTTATCATTGACATCTTAGTTTGGTATCCCACAACTCCATTGATCTTCTTTGGACAATGTTTCCACATCATTCTGCCCGCAATTATCATAATCGCTGGAATAATACAATCGCATATCAAAATAAACCACCAGAACCACATATTGCCACCTCCCGCAATGACCATTCTTCATCATAGCTTCCAAGATAAACTTTATTCTCCAAAAATTCCGGCTGATGCGCTAACAGTTCAAATCCTCGTTTCCTGCATTCTTCGATAGTTCCGTTATTATCTGCCTGAACACCAATTTCTCCAAAATAGTAAGCATTCACATTCTTCGTATGCTCATACATTTCATATGCTGAGCGTGGAATCTCACCGTAAAAGGTTTGTCTGACCGGTAAAACACTTTTATCTTTATCCGGTACCGCTTCGTACATCGTCAGGAAATCCCGTGCAGATTTCAGGGCAAGTGATTTTAATTCTTCATATTCCGCCATGCTTAATGGCTTTTTCTCCTCGTCAAAAAGCTCATCTGAGTCTGCATCAGAAATGGTAAGTGTTGACACTTTTTCTTGAATGATCTCAGGTTCCGGAACATCCCAGGTTAAAGCTCCTTTCCACTTCAGGTAAGCTGAAATTTCAGACGACATCTTCCCAATAGCTTCACACTTAGATTTACCTCTTGTAAATGCACCAATGAAATTGGACGCATACAGAATACTGTCATCGCCATTATGTTCCCAAACACACTTCACTTTCATAAAAGAATTTTCCTCCCAAACACCGATTTACTTAAATGCAGTATACCACATGGTCAGCGTCAATGATACTATTATTCTCTTTTATAAAATAAAGAGGAAAATGTCCCAAAACCACTTGACATAGTTTTCAAAACCGCTTACACTGTATACTATAACTATTTAACAGGATTGGAGAACATCATGTTTCAGATTATCGTTGACTCTGCGGCAAATATTCCCGCAGAACTTGTAAAAAAATATAAGATCAAAGTTCTTTCTTTTATCAACTTTGTAAATGGAAAAGAAGTCACCTGTTTTGATCCGGAATTATCCCCGGAAGAGGAACGTCAGAAAGGTCATGAATATTACGATGCCGTGCGCCAGGGTGCAGATGTAAAGACCGGTCTGATCAGCACTGCCATATTTGAAGATGCATTCCGCAGTGCCATGGAAAATAACGAAGATGTGCTGTATTTTTCACTCAGCAAAAATATCAGCGGAAATTTCAACTCCGCAAGACTCGCCGCAGAAGATCTGATGCATGATCCGGTGAACGGAAGAAAAATCCGTCTGATCGATTCGCTCAATGCCTCTTTAGCTCAGGGAATTTTAGCGATCTATGCAAGTGAAATGCGTGATAAGGGAATGGAGGTTGACGAAGTTGCAGACATTCTCGAAACATATCCTGCTAAGATGAACGGTGTATTTACCGTTGGTGATTTAAAATATCTTTCCAGAACCGGACGTTTGAGCGGCGCAACTGCTCTCGTCGGCAACCTTTTGAGTATCAAACCGATCCTGCGCGGAAACAAAGACGGTTTTATTGTCCAGTACAAGAAATGCCGCGGAAGAAAAGCTGCGTTGAACGAGCTCATCTCTCTTGTCTGTGACAATATCGTGGAACCGGAAAAACAGATCATCGGAATTGCACATGCCGATGCCTACGAAGACTCGCTCTATGTCATGGATAAAATTCAGAAAAAAATCTCTGTGCGGGAATTTATCAATACTTCTTACGATTTCTGTACCGGAAGCCATGTGGGTCCGGATACCATCGCCTTGTTCTTTATGGCAAAAGACAGAGAATTAGGGGCAGGCAAATAAGCCTGCCCTGACCAGCAATTATTCTCTATTTCATTTTTCACTACAGCGCCCTTTCCATGCACACAAACCGCATATCATAAAGACTACATTCCCCCACTTTCTCATATCCCAGATGCATATAAGCACGCATTGCCACCTCATGCCCTTCGCGCACCAGAATATGAACAGATCTCTTTCCCTGTTTCCTCAGGACATTCATGGCATACGCCATCATCATCCTTGCCAGTTTTTTATTCTGATACTCTTTCCGGATACAGAGCCTTGCCAGTTCGGCACCCGGAAGCAACGTCTGATTCCAGCATTTTAAGCTGTCCACTGCCTCGTCTGCATCTATGGAGATCGACGCCAGCAGTTCCCCGTCTTTATTTTCCATCACAAAAAGCTCATTTCTGGAAAGATCGGATTCTATTGTGTCAATTCCAGGATAGTACTCATTCCAGCCTGCCGCTCCGCCGATCATGGAATGGTACAATTCTAAGATTTTCCCGGTATCTTCTTTTACAGCGGGGCGGATATAGCGCAAAAATGTATAATCCGAAATTTTCAATGAATCCGCTGCCTGTGCAAAATATTTTTCTTCGATATGCGGCCAGCGCTTTGCTCCCATATCATTTTCTTCCTGCAGTTTCGCTGCCAGATTAACAAGTTCCGGTGTCAGATCTGTTCCAGTCAGTAAAATGTGCAGATTGTTATTCAAAAACCATGGCGCCATATCGTAAAGTCCCGATGTAAAAATATCCTGTATCACCTGATTACTATCGTATGGGATCCGCAAAAATTCCGGTTTCCATTCATTTTGACCGGACTCTAAGATGATGGCATGTGCGTATCCCGGATCTCCGATCGCAATTCCACAGGAACCGGTATTCATATAGGTTTTTCCCTGATATCTGCTGATACCCGGAAAATGTGTATGGGCTGCAAGCAGATAGTCAGTATCGATCTCTTCTAATACCTCTTTTGTGCGGTCACTGTCAAGCTGGAGCAGTTCTCTTGTATTGACCGGAGAACCGTGACAGCAGGTAAACGCCGGATATCCTTCCTTTTCATAACGAAACGTGATCGGAAGGCTCTCAAAAAAATCCAGATCTCTTTCCGTGAGCTGCCTGTAAGTATACAAAAGATTGCCGCTGGCGGAATTGGCTGGCCAGAATTTTTCTTCTTCCTCCTTCTCTCGGATCTTACGCTGTTCTATCATATATTCTTCCCGGTTTCCGCGCAGCACATGACATGGGAACTGTTCCATTAATTCATAGAGAAGTTCCATCGTCTGCCTTGCACCGGCGGTATCCGAAATAAAATCTCCCAGAAGCAGAAATTCCTCACATCCGGCATTTACCATATAGTCCACACATGCCCGGAATGCGGTCTGGTTGCTGTGAATATCTGCAATTACTCCAACTTTCATTCCAAAGTATCTTTCCTTTCATTCAACCGCCATTCTTACATGTGAAAATTTAATTTTTCACACTACGGTCTGTCTAAACATTTTCTTCCTTGCAGACATCGACCCAGCCTTTTGCCCCGGCGATCTGCTCAAGTTCCGGGATCGTGAGTTTCACTGCACTGTGGTCATTTCCCGCTGCCGGATATACGATAGTAAATTTTTTCAGACTTTCGTCGAGATACACTTCCACACCATCGTTGATTCCAAACGGGCACACCCCGCCCGGCGCATGACCGATCACTTCCTCAACCGCATCAGACGGAATCATCTTCGCTTTCACATGAAATGTATCCTTGTATTTGCGGTTATCGACTTTCGCCGTTCCTTCCGTCAGAATCAGCACCGCCTGCTCTCCCTGTAAAAAGGACATCGTCTTTGCGATCATGCCCGGCTCCACCCCAAGTGCTTCCGCCGCCATCGCAACGGTTGCCGTGGAATCAGCCAGCTCGATCACATGATCCAAAAATCCTTTATTCTCCAAATATGCTTTCGCCTTTTCTAATGACATATAAATCCTCTTTTCTGTGTAACCTGCAGGCTCAGATATTGTAATCTATAAAGAACCCTTTTGCTGTTTTCAAATCTCATAGTCCATGCAGGATCTCACCGCCGTATACGGTCTGACTTTACTGTCTGCGACTGCCACATGTTTCGGATGTGTACTGTAAGTTTTTAATGCTTCCGCACTCTCAAATGTGGAATCTAGCATGACATCCACGGTTGAACTCGGCAGACAGTCGATGCGCACTTTGATTTCTGTCATTCCCGGGATCTGACCGGCAAGACCTTCTAATCCTTCCTTGATCCCTGCTTTGATCTGTTTTTTCTCCTCCTCTGAAAATTCCTCTTTCAGTTTCCATAAAATAATATGTTTTACCATTTTGTTTTTCCTTTCTTCAGGCGTTATAGACCTGATACCACTATTTTAATCCTCTTATTTATTTTTGCAATTACGGATCATCCTTCGTACCCGCAAAACTCAAATTTCCTCTTTGCCGCCGTTTTTTGTCCGGATCACAAAGAGAACCACACAAAGAAGCACGATGCAGATTGGAAGTGTCAGCCATACAATGGCGTCAAGTCCCACTGCCTTAAAAATACCGATCAGAAGATATCCAACCATACATACACTTCCCACAACAAGCACATACGGAAGCTGTGTCACCACATGGTTGACGTGTTCACAGTGACCGCCGGCAGATGCCATGATCGTCGTGTCGGAGATCGGTGAACAGTGGTCTCCGCAGACTGCACCCGCCAGACAGGATGCGATGGAGATAACCATCATCTGTCCGTCCGGGAATACCCCGATCACGATCGGGATCAGAATGCTGAATGTTCCCCAGGATGTTCCGGTTGCAAATGCCAGAAACGCAGCAACCAGGAAAATGATCATCGGAAGAAATCCCTGCATCGCAGATGCAGAATTTGCCACAAGATCTGCCACAAAATATTTTGCACCGAGCAGGTTTGTCATACCCGATAACGTCCACGCCATCGTAAGGATCAGAATCGGCGCGATCATGGACTGGAATCCCTCCGGGATACATTTTGCAAACTCTTCAAAGGACAGCACATCACGCATCATATAATAGATAAATGTAAATACCAGCGTGACCGCACCGCCAAGCACCAGTCCCACCGATGCATCCGAAGCTGCAAACGCATCGACAAAGGAAGCACCCTCAAAAAATCCACCGGTATAAACCATTGTCACAATACAGCTTGCGATGAGAACCGCAACCGGAAGAATCAGATCCAGCACATGTGCTTTCTCATTGATGACCTCTTCTTCATTTCCCTCATAAGGTCTTCCCGGCGTGGTAAACAGATCTCCTGCGATTGCATTCATCTCATGTTTTTTCATCGGTCCAAAGTCAACCCTGAGTACCGTCACAAGTAAAACCATGACCAGTGTCAGTATCGCATACAGGTTATACGGGATCGTCTGTAAAAATACAGCAAAACCGTTGATTCCGGAATCTTCCGGCACCGAGGATGTCACTGCCGCCGCCCACGAACTGATCGGCGCAATGATGCACACCGGAGCTGCAGTCGCATCAATGATATAGGATAATTTTGCACGGGATACTTTGTGCCGGTCTGTGACCGGGCGCATCACACTTCCCACCGTAAGGCAGTTAAAATAATCATCTACAAAGATCAGCACTCCAAGGATCATAACGGAAATCTGCGCACCGATCCTTGTCTTAATATGCTTTGATGCCCATTTTCCAAACGCAGCAGAACCGCCCGCTTTGTTAAGCATCGAGACAAGAATTCCAAGCATGACTAAAAATACAAGGATACCCACATTCCAGGCGTCCGCAAGTTTATAAACCATACCCCCGTCTTCCTGAAAGAAGATCGTGTTGATCATCAGTTCTAAATTAAAATTGGAATATAACAGTCCCCCAGTGATGATCCCGGCTAAAAGGGACGTATATACCTCTTTCGTGATGAGTGCCAGACCGATCGCAATGACCGGCGGCAGCAGCGCAAATACCGTCGCATATACACCGCACTGGTAATTTTCCGGATCTGTGATCACCCCGGATGTATTTGCCGTTACAAACAGTAATATCACGATCACTGCAAGAAAAATAAGCATTCCGATCTGTTTTCTTTTCATATGTTTCCTCCAAACATTACTGATTTTTTGTCTGTCAACAATCAATCAGAACTTTCCATATTTCTATATTTCCATACGTTTTATAGTGTAGCGTTTCTTCTGCAATTTTTCAAACATTTTATGCATAATCATGCAATATTATAAAAGAGTATTACTGTTCACTCGTACCTCGTTCCAGTAACGGATTTTGCCGATGCTTCGCATTACAAATCGGCAAAATCTGCTGCCACCACTGTATCATACGGCATTTTCAGTTCAGAAAATGCCTGCCTGTGAACAGTAACAGTTTGCGTGCTTATCATATATCATTAATGCACTTTTTCCTTTTAAATATCCCATAAACTGTGATATACTATATTTCGGTGGGATACTTACTAACATATGGATATGATCTGGCATTAAGTGTCCTTCTATTATTTCCACACCTTTATACTTACACAATGCTTTGATAATATCTCTGATATCTTCTTTGTACTGATTGTATATTACTTTTCTTCTGTATTTTGGTGTGAATACAATATGATATTTGCACATCCATTTTGTATGTGCCATAGAATTTGTTTGATTTGCCATTAAAATCACCTTTCCTTTCGTTAAATAGCAGCCTGAACAACTCTATTTTAGCGGAAAGGTGATTTTTTTGTATAACAACTTTGTTGCACCACCCGCATAGCAGGTGGTTTATTGTTTCGCACATCTCCATTTCTCCGTTGGGAGAAACTCCGATGCACTCAACAGGCTAAAGCCCATAAGTAGAAAAGACGCAGATCCTTACCGGATCTGCGCCTTTTCATTTCTAATCATAGATCTGCCCGCAAAGCGTTGATCTATTGTTTTGTTTTACACTGTCTTCACACACTGTGAAAACTTCTGTTTTGCATTTTCTACTTTGTTTGCATCGGCATCTGGTGTCGGATAAAGCCCTCTCTGATGCATCATGTTAAACACATCTTCCTGGATGCAGTGTTCCTGCTCTAAACAGTGAAGGATCGCATCCCTCACACTGTCGTGCACACATTCATTTGCAAATGCATTATAGTTATTTGTTGCCGCCTTCTCAGCCGTGAGTGCATCGGCTAAGATCTCTTTGTCTGTATAAATCTGCTCAGTCATGATCTTCCTCCCTCTCTTATTCCTTAGCTTAACTGTGCATACAGGGAGTTAAAATGTCCCTGATGTTTCTGGGAAATCTCCGTAAATTTTGCACTGATTTCCTGATCCTCTGTGTGTTCTGCAAGCATCTGGAATTTTTTGATCAGAAGATCCTCCTCGGTCAGCAGATCATTTAACACGGATAACTCTTTTTCTGATAACTGGCTCATGTTCCACCTCCATATTTTAAATCTATCGTCGGCATATCGTCTTGACATTGACTCGCCTAAACAATAGTGTGGTCAGAACCTGTCAGATTATGCATCTCATTTAAAGTAATCCATCACCAGTTACCAGCTCATCTAAAACAGCATACATCTGTTTAATATCTACCGGCTTACTTAAGTGGGCATTCATTCCTGCATCAAATGATTTTTTTACATCCTCCTCAAATACATTTGCGGTCATCGCAACAATCGGTACCGTTTTACTGTCCGAATGATCCGATTCACGGATACAGCGTGTGGCAGCAAGTCCATCCATGACCGGCATCCGGATATCCATCAGGATCACATCATAATATCCCGGTTCATGCTTCAAAAACTGTTCCACGCCCGCTTTTCCGTTCTCAGCGATATCCACCATAAAATTCTTATGTATCAGAATGTTTCTTGTAATTTCAATATTGATTTCATTATCTTCGACAAGCAATGCCCTTTTCCCGGAAAAATCATATTCCTGATAAGTCGTCCGCTCTGTCCTCCGTCTGTCCTCTTTTGCAGTCTTTAATGGAACCGTCACGACAAACGCGGAGCCTTTTCCTTTCTCACTGTACACATCAATCTTACCGCCCATAAAATCAATAATATTTTTGGAAATGGTAAGTCCTAATCCGGTTCCACCGCTTAACGTCGTATTTCTGTCATCTTCCTGTGCAAATGCATCAAAAATGTGCGGCAGAAAATTCTGTTCCATACCGATTCCATTATCCCGGATCTCGAAACGGAAGATCGTTTCCTGTTCTCCTCTGGTAAAAAGCTCTATAATAAAAAATACGCTTCCCTCCGGCTGTGTATATTTTACAGCGTTTTCTAAAATCGCTGACAGCGCCTCATTTAATTTTTCACGGTCAAACAGATATTGATCCGCAAATGAACCACGTCTCTGTACAGAAAAAGAAATCTTCTTCTCCTGCGCCTTATCTGAAAACTCTTTCTCGATATGTGTGAGGAATGCTTCAAAATCCGTACTTTCCTCATGGAATGCAACACGGCCGCTCTCTAAGAGCGAAAGGTTTAAAATATCATCCATACAGGAACGCAGAAACTGTGCCGACATCTCAATCTTGTCAAAATTTTCCAGAACCTTTTTTTCATCGCCAAGATTTGCCCTGCTCAGATAGGAAAGTCCGATAATTGAATTAAGGGGCGTACGGATTTCATGGCTCATGCGCTCTAAAAATTCACTCTTGGAACGATCCGCACGCTTTGCCGCCAGCATTGCATCATAAATCTCTCTCTGGCGATTCTGTTCTTCTTCATAATTATCCGTAACATCTCTGCGCACAAAAACAAGGGTCATTTTTGTCTTGTCATAATAGTGGATATTCATTGATTTCCGACGGTATTCCCCGCCGCACAACAAACGGTAATTAATGACGAAACGTTCTTTTTTCTGTAAATTTTCCTGCAGACGTTCCAGCCTAAACTCCCTCTCGCACATTTCTCTGTCTTCCGGATGTACATACTTTGGAATTGTCACATCATTGACCTTCTGGTAATCCCCATCAATCGGCGGCATAACATCCGCATCCTCATTGGTAACAATGGTATGTACCATCCCATCTTCCAGATCTACATATGAAATAAAATCAATTTCTTCTTTTATAACGCTCTCCAAAATTGCCCGCTGTTTTTCCATAGTAATCCCCATTCTGTGCTACTCTGATTTTATGAAACCTGTTTTTTATTATAACAGTTTTATTTCCTGTTTTAAATAGAAAACCAAAATAAACTGTATCTAAAGTCCTATTTTTGTTACTATTCGTAATCTTCCAGAAAACTGTGAAGTCCCATACCTGTATGATATGCAATCACAGTATTTAAATTTACATTTTCCACACTTTTAAAGATATTTGCCGCAATTCCGGGATTTATGTTTTCAAATTCCTCCAGCAGACGTTTTACTTCTTCCTGCTGGTCTGAAAAGTCCTCTTTCGTTCCTGTTACCATCCCAAACTCCATATTCCATTCTTTCAGATCCTGCTTATGCACCAGATAAAACGGGCGGATAACCTCTATGCCGCCAAAGTCACGCTCCTTTTCTTTTGGCATCAGAGTACTGATTTCTCCCCTATACAGTACACCTGTAAGTATCATTTCTATCACATCCTCATAGCAGTCTGCCACCGCTAACTTATTACAGCCAGAGTTTTTTACGTCATCCACAGAGTGGAGTTTTTGCACCGGAATACCAGTCTCTTCTGCAATCCGGATAAATTTCCCGTTATTCTCCTCTTCGAATGAAAAAAAATCCACCTCGAAATCAATCTTTCTGTGGCGTTTTATCTCCTGAAAACATTTTGCAAGGATCAGTCCATTCCCGCCCTGTGCAATACAGACTGCAACATGATCGCCGTCTTCCACTAACCGGTAGGTGTTGATTGCTCTTGCAAAACGTGAAAATATTGTCTTATGATATTTTTTGCGAAGACTAAGCTCCGCTTCTTCTTTTCTTGTATCTCCCATGGAAACTCCATTCTTGTTTTTTTGCTGAAAATTCACTCTATAATAAATTGTACACGTTCTAAACACACTGTCATCAGGAACAATAAACAATCGAATGCGCGTCCCCCAGACATTCCGGTGCCAAGAATCAGTATAATTTCTCCGCAGAGGGAAGTCAATTTCTAATATCAAAAAAAGAACTTCCCGGTCTGAAAAATTTTCATGACCGTTCCGTTCTTTTTCCGTTGTGCTAATAGCAAAAATAATGCCCACCAATTTTGACCTCCACATGTTCCGTCAGCGGAAATGTGGAAAAATACATTGTATCATCTCTTAATATTCTGGTTTTTCCGTCCAGCACCTGCTGGATGGAGTCATATTCCTTCTGTGTCGGTTTTGCCCTGTCCCTGTTTTTAAAAGAACAGAACTGTACCGGATTTTTCTGGCTTAAAACCTCATAAAGTGTATCCGGATACACATCACTTCTCATACGGTTAAACACAACCTCCACAACCGCCTGCTGTCCTTTCACCGGTTCTCCCTGTGATTCTAACCAGACGATCCTTGCAAGCAGCTCTGTTTCATCCGGCGATAAAGTGATATGCCAGCGGTTTTCCGGTGTGGCCGGTGCCGCCTGAGTCTCCTGCACGATTTGTGCAGTCTGCTCTGCCGGAGTTTCCTGCACCGCCTGTGCAGCCTCCTCCATCTTTGTTTCTTTTGTGGTTCTTATTTTTTCCTGCATCAGATCATCATCATATGCAGATGTTACTATCATACTTTCTTTTTTTTCGATTCCTGTTTTTTCATCTGATTCTGGCGTAAATGAATGTGCAAAACGTATTGATCCTGCTGCAAGTCCCTCCATTGCCGGAACTTCTTTGATCTTTACGTCTTCTTTCATGTTGGATGCTGCAGTCAGACTGACGATAAAACTAAACAGCACTGCCGCGCCCAATATTCTCTTTCTCATTTTGCTCCTTTCCTCAAGAATGATACATATATGTCAACATGACGAATGCCGTCATTTGATACAGGCACATATCATACTTAGGTTATATCCAAAAGTCAAATTTTTTATACATGTTTTCCCGAAAAAAAATTTGCTTATTTTTACTCAATTTTTTGATATGTGTCCTGTTTTTTATCAGCCATTCATCCATCCGAAATTATGTTCGAATAAGGTAGAACTGACCAGGTAAACAAAAAAACACCCGTTTTTTCGGATGTTTTTTGAAATAATTGCCAAATTTATTACTACGTTTTTCGGATGTTTTTTATAAAAAACAATCTTTTTATCTTCGATAAGCACATTCTTTATTGCTGCAGGATGCACAGATTCCGGTACTTTTGTCACCACATTTTTCTGTTTCAGCAGCATTCCATTTTACTCCTGCACCGGAACTTTCCCCGGATTTTTCCCAGAAATTCCGCTTAGATTCCACTTTCAGACTTCCACCGGAAAGTTCCGCTAAAAACATCACGCTTTTTTTGGGTTCCATGCAGTATGCCTGATTGCAGGTAATCCGATTCTGTCCCATCTCTGCTAAAAGCTGTGCCATTTTTTCAAAAGGAAGCCCCTCCTCCGAGCCAAAAAAATGATAAGATTCAAGGCGCTGTTTCAAATGTGCCTCTGCCCACCTCTGAAACATGTCATATCCTTTCCGCAAAAGCTCCCAGCAGATCGTCTCAACTGCATATGCTTCTCTTAAACGCTCTGTGCTGCTATAACGGTTCTCGAGCTCATCTACCCTGCTCCCCAGCGTAAATATTCCGATTGCATAATTTTCTTCTCTGCACAGATTCAGGATCTGTTCACACTGACGCCTCGTCATGCAGTAAAATCCTTCCTCCCCGGCAAGGCATTCGCGCAGTTCCCCTGCAACTTCCTTTAGCATTTCCATATCTTTTTGCTCATAATGGTAATGCTTTAAAATTTCCACAAGGAAATCGTGTGTCAGTTCGTTTTTTAAATTAGTATGAATAAATTTCTCTTCTGTCACTTATTTTTCCGTCTCTGCTTTCTTTTTTAAAAACTGCATGATAATATCATAATTTTCCGCTTCGTGGGGAAATGTGCAGTGCATGCAGGATTTGATGACTCTGCCCTTACTGTTAATATATTCCGGATTGCCCGGACAGTGTTCTCTCTCATACAGCGGACAAAAACAGAACAGGCAGTTCATCTCATCATTTTCCACCTCATGACACGGATAATATTTACATGCCCTGTTTTCAAAATAACGATAGGAATTTTCCAAGGTCAATGCTCCTTTACGATCACAATGGTAAGATAACCGGAGGTATCATCTAACTTTTCCACCTCTGTGGTTATTTTTTCATTCATCATACCACAGTTTTCTACCGAATACACTTCCAGTCTGCTATCTTTTTGCTGTTTTTGCAGCATCTTCTTTAATTCTCCTAATTTCTTCCCGGACTTCATATAAATTCTGGTTCCGGAAAATTCTGCTGTTTTTCCTATCTCATAGGATGCCGGTATCACATGGATCTCTTCTTTATTGTCCGCTAACGATATTCCAAGTGCCCCCGCCGCCGCACAAAAAGACGGGACTCCGTTTACGATATGTGCCTCATAGCCGCCTTTTACCACACGTTTATGGATATACTGGTAAGTGGAGTAAACCGTCGGATCTCCGATCGTCAAAAAAGCCACCTGTCTGCCGTTATCTAACAATTTTTTTATCTCAAGACAGATCTGCTCATGCGCCGCAGTAAGTCTGCTCTCATCCTTTGTCATCGGAAAGGGCATACATATCAATTCTTTTTCTGCAATTTTCCCACATGCCTCTTTCATGATTCCGTAGGCGATGCAGTCCTCTTTGCTTTTTGCCGGGAGTATCACGGTATCGCACTCTCCAACGATCCGTACCGCTTTTAATGTGACCAGCTCCGGGTCACCAGGTCCGACGCCGATTCCGTAGAGTATCCCTGTTTTTTCTGTATTTTTCACGGTTGTATTCCCCTGTTTTTACTTAAATTCTGTTCCTGTGTTTTCACTTCATATTTTTTGTATTTCACAACGATTTATTTATCCTGCTGCATTAAAATGCTTCCTTAGCTATTTACTTCTGACCTGTCCGCATAATTTTTTGCTTTTTTCACAAAATTTTCCGCAAATTGCGGCGCAGATGGATAATAAAGATGCGGAAATCCCACAAAGCATGAATTTTTATCAAAAACACAGTCATATTTTTTCCCACTTACCGGTTTTAATGCCACACAGTCATCACCGTTTGCGGTACTGTCGAAATAATGAAATTCATGCCCTTTTATGCTGCCATTTTCCGGCAGAAAGTTTGATTCTTTTTCCGTAAGTTCGATGTACCCGAAACGAACCAGTTTCCCTGTGTAAAAGCAGTCTCCCGGCACAACGCCTGCCATCTCATAAACATGATGCTCTGTATCTTCCATCGTCTGATGCAGATACATAAATCCGCCACACTCAGCAACGATCGGCATCGCGAGTTCCGCCTTTTCCCTGATAGCCGCAAGCATCGTCTTATTTTCAGATAATTCTTTCGCATAGAGTTCAGGGTACCCTCCCGGAAGCAATAGACCGTCCGCTTCTTTTGGCACACTTCCATCATGAAGCGGTGAAAAAAATACAATCTCTGCGCCGGCTTTTTCAAGTGCCTTTAAGTTGTCCTCATAATAAAAACAGAACGCTTCATCGCGTGCCACGGCAATCACGGGTCTTTTTCCGCTTTTTTGCAAATGTACTTTCTGCTTACCGTAACTGTCTTTTTCTAATGTGCTGCCTTCCGGCAGTTCTGATGCCCTATCCGTGGTTGTAAGAATGTCACTATCTGGCAGTTCTGATGCCCCCTCCGCGATTGCGAAAAGCCTGTCTATATCGACGGTCTTTTCTAACATATCCGCCGTTTTTGCCAGCAGTTCCGCCATCTTTTCTACTTCTTCCGGGCGTTTAAGTCCCAAATGTCTGCTCTCTAAAAGAAACTCCTTCTGGTTTGGAAAATATCCAAGAACTTCTACCGGAAAACTCTTCTCGATCTCCGGCCGTATCGTCTCAAAAAATGCGCCGGAGGTGCGGTTTAAAATAATTCCACGGATCAGATGAATCATATCATAGGAAAGAAAACCGGCAATCAGCGGAAGAATGCTCCTCCCCATTCCGTGCGCATCGATGACTAAAATGACCGGCGTGTCTGTCACCGTCGCAAGGTCATAGGCAGATCCTTCTTTCCGGATCCCGCCTAACCCATCATACAGTCCCATTACGCCTTCCATCACAGAGATATCTGCATTTACTGCAGACTCCATAAACAGTTCTGCCGTCATTTTCTCCCCGGTAAAAAACGTATCCAGATTTTTCGATGGGATTCCAAGTACCGTGCGGTGAAACATCGGATCGATATAATCCGGTCCACACTTAAATGCCTGTACTTTTTCCCCCTGTCTTTTTAATATTTCAAGCAGTGCACAGGTGATCGTAGTCTTTCCGCTTCCACTTCCTGTCGCGCCAATCAGTATTCTTGGTGCCCTCATGACTCCGTCCCTCCTGCAAAATAAAACGACAGGATAAACACCGGATTTTCCGCCTGCATCAGATGGTAACGTCCCGCCTTTTTCGCACGGCTGACTGACATCTGGATGATTTCTTCCTGTTCCACCGGAAACTCATTTAATATAGAAGAAACAGCCCCAACCGTCTCTAACGTAATTGCCGTCACTACCACACGCATACGCGGATTTTTCCGGTATAAATCCGTTAATATCTCCTTTAAACTGCCATTGCTTCCACCGATAAATGCATGAGTTGGAACCGGAAACCCTGTAAGTGCCCCGGGTGCCTCCCCACAGATCACTTTTACATTGGCAAGTCCATACTTTGTGCAGTTCTTTTCGATCAGTGCGACAGCCTCCTGTTTTCGCTCAATGGCATAGACGGTAAGATTGTCTGACAGCCTTGCCATCTCGACCGCGATTGAGCCTGTCCCGCTTCCGATATCATAAACCACCGCGTCGGGTGTCAGGTGCATTTTACAGATTGCCGCCTCCCGGACTTCCTCCTTTGTCATCGGCACCTTATCCCGGCAAAATGCGTCATCCGGCAGACCATGCGTCAGGAATTTTGGATCAGAATTCTTTTTTTCTCCCGAAATCCCCTGATTCTGGATCAGACAGGTATAAAGTCCCTCGTCGGTAAGCTGCATACATTCTTCCGGGGACAATGTTTTTATCTGTTCCACCGGATAGGACAGCGCATATCCGACCGTCACAGTCGTCTCTTTTAATCCACATTCGATCAGCCGCTTCCCGATTTCGCGGACGTCCGAAACACCGGATGTAATAACAAACACTTTTTCTCTCATCCCTGCCGTTTTTATCAAACGCTCCATCTGGTCTGTCCCATGCAGGCTGACGATTTTAGCATCCTGCCAGCTGTTACCACTGCGCGCAGCCAGATAAGAAACCGAGGAAATCCCAGGACAGACGGACACCTCCGTGTTCTCCCTGCCCTGCAATGCCTGCACCATTTTTTCTGCACCGCTGTAGAATCCGGTATCGCCGGAAAATAAAATGACTGCATGGAAAATGGCTTTCCCACTTTTTTCACCTGCATCATCAAGGCATGGAAGAATGTCTTTTGCCAGATAATACGGCAGTCGTTCCGCAGCTACATTCCATTGCGCCGGCACCGCATCCAGCAGTCTTTTTGCCCCGAATAACAGATCTGCGCCTTTTATACGCTCCGCCGCTTCCTCTGTGATCAGTTTTGTATTTCCCATGCCGATCCCGACAAGAGATATCTGCATCTGTTTTCTTCGAATGTGTTTACCGGTCAAACGTTCTATTTTCTGAAGAATTTCCTCTAGGTTTTCCTTTTGCTCCCCGTTCTCCGCCTCCGGGTTTTCGATCACAAATACTGATACCCCTGCCTTTTTCGCGGCACTGATCTTCTCTGAAAATCCACCGGACGCACCGCTCTCTTTTGTGACCATATAACGGATCTGATACTGATGGAGAAGTGCAAGGTTCATTTCCTCGGAAAACGGGCCCTGCATGGCAATGATCTGTCTCCCTAAAATGCCGTTTTTATGACAGATCTCTATGCTCTCTGTTCCTGGCAGGACACGGACAAACAGCCGCTCCCTCAATGCCTCATTTTCGCAGTAACAGTGCAGTTCCTTACTTCCCGTTGTAAGAAGAATATTGCCACTGGTCTGCTCTAACGCGCGGACACATTCCTGCTGTGACTTTACATAAATTACATCGCTGTCATCTCCGGCCGACTGCAGTGTCCGCCGCAGACGATAATACGGAAGTCCTGCCTGTGCGGACGCCTGCCTGATATTAGAAGAAACCACGACCGCATAGGGATGCGTTGCATCAACGATTGCAGCATAGTCTCCCTTTTGCATGAATTCTTTCATTTCTTCTTCCGTAAGTCTTCCGGTGTAAATATTCCGGTACTGCCCCTCGGTCATGACCTCATGCCCATATCCCGTGGCGACACAGACATCCGCGCAGATCCCGGATGCATCTAAGATATCCGCTAACTGTCTGCCCTCTGTGGTGCCGGAAAAAATCAATATCCGTTTCATATATGATATCCTCTTTTGGTGACGAGATGTCCGTCTATGATCTTTGTCTCTGAATTACCGATAAACACGGTCGTAAACATGTTGACCTGACGATCCCGCAATTCTTTTAACGTGCAAAGTTCCATTTTTGACTCATCTCTTCCGATATTTTCCACATATCCGCACGGGCGTGTCTCCTCAACTGTCTCTAACAGAATATCACAGGCACGCATCAGATAGTCCGCACGTTTTCTGCTGGACGGGTTGTAGATCGCAATCGCAAAATCCCCATCCGCCGCCGCTCTTAAACGTTTTTCTATTTTTTCCCACGGCGTCAGTAAGTCACTTAAACTGATTACGCAGAAATCATGGTTTAATGGTGCTCCAAGGCACGCTGCTCCACTAAGTGCAGCGGTGACGCCCGGCACGACACTAAGTTCACAGTCCGGGTAACTTTCCCCGATCTCATACATCAAAGATGCCATTCCATAGACCCCCGCATCCCCACTGCAGATCAGGGAAACTTTTTTCCCTTCCCTCGCCTTCTCAAAACAGAGGATGCAGCGCTCCCGCTCCTGCTTCATCGGTGTAGAAAGCTGCTCTTTTTCCGCAAATGCTTCGCCTAACAGTTTTAAATAAACCTGATAGCCGATGATCGTATCGCATGCCAGCAGTGTATCATACGCCTGCATCGTCATCATTGCTTCTTTTCCCGGTCCCATTCCCACAATATATATTTTATGTTTCATCAAATCTTACACTCCATTCCCGCTCAGCTATCGCAAGCGTCATTCCGTCTTTTGCCTTCTTTTTGAGCAGTAACCTGCCCTGTACTAACATTTTTTTCTGATTTTCCCTGCTGTCACAATTTTGCTGCATATACGATTTTTCTTTTCCCTCACTGCCACATCCAGGCTGCTTTATTTTCTCTTTATCTTCTTTCCTGCATGCTGCAAGCGCTGCGCGTTCACACACATTGTCCACGCCGACTGTCTGTGACACAAATGCCGAACCGCTGAAGGTTCCCGGCACTTCTTTTAAGACTTCTTTCGGATACGTCAGAAAGTCCAGCCCATATTTTTTTACAAATTCTAAAAATCCCGGTTCTTCTTTTTTCAGATCGATCGTGGCAAGCGCTGTAACTGCCTGTATGGATATCTGTTCCTGTTCTAATGTCTCTAAGACAAACTGCCCGATCTCCTCACAGGATTTTCCCTTTTTACAGCCCATGCCAAGGATGATGGTGCGGGGGATCAGCCAGAGCGGATCTGTATGCGTTTTAACATCCACCTGTTCATCTATGACCTGACTCTTTGGAATATTTTTTACCGGATACCTTGCAGAAATCACAACATCCGGCATAGATATATGGTCCTGTTCTTTTTTCACCGACCACTTTTGTGGTGGATTTTCTTCACATGTTGTTATGTCAGATATCAGTACCGATTTTGGTATCTCTCCTTCCACCCGCCCGCCTGTCATTATCATAATCTTCTTTCCATCGAGAATTTTCGACGAAATTCCTGCAATTTCCTCTTTATTCTGTATGAAAAGTCCATTTTCTTTCGCAAAAACATCCACGGCAAACGCATGATTGACATCGGTTGCCGTTGTTATGACAGGCACTGCATCGATCCGTTTTGCAAGCAGTCCTGCAAGTTCATTTGCTCCGCCATAATGTCCGGACAAAACCGGGATAACAAACTGTCCCGCCTCGTCCACCACCAGAACCGGGATGTCTGTCAGTTTATCACGCAGAGAAGGTGCCATGGCGCGCACCGCGATTCCGCATGCGCCGATCCAGATGACTGCTGTCTTTTTCCCATTTCTGTTTTGTTCGAAACGCGCGCGCATCCAGTCGTAGATGCTTTCTTTGACATAAACCGGATTTTTGCCATTGGCACGATTGTGTTCCCGGATCCACTCAGTCTGTATCTCTGCATCTGATATTTCCTGATATCTGCCATACTTTGTATACAGACACACTTCGTACCCTTTCCCACACGAATACAGACATTCCCGTATCTTTGCCGAGAGTTCTATCCCGCGCCTGGTAAAACTCATGATATCGATCTGCATGTGTTACTCCTTCTTTTTACGGAATTCCGTTTCAAAATCCGGCGCATACAGTTTTGAGCGCGCGCAGCGTTTATTTGCAAGAACATTTCCCACCAGAACCAGTGCTGTTTTCGTAATATTATGTTTCTTTGCAACCAACGGCAGTGTTTCCACTGTACACAGGTATGCTTCTTCTTCCGGCCAGCTCGCCTTATACACTAACGCTGCCGGGGTGTCTTTCGTATACCCACCTGCCACAAGACGTCTGGAAAGTTCCTCTAACATACCGGTACTTAAGTAGATCGCCATGGATGCCTGATGTGCTGCAAAACTCTCGATACTCTCTTTTTCCGGCACCGATGTTTTTCCTGCCATGCGGGTAATAATAAGACTCTGTGAGACCTCCGGCAGTGTATATTCGATCTGCAGAGATGCAGCTGCACCAAAGCAGGCGGAAACTCCCGGACAGCTCTCATAAGAAATTCCAAGTTCATCGAGACAGTCCATCTGCTCCCTGACTGCGCCGTAAAGACTTGGCTCCCCGGTATGCAGGCGCACTACCATCTTGCTCTCCGACTCTGCCTTTCTCATCACTTCGATCACTTCCTCTAACGTCATCGTGGCACTATTATATATCTCACATGCCTCTTTGGTATAGGAAAGCAGCTCCGGATTTACCAGTGATCCTGCATAGATCACCACATCCGCCTTTTCTAACAGTTTCATTCCACGCACCGTGATCAGATCCGCCGCCCCACAGCCGGCACCTGCAAAATAAATCATCTTTTCTCCTCCTTCAGTCTCGCAAGCAGCTCTGCCGCCCCTGCACTCTCTCCAAGTCCTCCGTGCTCGTTGGAATACAAAATACACGCGACCGCAATTTTCCCTGCGGCTCTTTTATTCAGGTAAAACATTATCTTTTGCATGATCAGTTCCATCGTCTTTTCGCACAATCCGGCTTTTTTCAACACATTAACCGCCTCTTCCGTTGTCACGCAGGAAAGGATCTGACGTGCCGTATCTGCATCGGCACCCGCTGACAGAGCAGATGACGTGATCAGTTCCATCCGGCAGTCTCCTTCCCGCGAGTGTGTGTTCATGATGCCGCCGGCGACTTTTATCAGCTTGCCGATATGACCGGTCAGAAGCATGGCTTCAAATCCATTTTCCACCGCCATATCGATCGTATCTCCTATAAAATTACTGCATTTTACACTCTTATCGAGATCATAACCATAAGTCCGTTTCATATAATCCAGTCCGTAATTTCCCGGTGAGACTGCCACAATGGAATACCCCATGGCACGCTTCTGATTTAACTCTACCCGGATTGTTTCAAGCAGTGCCCTGCTGCTCATCGGCTCCACAATACCGCTCGTCCCAAGGATGGAGATTCCGCCTGTGATGCCAAGTCTCGGATTAAACGTCTGTGCCGCAAGCGTCTCCCCCTCCGGCACGGAAATTTCCACCAGAAGATCTGCCGTTTCATCCGTGAGCGCACAGACTTCCCGCACCTCTTTTTCGATCATCTCACGCGGCACATGATTGATGGCTGCATTTCCGACCGGCTGGTCTAATCCCGGTTTTGTAACACGTCCGACACCATATCCCCCGTCGATCACAATTCTCTGTAAATGCGCGGACTGCCCTTTTTGCTGCATGCTGCCATCCATCGTACTCTTTTGCCGATGCACGGACGGTTCTTTTTGCTGTATGCCGCCGTCAATCCTTGAAACCGCTGCCACGATATGTGCGCCCGTCGTAATGTCAGGATCATCTCCGCCATCTTTAATCACGGCACAGCTCACTGCAGTTTCACTTCGCCGGATATCTGTGATTTCAGCATGATACCGAATCCCTTTTGGCGTCTCGATCTCTATCTCATTTTTTATTTTTCCGGTGATCAGCATATATGCCGCCGCTTTTGCCGCCGCTGCCGCACAGCTTCCGGTCGTAAATCCGTAACGCATAGGTATCTCCATTTCCATTTGTAAATATCAATCCACCTTTTTCGCTGCATCCTCCCGCCGCACTTCATACAAAAGTGCATTACAGATCGCAGCAGCCACATTGCTGCCTCCTTTTCTTCCCCGGTTCACGATACATGGCACATCGGTGTGCAGGATCATTTCCTTTGCCACCTCCACATTGACAAATCCGACCGGAACTCCGATGATAAATGCAGGACGGTAAATTCCATCACAAATCAGCTCATACAAACGGATCAGTGCCGTTGGTGCGTTGCCGATGGCAAATATGACCGGCTTGTCCAGTTTTGCCGCATGTTCCATGGAAACGACCGCCCTTGTCACCTTGCGTTCTTTTGCCTCTCCTGCAACCTCCTCGTCCGCCATAAAACAATGCGCCATTCCACCATGTGCCTCAAGCACTTTTTTGTTGACACCGGAGAGCGCCATATTTGTGTCTGTCACGATATCCGCTCCTGTGCGGATCAGGTGTTTTGCAATCTCCACTGCATTCTCCGAAAAAGTAAGTGTATCTGCATATCCGAAATCCGCACTCGTGTGGATCACTCTTTTTGTCACCGGCTCCTGCTCTTTCGGGATCACAATACCGCGTTCTTCCAGTTCTTTTGTAATAATTGCAAAACTGCGCCCCTCGATCTCTCCCGGCAGCACAAATTCTACTGCCTGCGCATTTCCATGGATCTCTCTCAACACCTCTGCAAATATCCGGTTCTGTTCTTCCGATTTTACCGCAATCCGGTAATAACCTCTCTGGAGTCCCCGGAAATTACTACAGTCACGGATCAAAATGCCGCGCTGTAAAAAAAGTTCATCCAGCTTTTTTTCACTGTAAAACAACAGATAATCTGCATCGGAATCATACACTATGCATCCTGCCGCCTTTAATTCTTCACGCAAAAACAGCCTTTGCGTCTGTATACAGGTCACAGTGCGTGCAACATATCCCTGCTCTTTGATTGCAGCGACTCCTGCCCTCTGGGCGAATACCGAAAGATTCCACTCCGGCAGCTGCAATCTGATCTTTTCCGCCAGAGTCTGTTCACAGACCAGATACCCAAGCCGCACCCCCGGAATCGCATATAATTTGGTAAATGCACGCACCACGACCACATTCGGAAATTCTTCTAAATAACTTAAAAAGGAATATTTCTGTTCTTTTCCGGTCAGTTCCATAAAACACTCATCCAGCACCAGTGTAATGTCACATTGTCTGCATTTTTCTGCAATTTTAAATATCAGTTCCGGCTCAACCAGATTTCCGACCGGGTTATTTGGATTTGCCAGAAACACCAGAGAAATGCTCTCATCTAGTGCATCAAGGATCCGTTCGGTCAGGCAGAATTTTTCCTCTTTTTTCATCTCATAAAAAATAACTTCACAGTCCAGCGCCTTTGCCGCCTCTTCATATCCTAAAAAGGACGGCACCGGGATCAGTATTTTCGATGGTTTTACTGCGTGTAAAACGGCATGGAACAATTCTGACGCACCATTTCCAAACACAAGCTTTTTCTCTGATATCCGCAGCTGTTCTGCAACTGCATTTGCAAGTTCCTGTGCATGGATATCCGGGTAATGTTCCGCCTCCTCCACCGCCTGATGAAGTGCTTCCCTTACCGAGTCCGGCATTCCAAGCGGATTGGTGTTCACCGAAAAATCCAGTCTTATCTGATTGCGGTATATATCTCCTCCGTGGTACTGCATTCCTTTATTTCTCTCTTTCTGTAGTCTGTTCTTTTATTTTCGGACATTGAAACAAAACGAAACCACGCTTTGTGTGATTTGTCGTTCCAAAAATATAGATATATCTTTCGTATTCAGAGTATAACACAAAGTGCCATCTGTACACAATTTTTTGTGTTACAGACGGCACTTTGTAATCTATTCTTTTAATTCTCCTGATTTACAAAACTTTCTAAAAGAATGGGCGAATAAACAGAATACTATAAATAAGTTAAAATATGAAGCTGATCACACGCCAGATGAAAAGGTAAGACTTTATCTATTAAAGCGAATTAATGATCTTGAAACAGAACTTGAAACCTTTACAATATAAAAAGGCTTCACCCTTATATTAAGAGCGAAACCTTTACCAAGTTTATATTTTACAGTTCTCTTCATTTCTATTTTATTATGTATTTCCAACACTACAGATGTTTTAACCTTGCACCAAATACACATATATTTTTTCTTTATCTTTATGTATTTTAATAAATAATAATGGTCTTGACCAATTTTTGTCTCCCATCGAATTATTTATTTCTTCAACCACTTCTTTTGCCGTATTTTTACCACTTATTTCTATAACCTTACTATTGGCTCCCCCCATATATTCTCTTTCTCCATATGGCGAATACGAACACATTGCATTTTCAAATGGCGTATAGCGAAACAAATTTACTCTTTTTCTATCTGATATCTCTCCTTTATACCATTTATCTGCTGTAAAAAGTAAAAATTCTAACTGGTCGTTCGGCATAGAATAAAACGATGAATTTTTGTCTGTATTCCTGGTTTCCTCTGTTTTCAACAATTCAAAGACCTCATTTGTAAGCTTCTCATCATAAGTACCCTTTTTATCAATGTATTTTCCATAACTATTAATTGTTATCACAGCTTTCGTGAAGCCATCCTTGGAAATTCCTGTAACTTCCGTTGTTCCGCTATCCTCCACAATATAATGTGTGTATGATCCATCTGGTGTAGTCTTTTTCTGAACCAAATCAGTTCTATTCCACGTCCAATCCAAAGAAACTCCTAAAAAGTTTTCCGTATTTACGAGTTCATCCATATTTTTCGCTGATTCATCATAATCAAATCCCGTTCCTTCTTCGCGTGAAATATTGGTTTTATACAAGCTATAACTTACTACATTGCAAGAATATGTCTTTCCTTTATAAGTTGCTGTTACAATAGCTTTTCCACCTTTTAAATTATTATATATTACAGCACTATTTCCTTCAGGATATATACGCACTATTTTTTCATCTGACGTATTCCATATAACATCATCACAATCTGCATTATTCAATGTTAAATACGTTCCATCATCCCCATCACCAAATTTCCAAGTAATAGATGTAGTGCTTAATTTTGGTGTTTTTGTCTCAATGCTGTCATTATTATCAGGCTTTTTATCTTCTGTACTCTCAGTATTTTGTGCATCATCTTTATGCGGCTTCTTTGCAGCTGTAACCCTTATGTTACATTTTAATACAGATCCGTTTACTTTTGCAATGACTGTCGTATTTCCCTGTTTCTTTCCAGTAATCTTACCGTTTTTTACTGTAACAACATTTCTATTCGAAGACGTCCAAACCACTTTCCTGCTTGTACCTTTTACTTTCAATATATACGATTTTCCACTCTCGATAGTGACTTTCTTCTTGCTGAGCTCCGGTTTTTCCACTTTAACATTACATTTCAAGATAGTACCATTTATTTTTGCCTGAATAACCGTTTTACCTGTTTTCTTTCCAGTAACTTTACCATTTTTTACAGTCGCTACCTTTTTATTCAAGGAACTCCATTTTACTTTCCCTTTCATGCCTTTTATTTTAAGATTTACAGTTTTTCCAACATTAACTATAATTTCATTTTGGTTTAAGTATGCTTTCGCAACAGTAATTTTATATATATATGTATTTCCTTTGTCCTTTATCGTAATTTTAGCTTTTCCAATCGATTTTCCTATGATTTTTCCATTCTTTATTACAGCAATCTTTTTGTTGCTAGTCTTAAATGTTGCCTTTCCGCTAAAAGTCTGCTCAATGGCATATGTTTTTCCTTTCCCTATTGTAATATCCTTTGTTACAGTTTTTGCTTCTACGCTTACATTTCCGATCATACAAACAAAAAATGTGCATATCACTGTCATAAGAATCCATATAATGCAACTTTTCTTTTTCTCTAATTTAATCATAATCCTTTTCTCCTCATTATAAATATAAAATCTCCTCACGGTGAGTAACCTTTCTGTAGCCTTCATATTCAACTACATCAATTATAACATGCTGGGTACGAAGTTTTGAATAAATATTTCATAACTTTTCTCACTTTTGGAAATTAAATCTAAAAAGCAAACAGCCAGCTACAAACTGCTTGATTCATAACTGTCCTAGCGCGTTGCTTTCTTTCTTATTTGTTTTTTAATATACATACTTGTCATTTCTTTTATCATAAGCCTTAACTTTCCTGCAAATCATTTTTTCAATTTTCTTCTTTCGAGTTGTATATCTATCTATATTAGAATTTTTCGCCCAAAAAATAACAGCCACATATAATCCATAGCAAATTACAGCCCTTAATATTTCAAAACAATCTATTCTTCTAATATTTGATGTAAAAGATGAAATAAATCCATTATCCATTCCATATTGCAAAAAACTATTTATGATTATAAACAAATACATATTACCTACCATAAGGAACAAAAATGCTAGAAAAAATTTAAAATATGTAAAAATTTTAAGAATTATACATGGTAATTGATCCATCCTGTTATCATCATTAGGATAAATATCCAAGTAATCATATATAAATACTTTTAATAACTTTTTATCTGTTATCGTATTATCCGTTTGGATTTGAGATGTATTTATCAAATGTATAACATATTTTGGAACACATTCATCGGTATGGTTTATCTGATCTTTTATCTCTTGTAACGCATTTTCATTTCCAGCTTTTAACGCTTCAATAAATGGAATCAATATCTTATTATAATATTGTTTTTCCCGTTTAAAACCACCCTTAAAAAAAGTATTATATATTAATGTGCACATTGTAATAAGAGACGTAACTATTGCCACAATAAAATTTATATTTTCTTGCATATCACTTTCCCTTTCTATATTTATTGATTGTCCTTTTTTCTCGATTACTGTATATGTCTCCTCCGTGGTACTGCATTTCTTCATATCTCACTTTCTATAATCTGTTCTTTTATTTTCAGATATTCGAACAAAACAAAGCGATACTTTGTGTGATTTGACATTCTAAAAACTCAGATACATCTTTCGTATTCAGAGTATAACACAAAGTGCCGCCTGTACACAATTTTTTGTGTTACAGACGGCACCTGCTAATAATTTTTAAGATTCGGGAGGCAAAAGGTGGTTTTCAATTTTTTGACCCCCGAATCTTTTTAATAATATCCCGGATATCCATGCTTTGCCCGAAAGGCTTCCTGGCTGGCGTGGTAATCTTCCAGTGTCATATGGTTTTCCTTTAAATACTGTTCAAACATCAGTGAATCGATCTCATCGGCGGTATACAAAGTACCTCCCGGATACCGGCAGAATATCTTTTCACCCTGATTGATGCTGCGCATAAAATCCATAAAATCATCCACGTCGATCTTATCATCTAAAAAATCTCTCCAGAAATTTTCATGCGCCTCGAAACGCAGATTCCAGTCGGACGGAAGCTGACCGATCAATGACATGACCTTTTCATACTGTTCCCTGTTCTCAAAAGAAATAGACCACTCATAGCCTTCTGTCTGTCCCGCTTTCCGGCAGAAAATACCCTCCTCGGTATACCAGGTGATATAGCGGATATCCTCTTTATCCGGCTGATCGGCAGGATATGTACAGGATGTGGAATCTGCCGTGAGCAGATCACCTTCCGTCTGGAACCCTTTTTCCATGGATACTTTTTCCATGGATGCTTCTTCCACAGATGTTTCCTTCTCCTTTCCCAGCTCTTCTGCCGCTCTTTTTTCCTGTTCTTCCTCCATCAGTTTCCGGATCGCATCTTCTAAGGAATCGAATTTGCTGAGAAATTCATCCCACTCTTTCTCTGTAAAGGACTGTGACCCGATCTGATAGGAATTTTCCGTTTCACCATTTTTGATTTTTGTAAAGATCTCCTCAGATTTTTCTTTTAAAAGCCTGGCATATTCTTCCCGTAAATCTGTGACAGATTGCTCTGAATCTGCCGTTTCTGCCGCTTTCTTCATATTTTCGGACCAATAACTGCTGTCAAAGCAACCGCTGTCCTCCAATATACTCCTGTCAGAACTTCTTTTTCCGGTATCTAGTTCTTTCATTCCGGCAAGCAGATTATCAGCCTTCTCGCCTGCAGCCTGAAAATTAAAACGAACCGATTGTCCGGACTTTACGTTTCTCCCGGAACTGCCGGATACAGCAAATGTTCCATAACTTCCTACCCCGTTAACTGTCATTTTTCTCCTTTCTGCAGTCCGTCTGTCAGTCGGGACTGCTCCACTCCCCTGAAAGGACCGAGTGGTTACTTTATTTATCGGCTGCTTTAACCATTTCCCCCAGTCCTTTACGGATTCTTATGCGCGCATGTCAAACGGGTGATATGCTTTTTTCTCTATGGCATCCTGCTGTAATTTTTCCTCGGTTGACAGTTCCTTCGTTGATAATTTCTGTCCTGATAATTCTTTCTCTGCAGTTTCTTCTGGTGCTTTCTCCGTTGGCAGTGCTTCGATGTTTTCCGTCAGGTCACCGGTCATTTCTTCTGTCATCTGATCTGTGATCTCTGACAGCTTCTCCATATTTTCAGCAAGCATTCCCTTGTCATCGTCTGTTCCAAGCGCCTCATCCACAGCTTCTTCTTTTCTTTCTTCCTCGGTCTTTGGCTTATTCTTCTCTGCCTCTTTGGCTCTTTTCTCAGCCTCTTCCTCCGCCTCATCCATGATATGAAACATCTGCGAACTGTTATACTCCTGCTTTGCCGCAGCGATCTCATCCTCATAGGTATGGAACATTTCCAGTTTTTTGGCAATATCCTCCACCGTTTCGGTTTTCATATTTTTCAGATTTTCTTTCTGTGCCTCAAAAAATGCAACTTTACTGTCCCGCTCTGACTGTCTCTCCATTTTTTCTTTCGTGCTCTTTAACATATTCGGATTCGGATGTAAAATCCCAGACATTTGTTTTGAAAAATTGATCGTATAACTCATTTTTACCCCCGGTATTACAAATAAATCTTAACATCATTGTTTCTTTTGTTAATATCGTCATTTCTGCCATTTTGTTTAAGCAAAAAAGTGTATGGTTCTTAAATCATTTCTTTATTCTTTCAGCAGCTATTTACCTGTAATCCGCAGACACCTCCAGATAACTTCGTTTTCCGCTGATATAATCTGCATGTGCACGTTCCGGATCTTTGCCCTTAAATACGGTGCAAAGTCCACACATATCGCAGTCTGCGATACACGGAAAGGTATCTTTGATATACTGTCTTCTTTCCTCTTCTGTGGAAGATGCTATCTCTGGCGGTCTCATACTGCACCTACTTTACCAGACCGGAGTTGCTTCTGTATTCTTCATTGATCTCGCGCAGTTCCTTCTCGCCATTGATGTATGGCTCGTAAAATGCATCAACAGAACCGCCGCCTAAATTGTCACAGCCATTGCAGAAATCGCAGGCTCCCCCGCACTGGTTCAAGCCTTCCTGTACTATGCGGATTCTTTCTTCTCTTGTGGTGTCTTTGATCAGTATGCTTTTTATTTCCATGATTTTCTCCATAAATTTCTTTTTTAATTTTCAACAACAATCTCCCAGTATCCATTCTTTGGCGAGCCATGTCGAATAAGAATACCGTATTCTTTTAGTTTTTTTATATTCTTTTCTACATTTCGACTACTGATTCCTAATTGCTCTGCTAATCTTACTGCGGACAAATTAGGATCATCAGAAAGAAAGTTAAGAATTCTCTTCTGCGTATCGTTCAGTTCAATATGGCGATTCTTCTCCGTCCCTTCTCCGAACTTTCTCCGTCTCTTCTCCGTCCCAATTCTAATTCATCTATGAAATCAATTCTTTCTCGCTTTGTCAAAGAATTCTTTCTGAAAAGTTCTACACGAAACATATTATCAAATTCCTGAATTCTCGGCTTTGGAAGTCCATACTTTTCTGCTGCATTTAGAATTCTTTTAATTCCACTGCCCCATGCCTCTATAAGCCCCATCTGGCTGAATATGTTAGCAATTCCTTTGTTTCTGATTTTTGAATGACCATTCATAACTTCTTCATAAGTCAGTCCATTATATAAACCTCCCGGAGATGTTACTTCCAAACGATCATCATAAATCGCAACCTGAATACAAGATTCATCTAAAATATTTCGGTGGCAATGGGCATTAATAATCATTTCCCGGATTGCTTCTGGTGGAAGCTCATATTTTTCTTTTCTCACTAATCCCTCAATCGTTGCTCCAAGCCTTATATTTCTCAATACAAAATCTACCGTTTCCTATATCTGTGTATATATAGGACCTGTAAACTCCCGCTTATCTAAAAATACTGCTGGACCCGTCCCCTTAAATACAGCACATTGTGTTTTAGAAAACGGAAAATACCCGGATGTCAGCAACGCATAGGCATTTGTCGCCAATAATTGTCCCTCACTCTGCTTGAGAATCTTCCAATTAATAAGCTACTCCTTCTTAACAGAATATTCTGACATTCCCGCTTTTTTCCGAAAAACTTCGATATCCTGACAAAGTTTTTCTGTCGCTTCTTCAGTAACTGTATATCCCACACATGTAAGTTCATCCCATGAAATTCTAGCACCCTCCATTTCCAGTTCTTTTATCTTTTCTGGAAATGCCTGTCTGGATGTCCCTGCTACACGTATATAGGTACCATTTTCTTTTCCCTTTGATTTCAGATAATATGGTCGATTTTTTCCAGCCTCGACAGATACTATAATAATCGTCTTTCCTTCCACTGTCTGTGGTTCAATATCTGGAATGATCTGTGGCATACATGAATCTGAAACTGCAGTTGCTATCGCATCCATGGTCTGAAATAATATATCATTTTCCACACCAATAACCTGATGGTTTTTATCATCTACACCGACAATCAGCTTGCCGCCCTGCGTATTAGCAAAAGCTACGATTGTTTTCACGTACTTTTCACTTTTGTCTGGTAATGAAACTTTAGACTCTATATTTTTTGATTCACCGGAAAACATTGTACCTTTTACCATTCTGTCACTCCTATTCAATCTACAGTATAAACAATAGAATGCACGCTCCGCAAACATTCTATTGTCATGAATTAGCCTGCATCACTAACAATAGTATACCTCTTATCAGGCTCATAAACCACTTTTTCTCTTTCTCAATCATTGGGGTTCCTATCCAGAATAATATCACCTTATCACAGATACTTCTTCACCTGCTCTGCCGCTTCCTCCATTTTTACCTGTGTCTGAAGCGTCTTGTCACGGGAAGCCACCTCGACGACTCCCTGTTTCATATTTCTCGGGCTCACAATAACACGGAGCGGGATACCGAGCAAGTCGGCATCGGAGAACATGACACCGGCACTCACGGTTCTGTCATCATAAATAACCTCGATCCCCATCTCCTGCAATTTCTCATACAGATCATCCGCAAACTTTCTGACTTCCTCATTGTCCGCTCTTACCGCACAAAGATGAACCTGCCACGGCGCGATCGATTTTGGCCAGATCGGTCCGTACTCATCATGATGTGCCTCGCAGACAGCGGCGGCAAGTCTGCCGACACCAATGCCATAACAGCCCATGATTGGTGTTTTGCTCTCTCCGTTCTGATCCACATAAGTCATCTTCATGGCTTTCGTATATTTATCTCCAAGCTGGAAGATGTTTCCGACCTCGATTCCTCTGGAAATACGGATCGTCTTTTTTCCGCATTTCGGGCAGATACCGCCCTCATATGCCTTTGCAAAATCATGATATTCTGCATCCGGCACATCTCTTTGCATATCAAGTCCCTTATAATGGTACTCGTCCTCATTTGCACCACAGGAAAGGTTATTTCTGTTTTCTAATGATCTGTCATATAAAACGATGGCATCTCCATTTATTTTCAGTCCGACCGGTCCGATATAACCTGCGTTTAATCCGCACTCTTCGGTGATGATGGCTGGATGTATCTCATCTTTCAAATAGTTGACCAGTTTTGTCTCATTAATTTCAAGATCGCCGCGGATAAATACGACCACATAGGTGTCATCCAAATTTTTCTGGTATACAACTGCCTTACAGGAATTGCAGGTTTCATCCCCGAAAAATTTACAGATATCCTCGATCGTATGAATGTCCGGCGTATGCACTTTTTCAAGTTCTGCGGACACTGCATCTCTTGCTATATCAGAGATATTTTCTGCCGCTTCCATATTTGCGCGGAAATCACATTCATTACACAGCACGATAGAATCCTCACCGACCGGGGTAAGAAGCATGAACTCATGGGAAAGGCTTCCACCCATCATACCGGAATCTGAAGCCACCGATACGACCTCCGGGATGCCTGCTCTCTCAAAAATACGCTCGTATGCTTTGTGGCATTTTTCGTAGTACTGGTTTAAATCTTCCTGACTGGTGTGGAAGGAATACGCATCTTTCATTGTAAACTCGCGCACGCGGATCAATCCGGCTCTCGGTCTTGCCTCATCCCGGAATTTTGTCTGGATCTGGTAGATCATAAATGGGTATTTGTTGTAACTTTTGGCGTATTCGCGCACTAAATGTACGGCAGCCTCCTCATGTGTCATTCCAAGCACCATCTTTGCATTGTTCCGGTCAGTAAAACGTAATAATTCTTCTCCCACGCTCTCATAACGGCCGGATTCTTCCCAAAGGGATGCCGGCATCACAACTGGAAATGATACTTCCTGTCCGTCTAATTTATCCATCTCCTCACGCAGGATCTGCTCGATTTTGTGTGTGATCCGTTTGAGTGGAAGGTAGGAAGAGTAAATGCCGTTTGCCATGTATTTCATGTAGCCGCCTTTTACCATCAGGGCATGGCTGTCGATCACGCAGTCTGCCGGTCTCTCACGAAAACGTTCTCCGATTAATTTTTCTAATTTCATTGTCTGCCTCCTTTTTGTTTGCATAAATGGAAGATGATGATATCAAAAGATGTGTTTTTCATCTTTTGATATCCGAATCCTGTACATTAAAAAAGTCCCAAGCTGCAACTAAATACAGCTTAGGACGAATTATCTTAATCCGCGGTACCACCTAATTTCAGGATGTTCCTGCACTCCGGTACAAATTTTCATTGATACCTTATCTCTGTAACGGGAGAACCCGGCATAGCCTGATGTTTCCATTCGGTATGCAGCTCCATGACCGGTTCATCATGTTCCGTGAAAGACTCGCACCTGCCGTCCTCTCTCTGGACACTTTCCATGATTACTATTTCACTTCCTCGCATTAACCGTACTTTAGCATTTTGTGCGCGGATTGTCAATCCTGATCCTGCACAAATTCTTCCCGCATCGGTGTAAAAATATCTAAGAGGATTCCCTCTTTCAGGCAGACACAGCCGTGCTCGATGGAATCTCTCTTTAACAGGGCATCACCAGGATTTACGATCTTCTTTTCTCCGTTGATTGTAAATTCAAACTGACCAGACACCACATAGGTGATCTGAGTGTGCGGGTGATGATGCAGTGCACCGATGGCACCTTTTTCAAAATGATTCTCCACACACATCATCTCATCGGCGTACGCTAATATTTTGCGCTTCACGCCCTCGCCGCAAACTTCTGCATCAATTTCATTGTTAAAGTTCCAGATCTGATTTTTTTTCGTTTTCATATGAAATCCCCCTCGTATAATATTATTGATTTTGTTTTTTCAGATAACGCACCAGCGCTAAAATACAGACCATATCGATAAACACAACGACCACGATCGATCCCATTCCATAAAAGATACCTGCTGTCTCTGCGATCTTCCCAATGATCGACGGCATTACGATCGAACCGATACTTGCAATTGTTAAAATAAAACTCCACGCGATCGGATATTTTTCAATGAGATTTCCTGCAAAGGAAACCGTCGTCGGATAAATTCCCGCCATGCTGTAACCGAAACCCATGATACCGATCACGATCCATACGGTACTGCGGCTGAATAACAGTAAAAAGAAAAAGCATACAAGTCCTACGCCCATGATCGGCAGCAGTTTTTCTTTTTGCATTCTGGTGGACAGCCAGGCTGTCGTCAGACGTCCTGCTAAAATCATCACCCAGAGTACACTCGCCGTCATCTGGGATAGGGATGCCGGCAGAAATCCTGTATCCTTAAAATATGTGATCATCCATCCGATGACACCCTGCTCCGCGCAGAGATAGAAAAATAATGTTGCAACGCACAGATAAAACAGCGGTTCTGAGAAGAATCCGAAACTGCCGCCTTTTTTCTCTTTTTCCACCCGGTCATTTTCCATTGGGATCATTGCGTATAAAATCCAGCTTAAAATTCCCATCGCAAGCATAAAATAACACGCTGTGATCCAGCCGGATTCCCCTGTTGCCGTAAACAGTGTCAGAAGAATCGGGAATAAAAATGCCCCGACAGAGAACATCGCATGCAGTCCATTGATCGTCCATGCTTTTCCCGGTGCTAAACTGTTGATTGCCGTGTTACAGAAATTACTCGTTGCTCCTCTCGCAACACCTGTCAGGAAAAATGCCATTGCAATGCACCAGTTGTGATTTCCGAAAATGATCAGCACATACGAAAGTGCAAAAAACAGATTAAAAAACAAAATACTCTTTTTTCTTCCAATCGCGACCGGCAGCAATCCTGCGGTAAAACTAGAAAACAGATTTCCCACAGAATGCAGACTTACGATCAATCCGCAAAATGCATAATCTAGTCCTCTTGCATCCCTGATAAAAGGAAGCAGGGATCCAATCGAAAGTGCCAGCATTCCATTCAGCAAAAAAACACTGTAGTTGCATAAAAACTGTTTCTTTTTTATTTTATCCTGTAAAAAATCCATCTGTTTCTCCTCACTCATTATTTTCTTCGATAATCTGTTCGATCACGTCCATGTAGTCCGCGCAATACTTTTCATACACGCCCATGACCGCCTCCTGAAAACGCTTTTTTTCTGCCGCAGAAAGTTCTACCACTTCCACACCCTGTTTCAAAGCGATCTCCTTAGAATCCGCCTCACGTTCTTTCCACAACTTTCTCTCATACAGCGCAGATTCTTTTGCGCACTCTAAGATCATCTGACGGTCATCTTCCGAAAGCTTGTTCCATGTATGTTTCGAACAGATCTGCATCTCCGGTACCCGGTTGTGTTCATCAACTGTATAATATTTCGCCACCTCATAATGATTCATCGCCTCATAAGAAGGCCAGTTATTCTCCGCCCCGTCCACCGTTCCGCGCTCTAATGCGGAATAAACATCCGCATAGGGAATCGGCAGTGCCGTCGCGCCAAGTGCCTCCACCATATCGACCATCACCTCCGATTCCTGCACACGGATACGCATACCTGCCATATCCTCAAGACAGGTGATCGGCTTTTTAGAATTATAAAAATTTCTTGCTCCCGCATCATACCAGGAAAGGCCAATCAGTTCGCTTTTACTTACTTTCTCCAAAAAGTCACTACCGATCCTGCCATCTAACACTTTCCACATATGATCCGAATCAGAATACAGATATGGCATCTGCAAAACATTTAATTCCGGTATGTACTCTGCTAACTGCGACAGGGAAACCCTTGCAAAATCAATGCCTCCATACTGCATCTGTGCGATCACACCGCTCTCTGCACCAAGTTCCCCCTCTGCCTGAACTAAAATCTTTATTCTTCCGCTGCTCTCCCTCTCCACCAGCTCGGCAAACTTTTTTGCCCCAAGTGTTGTCGGATAATCCTCCGTCTGGTTCTCCGCATAGGACAGGACAAATTCGGGAGCTCTCACGCTGCGCAGCCTGTGATACAGAAAAAATCCGGCGCTCAAAACCACTGCCGCAAACAAAATCAAGATTCGTCTTTTTTTCATTTATCCCAATCCTCCGGCAGTGTTCCCTTTGTTCATCTGTTTTAAAATCTCCATGCGGTATTCCGTAGGAGTACTTCCCATGGCACGCTTAAATACTTTTGCAAAATAATTTGAATCCCGGTATCCCACATTTACGCTGATATCTTTTACATTGATACGGACATCGGCAAGAAGCTGCTTTGCCCTCTCCAGCCGGTACTCTGTCAGATATCCAATGAAACTTTTATCAAAACACTGTTTGAATATTTTGCAGAAATAGGCGTCTGAATAATTCATCTTCTCCGCTACACTCTGTAAAGAAATATCTTCTTTATAGTGCATGTCAATATACTGTCTGATATTTTCTGCCACAGCGCTCATCCTGACATTGCCATTTTCCAGTTCTGCATCCTTCTTTTTTTCCTGCATATCCACAGGCTTTTCCCGGACATTTTTCTGCGATCCATCTGCCTTTTCCTCAAGCAGCCGTATTGCTTCCTCAAGCACCGCCACCAGTTCTTCCTCAGTCCCTGGTTTCAGCAGATAATCCAGTGCATGTACGGAGATCGCACGTTTTGCATAACTGAATTCATCAAATGCAGTCAGAAAAATAATGCTGCAATCCCTGTCTTTCTCCCGGATCTGCTCCGCTGCCTCCAAACCATTCACACCCGGCATCTCAATGTCAAGCAGCGCGATCTTACAATCTTTTTCTGTAAAAAACTTTGCCGCCTCCCTGCCGTTTACGGCTTCCACAACTTCTAACTGTCCGGAAAAATATTTTTTTATCGTTCTCCCCACAATCATTCTCTCTATCGGCTCATCGTCCGCCACCAACACACGGTACATCATGCTCCCCCACTTCCTTATGTCTGATCTGTATTTTTACCACAGTCCCCACATCTTTTTTACTGTAGATTTCTACATTTCCATCCTGATACATTGCACGGATCCGCCGGAAAATATTGCCAAGGCCAATGCCTGTCTTTCCATCTTCTTTTTCCAGTTCTCCCCGCAGATGCATAAGTGCTGCTTCGTCCATTCCAAGCCCGTTATCCCCAATGGTAATTAACGTAAATCCATCTTTCTGCCAGATATGTACCCGGACAGTCCCACCTTCTTCTTTTTTCGAAAGTCCATGAATGATGGCATTTTCCACCAGCGGCTGAAATGTAAATGCCGGAACAATGACTTTATCTGCATCCACGCTGCAATCCTTTCGGTATGTGATTCTGTCTCCGAAACGCATCTGCTGCAGATACATATAATCTTCCATAATTTTTAATTCCTGTGACAGGCACACCTCCGTGTCCTGATTTTTCAGGTTATAGCGGAAAAGTGCCGACAATGCACGGATCATTTTTTCAGTAGTTTCCGCTTCCTCAAGGCTTGCCATTCCACCGATGACATTTAAGGTATTGAACAGAAAATGTGGATTGATCTGGCTTTTTAGAAGTTCAAGCTTTGTCATCTCCAGACGCTTTTCCGTCTCTAACTTTTCAAGCTCCTCCTCATGCAAAAGATCTAAGGTCTTTCTTTTTTCCTCCAGTGCCTGGATATACTCTCCTGTGGCGAATTTCATTTTATTGAACGCCCGGACCAGTTCACCAAGCTCATCCTTGTTGTCCACCTCAACATCCCTGATAAAGAAATCATTTGCAGCAATTTTCTGTGATGCATGTACCAGTTTAAAAATCGGTGCCATGATCGTTTCTTTCATCAGTGCCGCCATCTCTGCAATTCCAAAAAGAAGCAGGATTCCTGCAAAAATTACCACCAGCGGAACACTGATCAGTGTCGGAACTTTTTTCTGGTACGAAACATCTCCCTCCTCGATCGTATAATTCATAAGTGTTCCGGCATAATCTTTTAAGTAGTCCTGCATGTCATAAACTTCATACAGCCTGCTGACATAATCTGTCACATTATCTTCCATGGACAGGATTGCATCTCTTTTAGTGCAATAAACTTCATAGCTGCTGCGGATCGACCATGTTTTTGCATAGCAGAGTTCCCCGATCCTGCGATACTGGAATGGCAGATCATAAACCGCATGTTTTGTACGTTTCATGGAACGCTCTAACGCTTCTTTTTTCTCCGTATCCGGATTTCTCATATAGCTTTCAAACAGTGTGCTCTCCTGCTCTAATGCCTGGATCAGTTCACTGCACTTTGCATTGTCCTGCAAAATACCATTAAAATCGGTCAGTGAAAACCGGACAACCCAGACATTAAAAACAACGGAAAGCAGGATGGTCACACAGACCATCCCGGTAAACACTGCTATTTTCTTTTGAATGGTAAGCTCCTGCCACCACTTTTTTATCCTTTTCTTCAAGCTGTTTGTCCCATCCTGCTTCTTTCTCCATTTAGCTGTCTGATCTGCCAGCCCGCATACACTAATTCGTCTCTGCGATCCTTTCTTTTGCAAATGCAAAAAATGGTTCTTTCTGTGCTCCCAAAATACGGTTTGTAAGCATATATCCATGTCTTGCATCGGAAAAAACGATCATCATGCCAGGCTCGTTTGCCACCCGCAGCTTTTTCCATCCAATGCTTTCCTTTTCTTTCCCCACAGTCACATGGAGTCCCGCATCGTCAAAGGAAAGTTCTACATCTTTCGGCATCGTTTTTGCCTGCCCTTTGGCTTTCAGATAGATCGCGATCGGCTGGATCACCGGAAACAGCAGACATCCAAAGAGCATCAGCATCTGCATCAGATCCCCTGAGGTACGGAAAAATTTTGCTGTAAATAAAATCATCGCCACCGTAAAGACCATGTTGCAGACTCCCGCCACCGAACGATATGTCCGGCTCATTGTCAGTTTCCAGAAATCTCCTGCGGTCACTTCGCTCTTAAATTGATATGTCATGCCATTTCCTCCCGTAATTCTAAAATCATCCGCCGTAGCCGCCAAATACTCTCGGTAACAGAAGGCTTACTTCCGGAATGAATGTAAGTAACATTAATACAATGATCATACAGATATAGAATGGAAGTGTTGCCTTTACGACACGTTCCATTTTTACACCGCTGACTGCGGAACCGATAAATAATACGGATCCAACCGGTGGTGTCAAAAGACCGATACCACAGTTTAATACCATGATGATACCGAACTGTACCGGATCAATGCCGATTGATGTTGCGATCGGAAGTAAGATCGGTGTTGCGATCAGGATAATCGGTGCCATATCCATGATACAGCCAAGGAACAGAAGAATCAAGTCAATTAAAAGTGCAATCACGATCGGGTTTGTTGAAAATCCTACGATCGCATTTGCTACCATATCCGGTACATGTAATGTGGTAAGGCAGTAACCGAAAATACTCGAAGTAGAAATCAGGATCAATACGATCGATAAGGTATCGATACACTGTTCTAAACATTTCCATACACCTTTCCAGTCAAGTCCTTTGTAAATATATACACTGACAATCAGGCTGTAAAATACAGCGATTGCTGCGGACTCTGTTGCGGTGAACCATCCGGCAACTACACCGATAACTACGATAACAACCGCTGCAAGTGCCCAGATAGAAATACCAATCTGCTTCAATAATCCCTTAAAGCTGAACTTATCTCCCTTTGGATAATGTTTCTTCTTTGAGATAATGTAAGAACCTACCATCAGGGAAACTGCAAGTAAAGCACCCGGCAGATATCCTGCAAGGAATAAACTTCCTACGGAAATACCACCTGCTGACATTGCATAGATAACCATGTTGTGGCTTGGCGGAACCAAAAGTCCCTCACAGGAAGAAGTAATGGTAACTGCGGTAGAAAAATCATCATCATATCCCTGATCTACCATCATTGGGATCATGATACTTCCGATAGAAGCAGTATCAGCAGATGCAGAACCGGAAATTCCACCGAAAAAATAAGATGCTACGATATTTACCATTGCCATACCACCGGTCATCCAACCGACGCAGGCATTGGCAAGTGCAATCAGTTTTTCTGATATACCACCGGTACCCATCAGTACACCCATCGTGATAAAGAACGGCACTGCCATCAGACTGAAAGAACTGATTCCTTTTACCATCTGCTGACAGATCGTGGTAAGCGGCAATCCCTGTGTCAGTAAACAAAGTAATGATGACAATGCAACTGCATATGCAATCGGAAATCTAAGGAGTATCATTACTAAAAAGCTGATCAGCAATACTGTGATTGCAATTCCTTGTGCGCTCATTATTTTTCCTCCTTTACAAAAATTCCTTTGATATGGTTATAAACTGCTTCAATCTCAAATACCACCATTGCAATTCCTGCAAGTGGGATTGGGAAATACATCCAGAATTTTGAAACACTTGGCATACTTACATAATTTCCTTTTGCACCGATCTGGACTGCATAGGAAAATCCTACTGTAATCATTACCACACCAAGGATTAATACTGCCACATCTGCTAAAATATCCAGTGCACGGATCACGGATTTTGGCAGATACTGGTCAAATGCCGTCATACGGATATGTGCATTTCTTCTGATTGCAAGTGCTGCGGACAATACTGCCATGTAGGACATCAGTGTCAGAACGACTTCCTCGCTCCATGCCGGATCCGGCACAAACGGAACGTATCTTCCGACAACGCAGACGCTTGTGATCACAAGATCTGCCGTCAGCAATAATTTACATATGAATAAAACGATCTTATATGTAATGTCATATGCCGGTTTTATTTTATCAACGGTCTGAAAAAATTTTGGCATAAACTCATCTTCCTCCTTTAAAAATAGCCATCTTTAGAAAAGGAGCACAGAGAGCAGGTATTCTCTCTGTGCTCCTTTGATACATCAGTCTTTTAGTTTGCCATATCAAGAATCTGCTGATATAACTCTTTGTTATCTTTTGTTGCCTCTTCGATCACATCTTTACATGCATCCTGCCATGGTGTGATATCCTCTACTTCAACAACGTTGCATCCATCTGCTTTTAACTCGTCTAAGATCTTGTTTTCTGTCTCCTCAGAGATCTTGCGGTTGTACTGGGAAGCGTACTCACCAGCTTCTGTTAATACATCCTGCTGTTCCGGTGTTAATTTATCCCATGCCTCATCTGTGATAACTACCTGAATTGCTCCTAATGTATGTCCATCTAAGATCAGGTTGTTTGCAACTTCCGGGAATGCATTTGCCTGATAGTTTGCGATCGGCTGCTCTGCTGCATCAACAACACCTGTCTGTAATGCGGAGTATAACTCACCCATAGCAACAACGGTCGGGTTTGCTCCAAGTGCCTCAACCATGCCCGTCATGATCGGGTCATTTGATACACGGATCTTCATGCCTGCAAGATCTTCCATTCCGGAAACCGGTTTTACGGTAAAGAAATGACGGAAACCTTCCTCTCCGTAGAACAGTCCGCGGATACCGCTTCCATTCTCATGCGGCTCAAGTAAAAATTCCTGTGCCAGATCTGATGTAGCGAAATTCCAGAAATGATCTCTGTTTACGAATGTGAACGGTACAGATAAAAGACTGGATTTTTCTCCGCCGTAGCTTGTCAGTGCGAATGCAGAGATACGTGCCATATCGATCGTACCGCCGCCGCCAAGCATGGTATCTAAGACATCTGACTCAGCTCCTAATACACCGTTTGCCTGAATATCGATCGTGATGCTTCCGCCGGAAAGCTCTTCGACTTTGTCTTTGAAAGCGGTTGCTGTCTGTCCAACGATGGTTCCCTCTAACGGGTTAACCTCTGCATAAACCAGTGTGACCGCCGGTCCGACCGGTTCTGTTGCGCTGTCCCCTGAGGATGCTGCCTCAGTTGTTGTTTCTGCTTCTGCTGCATCTGATGTTGCGGACGCATTAGATGTTGATGCTGCATTTGTTGTTCCGCCGCTGTTTCCACCTGTATTTGGTGACTGTAAGCCACACGCTGTCATGGAAAATACCATTGCTGCACATACGATTGCGGATAAAACTTTTTTCTTCATAAGAAACCCTCCTGTAATTGGTTAATTTGTTTGCTGCGCTGCCCCTCTTTGCCGCTGCAACTTTATGATTTAATTATAGGCAGAATCTTGTACAAAGAAAACCGTATTATTTTTGTATTGTTAGCACATTCTTAACATTTTTTAGATTTTATTAATATTTTCTTGATATTTTTGTACAGTATGTAGATATTTTTTTGCTTTTTTATATGTGAAACTAAACAAAATCCTATACATCATCATTTCTTCTCATCCAAAAGCATCACACCCTCCGCCGGATTATGGTCGATTGCACCAGCTATCGGTGATGCAACACCTTTTGCCCAGTGCCATGCAAGCGCGATCTGCTGCATTTTCACACCGTGACGTTCCGAAAGTTCATGCACTCTTGTGACGATAATCTGTCTGGATTGAAATATACCTTAGAGGCGCTTACAACTTTGTCACGGGCAATATTCTTTTTGAGCGCCTGTCCTGAATATTCCTCGCGCGTTCCTGCGGAATATCCGTTTGCCGTACTAAAAAAGCATTACCACAAGTCCTAAAATAACCAGTATCACACCCGTTGCACGGTTTAAGGTCTTCGGCGTTGCTTTGTTGGCAAAAACAGCCGCGATTCTCGCCCAGATCAGGGTAAATACAACACACAAAATCAATACGGTCCAGTCCGGTGCACCACCGATTGCAAAGTGCGAAGCCGCTCCGGTAAGTGCCGTAAAGGTCATGATAAACACACTCGTTCCAACGGCTGTCTTTAATTCATATCCAAGCACAGAGGTCAGGATCAGAAGCATCATCATGCCGCCGCCCGCACCGACAAAACCACAGATAAATCCTATGAGGACACCGCATATAACAGACTGCACTGCCCGCTTCTCCGCCGACACTCCCTGCATCGCCTCTTTTGTGGTCATGACCGGGCGCACGATAAATTTAATTCCTAAAAGGAATGTCATAAAGACTGAAAAGTTCCCCATGGCCGCAGATGGGACCAGACTTGACACATAGCTTCCAAAAACGGTAAATAAAAGTACGCTCACCATCATGATGATACCGTTTCGGATATCGAGATTTTTATTTTTTCCGTATGTATACGCCGACACCGCACTTGCAAGAACGTCCGAGGATAATGCGATTCCCACCGCCATATACGGATCCATCCCTAGAAATGTGATCAGCATTGGACTGATGACCGCCGCGGCGCTCATTCCCGCAAAACCGGTTCCAAGCCCTGCCCCCATACCTGCAAAAAAAGTAACGATTATTGTAAGTAACATGTTCATGTCAGTGCTCCCCTTTCAGCATTTCATCCAGATTCTTTTCCATCTGGTTGAGGATCTCTGCCATCTTTTTCCGTTTCTCCTCATCCACGCCAGACAGTATCTGTTCCACAAAATCCTGCTGCAGTTTTTTCCCGTTTTCGATCACAGGCTCTGCTTTTTTCGTGCAGATCAGCTCGACTTTTCTCCGATCACCCTCCACTGCTTTCCTCTCAAGGTATCCATCCCGCACCAACTTCTCAACATTGACAGAGACAAGGTTCGCCTTTATTTTCCGTACTTCCACAATATCACTCGCCGTTTTATAATCCGGGTTATTTGCCAGAAACATCAGTATATCAAACGCAGTCTGTGGCAGTTTCAGTTCCCTGCAGAGTGTCTTGCAGGTTGCACTGTACGCCAGTGACATTTTGTGGGCAAATTCAATACTCATATTTATCATGATCCGCCTCCATTTACTTCTTTTTTGTATTGTTCATTTTTGAAGTAATTATATAGCATTTTTCCAAAATGTCAAGACTGGATTTTTCTCTCTTAATCTTCCTCCCTTGTGATATTTCTCACCCAGATATACTTTTTATAATGCAGATAAACCGCCGGTATCTTCACGATCTCATCCAGATTGACAATGCAGTATACCACCATGACAGGGATTTTTAATGCAAGCGCTTCCAGAAATCCTTTGTGAGCAGCCGGTCTGCGGGAACAAACTACGTTTTCAGATTTGAATCACCCTGCCGGTCGTCGCATTCACCCTGTGCGAGATGGAGATCACCGTCCGATTCTCACTTACCCGCTTTAATGCCTGCAAAACTTCTTTTTCGGTCTGTGCATCCAGGTTTGCCGTGATCTCATCTAAAAGGAGCAGTTTCGGCTTTGCCGCCGCTGCACGGGCGATCGACAATAGCTGCCACTGTCCCTGTGAAAAGATTTCATCGGAACATGGCGTATCGTACCCGTTTTCCAGACTCATGATCGTATCCGAAAGCCCTGTCATCTGTGCCGCCGCACGGACATCCTCCATAGTGATCGACGGATCGTACAGCGTGATCTGCTCTTTTACCGTTCCCGGAACCATATGAAAAGCCTGCTCCACATAGCCAAAAAGATGCCGTTTCTCTGCATCCGGGATATCTTGTGCCGGAACTCCCTGTATCAGCACGCTGCCCTCCTTTGGCTCATAAAGTCCCAGCAGCAGCTTGAATATCGTACTTTTGCCTGCGCCGGTGCGACCGGAAAGTGTAACCTGTTCTCCTTCTTTTACCTGAAAACTGAGACCATTTAGCACATTTTGTTCTTCGTAGGCAAATGTCACATTCTGAAATTCCACAAATACGTTATCTTTCTTTTGTGTACTCTCTTTTCTGTAATCAGTCTTTTCCGGTAATTCTTCCAGACTGAAAAATTCATTGATCCTGTGCACGCCCGCCACAGCAGACTGTATGGTCTGGATCTCCATTCCAAGGCTCTCCACCGGGGAAAAGATCTGCGAAATATAGTTCATGACAGCGACCGCCGTACCAGCCGACATTCCAAACAGACTTAATACATTCGCATTGCCGGAAGCCGAAAAAAGCATGACAACCGCCACAACCACCGCATTCAGGATCAGAATGACTGGTGAATAGACTGCATCATAAAAATTTGTCTGCTCCATCGCCCGGTAGCTCTCGCCGATGCAGGTATCATAACGCTCTGCCATATAGTTTTCTTTGCCGAGACTCCGGATCGTTCTGATGTTGTGAAGCGTCTGCGGAACATGGCCCAGGGCACGGCTGACAGCACGGCGGTTTTCGATCTGCGCGGTCAGCATATTTTTCTGCACGATGCGCGTAAACCAGAACAGAAACGGCAGCAACACCAAAAGCACAATGGCAAGCCCCTTGTTCCGAAACCAGATGACGGCAAGAATACTGACGATCTTGCATGCATCGGAAAACATGCTGATAATGCCTGATGTAAACAGGTTTTCCACCGTATCAACATCCCCGACGAACCGGGAAACCACTGACCCCGGCTCCTGATGTGTCAGTGCATCTGCCGTCAGATCCGTATATTTATCCATCAGGCTGCTTCGCAGTGCGTGCGTGATTTTCTGCCCGAACACAATCAGCAGTCCTTCCCTTGAACTTTCCAGTGCCCCCATGAGCAGTGTAAATCCAAAATATGCAAAGATCAGATAAAATGATACCACATTTCCCGTCGTCATGGTATCTATAATAGTTCCAAGAATGAGCGGTGGAAGAAGCGCTGTCAGGATTGCACCGGCCACTGCACACACGATCCCGGCGGAAAGCCACTTCTGTTTTTTTATCGTCCGCCACATGACACTGCCTACATTTTTACTGCTATGCGTCCCGCTGTTCAATTTGCTGCACGTCCCGCTATGCATTATTCTGCACGCCCCCTTTCTTTTCTGCCTTGTTCTGTTTCAGCACATTTTCCTGCATTTACTTTCTCCGCCGTACTTCCCTTCGTCTGCTCCTCATAAAGTCTTGCATATTCCGGGTATTTTTCCATGATCTCCTCATGTGTGCCGACCGCCGCATGCCCATGCTCCATCCAGATCACCTGATCCATTTCCGGGAAAAGATAGAGTCTGTGGGATAACAGGATCACGATGCTGTCTGACGTCATCGCCTTTAAATTGGTATATACTTCCTGTTCCGTATTCCGGTCAAGTGCGGAGAAAGGATCATCTAAGATCAGCACCGGTCTTTTATGGCACAAAGTTCTCGCAAGTGCAAGACGCTTTGCCTGACCACCGGAAAGTCTGACTCCTCCACTTCCCACAACCGTGTCAGGTCCCTGTTCCATCTCTGCAACTTCTCTATCAAAACATACTGCTTTCAAATAAGTTTCTGTATCCTCATTTTCTCCCATCAGAATATTGTTTTTTATACTGTCATCAAATAATTCCGGGTCGTGTCCTAAATAACCAATGGTTCCGGTCAACACACTATTTCCCATCTCGTTTAACTCTCTGCCCGCAAAACGGATACTTCCCTGATAAGGATATTCGCACAGAAATGTCTTTCCAAACGTAGACTTGCCGGACGCAACGGCACCGGTAACACCAATGATCTGTCCCGGTTTTGCAGAAAATGTGATATCCTCATAAATATCTGTCCCGCCCGGATATGCAAAACTCAAATGGGAAACCGTAAGCTCTGCCTGTTTTTGCACTCTGCTTTCACTTTCATGTTCCACACATTTCATGAGGGGTTTGATCCTCTTCCAGGAAACCTGTGCCTTGTGAACTGCGTTAAAAAGTTTTGCCGCACTCGATGATTTTACCGAAAGTTTGGTAAAACAGGTAAGAAATGTGGTAAATGCCGCAACATCCCAGACTCTCCAGCCACTTCCAAGCACGTTTTTACCTCCAAAATATAAAATGAAAATGACACCCGCCATCGAGATGACACGGTAGATCGGCGGAAATGCCGCGCTCCATATATTCGCCCGCACCGCAGATTTTTCGTAAGCTGAAAGATTTTTCTCATACGCATCTTTTCGCTCCTGCTCGCATCCATAAACACGATAGGTGACCGCATTGGATGCCCGGTCTAAGGTGGCGGCACTTAAGATCCCGGACTGCTCCTTATAGGCTGCCCCGGTTCTCTGCACAATTCCTTTCATCTTCTCTGCCAGAAAATACGAAACCGGCGGGAACAGCATGCTTAAAAGCGCAAGTCTCCAGTCATAAAAGAGAAGCATTCCGGCATATGCAAGCAAAGCTACCCCTGTATCAAATATCTCCGTGGTAAATTTCCGCATGCCCTCCGCACAGTCATCCACATCCAGAATCGCTTTTGTCATGACATTTCCGGCGCCTTCCTCTTCCAGTTCTGCCCGGCTTTTATGCACAAGGCTGTCATACAGAACATGTTTCATGCGCCGGTTGACATTGTTTGCAAAACGTCTCACATAAAAACGCTTGATATATCTGGAACTCTGCACCACTGCGATTGCGATCACATAGGCTGCGACCAGTTTTCCCATATCAGGAAATCCTGCCCTGCCGCCAAGGATATCCACCAGACAGCCCGCCATTTTTCCCTCAAACCATGGCCCGGCAAGGAGTCCTAAATTGTAAATCAGCCCGGAGACTGTCACCGCAAGAAGAACTTTCCACTCCATTTTAAAATAGGAAATCACATGGTCTGCCTCAAATTTTTGTTTTTCACTTCCAGCATTTTTTCTGTCGTACTTATCACTCATCTGACTCACCATCCATTTCCATCCTGTCGTCTGAACCGGACTGCACGAGTTTTGACACATCGCAAAACTCTGCCCGCCGCTGTTCCTTCGACCGCCAGTAAAGTTTATCTAACGTCTCAAGAAATGCCGCTTTTTCCTCCTTGGGCAGCTCCGCTAAAAGCCACTCATAAAACACGCTCTCAATGGACGCCTTTGAATTTTTTAACTGTTCCGCTTTCTCTGTCGCATACAAAAGCTGGCTTCTTCCATCCTCCGGGTTCGGTTTCCGGTAAAGATATCCTTTGCTCTCTAAATTAGCCGCACGCCTTGCAGCAGCCCCTTTATCAATCTTTAACTGCTCTCTGACTTTCGCCTGTGTGACGCCGGGATTGTGCCGGATGAAATGGATAAAATCAAATTCTGCCGTTCCGATTCCTTCCTCTTTCATCATCTTTAATGTAAACTTCCCCGCTTCACGCGCGATCTTTGTGATTTTTCTTCCTGACTCGTCCATTGCGATCTCCACTCCTAACCAACTCTGAAAATTAAAATCTAACTTATGACTTTCCAATTAGCATACAAAAAATAGATGTACCTGCATCTAACCAGATGATAGTACATCTATTTTTGTGTGTCAATTTATCTTTTTCTTACTTTGCACAGGAAAAAACTTTTTCCTGATTTGATTCATCAATGAAATCTTTCTTACTTCTCACTCCAGATTTTTCTATATTTCATAAAATAGTAAATACTCATGATCATACTGAGTATCTCGCCCGTTGTGATCGACAGCCAGACTCCGTCCATTCCAAGCAGATTTGGTAATATCAGTACCGGCAGCAAATATCAATATGCCAGTACACTAACCCATGTTTCTGCTATTTTTACTCCACCTTCGGCAGCCCTGCAAATCCCACTGCAAGCTCTTCATCGGTCGGAATATAGTCTGTCATCTCTCCATTGTTAAACTTCTCATATGCAACCATATCAAAATAGCCGGTTCCGGTAAGTCCAAAAACGATAGTCTTTTCTTCTCCGGTTTCTTTACATTTCAACGCCTCGTCAATGGCAACACGAATCGCATGAGAACTCTCCGGTGCCGGAAGGATTCCCTCTATTCTTGCAAACTGCTCTGCTGCTTCAAATACAGAAGTCTGCTCTACACTCCTTGCCTCCATCAGTCCGTCATCATAAAGCTGTGACAGAGTTGAACTCATGCCGTGATAGCGAAGTCCTCCGGCATGGTTTGCAGATGGAATAAATCCGCTGCCAAGTGTATACATCTTTGCTAACGGACAGACCCTTCCTGTATCACAGAAATCATATGCATAGCGGCCTCTCGTAAGACTCGGACAGGATGCCGGTTCGACTGCGATAAATTGATAGTCTTTTTCACCACGCAGCTTTTCACCCATAAACGGAGAGATCAGACCCCCAAGATTGGAACCGCCGCCTGCACATCCGATAATGATATCCGGCGTAATATCATACTTTTCCAGAGCAGCTTTTGTCTCAAGTCCAATGACTGACTGATGTAGTAATACCTGGTTTAACACACTTCCCAATACATAACGATATCCTTCTCTCGTCGTTGCAGCTTCTACTGCCTCGGAGATTGCACAGCCAAGACTTCCTGTTGTGCCCGGATGCTCTGCTAAAATCTTTCTGCCGACTTCTGTTGTCTCAGACGGTGACGGGGTTACACTTGCTCCATATGTGCGCATTACCTCACGGCGGAATGGTTTCTGTTCATAGGAAACTTTTACCATATAGACTTTACAGTCAAGATCAAAATAAGCACACGCCATAGAAAGTGCAGTTCCCCACTGTCCAGCACCTGTCTCTGTTGTCACACCTTTTAATCCCTGCTTCTTTGCATAATATGCCTGTGCAATCGCAGAGTTTAATTTATGGCTTCCACTTGTATTGTTTCCCTCAAATTTATAGTAGATCTTTGCCGGAGTCCCCAGTTTTTTTTCCAGACAATATGCTCTCACCAGTGGTGACGGACGGTACATGCGGTAAAAATCACGGATCTCCTGTGGAATATCGATGTATGGGTTGGTATCATCGAGTTCCTGTTTTACCAGTTCATCACAGAATACATGCCCCAGTTCCTCCGCGGTCATCGGTTTTAGAGTTGCCGGGTTCAAAAGCGGTGCTGGTTTGTTCTTCATATCAGCGCGCACATTGTACCATTGTGTCGGCATCTCATTCTCTTCCAGATAAATTTTATACGGTATTTTCTTTTTGCTCATCTTCTCCTCTTTTCCGCAACTTTTATCGTTACTTTACTGTTATGATTCTCTGATTCATGATTTTATCTACATTTTAGTATGTTAGCACATTGAAGTGTCGCAGTCAATAACTTTGGATCTTAATATCGGCATCGACGAAAGCCGTAACACCTGTTTACCCCAAATTGCGTTTCTTTTTATTCCACTCTTGCAACACTGCTGACACCCTCCGGCGTCCGCTGCTTTGTCACAATTATTTTTTTGTCGATCTGGTCTTTTAATTCAGATACATGTGAAATAATTCCTACCAGACGATTTCCCTCGGTGAGCTGCAGCAATGCTTTTAACGCCTGTTCTAAGGCATCCTCATCGAGTGATCCAAATCCCTCGTCCACAAACATGGAATCCATACGGATTCCACCCGCATAAGACTGTATCTCATCCGACAGTCCAAGCGCAAGTGACAATGATGCCTGGAAAGACTCCCCACCGGAAAGCGTCTTTACACTGCGCTTTGTCCCGTTATAATGATCAATCACACAAAGTTCCAATCCTGCTTTTTCCTTGCGGCTTCCTGTCTCTTCCTCACGTTTTAATTCATACTGCCCGCTGCTCATCGTAAGCATCCTCCGGTTTGCTCGGATCAGTATCCTGTCAAAATAAGCCATCTGCACATAAGTTTCCAGTTCAATCTTTGCCTTACCGTTTAACATTCCACTTGCCGTATCGGAAAGAGATTTCATCCAGACATACTTTTGTTCAGTCTGTGCGATCTCTTTTTGTTTTTTGCTGACATTTTTACAGATTTCCCTATTAGTACAATAAGATGTATATTTTGAAGCCCTGTTTTCTTCCATCTCATTTCTTTTTGCACGCAGTTCTCCCGCCTGTTTTTCGATCTCTTCTTCCGGAAACGATATTGCTTTCTCTGTTTCCTCAATCTGACGAAGCAGCATCTGAATGACGCCCTTTTCCGTCTCTCTGTTTTTTTCGTAATTATGATACGCTTCTCTTGTCTTTTCTCTGTTCTCTTCTAAATTTCTTTTTTTCAGGGTAAACTCGTTTATCTGTGTCTGTACCCCCTCTTTTGTTACATCCTTTACCTGCTCTTTCAGCTCATTGAGACTCTTTTCTTCATTTGCGTATTCTGTCTGCAGACGTACCAGCTCCTGTTCTGCCACATTGATCTGGTCGGCAAGTGTTTTTATTTCTGTTTCATCGAGCGGAATCTTTTTTTCTAAGGCAGTCTTTTTTCGTTCGTCTTCCTTTTTTTTGGAAAGTTCCGCTTTTTTCTCATCGGCTGCTCTTTGCAGCATAGTAATCACAGACTGTACATGGTATGGTTTTGCATCAAAATCTTCTATTGACAAAACCTGACTCCCATCAGCGTTTTTTATGGTCTGTAATGTATTGACATCTGTATCTCCAGTTAAAGTGCTCTGATTACATGTAATTATATTACATGTAATTATATTACTTGTAATCAGAGCACCCGTAATTAAATTACATGCAGATTTTATATCGTCACTGATCTGCTTTTCGGCAGTTTCCCTGTTTCCGGTCAATTTTGCAATTTCTTCCTGAATACTGCTGATTGTTCCTCTTATCTTTTGTATTGTTTCTTCGCTTTCTTTTAATTCATCTTTGATCTGCTCTGCACGTTTCCTGTTATTTTTTGCCTGTAAAAACTGCGTGTTCCGTTCGTTTTCAATCTGCATAAGCTGTGCAAAAACAGTTTTTTGATCCTCTGTCTGCTCTATGCCAGTTCCACAGTCTGCAACGTTTTTCTTCCACTGCTGTTTCTGCTGTGTGCACCGTTCTGTCGCCGTGGCAAGCATCTGTCCAAGATTAATGTTCTGTTCGTTTAACATAACCAGTTCATCCTGCGCAGACTGCATCTGTTCTTCTAATACATGCTTGACATCCAGATCCTTTTTCGCTTTTTCTTTCTGATCTTTATATTCTTCCCTTCTCGCCTCATCAGCACTCTTTTGCCTTTTTGTCTCCGTCTTTATTTCATTTAAAGACATTCTGACATCAGGCTCACCAAGCAGTTCTCCTGCATCCTTTAGGACTGCTGACATTTTCTCATTTTCCTGTGTCACGAGCTGATGCGCTTTTTCACTCAGTCTGCTGACTGACTCCCTTGCCTTTTCATCCTCCGCTTTTGCCTGTTTTAACACTTCCCGATCCGGAGTTTCCTGTGGTATGACTGCCAGTGTCGGATGATGTATGGCTCCACAGACCGGACAGGGTTCGTCTTCCTTTAATCCCTGCGCCAGCATTCCCGCCTGTGCATCCCAGAATTGCTGTTCTATCCTCCGGTATTGTTCACTGATCTGTTTCTGCTCTGCGGCTGCTTTCTGATACTGTTTTTGAGTTTTCTCCCTTTCTCTGCTGACTTTCTCCCAATCCTCTAACCTGTTTTCCAGCTCTTCGAGCCTGCGTATCCTCTCTGATACTTCCAATATTGCTTTCTCTGCCTGTTCTCCCCTGCTGTCTGCACCGGAAAGCTGCTCCCACGTTTCTTTTTGCTGCTGTAAGTCCCTGCTTTTTACCTCATATGATTTCTGTACGTTTTCCAGTTCTGTACCAAGTCTCTTTACTTCTCTTTCTGATGTGTTCAACTGTTCTGCAATCTCTGTCAGATCCTGTATTTTCTGTCGGATTTCTTTTACTTCCTTCTCATAGGCAATCTCCTGTCCTGCCGCATCCTTGTTCTGCTCCTGTTCTTCTTTTAACAGTTGCTGCTGTTCTAAAAGACTGTTTTCTGTTTTCTTTTTTAAATCAAGTTTTTCCTTTTGATCTGAAATATGCTCCTCCAGCGCACGGCTCCTGTCTCTCTGATTTTTCAGCGTATCCATTTTTTCTGTGATCAGTCGCATTTCATGCTCTATGCGTTGTATTTCCGCAGTAATGCCCTCATAAGATTTTAAGGTCTCTTTTTCCTGCTGCAGTTTTCCCTCCAGTTCTGTTCGTCTCTGTTCATCCTGCCGTTTTTTCTGAACCTTTTCTTCCATATCCTGGTGCTTCTTTTCCTGCGACAGACCAATTTCCTGTATTTTTTCAAACAACACCAGCTTCTGTTTATATTCTTCAATCGTTCTGCCTAATTTTTCACAGCATTCCGCTTCCTCTCCTGCCCTGTCCATATCCGCTTTTGCCTGCACCAGAAGCGCTTCTAAGTCCTTCAGCTTCTGCTGTTTTTCTTCCAACAACCGCCTTCTGTCTGCATTTTCACGCACTTTCCCGCTAAGTTCATCCATATTTTTTATTTGCTGATCCAGCGCCTCTTTTTTCTTTTGCAGGCACTCCAACGCAGATTCTTCCGCTTTACAAAGTTCTTCTAAAAGTGAGATTCCCTCCTCGATCCTGCCGTCAAATTTTTCCTTTTTTAAAAGATTTATTTTTTCTGCGATCCTTGTCCCTTCTTCATCCAGAGAGTCACTCTCACAGACAATTCCCTCCATATACTGATTGATGCTGCGCCGCAGTTCATCATATTCTTTCCATTGTTTTTTTACGGCATCTTTCAGTTTGTCCTGCAGCACACGATAAATATCCGTCCCGAATATCTGACGAAAAATCTTTCCTCTCTCCTCCGTATTGGCAAACAATACTTTCTGAAAATCCCCCTGTGCGATCATTGCTATCTGGGTAAACTGTCTGCAGTCTAAACCGATCAGCTCTGTGATGGCGCGTGTGACCTCTCTGCTTTTTGTCACTGGTTCTCTGTCATCCGGGTATTCTAGTGTGGCATTTGCCTTTTCCGTTGTCATTCCCGTCCCACGTCCCTTCGGACGCATATATTCCGGGTTACGCTCTACTGTATACCGTTTATTTGCGTACTCAAATGTCAGACGCACGAATGTTTTCACGTCATCTTTTGCATATTTGCTGCGGAACATATCCGCTTTGCGCACATCACCACTGGCTTCCCCGTACAGCGCAAACGTGATTGCATCAAAGATCGTGGTCTTTCCTGCCCCGGTATCCCCTGTGATCAGAAATAATCCCTGCGATCCAAGCCGTTCAAAATCTATGGTCTGCTCCCCCGCATACGGGCCAAATGCACTTATTGTAAGACTGACTGGTTTCATAAATCGTTCCTTTCCTGCCGCTCCTATTTTCTCTCAAATCCCAAATATCTCGTTCCCTGAAACATCAGTTTTCCTGTATTTGCTTCTCAAACTATTTTTTCAGGAACTTGTCAATGCACCAGCTCTTCCATCAGTTCTCTGACAAAATCCCGCTGTTCTTCACTCATCTGCTGATTATTCTGTATCTCGTAAAATTCTTCAAACAGTTCCATCTCTGATTTTTGCTCCACATGTTCGGTCACCTCAACCTGCCTGCTCTGTCTGGTCCTGCTGTTATCATAGACAAGCTGCATCAGATTCGGGTATACCGTCCGAAGCTTTGCCATTCCATCCGGCACATCCTCCTCATCGGTCAGTGTGATCTGCAGATAATCGTCTGTTTCTGTGCCCTCATAAAAATCTTTCGACATCAGTTCCATGTATGTTCCCCGGATCTTTCTCAGATCACGAAGCGGTTTTAACGGAACTTTTTCAATGAAGATATCTCCCTTTTCCTTTATCTCCATGACAACAACAGACTTTTTCTGTTCCGCTTCGGAGAAAGAATATTTGAGCGGAGTCCCGCAATAGCGCAGTGTCTCCCTCTCGATATGCTGCGGGCTATGAATATGCCCTAATGCAACATAATCAAAAACATCAAACACTTCCTCCCCGATCTGGTCTAATCCACCCACCGAAACTTCCTCCGACTCACAGCGCGAAGCCCCTGTCACAAACTGATGTGCCACTAATATATTCCGCTTCGATGCGTCCACCGGCATGTGCGATACGACAAACTGCAGGGCATCCTGATATGTTTCCACTGTCTCCACATCATCTTCCTGTGCCAGATCCTGTTTTGTCCCGGCATCTTTTTTTCCAATGGATATCCCCTCTGTCACTTTCCTCCACGCATGGCGCACGACCGCCGGGCGGATAAACGGCAGCAGCCAGATGCAGAGTTCCCCATATGCATCCTGACATGTAACACACCTCACCTCTCCATCATAAACCGGTGAAACATAGACTTCCCGGCTGCTCATAAGCTGTGCACCAAATGCAATACGTTCCGCGGAATCATGATTTCCACTGACTGCAAACACCTTTTTCCCGCAATCAGCAAGTCCCGTGAGAAACTGATCAAACAACTGTACCGCCTCCGCAGACGGAACCGGCTTATCATAGATATCCCCCGCGATCATAACCGCATCCACCTGTTTTTCCAATGCGATCTCTTTGATCTGCCGTAAAATATATTTCTGATCTTCGATCATGGAAAACTCATTGACTCTTTTTCCAATATGCAAATCCGAGATATGAAGAAATTTCATGCTCTCCTCCTATACTATTTCATTCGTAATACTTTACTTAACTATACCATATAGCGTCCCGAAATACAAACATATGTTTTGTTTTTGTTGCTTTTTCACAAAAAAACAGATCTCAGAAAATAAAAACCACTTTCTGGAGATCCATTTTTCTATTTATTTTGTTTCCATTGTAACAGCAATGCCGAATTGATGATGACGAGCACAGAACCTGCATTATGTACCAATGCTCCCACGACCGGATTTAAAATTCCGATGATTGCAAGCACGATCGCCACAAAGTTAAGCCCCATCGAAAAACTCATATTGCATTTGATCGTGATCATCATCCGCCTGGATAATGCAATCAGATGCGGCAGTTCTTTTACTTCATCATCCACCAGCGCAATATCTGCTGCATCCAACGCAATATCACTTCCAACACCGCCCATCGCAATTCCGATATCCGCTTTTTTCTGTTCCGCCGGCAAGGTAATCTGCGCTAAGACATCCTCACACGGCACATCCTCGTCAACCATACGGTCGATTGCCTGTACCTGACCAATGATTTTTGACAGTCTTATTTTTCACTTATCTCTTCCCGTATCTCTATCGGATGCGCATCGGTAACAAAGATCATTCCATCATACAATTTTTCCGGCGATTGTGATGTGCGGTAACTGCGTGGGAAAAGTCCCATAAAAATTGCACTGTAGCCCTCTCCTAACGATCCCATAGAAACATGATCTGTAATCTGCTCTTTCAGTTGTGAATTTTCCGGAACCTTTGAAAAATCCAGCCAGCTCATATCATAACCGGTTTTCTTCGCGGCTTTCGCTAGAGGATCATAGGAATAAAACGTGTGCGTGATACGCTTTCCATCATTTTTCGGAAGATTGCAGTTCGTCTTGTAAAAATCTGTTCCTATTGCAAAATATCCTTCTCCAAGTTCATCCGATAAAATATTTCCCATAACCCTGTTATCCGTGCCATAATTTCCAGACCGCTCTATATGCCCATTGTGACCTGAAATAAAAATACAGGAATTGCCCCTCTGCTCTTCCATAGAAAGGATCCACAGCACATTTTCTGCCATCAATTGGTCTCTGAGCACATTTCCTTCTACGGCAGAATTGATCACTTTCCCAAGAGAAATATTCTGCAGCAGCGTATCTGCCAGATGATCCGCCTGTACAATGTCCTTTACATCTGATTTTTGTAATTCTTCTTTTATTTCTGTGATCACTCTGCTCTGCTGTTCAACATCATACTCACTGTGCTGTTCTTCTGTATCCTCCAGTTTCTTCAGTTCTGTCACATCTATCCCCGCCTTTTCACATGCTTCAATCAGATACTGCAGATTATAGGACCATCTTTGCATGTCAAACCCATAAAACCTTAAATCATCTCCATCTTTTGCAGTCTCATTGTATTTTCGCATATAAGAGATCAGATCTGACATCTCATCAGTTCTGTATATTGCAAAGCCAATCGCCGCGGCAGCCTGCTCTGCCGTTCCTTCCCCACCGTGAATGTAGCGGTTCACATACTCGCATCCACCGTAGTCTCCCTCCAGTGCAAATGCTCTTATCCCGGCATTTTCCACCAGATTTTGAAATACGGAAAGTTTTAACTGCTGAAACTCTGCATTTCCATGGGATGCCTCCCCCAGTGCCACAATTTTTGTTTTCTCCGGTATCTTTAAGTCCTCCACCTGCTCTGCATATTGTGCAAATTCCGTTGTATCTGCACATGGTCCGGTTCCAAATCCTCCAAAATGGGAAGATATGCTGCCGGCGGCAACAATACCTGCTAATACCATACCTGCGGTTATCAAAATCCATGTCCGTTTTTTCTTCTTATTTTTCTTTTCCATAAAATCTCCCCCAAATCTGTTTTTCTTATTCGATACTCCAATATTAACAAAAGGGAAAATGTTCTGCCATTTCATTAGCTTACATTTTCCCTGATGTATCTTACATTTTTGTAAGATTTATATAGTTTTCAAATTTATACTGTTCTATAACTTTACTTCCCAAAAGAGTGATTGCCTGTTTCGGACAATTACAGATACAGCGGTAACACATGGTACACTGATCCCCTGGGTGGGGTTTTCCTTTTTCCATGATTATATTTTTCATGGGACAAATTTCCGCACACATACCACACCCCGTACAATCCTCATTTATTTTTAATTGATCGGTATATCCCGCTGTCTTTTTATAAAACCAGAGCCTTTGTCCAAAAAGTCCTGCTATATGTGAGAAAATTGTCAGTCCCTCTTTCGGATAATCCCCCTGTTTTATCCGTTTTGCAGCTTCATAAATCTTTCTGTCAGCTTTTTCAATGATCTTTTTATTTTCTTCCATCTGCCTTTTCAACAGCTTACTGTCGCACACGGAATCGGGCATTTTAATATGCACACCGCTAAGAATCTCTGCTCCATATTTTTTCAGAAGTCTTGCTGCACATCCGGAGCCGTCCCCGCTAAATGCTCCCATGGTCGCGACACATATCATTTTCCTGCCTTTCCATAAAGAGGCATGCATTTGGATAAAATCTCTTACCATGTATGGTGCATTCGAAAACTGCGTCGGATATCCCAGAATAATCGTTCCATTTCTTTTTATCTTATCGATAACAGATTCATCCTCTAATGGAACTACATCGGCTGACGCATCGATTAATTTTACCAGTTTTGTAATGCAATATTTCGTATTACCTGTACCACTCAGATAAATTCCTATCATTTCCAAACTCCTCCGTCTTTCGGTTATTTTGACGTTTTTTCTATGAATGTTTTCTATAGAATATTTTCTATTGAATGGTACAGCATACCAAAACCATCCTCTAAAAATTCACTCTTCGATAAATCCATCGACATTTTGATATATTCTTCCTTATTCGCTGCAAGCTGTATCAGTCCTGCTAACATTCCCCAGAACTGAAAGATCGTAGGCATTATTTTTAAATCCTCTCGCAAATCACCATTTTGAATGCCTGCCACTAAAAATTCTTTCATTTTTTCATTGATTTCTTCCCCCACATGATAGGTAGCTTTCTCTTCTGGCAGGTAATCATGATCTTTAAAATCAACATTAATTTTGTCCAACACCATTTTAAAATAAAACGGAAATTCCTCCTGATACTGTATTAAACCTTTACAGATCATATCGTATCTAGCCCTTGTTGTCTGCTGCTCTTCTAACGCAGCAACTATATATCCATATAATTTTTGCATGCTCTCTAAAACCAGCAGACCAATGATCTCCTCTTTGTTTTCAAAATATACATATAACGTAGCTTTACTGTATCCGGCAGCTTCTGCAATATCACTCATGGAAGTTGCCGTGATTCCATTTTCCATAAACAGTACCGATGCCGCTGACGCAATATTTTCTCTATGTACTGCCCTCGGTTCTTTTTTTCTTCGTCCCATATACCTCTCCTCTTCAGTTAATTAAACTCTTGGTTTAATTATATTGATAAATATATGGATTGTCAATCCTTACCTTTACACAACACAAAAACCCGCACAAACCTTTCGGTTCATGCGGGTTTTCCCCCTATATATTACCTTTTCCCAAAAATAACATATCCCCTTTTTAATTGATGCAATACAAATTATTTGTCTGCGATAGCAGCCCTGTGCATGCAGCACAGACTGCATTTTACCTTATAACAAATTATTTATTTGCAATCGCAGCCTGTGCTGCAGCCAAACGAGCGATCGGCACACGGAATGGTGAACAGGATACATAATCCAGACCAATCTTGTGGCAGAACTCAACAGATGAAGGATCTCCACCGTGCTCACCACAGATACCAACATGGAGTTTCGGATTAACCGGTTTTCCAAGTTTAATAGCTGTCTCCATTAACTTACCAACACCTGTCTGGTCAAGTTTTGCAAATGGATCGTTCTCGAAAATTTTCTTATCATAGTAAGCATTTAAGAACTTACCAGCATCATCACGAGAGAAACCATATGTCATCTGTGTTAAGTCGTTTGTACCGAAGCAGAAGAAGTCAGCCTCTTTTGCGATCTCATCAGCTGTAAGAGCAGCTCTTGGAATCTCGATCATAGTACCTACTTCATACTCAAGTTTGATACCTGCTGCTGCGATCTCAGCATCTGCTGTCTCAACAACAACATCTTTTACGTATTTTAACTCTTTTACTTCGCAAACCAATGGGATCATGATCTCAGGTTTTACAGTCCAGTCAGCATGTTTCTTCTGAACGTTGATTGCTGCACGGATAACAGCTTTTGTCTGCATCTTTGCAATTTCCGGATAGGTAACTGCAAGACGGCATCCTCTGTGTCCCATCATTGGGTTGAACTCATGTAAAGAAGCGATGATGTTCTTGATGGTCTCAACAGATTTACCCTGAGCTGCTGCAAGTTTCTCAATGTCAGCTTCCTCAGTCGGAACGAACTCATGAAGAGGTGGATCTAAGAAACGGATTGTAACTGGGTTACCCTCCAGAGCTTCGTATAATGCTTCGAAGTCTCCCTGCTGATATGGCAGGATCTTCTCTAATGCAGCTTCTCTCTCTTCTACAGTATCGGAGCAGATCATCTCACGGAAAGCAGCGATTCTGTCTTCCTCGAAGAACATATGCTCTGTACGGCAGAGACCGATACCTTCTGCACCAAGCTCACGAGCTTTCTTAGCATCTGCAGGAGTATCTGCGTTTGTACGAACTTTAAGAGTTCTGAACTGATCAGCCCAAGCCATAACACGTCCGAACTCACCAGCGATTGTAGCATCAACAGTCTTAATTGCTCCATCGTAGATGTTACCGGTTGTACCATCGATTGAGATGTAATCTCCCTCATGGAACTCTTTGCCAGCTAATGTAAATTTCTTATTTTCTTCGTCCATAGCGATATCGCCACATCCGGATACACAGCAGGTACCCATACCACGTGCAACTACGGCTGCGTGAGATGTCATACCACCACGAACTGTTAAGATACCCTGGGAAGCTTTCATACCAGTGATATCCTCTGGAGATGTCTCAAGACGTACTAATACGACTTTCTCTCCTCTTGCATTCCACTCTTCAGCATCCTCTGCTGTAAATACGATCTTACCACATGCAGCACCCGGAGAAGCACCAAGTCCTTTTCCGATCGGTGTAGCAGCTTTTAATGCAGCAGCATCGAACTGTGGATGAAGTAATGTATCAAGGTTACGAGGATCGATCATAGCAACTGCCTCTTCCGGAGTCTTATGTCCCTCGTCTACTAAATCGCAAGCGATCTTAAGTGCAGCCGGAGCTGTTCTCTTACCGTTACGGCACTGAAGCATGTATAACTTCTTGTTCTCAACGGTGAACTCCATATCCTGCATATCATGATAATGATTCTCAAGAGTCTCACAAACTTTTAAGAAGTCTGCATATGCCTCAGGGAATTCTTTCTCCATCTGAGCGATTGGCATAGGTGTACGAACACCTGCAACTACGTCCTCACCCTGTGCATTGATTAAGAACTCACCCATCAGTTTGTTCTCGCCAGTTGCCGGATCACGTGTAAATGCAACACCTGTACCGGACTCGTTATTTAAGTTACCGAATACCATAGGCATTACGTTAACTGCAGTACCCCAGGAATATGGGATATCGTTATCACGACGATATACGTTTGCACGTGGGTTGTCCCATGAACGGAATACAGCCTCGATAGCAAGTTTTAACTGCTCAACAGGATCTGAAGGGAAATCTGTACCTAACTGATTCTTGTACTCAGCCTTGAACTGCTCTGCTAACTCTTTTAAGTCAGCTGCTGTAAGGTCGATATCAAATTTAACGCCTCTCTCTTCTTTCATCTTGTCGATGAGCTGCTCAAAGTATTTTTTACCAACTTCCATAACTACATCTGAGAACATCTGAATGAAACGTCTATATGAGTCATATACGAAACGCTCGAATGCAGGATCCGGATTACCTTTGATCATTGCAGCAACTACTTCGTCATTTAAACCAAGGTTTAAGATGGTATCCATCATACCTGGCATGGAAGCTCTTGCTCCTGAACGAACAGATACTAATAACGGATTCTCAAGATCGCCGAATTTCTTTCCGTTGATCTCTTCCATTTTCTTAACGCCTTCCATAGCCTGAGCCATGATCTCGTCGTTGATCTTACGACCATCTTCATAATACTGTGTACAAGCCTCTGTTGTGATTGTGAATCCCTGTGGTACAGGAAGTCCGATGCTTGTCATCTCTGCAAGGTTGGCACCTTTACCGCCAAGCAGGTTACGCATGGTCATGTCGCCTTCGCTAAACATATACACCCATTTGTTTGCCATTTTGATAATTCCTCCTAAAATAAATTACTATGTAATTATGGACACCGTATTTGTTTCCATAATCAAGCCATGTTATGTGCCTTTCTAAAACGCACATATTTATTCTAACATATTTTGTCTAAATAGCAACATTTTTTTTACTGTTTTTCCCTGTTTTTTTGTAACATTTTCACAATGTAAAACTTTGTTCCGTTATGTGGAACATTTTGGATTTGTTTATTTCTTTTTCCATTTTGCATACAGTGTGATTTTCCCCGTGCTGCCTTTCTTAATAGAGGTTACCTTTCTGGTACATTTTTTATCACGGTACCATCCTTTAAACACATACCCTTTTCTTGTTGGTGCTGCCAGTTTTATCATCTTTGAAGTAATGGTATATATTTTCGGATTTTTCTTATTATTTTTGCCTCCGTTTAATTTGTAGGTAATGGTGTACTTTTCCTTTGCCCATTTTGCATACAGTGTTACTTTTCCGGTACTGCCCTTTTTAATAGAGGTTACCTTTTTGGTACATTTTTTATCACAATACCATCCTTTAAACACATACCCTTTTTTTGACGGATTTGAAAGTTTTATCGTCTTTGAAGTGATTTTATATGTTTTGGGATTCTTCTTATTATTTTTGCCTCCATTCAGGTTATATGTAATCTGATACTGTGCTGCTTTCCACTGGGCATATAAAGTTACGACCTCATCTGCTTTTTTTGTCAGATTTTTTACATAGGCATTTTCCTCATAAAAGGTTCCCTTCCCATCTGGCTGCGTATTCCAGCCTGCAAATGTATATCCTTTCTTTTCAAACTTATTTTTTGAAAGTTTTTCCTTCTGACCCGCCGCACATGCTTTCTCACTCATTTTCCCTTTTGCTGCACCATTTCCATCAAATTTTATTGTATAAAGATATGGACACACGACAACCGGGACATTCCTCTTAAATGATTCTGCATTGATTTTATCTTTGGAGAGACTGGTTATTACATATATTTTTTCAGGTCCGTCTGTCGTTTCCCAGGAAAATGCTTCGCTGCCAATCTCTGTAATCGTCTTTGACAGCCTTATCTTCCCAAGCACGCCGCCGTCCTTATAAAACGCACAGATTCCAATTGTTTTTACCGCGGTCTGGGAAAGATCAAGTTCCCCCGTTAAATTTTTACAGGATAAAAAAGCATAACTGTCAATCGCCGTTAATGTTTTGGGGAATTTCACGGTTTTTAATCCACTGCAGGCAGAAAATGCACTACCGCCTATTTCTGTAACCAAAGTCTGGGATAAATCCATTTTCTCCAGTGAACTGCAGCCTGTAAATGTGCCAAATCCAATTTTCGTTATATTCTCTGGCAATTTCACCGTTTCCAATGCACTGCACCCCTCAAATGTTCCTTCCAATTCCGTTATCCCTGTCTGGGATAAATCCACTTTTTCTAACGATGTGCAGTTTTCAAATGCACCGTAAATCATGGTTAATGTTTTGGGCAATTTTACCGTTTTTAAAGAAGTGCAATTCAAAAACAGCCTGCTCTCGATTACCGTTATCCCTGTCTGTGACAAATCTGCTTCTTCCAACAGCGTGCAGTCTGCAAACACACCCGTTCCATCATTCACTTCCAGCACGTCAATATCTTCAAATCCGCCACACTTTACCTGACGGATGTTTTTATTTTTTTACAGCAGCTAAGTCGAAATACCAGTTTCCTCTGCTCCATCTATAAGAAATCAGACTGTAATACAATCCATCCTTCAGCAAGCCATCAACTCTATATATCTGATGATTTGATAATTCTGCAATCTCCTCCGGGGACAGGTCAAAATACCCGTCAGAATACCCCTGATACTCCCATTCTTTATCTACCGAATAAGAGTTGCGGCTGCACCATGTAGCATCTGCAAAAATCCATTTTCCATTTTCACTGTCATAAACAGCATTGTATTCATGGGCATGCCCCTCTAAATCCATGCACGGAATTCCAATGGAAATGCACAATGTTCTCATAAGGCTTGCATAACCCGAACACATAGCACGCTTTTGCTCGTACACCTCATACGGTGACCAATAACTTGGCTTATTATTATAATAGGCATAATAATCATAATAAGTTCTGTCCGCAACAAATGCCATAATCGCTTTTATTTTCTCATACTGTGTAGTACACCCGGCTACAGCCTGTAATGCAGCCTGTCTTAATTCCTCAAACTGGGCATCTGTTATAGCATTCCTTTCAGGATCTGTTAAAAAGTAATCCGGGTCTGCATATTTATTAATCAGAGTCCAGGCCTTCTGTTCCGCTGCAATCTGCTCTTCACTTGCGTCCCCCTTGATTGAAGTTTCTTCCCGTTCTTCTGTTTCTTCTTCCATTTCCGGCAGTTCTGTTTCTGTGTCTGGCTGCTCTGTCTCCTCCGGCTGTTCTTCTGTGTCTGGCTGCTCTGTCTCCTCTGACTGTTCTTCTGTGTCTGGCTGTTCTGTTTCTTCCGACTCTGGCTGTTCCGTATTCTCCCGTTTCTCCTGTTCGCCTGCCTGTGTCTCCTGACGTTCACGATCCATCAGATCCAGTTCTTCCGTATCCGCATATTTTTCATTTACTTTCTCTGATGCCGATTCCGCTTTTTCTGTCTCTGCAATCACATTCGCCTGCATATTTACCGGCATCCCACCAACCAAAACAGTCGCAGCCAGCAATGCCGTAAAAGCTTTTTTCATCCCTCCTTTCATAAACTAAAACTCCTCCTTCATTTGTACCGCTATGTTACATTACCTTTTCTATATTATAACCGCAATACGACTATTTTCAATTGTTTGCGAAATCATTTCTATCATATCTCCGCAGACTATCTGCCTGTACATACTTCAAAATATTTTTCTTCTCCTCCGCGAGGTGCGCATCCCGCCCGGAGGGCGTTTTCATTCATAGGACGTAATTTCCTATGAATGAAAAACAGACGGATCATTCCCACCCAACAGGAATAATCCGTCTGTCTTTTTCTTTTTATTCTCCGCTTCGAAAAATCCTAGAAATCTACTTCCGTGTCATAGTAACAGCATTTCAACAGCTTTTCCATCTCCTCCTGGCTCGGCTGTCTCGGGTTTGATCCTGTACATGCATCTAAGATTGCATTGGCTGCGATCTCCGGCAGTCTCTCTAAGAACACTTCTTCCGGTACAAAGCCCTGCTCGGTCGGATAACTGTCTGCACCATAATTCTTAATACAGTGCGGAATCTTTAAGTCATCATTCATACCACGCAGATATTTGATCAGAAGTTCCACTTTCTCGTCTAATGAATCACCGCCAAGTCCCATGAAATCTGCGATCTCACCATAACGTTTCTTTGCAGTTTCATCTTTGGCGTTAAATGCGATCACTTTCGGCAGATACATTGCGTTGGCTGCACCGTGGATGATATGTGCGCCGTAATCCGCAAATGCAGCACCGGTCTTATGTGCCATGGAATGTACGATACCAAGCAGTGCATTGGAAAATGCCATACCGGCAAGACACTGTGCATTATGCATGTTATCTCTCTTTTCCATATCCCCGTTATAAGATCCTACCAGATCACGCTGGATCATCTTGATTGCATGCAGGGCAAGCGGATCTGTGAAATCACAGTTCGCTGTCGATACATATGCCTCGATTGCATGTGTCATCGCATCCATTCCGGTATGTGCTACCAGTTTCTGTGGCATTGTCTCTGCAAGTTCCGGATCAACGATTGCAACATCCGGTGTGATCTCAAAGTCAGCGATCGGATATTTGATACCTTTCTCATAATCGGTGATGATGGAAAATGCAGTTACCTCTGTTGCAGTTCCCGAAGTTGAGGAAATCGCACAGAAATGCGCTTTCTTACGAAGTTTTGGAATACCAAACACCTTGCACATATCCTCAAATGTGATATCCGGATATTCGTATTTGATCCACATAGCCTTTGCCGCATCGATCGGCGAACCTCCTCCGATCGCAACGATCCAGTCCGGACCAAACTCTTCCATCGCCTTTGCGCCCTTCATTACGGTCTCCACCGATGGATCCGGCTCAATTCCTTCAAAAAGCTGTACTTCCATGCCGGCTTCTTCCAGATACTGTTTTGCGCGGTCAAGAAAACCGAAACGTTTCATGGAACCACCGCCTACGCAGATAATCGCCTTTTTGCCTTCAAACGTCTTTAATGCTTCCAATGCCCCTTTTCCGTGATACAAATCGCGTGGTAATGTAAATCTTGCCATCTTTCCTCCAATCTGCCGCCATCAAAAGGCCGCCCCCTGACACATACACATGCCTGTATTTTTTGTGTCATTTACTGTGTGCAACTTTTATATAACCATCACATATTTTGTTAATTAAATAACAATATGTATTGTAATATTATATCACATCTTTCAAAAATAAGAAGCATTTTTATGCATTTTTAATAATTCTTAATATTTTCTAAGCATTGTTTTTAAATCCACATTTTGGACAGATATTTCCTCCCTTATATACATAACCACAGCGGAAGCAGCAGATCGTATCATGTTTTTCTTTCGCCAGATAAGAAATATTTCGCGAATCCGGTTTTTCCTGTAAATAATGAATAAATTCATTCAATACCCCGGCATATGCCGTGAGCTGCTTATTTTCTACCGCATATGGAATTTTCGTCTTTTTCCCATTTTTCTCTGTCACATACACACCACGGTTTAAAAGTCCTGTGGATGCAGTGATCTCATCTATGGACGGAACATCAATACGGTAAGATGTCATCAGTGTGCTGTAATATAGATGTTCCGGTGTCAGGATAATCCCCTCTTTTCCACTGTTGTTTCTCGATGTGTCCACCACAAAAATCGGATATTCAAACAGACCGTTTCCTGCGGCATAGGATGCCATGGCATAATCGATAACCTCTGTTTCCTGCGGCGCTGCCTGCTTTAACAGCACTTTTCTCGCCGGGTAAAAATAATGTTTCTGGCTTTCTGTGATTCCCGCCTCTTCCAGTTCATTTTTCAGCTTATTTACAAGCTGTTCACACTCATCCGTCTTGATCTTGGAAAGACGCCTGCTTAAAAGTTCTAATGCATTATCCTTTAAATCCGGTAAATATGGTCCTTCTGCAATCTTCTGATACGCATCCATTCCCTCATCAAAGGACATGTGTGCCGGATCACCGGTAATTTCTGCGATCTCATTTTCATCCATCTGACGGATTTTATTCTCGATCTGCTCAAAATACGGCAAAACCAGCCCCGGCTCAAACTCCTTTTCTTTCAGACGCTCCTTAAGCTCTGTCAGATCATCTCTGGTGATTTTTCTCGACTGGCGGATCATATTTTTTATTTCCTGCTGTTCGGCAAGATTTTTCTGCGATTCTAACCGTTCCTGATATGGGGTTAAATCTACTCCTTCGTATTCTTTTAATTTCTCCCGAAGTGCATGGTAACGTGCCCTGTCCATATTAGGCGGCATTTTTCCAACCAGCTCTGCGACTTCCCGCTCTGCCTGTGTCTGCATTTTCTGTTTCAGATTTAAAAGCAGATTCTGTTTTTTCTCCTGCGGCAGCTTTTCCTCTGCAATCTCGTCATAGACACGGCGCATCACGGCATAATTTTTATCTGCGCAGCTCTCTGCCTTTTTATTTAACGCGGCAAGCTTTCTGTCCTGTTCTTTTTCCTCTAACATATCCAGGTATTGTTTCCGCTCTTCGGGCGAAATTCTTGTTTCATGCATGAGCTGGTGTTTTAATTCGGAAAGCTGGCGCTCTGACATACGGTCTGCGACTCCAAATTTAGCCTGATAAGTCTCGCGGACTTTCTGCGCCTCCGCATTATTTACCTGTGCATATTTTTCATCGGACGATTCCCCACCAATCCGCCCAGCTTCGTGCGGCTGCCTGCTGTCACTCTCATATCTGGAAGCGTTCACATGGCGGCTTTCCGTTTCATTTTGACGTACATCTTCATATTGCTTTTTGTGCTCGTTCCGCTTCCATCCACTTTCACCCGCGCTTTCATTTCCATGCTGTTTTTCTGCATGCCGGTTCTTGCTCTCATCCTGCTCTTCTTCATCATCTGTGACTTCGTCCCGATCTGATGCAGGCGTACTCTTTAACTTTTTACGACGCTTTTTTTCCTCCTGTATGGCAGGTTCGCAGGCTGCAATACTGCTTTCCGGGAAAAATCCCTCTTCTATCTTATTTAATAATTCCTCAAAGTCTGCATCTGAATATTCCGGCAGATCCTCGCACAGTTCCTCAAGTGGCTGCTGCTCGTCCTCGACACCCGCCGGCTTTCTGCCGTCCTCATACTCATTATAACGGCTGTTTGCCTCATGCTCGCCGTTACGCCCCATCAGCTCAAGATAATCTTCGTATGCCTTTTTATCCTCCTCAAAATCCATCAGATAAATATCGCCGTCTCCAAGAAGTTTCCATGGGCGCGGCGTATAAAATCTGTGACACGCTGCACAGGTACATGCTTTTGCCAAAAGGACTACTCCCTCAGGCGTCTCGATTCGAAACTCTTTTCCTTTCGGATACATGATCATATGCAGATTTCCTTTGCATTTTGGGCAGCGGTAACCAACTTTATAAAAGTTATTGCCAATCCTGCCTTTTGCTCTTTCTGACAGTGAAAGTTCTGTTCTCTCAAAAACAGTATGCGCCATCTTCCATTCAACTTTATGCCAGAGTCCCTGTTCCTCGTCTGCTTCCTCTTCCTTCTGCACTGCTTCTTTTGCCTCAAGTGCCGCCTGTATCACATCTTCATAGGTAATACGCTTTCCTGCATGATAAAAACGAAAATACTGCGTGGTATATTCCGGTTCAATATAGATTCCTGCAAGCACATGCCCGAAAAGAGTATTCAGCTGCTCCGTATTTTTTTCCACACGAAGTCCCTGGATCGTTCCCCATTTTCCAAATGCATACAGGATCATATTGATCACATCCCGTACTGCTGCCTCATCGGTATCTTTGATCTCATCTTCTTTGATCGGCAGATCTACAATATTTTCCGCCACTTTTCTACTGTCAAAATGAAAAAACAAGGAGCGCACTTCCCCCTGTAAAATGAGATAATTATCAAGTGCCACAAAAAGACCTGTCCAGTTTACATTTGCATGCATGGTCTTTATCAGCCGTTCAAATGTCATTTTTAATTCGCTATCTGCTTTTAATACGATCACTTTTTTCACCTCTTACTTTTCAAATGCAGATTTTTCCTTCAAGATCTGTGCAAATCCCATATGAAGTTCTTCTTTTGCCCGCTCAAAATCAATTTCCTGATTGCTGTCATTCAAGCAGACGCTTCCACTCTTCTGATGACCTATATCAGCCACAATCCTGCTGTTATCATTTGAGACATCATAATACCGGCAGAGTCTTCTTACATTGCCGGGAACAAAACCGCCAGTCAGTTTCTGATACTCCCTGAGCACATACTGGCTGACATCCTCTTTCTGACGGAATTTATGGCTGCACACCTCGTTTAACAACTCCGGTTCTAATTCCCACATTTTCACAAAAGTACTCTTTTTAAAAGGAGACGGCCCATGAACCGTGTAAAATCCTGTAAACAACGGGAACGCCAGTTCTAACATATTATAAATAAAATACATAAACGGATAACCGGGATGGAAATATGCTCCCGGCTGTTTTTTCATATTTTTACGTTTGTCAAAATATTTTGCCAGAAGCATGGTATTATTCAGGTAAATATATGGCATGACCTGATCTTTTGTATTTGCCACATCAGGCTGAAGAGCCAGCATATCCACCGGAAGATCATTTTTAAAATACTGTTCCGGTCTGACCTTTTTTATCAGAAACATATCATCATTAAAATATACAAAATTCTCTGCCAGACCTGGGATTCTGTGCATATTCCACTCAATGGCATGTGAATTAAATGTCGGCAGATATTTTTCTGGAATAAAATCTTTATGATTTACAATATTTAACTTCGGATGTTCTTTATTTAACCAGGATGGCAGATGCCCCCATGTAACAAAGTGTATCCTGCGCACCCATGGTGCAAAACGCTCCACACCACGAAACCAGTACCTCAGCAGATCCCAGTCTCTGTATCTCTCTTTTCTGTCATCCTGTTTCTGCGACAGATCCGGCTGCATACTGTACTCCATTTTCTGTTTCTGCCAGTCCGGATCATTGCCATCTACCCATGTGATCACAAAATCAATTTCCGGAATGTTATTGTCGCGTGTCATAATAATCTCCATTTCTGCCCAGCAAACATCTTTTTCATCTGCTTAATAAATTTCACTGTTATCATGATAAAACAAATCCTGCAAAATGAAAATCCCATTTATCTGCTTAATTTATATTTTTTTTAGAAATACTGGTTTTTCCCTGTTTTAAGGCATTTCCGTTTCTTTTGTTAGCACTCATTAAAAAAGAGTGCTGATTTTCTATTGACTTTTGAAATTTGCGGTTATAATATTAGATTCAGGCAGCAGCGAGGCGGATCTGCCCACTGCATTTTATTACGATTATAAAGGAGTGTTTGAATATGGCAGAGAAACATGGAAATCTTTCAATTAACAGCGATAATCTGTTCCCGATTATCAAAAAATGGTTATATTCCGATCACGACATCTTCTTCCGTGAGCTGATCAGTAACGGATGTGATGCGATCACAAAATTAAAAAAACTCGAAATGATGGGCGAATATACATTACCGTCTGACTACAAACCGGAGATCCACGTTGTTGTAAATCCGGAAGAAAAAACCTTAAAATTTATCGATAATGGTCTTGGTATGACCGCAGACGAGGTTGAGGAATACATCAACCAGATCGCATTTTCCGGCGCAACAGATTTCATTGAAAAATACAAAGACAAAGCAAACGACGATCAGATCATCGGTCACTTCGGACTTGGCTTCTATTCCGCATTCATGGTAGCTGATCAGGTAACGATCGATACATTATCCTACAAAGACGGCGCAACGGCTGTTCACTGGTCCTGCGACGGCGGTACTGAATTTGATATGGCTGATGGCACCAAAGAAGGCGTCGGTACAGAAATCACCCTTTTCTTAAACGAGGATTCCGTTGAATTTTCCAACGAGTACCGTGCAAGAGAAGTCATCGAAAAGTACTGCTCTTTCATGCCGACTCCGATCTTCCTTGAGAAGGCAAACGCTGAGACAGAATATGAGACGATCGACGCCGCTGATAAATTAGACACAGACACCGTCGTTGAGACGATCCATGAGGAAGCAAAAACAGAGGAGAAAGAAAACGAAAACGGCGAAAAAGAAGTTGTTGAAGTTTCTCCTGCAAAAGATAAATTAAAGATCGTAAAGCGTCCGGTTCCATTAAACGATACCAACCCTCTCTGGGCAAAGAGTCCGAACGAATGCACCGACGAAGAATACAAAGCATTTTACCGCAAAGTATTCTTAGATTACAAAGAACCATTGTTCTGGATCCACTTGAATATGGACTATCCGTTCAACTTAAAGGGTATCCTGTACTTCCCGAAGATCAATACCGAGTATGATTCCATTGAGGGAACCATCAAACTTTACAACAATCAGGTATTTATCGCCGATAACATCAAGGAAGTCATTCCTGAATTCTTAATGCTCTTAAAAGGTGTGATCGACTGCCCGGATCTGCCGCTTAACGTATCCAGAAGTGCACTGCAGAACGATGGTTTTGTAAAGAAGATCTCCGAGTACATCACCAAGAAAGTAGCTGACAAGCTGATCGGTATGTGCAAGACGGATAAAGAAAATTACGAGAAATACTGGGACGACATCAGCCCGTTCATCAAATTCGGCTGTCTGAAAGATACCAAGTTCTGTGACAAGATGAACGATTACATCCTGTTCAAGAATCTGGATGACAAATATCTCACTCTTCCGGAACTCTTAGTCAAAGAGGAAGAAAAGAAAGACGAAAACAAAGATGAAGCTGAGGTATTAGATGCTGACGGCAATCCGATCAAAAAGGAAAGCACCGATGCAGCAGATGAGAATACTGAGAAAAAAGATGAGCGCAAGGTAATCTACTATGTAACTGACAAACTTCAGCAGGGTCAGTACATTAAGATGTTCAAAGAGCAGAACATGGACGCTGTCATCTTAGACCACAACATTGATACTTCCTTCATCTCACAGCTTGAGCAGCGCAATGAGCATTATAAATTCATGCGTATTGATGCAGATGTCACAGAATCCTTAAAGGACGAGACTTCCGCTGAGGACTTAAAGGCTGAGACAGATACCCTGACTGATGTGTTTAAAAAAGCTTTAAACAACGATAAACTGACTGTCAAAGTTGAAAAACTGAAAAACGCTGATATCGCATCTGTCATCACCCTTTCTGAGGAAGGCAGACGTATGCAGGATATGATGAAGATGTATGCAATGAACGGCATGGGCGGCATGGATCCGAACATGTTTGCTGCGGATCAGACCCTGACCTTAAACGCAAACAATGAACTTGTAAAATATATCTTTGAGCACAAAGATTCCGAGCATGTTCCGATGTTCTGTGAACAGCTTTACGATCTTGCAATGCTTTCCAACCAGCCGCTGTCTGTTGACGCTATGGCAAAATTTGTACAGCGCAGCAATCAGATCATGATGCTTCTTGCAAAATAATTTTTACAGAATACAAGCCCCTGCAAAACCTGTAGATACGAGTTTTGCAGGGGTTTTCTCATGCTGTTTTTTATCGTGTTTATACCTGAATTTCTATAAAAATATTATTTTGCTGCCGTATAGATTGCGATCATATCTTCCACATCCAGATGCTTTACTTTTCCAAGATTGCCTCTGACTGCCGCATTACACTTTTCTGCCAGTTCTTTTATCTGTTCTTCTGTCGGCGCAATGCCAAGTTCCGTTAATGATGTCGGCATATGGATTTCCCGGTAAAAATCCTCCATTGCAGCAATGCCTGCCTCTGCCGTCTTCTGTTCTGTCTCCTGCGGCTCCACACCCATAACGTGCTCTGCAAACTGCACAAATCGTTCAATACGCTCCCCGCAGACATAGCGTGCCCAGCTTCCCCAGATTGCGGCAAGCCCTGCTCCATGTGCCACATCAAACATTCCACCAAGCTCGTGTTCTAATTTGTGCGTTGCCCAGTCACCACCATCCGTTCCGCAGCCGGTCAGTCCATTATGGGAAAGACTTCCCGCCCACATGACTTCCGCGCGCGCATCATAATTTTCCGGCTCTTTTACAAGGATTTTTGCATTTCTGATCACCGTGCGCATCAGTGCTTCACTGATTCCATCCGTCAGTTCCATGTTTTCACCGTGGTTGAAATAGCGTTCCATCGTATGCATCAGGATATCCGTGCATCCGCATGCTGTCTGATACGGTGGAAGCGTCATCGTAAGCTCCGGATCTAAAACAGCAAACTTTAATCGGCTGTAATCGGTCGTGCATCCTCTCTTCATACCGCCATCTTCCTTTGTTATTACGCAGGAACCGCTCATCTCACTTCCCGCCGCCGCGATCGTAAGCACTACACCGATCGGCAGACATGCAGTCGGTTTCCGTTTAAAATCAAAGAAATCCCACACGTCTCCTTCATTTGCAACACCATATCCGATCGCCTTTGCGGAATCAATGACACTTCCGCCGCCGACGGCAAGGATGAAATCGACATTTTCTTTTTTACAGAGTGCGATTCCTTCATACACCAGAGAAAGTCTCGGGTTTGGAACAACACCGCCCAATTCGACGTAAGTGATCCCCTCTTTATCAAAGATCGCCTCGATCCTGTCTAACAGACCGGAGCGTCTGGCACTGCCGCTTCCATAATGGATGAGAACCTTTTTACAGTTCTGTTCTTTTATCAGGTTTCCAACTTTTTGTTCCGCACCTTTTCCGAAAACAACTTTTGTCGGTGCATAATAATTAAAATCGTTCATTTTGCTCCTCATTCCCACATGTAAAAGTTCTTATTTTCTCTTTTCATAACTACTTCTAGTTATATAAGCTATTATCGGTAAGAAAACGTATCTGCTTTAGTCTGAACAAACTCGCAGGAAACCATCACCGGTTCTCTGCGGGCTTACACTCTCTTATCGTATCTTCTTATTATATATCTGTCTGACAAACTATCTACATTGAAATTTTATCAAGTATTCCGGTCAGATGTGCGATCGTCACCCCATAATTTGTCATCGGAACCTGCTGTTTTTTGGCACGGTCGATCCGCGACATCACATATTTGCGGTTAAACATGCATGCACCGCACTGAATGATCAGATCATAGCCGGATAAATCCTGTGGAAAATCCGTTCCACTCATGATGTCTACGGTAATGCCCTCTCCTGCGCGCTTTTTTAACATGCGCGGGATTTTGACTCTTCCGATATCTTCCTGCAGTGGCGCATGGCTGCAGCATTCTGCGATCAGAACATGCGATTCATTTGTCAGGGAATCTAACATTTTTGCACCTTCCACATAGTAAGGAAGATCTCCTTTATACGCTGCAAACAAAACAGAAAATGAGGTCAGCATGCTCTCTTTCGGCTTGTGCTCATACACATAGCCGAATACCTGTGAGTCTGTGATGATCAGTTTCGGCGGTTCTTTTAAGGCTGCAAGTGCCGGCAATAGTTTATCTGTTGTCACACTCATGACCAGGCACTTTTTATCCAAGAGTTCCCGTAATGTCTGCACCTGCGGCAGGATCAAACGTCCTTTCGGCGCCTGGATATCCTGCGGCATGACCAGTAAGACGAAATCTTCTTCTGTGACGAGATCTCCCGTGATCAGCCTATCTCCGTAATTTTCCGGCACAAGGCGGGCGAGTTCTTCCCTGACTGCGTCGATCCCTGCCCCCGTTTTGGCACTGACTGTGAGCGCCTGTTTTCCTGTTTTTTCTTTGATATAAGAAGCAAGTTCGTCCGTATGCGGATCAATATCTGCTTTCCCGACGAGGAACAAAACAGGCGTATTTTTTTCTTTCAGAAACTGATACCACTTTAATTCTTCTGTGAGATCCGGTAAGTTCTCCTGATTTTTCTCGGACGACTGTTGTAATTTTTCTTTTGCATCTTTCGTTTCTGAAGCATCCTCTCTGCAGGCATCCGCGCCAGATACCACGATCACAGCGATATCCGCCTTTTCCGCTGCCAGTTTCGTTTTCTCCACACGGCGTTCCCCAAGCTCAGTCTCATCATCAAATCCCGCTGTGTCAATAATCACACAGGGACCAAGCGGACTGATCTCCATCGGCTTATAGACCGGGTCCGTCGTCGTTCCGGCAACATCTGCAACAATGGAGACTTCCTGATGTGTGAAGGCGTTGATAAAAGAAGATTTCCCGCTGTTTGTTTTCCCGAACACACCAATATGCAGACGGTTGCTGCCTGGTGTATCATTCAGTGTTCCTGCCATAGTACTCCTCATTTCCCTTAGAATCTGAAATCACGTTTTCCCTCTGCGATATCGTGGATGTGCTCGTATGCAGTCTGTTTTACTTTCGGATTCGGAATTTTTTCAAGTTCTCTGTCGATCAGCTCCATACCAAGACGTTTTGTCTCTTCGCTTGCATAATCTTCCAGATATTCTTTTAATGTCATCAGCGCATTCGGGTGACAGCAGTTTAAGATCTGCATGTTTTTACAAAGTGCCATAAAACGGTCACCGGTTCTTCCCTCGCGGTAACATGCAGTACAGAAACTTGGGATATACCCCAGTTTGATCAGCCAGTTCACAACTTCATCTAAGGTTCTCTGGTCGCTGACATCAAACTGCTCACTGGTCACTTCTCCCTCTTTTTCCGGCTCTGCGTAGCCGCCGACGCTTGTTTTTGATGCACCGCTGATCTGGGAAACGCCAAGCGGAAGGACTTTGTTTCTCACTTCCTGGCTCTCTCTTGTTGAGATGATCATTCCGGTATATGGCACGGAAACACGGATCAGAGCACAGATCTTTGCAAATGTGTCGTCAGAGATGCCATTGTCAAATGCAGACGGATCAATGTCATCTGCATGCTTGATTCGCGGTACACTGATAGTATGCGGTCCGACTCCATGTACTGCCTCTAAGTGTTCTGCGTGCATCAAAAGTCCTGCAAACTCATAACGGTAAAGGTCAAGTCCAAACAATACGCCAAGTCCTACATCATCAATTCCGCCCTCCATTGCACGGTCCATCGCCTCTGTGTGATATGCGTAATCGTGTTTCGGTCCGGTCGGATGCAGCTTTTCATAGCTTTCTTTATGGTAAGTCTCCTGAAACAGGATATAAGTTCCGATTCCAGCTTCTTTTAATTTGCGGTAATTTTCCACGGTCGTTGCAGCAATATTGACATTGACACGGCGGATCGCACCGTTTTTATGTTTGATGCTGTAGATGGTCTTGATGCACTCTAAGATATATTCGATCGGGTTGTTGACCGGATCTTCGCCCGCCTCAATGGCAAGACGTTTATGTCCCATATCCTGCAATGCAGTAACTTCTTTTACGATGTCTTCCTGCGTCAGTTTCTTTCTTGCAATGTGTTTGTTTTTCAGATGATACGGACAGTATACACAGCCGTTCACGCAGTAGTTTGACAAATAAAGCGGTGCAAACAATACGATACGGTTTCCGTAAAAATCTTTTTTGATCTGCTCTGCAAGTGCATAAACTTCCTGGATTTTTTCAGGAATCTCACATGCTAAGAGGACAGATGCCTCCCTATGATTTAAGCCCTTTCTTAATTTTGCCTTCTCGATGATCTCATCGATCAGTGCCACATTGTCCTTGTTGGCATCTGCATAGGCAAGTGTCTCTCTGATCTCCTCATCTGAAATAAACTCTTCTGCTTTTAATGATTTTGCGCTATACATACATTCTTCCTTTCTTTCCGGTCAGTTTGCGCCCGCTTGCTTTCCGGTTAGTGTATTTTTATATGGACGACAGACTGCTCTTTTTGCAGAACTGTCGTATAAAACCAGTAGATCCGCCTTAAGTCTGCTGGCTTTTTGTCAATTTGTGATTTCTGAAGTTATCTTATGTCCGCCCGTTCTGTCTCACAGATGGCTGATACTTTCCATTCTGCTTCCTTATGGCTGAAAATCGCCCCTGTTTACGGCTACCTGATAGCCAATGCTTTCCATTCGTTTCTGCATGCAGAAGCGGCACTCTGCTGCCTCGTCACCGGTGCAGATCTTATTATCATATAATTTATATTTCTCCCGCACGGCAACCGGGGATAAATTCGGCATGACGACATTTGCTCCCGCTAAAATTCCAAGCTCCCTGCCCTTGGGATGAATCGTTCCAAGCGCTGTGGTCGCCGGGAGAAGTACATGCGGATGGATCAGTCTGATAATGGAAAGCAGCCGCAGTGTCATCTCCATAGTGCCCGCTGTCTCAGTACCAAACGGCGTATCTTTCTGCGGGATAAACGGACCAATACCGACCATCTGCGGTTTCAATCTACGGATAAACTGCAGATCTTCCCACAGGGTATCTACGGTCTGATAAGGCGAACCTACCATAAATCCGCATCCGGTCTGATATCCGATTTCTTTTAAATCTCTAAGACAGCGCATCCGGTTCTGATAGGACATCTCTGCCGGGTGCAGTTTCTTATAATGTGCCTCATCTGCCGTCTCGTGGCGCAGCAGATACCGGTCTGCCCCCGCATCAAAATATGCCTGATAGCTCTCTCTTGATTTTTCTCCGATAGAAAGTGTCACCGCACAGTCGGGATATTCTGCCTTTATCTTTGAAACGATCTGACAGATCTTTTCATCGGTATAAAATCCATCCTCCCCACCCTGCAGTACAAAGGTGCGGAATCCCAGCTCATATCCGATTTTACAGCAGGAAAGAATCTCTTCTTCCGTCAGCCGGTAGCGGTCTGCGTGGCAGTTACTTCTGCGGATTCCACAGTAAAGGCAGTCATTTTTGCAGTAATTTGTGAACTCAATCAGTCCGCGGATGTAGACATTTTTTCCATAGATGCGGTCACCTGTGTTCCGCGCACGCTGTTTTAAATCCTGTATCATCGCATCGTCCTCTGTGGCAAGAAGAAATGCAAGCTGTTCCTTTGTGATATCTGCTGTCTTTTCTATTGTCTCTGACAGATTTCTAAAATTCTGCGCTGACATGCCATAGTTTTTCTGTGTGTTTTTGTCTGGTGTTCTCTGGTTTTGTAACATAAATTTATCCCTGTCCGATCATAATGGTCTTTCTGCTAGTGAGATTGGGCATCCGACATATATTTCTTTTGATTTTGCCCAATGTGTATATTTTCAATTCATATCCACGCCAGCTTATGCCATGCCAACATTCGAATACACCGTCTTTGCCGTGATTCCATCAAGTCTGCCGATTTTCCCGGAAAGTGCATTGATAACATCCTGCGGCGCATCGATTGCAACGCTGATGATATGCACATTCCGCTCACGGTATGGCAGCCCCATCCGTCCGATAATATACGAGCCGTATTCATGCAAAAGTTTATTTAGTTCCGGCGTGGAATCCATATTTTCAACGATGATCCCGATCAAAGCTACTCTTGTATCCATTCGTTTCCTCCCTGATTATCAAATTTATATGATTTTCATACACGAATCTATGATACAGATTTTGGAATAAAAAAACTGTACCCCTAATTTCAGGTACAGCCTAATAAGAGTCGCATTGCGCCTCTTACATTTTCCATTTATGCCATACCTTTCATCTCAAGTGATTCTTTTGATGTCAGCGTCTTTTCTTTTTCTAATAAACAATCTTGTACAAAAAGGACTTTACATGTGCTCTTTGCAAAGATTTACAATCTCAATTTAGATGCATTTTACGGACAAATTTCTTATTATAACAATACCCTCTGCATACACAAAAATTATACAGCAAAATTTTTTGCCTATATAAGTATTATGTATACAAAGGGTATCATGATTTTTTAAGAATTGCAATTATGTTTCGATTCTGTACGATATAAAATACAAAAAATGTGTTACTGTTCACACATACTGTGTGAGCAGTAACGATTACAGCCCATTTTAAATGCATCTTCGATGCATGGGGCTGTAATCTGGCATGATATAGTCTTTGGCGCACAGCTTGACAGCAAGTGTCAAGCTTGCGAGTGAACAGTAACAAAAATGTTACTCTTTACGGCACCGGCTCTTCCTCCGGCACCTCGATCTCTTTGATCATCGTCTCATTTCCACATAAAAGCCAGGTATGTTCCCCGCCGCACTCCGGGCAGATCTTACCATGTGCTACGGTATCATATTCGCAGCCACAGTCATCACAATGTGTCACTGCATGGATTGTCTCGATATTTAACTCACTGCCGGATAAAACCTCTGTGCGGTCCGCCGCCCAGCGCCAGCAGTCTGTGAGATAAGACGGCACGATGCCGGACACTTCCCCGATGGAAAGTGTCACGGCCGAAACCTTTGTCAGTTCATTTTCCTGTGCGATCTCCTCCACGCTTTTGATCACATGAAATACGATTCCAAGTTCATGCATTCGCTTTATTTCTCCTTTTTTCCAAAACGGATCTTCACTTCACGTTTTAACATATAAGGAAGAATTGCCTTCATCTTGTCCTCCGCTTTTACCATACGGCTGCACTCCGGCAGCTCGCGGTGCAGATGGATCGCATCAAATTCACACTTTGTCGTGCAGACACCACAGCCGATACACTTGTTCGGATCGACCACGGAAGCTCCACATCCAAGACAACGCGCAGTCTCGATCTTCACCTGCTCTTCGGTCAGTGTCCTGTGTGCATCGCGGAATGATCTATGCGCATCAATCTTGTCATCCATTGCAGGACGCTGTCTCTTTGCACTGTCATATCCTTCCAGGGCAAGATTTTCCTTATCCAGTTCGATAAACTGACGGCGGTTTCTTCCGATCGTCATGCTTGCGTTTTCATGTACAAAACGGTGAATGGACTCTGCACCTTCTTTTCCGGCTGCGATCGCATTGATTGCAAAACTCGGTCCGGTATAGACATCTCCACCGACAAAGATATCCGGTTCTGCGGTCTGGTAAGTAAGCGGATCTGCTACTGCTCCGTTTCCTCTTCCAAGTTCCACTTTAGAACCTGCCAAAAGGTCACCCCAGAGAATGCTCTGTCCAATACTTAAGTATACATGCTCACATTCCACGGTCATTGTCTCATTCTCATCGAACTGTGGGTTAAAACGTCCAGTCTCATCTTTGACGGAAACACATTTTTTCAGCACGATGCCACGCACTTTACCGTTTTCTGTCAAAATCTCTTTCGGACCCCAGCCACAGTGAACGGCAGCTCCCTCTTCTTTGACTTCTTCCACCTCATCTTTGGATGCCGGCATCTCTTTTTCAGACTCTAAGCAGAACATGGAAACTTCGTTGGAACCACAGCGTGCCGCTGTACGTGCCACATCGATTGCCACGTTACCGCCACCGATGACAACAGATCTGCCATCCACGCGGTAGTCTTCGTTTCCACCGGATACGATATGTAAGAAATCAACCGCACTCATTACACCCGCGGCATCCTCGCCCGGAATGCCTGCTTTGCGGCTTCCCTGGCAGCCGATTGCAATATAAAATGCCTGATATCCCTGCGCGCGCAGTTCGTCTAACGAAATGTCTTTTCCAACTTCCACGCCGCATTTGATATCCACACCAAGTTCACGCATCACTTCGATTTCAGCATCCACAACATTTTTCTCTAATTTAAAAGAAGGAATACCGTAAACGAGCATACCACCCGGACGTTCATTTTTCTCAAATACAGTCGGTTTGTAACCTCTGGTTGCCAAATAAAACGCACAGCTTAAACCAGCCGGGCCACCACCAATGATTGCAATCTTCTGTGGGAAAGTTCCACGGTTTGACGGCTGTACGACCGATGGAATGTAACGTGTATCTGAATTCAGATCCAGTTCTGCGATAAATTTCTTGACATCATCGATCGCAACTGCCTGGTCCACAGTTCCTCTTGTACATGCATCCTCACAGCGGTGGTTGCAGACACGGCCGCAGACTGCCGGGAACGGATTTTCCTTTTTGATCAGGGCAAGGGCATCTGTGTATCGTCCCTGTGCCGCCATCTTTAAGTATCCCTGTACTGCGATATGTGCCGGACATGCCGTCTTACACGGTGCCGTTCCGGTATCATAACAGTTGATGCGGTTGTTATCACGGTAATCCATATCCCATTTTTCCGGTCCCCACTTGGTATTATCCGGCAGCTCGTGTTTCGGATAGGTGATGGTTCCATCTTTCGTACAGAGTTTCTGACCCATTTTTACGGCACCCGCCGGACAGTACTCTACGCAGCGTCCACATGCAACACAGTCCTTTGTTTCAACCTTTGCCACATAAGCAGAACGTGACATGTTCGGTGTGTTAAATAACTGTGAAGTACGAAGTGCATTACAGATATTTACATTACAGTTACAGATGGCAAAAATCTTGTCCTCGCCGTCAATGTTTGTGATCTGATGAACAAATCCGTTGTCCTCCGCACGCTGTAAGATTTCCATTACCTTTTCACGTGTAATGTAATGTCCCTTGTTTGTCTCGACCAAATAGTCAGCCATATCGCCGACACCGATACACCAGTCTTCCGGATCATCCGCGCATCCCTCGCCCAAAACACCGCGGGAATAACGGCAGGAACACGGACCTGTTGCATATTTTCCGTCATATTTATCCAGCCAGTGGGAAATATGCTCGACACTGACAGACTCATTTTCCGTCTCGATCGCTTTCTCAACCGGGATAACGTGCATACCGATTCCAGCGCCTCCTGGCGGTACCATCGGTGTTACTTTCTGCAATGGTAAAAATGCCATGCGCTCAAAGAATGATGCAACTTCCGGGTGCTCTTTGATCTGATCTAACTTCATGTTAAAAAACTCTGCACTTCCCGGTACATACATCGGAAGGACATACTGTTTCTCGTGTTTCGGATTCTCCCAGTTGTACTCTAAAAGACCGATGTTACTCATTTCCTGCAACAGTTCTTCTAACACTTTCTCTTCTTTTCCGGTTGCTTTTACAATCTGTGCTAATGTCATCGGTTTGCGCACTTTCATTTTCAGTGCAACTTCTGCCATCTCATCCGTCACAAGTGCTTCTAATCCATAATATTCCGGATCTTCGGCTGTCACTGTATGACCGATACGGTCGGTGATCTTCTGTCCTAATTTTAAGATCAGCTCTCTCGGCTGTTCCGGTGGTGTGTACTCAAACTTTTTCATGCGTGTTCCTCCTCTTTCCATGCAGCGGTCTCTTTTTTCAGCCAGTCTGCCCATTCTTCCATACCTTCACCTGTCTTTGCACAGATCGGGATGATCTTTGCATTCGGATTGCGCATCAGGATGTTCTTTTTACACTGCTCTAAGTCAAAATCAAAATATGGCATCACATCGATCTTGTTGATCAGCACGATATCGCAGATGGAAAACATCAGCGGGTATTTTAAAGGTTTGTCATGTCCTTCCGGTACGGATAAGATCATCGCATTTTTCACTGCACCCGTATCGAACTCCGCTGGACATACCAGATTGCCGACATTCTCTAAAATAACCAGTTCCACATCATCTGTTCCAAGTCCTTTTAATCCCTGTCTCGTCATATCTGCATCCAGATGACACATGCCGCCTGTATGAAGCTGGATTGCCTTTGCTCCGGTCTTTAAAATTGTTTCCGCATCCACGTCAGAGTCGATATCTGCCTCCATGACACCGATCTTCAAGTCATCTTTCAGTGCCTCGATCGTGCGTGTCAGCGTCGTTGTCTTGCCTGATCCAGGCGATGACATCAGGTTCAACAAGAACACGCCGTCTTTTTTCAGTTCTTCGCGAAGCAATGCTGCCTGCTTGTCATTGCTCTCGAAAATGCTCTGTTTTACTTCCAGAATCCGTACATTTCCCATGATAATCTCCATTTCTTTTGTAACATTTTTCGCCTTATCTGTTACTTATAGATAAATTCTATCATTTTAGGGTGGTTGTGTCAATAAATTCTGGTCATACCAGTGTGCCAATTTTTTAGAATTTGTTTAGAATTGTCTGATTGCTATCACAGGAATGCGAAGATTTTTTAATTCATGGACGTAATTTTCCTATGAAGATTCGGGTGTCAAAAGGTGGCTTCCAAATTTTGACACCCGAATCCTATGAATTAAAAAAACAACACTACAGTCCGCAGAAAAACCTGTATACTGTAACGTTGTCTGTCTTACTTTAGTATGCCTTTACTTTTACATATCCTTCTTCATAAGAATATTTCAGATAAGTAATAACATTTACAACCTGTCTCTTATCATCATCAATGTGTATCCTAATAAGTTTTGACCTCTCCATTTGCTCAAATCCATCCGATCTGGATCTTTCATAGATAATCCAATCCCCCAAATTCTGTCTTTTACCGCACATTCTGCAAGGATTTGATCTTTCGTATGTAACAAACCTTCCCTCAATTTATCATTTTGGGAAAATTTTGCTATAAGCCCTTCATAAACTACAATCTGCCTTATACCATTCCAGTAATTTTCATTATAGCCTGCCACCATACGTCCCAGTTCTTTTATAGATCCAACCTCATCTGTTTCCAATATCTTTTCAGCAATCACATCGTCTCTGAAACAAACTGCCTTTTTATACATCATATATTGCTCCATAGATGAAAATCCGATTCCATTTACATCAAACTGTGACATATACCAGTTACTCAAGTATCCATTTTCCTCATCAGGATTATGAAAACATAAAATATCCATTTTATGCTGCACCTACCTTTTTTACTGCCAGATCAAGCTCTAAGTCATGCAGTCCGTGATACGCTTTCATCAAAAAATTTAACGGTACTTTTTCTATCACCTCCGAGCTTGGAATATTATAGTACCATTGATAATACGCATAAAACTCGCCAATCCAGTCCGGCATAAACCCTTCTAAAGCCTTTCCAGCTTTCAATTTATACTTTTCTGTATCCGAAAAATATCTCCATAATTCTTTAGCATCCATGGTATTAACATACGCCATCGACTCATCGATATATTTTCTGGTTTTACTTTTCATATACGCTTCTATAAAATCCGTTGTATCATTTTCAGGAAATGTCTGCGCTACAAAATCAAACAGTTTTCCCTGACTCTCTACCACATCATCTAAATATGTCTCTGAATATGCCCGCATTTTTCTCTCCTCATAAAAGTGTACTAAACACATTGGTTACTTTATTTGCATCAGAGTCAATCAATTCTTTCATCCTTTTCCTTGCTGTCACATCGCGTTCATTGTATTTTTCATTAAACTCGTCATATTCCACGGAAATAAGTTCTTCTTTTCTCTCAGACAGCCTCGAATATGCCAGTTCTGATTTAATACAATACTGTATTCCCAAACCTCCCAACAAAAGGAGCTCTTCTAAAATTTCCACATCAATTTCATCTCTGACAAACGCTTTTGCAATATAAAAGTACGATGCATCCGCTCTCCATCCTTTTATCACATCATATCCGCTTGTTTCGATACCATATTTTGCAATAAACTTCTGCGACAACATTCTGTAACGCTTAGAGTCTGCTGCATCCCTGTGTTTCATTAATTCAGCCAGCCATGATAAAATGCTATATTTCTGGAAATCAAGTACTTTCAGTCCTTCCATATCCAACTCATATTTATGAACCCAGCCATTTGTCTCATCCGGTCTGCAAACCGCCCATTCTTTTGCAAGATCAATATTTTCCGTCAAATAAAAGCCTTTTCCGTAATCATGCCGGTTTTCTCCCAATCCAAAAGCTGGCTTTATTTCTTTGTCAGGACTCCCATGATACAAGATAATCTTACCCATATCGTCATCCTCCCTATACAAACATAATTTAGAAATTGCAATCTGTTCCGCTTTTTTAAGCTAAGTTCTTTTAGCGTACCCAATAATGCTTTATTCCCCTCTTTGATTGCCTGATCTACCTCTTTTCCTAGAGCAATACATAAAAAGGTCATCCGCTACCTCACGATAACACCGCTAAGCCTACGCTATTGAAAAAAGTGTCGCAGGTAATGCAGCCGGAGCCACACGCATCTCTGCACGGATTGACCGATTTCATTTTACCATTTCTTCTGAAAATATTCTATACCTATCCTGCCATAGATTGCACCAGAAAAAAACAACGCTACAGTCCGCAGGAAAACCTGTATACTGTAACGTTGTCTGTCTTACTTTAATATGCCTTTACTTTTACTTTGGAAGAAAGTCCCCTGCTCTTAAATAATTTCTTATAAGCGGATAATTTCTTCTTCGGTACTTTGACCGTGGTTGCTTTTGTGATTCCTTTAAATGTACTCTTAGAAAGTGTCTTTGCTTTCAGTTTTGTAGATTTTATCGTAATTGTCTTTAACTTCTTGCATCCGGAAAAGACATTTTCTCCGATCTTTGATACATTCTTACCGATCGTAACCGTCTTTAGTTTCTTATTATTCTTAAATGCACTCTTTGCGATCGATGTTACTTTATAGGTCGCACCATTAATTTTGATAGAATCCGGCACAGCGATCTTTGTCTGTTTTTTGTTTTTCGGTGCCTTGTATTCTACCTCATGGACTTTACCGGCATTCTTCTTGATGGTATAGAACGATCCATCTGCCTTATTCACAACAACCTGTCCGACGGTAAGTGTATTTGTATTGGACGGCTGTTCATTTGTTGTTTCTTCCTTCCCGGTCACCGGGATCACAACTGCTGCTTTCTGATAGCCGCATACGCTGCATTCCTCATGGCTGCTGCCTTCGGTACTTTCTGTTGCCTGCCGGTCGATGATCGTCTGAAATGTATGCTCTGCCTGTTCTAATTTCTTTCCACATCCATTTTTACAATCTTTCCAATGTGCCTTTTCATCCTTTGACCAGACTGCATCTGTTACATCATGTCCAAGTGAATCCGTCATGATCGTCTTTGTCTGAACCTCAAATGATGGATTTTTAAATTCTGCTTTGTACTCTTTCTTGCCGTTTGTTTCACATCCTGCTTTTTCCTCTGTATAAGATGCAGTTACAGTTTCGCTTTCTTCATTTTCACATCCCTCACATATCCTGCGTGCCGTACAGCTCATATCGCTCTCGCTCCATGTATACTGTGGTGCACCATAGTGATGTCCGTCTGCATTACTGTATATGCTGCCATCCTGATATACAGTCATACCGCCCAATACCGGAGTCTGATCTGTTCCGATTTTCTGTCCCCAGATCAATTCAGCCCTCCTGCTATCTCCACTTCCATCCAGAAGATATGCAACCTCTCCATCCGTGAATGCTTTCGTTGTCTTTGTAATCTCGCCGTCCCATGGTAACGTATTCTTCTCCATACAGTAACAATTCGATATCTTGCCGGTGATCTCGTCTTTCTCAGCTTCTCCGTTACCGATCAGCGGATACTCCGTTGTATGATAGCAATTCTTAATATTGACACCCGTAAATCTTCCTGCAATACCACCAACGTCTGCAGCATCTTCACCTGTTACTACCACATTTCCTATATTGAACGAATTTTCCAGACTGGTATTGCTGTCCCATGATCCGATCACGCCGCCGGTATACTTACCTGTATTCGTGACATCTCCCATATTTCCATACTTACTACCATCTGAATTGCTGCCCATTCTTCCGATCACACCGCCGACATTATCTCCATTTCCTTCCACAGCTCCCCTATTTAAAATAAATCCATCCATAGAAGTCATCGGTGCAGAATATGCATACTCCCCGACAACTCCACCGACACTATTTTTACCTGTGATCCTGCCGGTATTGATCACGCCCTTTGCTGCCTGAATTTGACAGTTACTGTTATCAGAACTTGTCATATGCCCTCCAATACCACCAACACTTGTAATTGCTGCTGTCACTTCTCCTTTATTCTGTAACATTCCATTCCGGGAAATTATAGATATATCAATTCCATATCCGATCAATCCTCCTGCTCCCATAGAAGTATTGCTTCCCATACTAGATATCTTACCCGTATTGATAATATCCGCATCCGCTTGAATGGACGCAAGATCTGCATATCCGATCAAACCTCCGACATATCCACTTGATTTAGCAGTTATAGCTCCAGAATTGAGAATACCCTCATGGACGATCACCTTCATTCCACCACTAGCCTGACCGACAAGTCCACCTACATTCGCTGTCCCTGTAACTGCACCTGTATTACTGATCGAGGTATCGGATTCGATCTGTGCACTGCTTGCATATCCAGCCAAACCTCCTGCCTGACCTCCTTGTGCGGTTATATCTGCTTTATTGTTACAGTTTACGATTTTTGCATCACTACATGCCTGACCACAGATACCTCCTACACTATCCCAGCCTTTAGAACTTCCTGCAGTGGTGACATTTCTTATCTCTCCGCCACTGCCTAGTATGCCAAACAAACCGGCATTATTGTTAATGCTTCTGTCCGCATGGATCGTGATCTCTGCTCCGTTACCATCGAAGACTCCTTTATAGGAACCGGAGGAATCTCCGATCGGATTCCATGTTAAGTCTTTCTTTTCTCCACGTACTGTTGTATCGATCTCTGTTACACCATCTGCAACTTTCGCACATTCATTTCTATCCGAGGATGCTTTTACGATCTCTGCAAACTTCCACAGATCCTCCGAACCGGTGATCACATACGGATCTTCTGCTGTTCCACTTCCCTGTAATTCCTCTGCCGCATAAACTGTCACACTTCCCTGACTGCCTGTCACAATGCCTGCCACAGCCAGAAAGCCCAATAATATGCCGCCTGCCATTTTCCTGCTTATCATTTTTGTCACTTTCAAATTCAGCGCCTTCTTTTTTATTTCATTTCCCTTTTTTCATGTACTCCTAGAATTCTTCATTTAGAAAATTCTAAGCGTACATATATGCATACAAAAATATTGTATCATTTTTTATACTGCGTGTCATCACTTTATCAAAATAAATGGTTATCAAGGTAAAGTGATGCTAGCTAAACTGACAACCCACATTTCTGAAAAAAGCAGGGAGCGTCAAATCATTCTGACGTTCCCTGCTTTCTCCTGAAAATATTCTATTAAAAATTCTTAAACCCATACCCTGCAGCTCTCACGGCATCAATAAAATCTCCCAGCACTGCTGCATTTGTCTCTGACTCCGCATGGAGCAGATAAATTGCACCCGGATGAAGTTTATCTTTCATCTTCTGCAGACTCGATGCATGATCCGGCTGATTATTGACATCATAATCCAGATATGCAAAACTCCAGAAAATACTCTTGTAATTACAGTTATTTAACAGGGCAAGTGACTGCTCGCTGAATCTTCCGGTCGGATAACGGAACAGATACATGTCATATCCGAAATTTTCCTTGATATAGGCATGGTTCTCTGTCACCTCATTTTCCTGTTTATCCAATGATAAGGAAGGCATACCCGCGGAAGGATGTGTCACGCTGTGGTTTCCTAACACATGTCCCTCATCGATCATACGTCTTACCAGATCCGGATTATCTTTCGCATACGGCTCTGTCACGAAAAATGTGGCGGACACCCCTTTTTCCTTTAGGGTATTTAAAATGCTCTCAGTCTGTCCGTATTCATAACCTTCATCAAAGGTCAGATAAATATCCTTCGTGTCATCACCAATAAAGTACGCATTGTATTTTCCATATGTCTCCTGTGCATTAACGGCATCTAACGGACGGTTTTCATCATCGGTATGGCTGCCAAGTCCCCAGTCATGACTGGTGGCATCCAATGAAGAAACATTTTCAATCTGTGTATTCTGCAACACCTGTCCGGTCGTACCTTCGCCAGTTTCCGTACTTATCTGTTCTTCCGTGCCCGGGACATCCTCGACGGATTCTGTAGCATCTGCTCCGTCTTTTCCATAAGCCTCATATGTTTTTAATACTGCATCCCCAATCGCTTTTGCATAATTTTCAACGTTCGCATCAAACAGCTGATTGTCCGTCGGACTGTTCATAAAACCAAGTTCGACAATACATGCCGGCATGTTCGTGTGCAGATTTACATAGTAATCTTTGCTCTCGCTCTTTTGTGTTCCTTTTTTTACACCACGGTTTCTCGAGATCCCGGCAGCATCCAGGTTGTCCATAATATTTTTTGCAAGCGCCTGTGTCTTGTCATCCGCGTCACTGCGGATCCAGGTCTCCACACCATTTCCTTCACCCGTATTGCGATGCAGTGACACAAAATAATCGGCATTATTCTGATTTGCAAAAGATGTCCGTTCCTCCAATGATAAAAATGTATCATCGGAACGTGTCATAATGACCTGAATATTTTCTTTGTCAGCAAGATATGCCGCCACTGCCTGTGTGATTTTTAAATTATCATTTTTCTCATAACGAAGCCTGTAATCAGACCCGTTATCCTTTCCACCATGTCCGGCATCTAAGCATACGATCAGTTTATTCTCATCTAACTTATCCTTATTCTCCTGCTCGTCGTCAACAGCCACGATCTTCCCCTCAATCTGTGAAAGGTCAATACCTGCCGGAACCAGCTTATGCAGCAAACTCCCCATCCCCTGAAATAACGCAAGAACGATCAAAAGCTGCAGCGAACAATATACTATGCACACCAGATTTCTCAGTCGTTTTTTTCTTCGTTTCTCTGCATTCAAATCCGTTCACTCACCATCTTATTTATTTTAATTTACTTTTAACTTTCGTCCGCAGTGCCACTGGACTGACAGGCATCTACGTTCCACTTCGGTCCGTGCTAAACAGGTGCCACCGGCACCTGGCACCGCCCTATCAAATAAGAAAAACACAAAAAAGTGCCTGCAAGCAGTCATTTTTTGCATTTCTCTTATTTGGCACTGCTCATTGCCTACGCACATTATATCTTATCCCACTGTAAAAGACCATAAAACATTTTCTTAATATTTTATGATGTTTCATCAAACAGGAACTGTGCGAGTGCATAATTGCTGACATCCTGTCCTTTCGGTGTCAGATATATCCTTCCTGCACGGCGCTCTAAAAGTTTCTCCTCCTGCAGATGATTTAATACCTCCTGATAGACCGCCTCGATCGGCATACCAAAGCTTTGAAAGAAATCATCTCTTGAAATTCCATCGATCATGCGAAGTCCCAGGTACATAAATTCCTCCATCTGCGCATACTTGCCTACCAGTTCTGCCGAGGCGTGAAGATTGGTTGCCGGGAGCTGTTCTATCGTACCGTCACTCCGTTTATTTTCCCAGATGCCTTCCCGGATGACGTCAACCTGTTCCAGATAAGTATATAAATCACTGGTGTTGGTGTATCGTATATTTTCCATCAAAGATGACGCACCGAGTCCCATGCCAAGATAATTGACACGCGTCCAATAACCTATGTTATGTCTGCACGCATATCCCGGCTGTGCAAAGTTTGAGACCTCATAATGCACATAACCGTTTTCCTTAAGCATTTCCTCTGTTAATTTTGTCATCTCATAGACTTCATCCTCTGTCGGCAATGCATCCGTTACCATTCCCGCACGCTGTTTCACCGCGTCAAACTTATAAAGATCGTAAAATGGAGTCCCTTTTTCAATAATCAGCGAATAGGCAGAAATATGTTCCGGTTTCAGACGACAGACCTTCTGCAGGGAATCCGCATAAGTTTCTATGTGCTGTCCCGGAAGTGAACTCATAAGATCCACATTAATATTGGAAAATCCTCCTGATCTCGCAAGCTCATAAGTTTTTAAAAACTGTTCCCAGGTATGAATACGCCCTAACATCTTCAGTTCAACATTCTGCGCAGACTGCAGCCCTAAACTGATCCGGTTGATCCCGGACTGTCTGTACACCGCAAACTTCTGCGCCGTAACGGTTCCCGGATTGCACTCAATGGAAACTTCTGCCTCCGGCAATAGTGAAAAACTTTTCTGTATGGCATCCAGGATCGCCGCCATATCTGACTCCCACAGCCACGAAGGTGTACCGCCACCGATGTAGACCGTTGAGACCACATAATCCCTGCAATGTGCTCCGTAGTAGGAAATCTCTTTGCAGAGTGCCTTCACATACTGTCTCTGTGTATCTTCATCCGCCGGAAAAGAAAGAAAATCACAATAATTACATTTCCGGACACAGAACGGGATATGGATATATAATTCCAGTTCCTTTTTTCCCATATTTAATCCTCATCCAGTTTTAAAACACTCATAAATGCTTCCTGCGGAATCTCGACATTTCCGACCTGACGCATACGCTTCTTTCCTTCTTTCTGTTTCTCTAACAGCTTCTTCTTTCGGGAAATATCACCACCGTAACATTTGGCAAGAACATCCTTGCGCATCGCTTTGACGGTCTCTCTCGCGATGACTTTACCGCCGACAGCCGCCTGGATTGGGATTTCAAATAAATGTCTTGGGATCTCTTCCTTTAACTTCTCACACATCTTTCTTCCACGCTCATACGCACTGTCTTTGAATACGATAAAGGAAAGGGCATCGACCTGTTCTTTGTTGATCAGGATATCAAGTTTTACCAGCTCGGAGCGCTCATATCCCTTTAATTCATAATCAAAGGACGCATAACCCCTCGAACGTGACTTCAATGCATCAAAGAAATCGTAAATGATCTCATTTAACGGCAGATCATACTTGATCAGTGCACGCGTTTCCTCTAAGTATTCCATACTTAAATAAACACCGCGGCGCTCCTGGCACAGTTTCATGATTGCACCGACATACTCACTCGTCACCATGATTTCTGCCGATACGACAGGTTCTTCCATGTATTCGATCTCAGACGGATCCGGCAGGTTTGACGGGTTTGTCAGATCCATGACCTCTCCGTTTGTCTTGTGCACTTTGTAAATAACCCCCGGAGCTGTTGTCACAAGATCTAAATTAAACTCACGCTCTAAACGCTCCTGAATGATTTCTAAATGAAGCAGGCCTAAAAATCCGCAGCGGAAACCAAAACCAAGCGCTAACGATGTCTCCGGCTCATACTGCAAGGACGCATCGTTGATCTGTAATTTTTCCAATGCATCACGGAGATCCGGATATTTTGCACTGTCAGCCGGATACATACCGCAGTACACCATCGGATTGACCTTTTTGTAACCCGGAAGCGGCTCACTGCATGGGCGGTCGGCATTTGTCACGGTATCACCGACACGGGTATCGCGGACATTTTTGATACTTGCACAGAGATAACCTACCATTCCCGCTGCAAGCTCATCACACGGGATAAACTGTCCGGCACCAAAATATCCGACCTCTGTGACCTCGGACTGTGCACCGGTTGCCATCATGCGGATGGTATCTCCCACTTTTACCGTTCCCTCTTTGATACGGCAGAATACGATAACACCCTTGTAAGAGTCGTAAAGTGCATCAAAGATCAGCGCCTGAAGCGGTGCTTCTTTATCTCCAGTCGGGGCCGGGATCTTTGTTACGATCTGCTCTAATACCTGATCGATATTTAAGCCGGTCTTAGCAGAAATACGCGGTGCATCCTCCGCCTCAATCCCGATCACATCCTCGATTTCTTTTACCACTTCATCCGGCTGTGCACTCGGAAGATCAATCTTGTTGATGACAGGCATGACATCAAGATCATGATCTAATGCGAGATATACATTTGCCAGTGTCTGTGCTTCCACTCCCTGTGCTGCATCCACAACCAGGATCGCACCGTCGCAGGCTGCAAGGCTTCGTGATACCTCATAGTTAAAATCGACGTGCCCAGGTGTGTCGATCAGGTTAAAAATATACTCTTCCCCGTCATTTGCCTTATAAATGATACGGACTGCCTGTGACTTGATCGTAATTCCACGCTCGCGCTCTAAATCCATATTGTCAAGAACCTGCGCCTGCATCTCACGGCTGGTCAAAGTTCCTGTACGTTCTATGATACGATCGGCAAGTGTCGATTTACCGTGATCGATATGTGCTATAATACAAAAATTTCTGATTTTACTCTGATCTATTGACATGTTACTCTCCATTTCAAAAAAAAATACGCCGGGCATATGCCCATACGTTTTTATTATACGGGAAAAGCAAAGGAAACGTCAAGTCATCCGCAATCCTCTTTCATGTTTCATTTTCATTTATTAACAATTAAAATACAAAAATTCACAATATGTTCACTGGATTTTTAGTACTTTTGGGTGCATAATAGACTTGCTGTTAAATATTTAACAGCTGGGTTTCTATCGTCAATATGACAAAACCCCCTTCTTAATATGAAAATCCCCCACGCAGTGGCTGCAAACACTGCGTGGGGGATTTTTTATATCATGTGCAAAACCAGCACATGATCGTGATCTACACTTGCTTCACTCGGCTATCTTATTATTTCATTGAACTCTTACTTTTATTCATAAATCGGATAAGAGATTCCCTCTCTCATAAATACCGGAATCACATCGATCGGTGCCGGTACTGTCACATAATTTCCGCCCTCGTATACCTTTTTCGTGTAGGCATCCGTCCATTTTATACCTGCTGGGAGATATACCCTGCGCTCTGTCGCACCTGCCTCCATGACCGGTGCCACTAAAAGATCCGGTCCGAACATATACGCATCCTCTACGTTCCAGCTCTCTTTATCCTCCGCAAAATCAAAGAACAGCGGACGCATCACCGGTGTACCTGTTTTACTTGCCTGTTCCATGCAACTACGGATGTATGGGCGCAGACGTTCACGGATAAACAGATATTTTTTCAGGATCTCATAATTGTCCTCCCCAAAACTCCACACTTCATTATCCTGACCGGAAGTAAGCTGGCGCACACCATCGATAAACTCCTGCTCTCTCTCGTACCAGGGAGAACGCTCCCCATGCATACGGAATACCGGGCAGAATGCACCCCAGGCAAACCAGCGCACCAGAAGTTCTTTAAATGCCGGATCTTTGATATCCCCGCCAAGAAAGCCTCCGATATCCGATGTCCACCACGGAATACCAGCCACGCACATATTAAGTCCTGCCTGCAGCTGCTCTCTCATGGAGCGGAAGGACGAGTACACATCCCCGGACCAGGTAAGAACGCCATATTTCTGGCTGCCTGCCCATGCACAGCGCACCAGACTCATGATATCTTTTTCTCCCTCCGCTTTCAATCCGTCATAAAATCCTTTCGCATAGCCAACCGGATAAACGTTGCTGCACTGCAGTGCCGGTCCCTCATAATAGCGGTAATTATCAAAATCATATGGTCCATACTCCGGTTCCGCTTCATCTAACCAGAAACAGCGGATTCCGTTTTTATAGTAATTTTCCTTACATTTTTCCCATACAAATTTCTGCGCGCCCGGATTGGTTGCATCGTAAAATACGGTATTTCCCATCCAGCTCATATGATAGGAAAGTCCACGATCCGGTGTGACAAGATATCCGCGGTCGTTCATCTCGCCATAGTTTTCGCTGCGCTCATCCACGGTCGGCCAGACAGAGACAACCGTCTCGATTCCCATGCTCTTTAACTCATCCACCATCGCTTTCGGGTCCGGCCAGTCTCTCGGCCCAAATTTAAACTCGCCCTGCATTGTCCAGTGGAAAAAGTCGATCACGATCGCATCCATCGGAAGTCCGCGCTTTTTGTGTTCTCTGGCAACTGCAAGGATTTCATCCTGGTTGCGGTAGCGCAGTTTGCACTGCCAGTATCCCATACCATATTCCGGCATCATCGGAGTCCTTCCGGTTGCCGCAGAATACTGTTCCTCGATTTCAAACGGTGTATCTCCTGCCGTAATAAAGTAGTCCAGTTTTTTTGTGCTCTTTGCGTACCACTCTGTCTTGTTTGCACCAAAAACTGCTGTTCCGATTGCCGGGTTGTTCCAGAAAAATCCATAGCCTCTGCTTGAGACCATAAACGGCACGCTCGCCTGACTGTTTCTGTGCGCCAGTTCTAACATTGCACCTTTTTTATTCAGATTTTTCTCCTGGTACTGTCCCATACCAAATATTTTTTCATCATCAAACGCCTCAAAACGCATAGTCAGTTCGTAATCCGTACTGCCCGGGATCGGTTTTAACTCTCTCGCATCAATGCGCAGCGGCACACAGTAGCGGTTGATCCGGTTTCTGTTTCTCCAGTACTCTTCGGTCAGAAGTTCTCCCTTCTGATTATAATAGCTGATCCATCCCTCCGGGGAGATCACGGCCGTGATTTTTCCATTTTTAACGGTGTAAACTTTTCCGGTCTGATGATATTTTGCAAACTCCTCGCCTTTGTACCATGGATCCGTCGTATCAACTTCTTTACACTCCACCTGAAGCGGACACATTTTTACCTCCTCGGTCAGCGCCCAGTCATGTGCATCCATCTGTGCCTCTTTGGTCATGCGCACACGGAAGGAATTTTCTCCCCATGGTTCTAACCATAATGTCAATGTTCCATCTGCAATTACAAGTCTGTTGTTTTCTTCGTAAACTCTCATCTAACTTTTCCTTTCTTAATATATAGATATATTCTTACGTTTGTCTTTACACCTGATAAATCCGGTAAATGAATTCTTCTCTCCCAAAATTTATCTTTCTGCTATATTATATTTTCCGACTCTAACGTTTCATCTCCCCATACAAAACACCGCGTGACCCGGTCGCCAGAAAAAATCTGCCAAACTTTCTTTTATCCCCATCGATACTGTTGATCTCGCCGTACATCTGGTTATCCTGATTCAGCCGCTCATACGATTTTCCCTCATCAAACGTGCGGTAAAAACCATATTCCCCTTCAAGGCGTCCGCAGAAATAAATTGCTTTTTCCTCTGTCAGATAATCCCTGTCCTCTCCGATCACACCAAGTCCCATCCGGTAGCAGGCATCCCCCGTGTCCGTCAGGCGTTTCACATGGATTTCTTCTGTTTTCGTGTCATAACAGAGTTTATAAAGTCCTGCATCGCCCAATGCCAGGTAAAATATGCCAGTCTTTCCGCCCTCACCGCGCACTTCCGTCTTATTTGCAGTATCAATATAGCCAAAATCACAGACCGGAAATGCCTCTTTCGGCTGTTTCTGATAAAAGTTTCTTCCTCCATCCCTGCTCACATAGATTTCGGACGCACCGCCAAAACCATAAAACAGATCTTTCCTGCTGCGGTCGGAAAATACTTTCAGATATCCCGTCTCAACAGGCTGCCCCGCCAGATCAAACACTCCTGCTTTTTGAAAACTGTGTCCTCCATCATTGCTGACAAGCACCAGTTCCACCGGAAGCCTTATCCCATCCGCAACCGACCATACAATATTGACGCCATCCGGTGACACTGCCACCCATCCGGCATTGACATTCGGGTTTTCGATCTCATGCAGTTTCTTGTCGATCTCTGCATTGATACCAAACGGCATGCCGATCCGGTCAAATGTTTTAAAATTATCGCACGTGCGCACCAGACCGCCTTTGGTTTTTCCTTTCCAGTTTCCCCGCGCCGTCACAATGCCAAGATTACTGTCCGCATCGGAAATATCTGCGTTGATACAGGTAATGTAACGGTTGCCCTCGCTGTCATCAAAAGAATTTTTACAGGGTTCATCAAGATTCCGGAATGCAAATCCGCCGAGGTCTCCAACGATATCCACAAGCTGTACCTCTCCATCAACCGGCGCATATACATTCAGATGAACGGTCTCCTCGATTCCGGTACACGCATCATGATAGCGCGGATGCTCACTGAGCAGCGCATCCGTCATAAAAACGCCGGTTCCCGAATTAAACCATACCTCATCCGGATCAAACGGATTGATCTTAATATCACTCAGCCAGTGCAGCAGACAATGGTTTCCGTTATACTCCGGTTTCATGTAGGAAGTATTAAAATATAAATCCCCCTTTTCCAGTCCGCAGAGACTCACGCTCCAGCTGCTGCCATAATCTTTCGAAAGATATACGATTTCATCGCTCTCTTTTTCCCTGCAGAGCGTTGAACACACCAGAAGTCCCGGCATTGTTTTACAGGAAGAAATACCGCCAAAACCATAATTTAAAAATTCTGCTGTCAGCGTGCCATCCGCATCCGGTGTAATGTCATCATACCCTGCAATTTTCCCGTCTGAAAAATAATACCGCAGCACTTTCCCGCCGATCACATCCCCGGAATCACAGCTATATCCAAGGTCGACCACATAATTCCATCTTCCGGTGACATTCATCGTCACATAAAGGTATGTTCCATCATAGTCATAGTGCGATGCCACAAGACCGTTCATTTTACTGTCATGAATCATGACATTTTCCGGCTGCATCAGTTTTTCAAACGTCTGCCCTGCATCATAGGAAACATACAGGCTGTGACCGCGAAGCGTATCACTCTCCCTTGTCGTATATCCTGCGGTTCCTGCAACAATTGTTTTCGAATCATCCGATACCCAGACACAGGTCATGTAATTTTCCTCTAAAGGAAGCCGTTCCCAGGTATCTCCTCTGTCCGTGGTTTTCCAGAGACCATCTAACTGGCTTGCAAAATAAAGTGTGTTTTCATCTTTTTTATCTACCACCAGACGGTATCCGGTTCCTCTTCCGCAAAGATTGCCATGAACGGTCACCGGGATTTTTTTGTGAATAAATGTCTCTCCATAATTCTCTGAAATTGAAAATTTTCCATAGCCCTGTCCGTTAATGCCGCTCATGATGTACAGGCGCTCCGGTTTCTTTTCATCGAGTGCGCATGCGATTGGAAATGTTTCGGAGATGTCCGCCATGCTCACACTGTCGATGAGGCTTTTCCAGCACTTTTTTTCGTATTCATACCGGTAAACGCCTCCGATGTCTGTTCTGGCATAGAGGATGCCGGGCTGTTTTGGGTGGTACAATAAACCGATGACGTGGCCGCCGCCGGGGATTGGGGCGTTTTTGTATTCGTAGGTGATTGTTTTGTGGGCTTTCATTGTATAGGTGAACTCCTTTCGTGGGTGGTTTTTGGTGTAAGTGGATCCGTTTGTGTGCGAAGGTGAACTTTTTTGTGCGTTCTTTTTTGGGGGAAAGATGGCGAGCCTGAGGGCCGTGGGTGGGCTGTGCAAAGCTCTGACGCTTTTTGCACAGCCCGCCCGCGGCATTGAGGGGACCTGCACCAAAATCTTCCCAGAAGATTTGCAGTGCACCGGTGCGCCACAGTGTAGCGTCTGTCAGGGGGCGGCAAGTCCCCTGCCGGCGCCCTGACAGCCACCACACCCCCACGCACCGCTTCACTACAAATCCTCCACGCAAAAAAGGAACCCCGCAACGCAGGATTCCTTTCTCAACACCAAACGAATCCCTACTTTAAAAGTAAGGATTTTCGCCTCGATTTTCTACCATATTTATTCGCCCACTTTTACCCGAAAAATCCGCTTTTACTCAGCATCATAATTATCCAGGAAATTGTGATACTCTCCATCTTTCTTATAACCAATGATGGTCTTTAAATTCACATTGCTGACACTATTGAAAATATTACTGTCGATGAACTCACTCTTTTTGCGAAGTTCCGTCACAAGATCTTTCATCTCCTCACGTTTCGAACCTTTTGCCCCGCCACAGCTTGTACAGTTTTCAGTAAAACGGCATGCACACTGGATAAACTGCAGGCGGTTGTAATCACGCCATGCCTTGATATCCTCTTCTTTGACAAGATACAGCGGACGGATCAGTTCCATGCCCTCAAAGTTCTGGCTGTGAAGTTTTGGCATCATAGTCTCCACTTTGCCGCTGTACAACATTCCCATCAGGATCGTCTCGATCACATCGTCAAAATGATGTCCCAGCGCGATCTTGTTACAGCCTAACTCTTTTGCCTTGGAGTACAGATATCCTCTTCTCATTCTTGCACACAGGTAACACGGATTCTTATCCACCTCCGCAACAGAATCAAAGATCTGTGTTTCAAATGTCGTGAGCGGAATATCAAGAAGTTTTGCATTTTCCTGAATAATACGCCAGTTTTCCTCGTTGTAACCCGGATTCATGCACAAAAAAACAAGTCCAAAATTGCGTTTTCCGTGTCGGTATAATTCCTGAAACAGTTTTGCCAAAAGCATGGAATCTTTTCCACCGGAAATACACACTGCAATCTTATCGCCGTCCTTTATCATTTCATAATCATGCAGTGCTTTGGTGAAACGGCTCCAGATTGGTTTTCTGAATTTTTTGATCAGGCTTTTTTCAATCTGCTCCGTGCGCTCTTTTCTTGAATCGTCCTCCATTGTCACGCGCGTGAGCTGATATCTTAACCATGCGCGGTAACCACCCTCTAAATTGACAGTCGTAAACCCATCGTCCTCTAATATTTCAGCTGCATCACGGCTGTTTTCACCCACATGGCAGTACAGATAAACAGGCTGATCTTTTTTTAAAATAGCTGTCTCACCCGCTTCAATCTTTTCTAATGGAAGATTAACAGCGCCCTCGATCGCTCCGTGCGAGAAATCATTTTCCGGACGGACATCTATAAGCTGCAGTCCCTCTGTTCCGTTCTGTGCCAGTTCTTCTACAGTAATTGTATTCAAAATATTTCCTCCAATTTCGTTCACTTCGTGTGGTATTACAATAAAATATTTTCCCGCTTTTCGGGCAAACCCGTTGTTCCAATCCATCGATTGCATGTTCCACACACTTCCTGTTATCAGCAATTACACCATGCGTACACGTTTTCCTTCTTTGATCTCCTCTAAGATCTCAGCCACTGCCTCACGTTCATCAAAATGATACTTCACGCCACGGATTTCCTGATAATCCTCATGCCCTTTTCCGAGCAGTACGATCATATCTCCCGGCTGGGCATTTACCATGCAGTAAGCGATTGCTTCTTTTCTGTCGTCGATCTCGATATACTTTCCATTGCTCTTTGCCAGTCCGACTTTAATATCGTTATTGATATCACGGATTTCTTCGTCTCTCGGATTATCGCAGGTCAGTACACAGAGATCCGCCATCTCACCGGTCACCTCTCCCATATCATAACGGCGCAGTTTTGAACGGTTTCCACCGCCGCCATACACACAGATCAGGCGTTTCGGATGATATTCCATCAATGTTGTAAGCACGCTTCTGGTGCTGACTTCGTTGTGTGCATAGTCAATAATCAGGTAATAATCTTTTGATACCGGAAGCATTTCCACACGGCCTTTAACCTGTACCTTGTTTAAACCATCTAAGATCGCCTGATCCGAAATTCCTGCCAGATGACATACCAACATGGTCACCAGTGAATTGTATACCGAAAATCTACCCGGAATATGCACTCTTGCCTCACAGTCCATGCAGCCTTTTACATGAAAATGCATACCGAGTTTTCCATTCTCCTTGATAAATCCAAGATCCGCTGCAACCAGATCAAGCGGCTTCCCAAGAAATGTTTTTTCATTATTATCCTCTACGCCAAAACTGTGGATCTCACAGGTATGGTTTGCTGCAACTGCCTCGCTGTGCTCATCATCCGCATTTAAAATACCAATCTTGCACTGGCGGAATAGCATGCTCTTACATTCTAAATATTCCTCAAAAGATGCATGTTCATTTGGTCCGATATGATCCGGGGAAAGGTTGGTAAACACACCATAATCAAACATGATTCCCGCTGTACGGTCCATCTTAAGTCCCTGGGATGATACCTCCATCACCGCATACTCGCAGCCTGCCTCCACCATAGATGCAAACATGCGGTGCAGTTCGTAGGATTCCGGCGTTGTGTTTTTAGACGGAATCTTTTCATCTCCGATCATTGCACCGATCGTTCCGATAAGTCCAACTTTTTTGCCGGCCGCTTCCAACACATTTTTGATCATGTATGTTGTGGTTGTCTTTCCTTTTGTACCGGTCAGTCCGATCGTAATCAGTTTTTCTGCCGGATAGTCAAACAGCGCTGCTGACATCAGTGCCAGTGCATAGCGGGCAGACTCCACTTTTAACACCGTGATCGTATCCGGGATCTGAGCAGCTTCTTCATCACGCTCCACAACAATGACGCTTGCCCCCTTTTCCACCGCATCCGGAATATATTTATGACCATCCGTCACTGCTCCCACCATGCAGACAAACATGGTTTCTTTTGCAATCTTTCTCGAATCATAGATGATGTCCCTGACCTCTGCATCCATGCTTCCCTGTAAACATTCATATTTTATCTTTTCACAAATCTTACTTAATTTCATTTTTCCTCCGGTTCCGGACAATTTAAAACTGTAAAGATATCATTTTTTAATTTTCATTTCCGGCAATTATTATGATAAATCGTCCTTATTCTTAATGTACAACTTCAAACCATGAAAAGCCGCCGTACATTCTGCACGGCAGCCCCGATATCAAATTTCTGCTGCTGTTCACAAAATTCAGTCTCTGGCGCACAACCTGACAGCAGATGCCAAGTCCCCGCGTGAACAGTAACAATTTCTTTTATTTTTCTAAAACATGTGACGCATCAATCTCCGCTTCAAATACGGTGTGTGATGGTCCCGTCATAAACAGATGGTTCGTTTTTTCATCCCACTCGATCAAAAGCGGTCCGCCGATCTGCTCCACAGTAACTTTGCGGTCTGTTCTTCCAGTTAAAACACCTGCGACAACCGCTGTCGAACAGCCTGTCCCACATCCGATCGTCTCGCCGGTTCCACGCTCCCACTCACGGATCTTGATATAATCACGTTTTACAAACTCAGCAAATGTGACGTTCGTCTTGTTTGGAAACAGGGATGTCATATGTTCGATCGTCTTTCCGTAACGCTCCACATCAAGGTCTGCAACAGAATCCACAAACATTGCACAGTGTGGATTACCCCAGGATACTGCTGTAATATGGAATGTTTTATCTAAGACCTCCACCGGCTGTTCCACGAACTGATCTAAATTTGTATTTACAGGAATTACTTTCGTATTCAGTCTCGGCTCCCCGATATCCGCCCGGATATTAGATACTAATCCATCCGTCACAGTCAGGTTCAAATGCTGCATTCCACCAAGTGTTTCGATCACAAGTTCTGTCTTATCCGTCAGTTTATGGTCATAGACATATTTCCCGACAGAACGAAGTGCGTTGCCACACATTTCGCCTTCTGAACCGTCCGGGTTAAACATCCGCATCCGGAAATCTCCCTTATCAGACGGACAGATTAAAACCATACCGTCCGATCCGATTGCAAAATGTCTGTCACTGACAAAACGTGCCAGCTCCGGTAAATTTGTAATATTCTGATGAATGGCATCAATATATACATAATCATTTCCAAATGCCTGCATTTTTGTAAATTTCATGGTAATCCTCATTTCTGCGCCGCGTTTTTACGCATTCATTGCACGGTCAAGATCTGCGATGATATCATCTGCATTCTCGATTCCGACTGACATACGAAGGAAACAATCTGTGATGCCAAGTTTTTCCTTGATATCAAGTGGTGTATCTTCATGTGTCTGCGTGGTCGGATAAGTGATCAGTGTCTCTGTTCCGCCAAGGCTCTCTGCAAACATGATCATATCAACACCCTTTAAGATTTTCTTTACTGTTTCAAAGCTGTCAACGGTAAATGAGATCATTCCGCCAAAACCCGTCGTCTGTTTTTTGGTCACTGCATAATCCTTGTGATCCTCAAATCCCACATAATATACTTTCTGTACTTTCGGCTGTGTTCTGAGCCACTCCGCAACTTTCTTTGCATTTTCATTATGTCTGTCCATACGAACTGCCAGAGTCTTGATTCCTCTTAAGATCAGCCAGCTGTCAAGCGGTGCAAGCTGACTGCCATGGGATTTAATGTGAACATGGATCTTTTCTGCGATCTCCTCGTTATCCTTTACAACTACGATACCGGAAATCGTATCATTGTGTCCTCCTAAATATTTCGTGGAACTGTGTGTTACGATATCTGCTCCAAGCTGTAACGGTTTCTGGAAATACGGTGTCAAAAACGTATTATCTACAACCGTAAGTGCTCCGATACCCTTTGCGATCTCAGAAAGTGCATGGATATCTGCCACTTTCATCATCGGGTTGGTTGGTGTCTCAATGAAGAACATCTTTGTATTCGGGCGGATTGCTGCCTTTACCTCATCAAGTTCCGACATATCCACATAAGTGTGCTCGATTCCGTATTTTCCAAAAACATCGCCGATGATACGGAATGTTCCACCATAAATATCGTCAGATAAGATCACATGATCTCCCGGATTTAACAGGGAAAATACTGCCATATTAGCTGCCTGTCCGCTGGAAAATGCAAATCCTTTGATCCCACCCTCTAAGATTGCCATGGTACGCTCTAATTCCTGTCTGGTCGGATTCTCAAGACGACTGTACGCAAATCCTGTGGATTCCCCAAGTTCCGGATGACGGAAAGTTGCCGTCTGAAAGATCGGCATGCTGACGGCTCCGGTAAGCGGCTCCGTACCAAGTGCTCCGTGTACTGCTTTTGATTCAAAATGTAACTCTTCTTTTGTACTGTAATCGTTGTAATTGCTGAAATTCTTCATGCCGTTCTCCTTCTTTTCTATCTTATTATTTCAAGTTTATAAAACATTTATTTCCTGTAACTGGTCTCTTTCATATGTTTCTATTATATAAAACACTTTTTAAAATATATACTCGTCCAGTGCTGTGTATATTGCAAATTATGCTTTTTTATGTTAGGGTTGGATTGATGTCAGGGGAAAAGGTGGATTAAAGTTCCCTGAATGGCAGTTTGTTTTTCCTGACAGCATTTTATTCATCTAATTCGGAAGGAGTGCCTATATGCCGGAATATAAAAAAGTCGGTTATCTGACATCGAGTTTTAAATTATTTCACTTGAAAGATCAGAATAAAAAGGAGTTTTCCTATCACTATCACGATTTTCACAAGATCCTGATCCTGTTGAATGGTGATATCACTTATTGTATTGAGGGACGTTCTTACCAGCTTGCCCCGAATGATATCGTGCTGGTTCACGCGGGGGAGGTGCACCGGCCGATCATCCAGTCGGAGTCTCCTTATGAGCGTATTATCATCTATGTTTCGCCAGACTTTTTGAAAAAATACAAGGAGCCGGACTGTGATCTTTCACATTGTTTGAAACAGGCTGCTGCTGAGCAGTCCCACGTTCTGCGTTTTCACGGCTCGCGTGCTGCAAAGTTAAAGACAGCGATACAGTCACTTGACCATGCTAAAAACGATAAAGATTTTGCAGCTTCCCTGCATCAGGAAATTTTATTTTTGGAATTTATGATACAGTTAAACCGTGCCGCCATGCATGATGGCATTGAATTTATCAATGATTCTGCCTCCGACGAAAAAATTATCGCTGTGTTAAATTATCTTGGCGAACATCTGACGGAAGACATCTCCATTGATACTTTGTCTGCGCATTTTTTCCTAAGCCGCTCTTATCTGATGCACACATTCAAAGAGCAGACCGGCTACACGATCGGCAATTATCTCTCGACCAAAAGACTGCTTCTCGCAAAGGATCTGATTGCGGAAGGGGCACCGATCACCGAGGTCTGCTATGCATGCGGTTTTAAGAATTATTCGACCTTTTCGCGCGCATACAAAAAAAGTTTTGGAGAGGCCCCACGCGAGTCTCTCCAAAACCTGAAATCCTAGCATCTAACTTTTTCTCACACTTATTGTATGAACAACAGCGTTTGCATCTTACTGGCGCTCTGCCATCTCATTCATGAGCGTCGGTATGAACTGTTTCTTTCTTGAAACGATTCCCTCTAATAAAATGCCCTCACTGCGTTCTTCTTTGCGGAACGCAGCTCCTAAAATTTTGCCTGCATTTTCCCCGTCAAAAATAATCTTCGAAGATTCCTCTAAGATATCTGTCAGCATGACATAGACCATATTGATCTTCTTCTCTGCAAGCACCTGTACCATAAACGGACGTATCTGCTCTGCCACTTTGTCTAATTCCTCCCGGCTCATGGCACTGATCTGCGCTACGCCAAAATCACAGTCATCGGTATGGAAAATTTTGAAATCCTGATAAAAAATCTCTTCTGTCGTTTTCCCACTGAAATTACTGCCCGCCTGGAACATATTTTTCGCATAAGTCTCAATGTCCACTTCCGCGATCACTGCAAGAGCCTCCGCAACTGATTTATCTAACGGAGTACATGTCGGTGAACGGAACATCAGCGTATCGGAAATAATTGCAGACAATAAAAGACCTGCGATCTGTTTCGGCACATCCACACTCTTTTCCTGATACATCTGATAAATGATCGTAGATGTACATCCAAGCGGCTGGTTTCTAAAATATACCGGTGAAACTGTCTCAAGACTGCCGAGACGATGGTGATCAATGATCTCTAAGATCTCAGCCTCGTCAATCCCGTCTACCGCCTGCGCCTTCTCATTATGATCAACAAGTATCACCTGTTTTTTCTGCATATTCATCAAATTACGGCGTGAAACCATTCCGGCATAATTACCGTTTTCATTTAAGATTGGGAAATCACGGTGTCTGATTTTTGACATCGTCTCCCGCACTTCATCGACATAGTCTTCAATTCCGAATGTGATGATATTTTTCTGTGTCATAAACTGTTTGATCGGCATACTCTGATTGATAAGACGCGCTATCGAAAATGTATCAAACGGTGTCGTAATAATGATGCAGTCATGTTTTTCTGCCAAAGTGCGCACGTCCTCGCCGACTTCGATTCCTCCACCGATGATCAGACAGCTCGCATTTGACTCGATTGCCTGCTTCTGCGCCTCTTCCCGGTCACCTAAGATTACCATATCATCATCCTCGATATAGTCTGCCATATATTCCGGATTTGAAGTAGCTACCACTACCTTTCCCCTTACAAAATAGGCATGTTCATTCCCTACAATAATCGTTCCATCTAATGTTGCGGCAATATTTTTATACTGTGTTCGTGCCTGGGATAACACATGATTATCAAAAACGTCCATGTAAGACGTTGCAATATCCTTCGTAACAATGATTCCTTCGAGTTTTCCAAACTGATTGGTTACCGGAAGTGTTACAACCTCTAATTTTTTCATGGTCTCCCATGCACGTCTTAAGGAAATCTGGCTGCTTACGCCTGCCGTTCTTCTGAAATTGATATCCTTAATCTGTGTTCCCGCATAGGTGACTAACTCCGGCTCCTGTGCTCCAAAATAATCCAGCACATAATGTGTCTCCGCATTTACTGCTCCGGCACGTTTTGCCACATAGGTTTTATCGTTTTCTGTCTGATTTTTTAAATATGCATAAGAGAGAGCTGCACAAATAGAATCCGTATCAGGATTTTTGTGCCCTACAACCCAAACTTTTCTCTTTTCTGCGCTCATGAAATTCCTCTCTTTACCTAAAAATTAGCAGCTATTTCTCTGATTTATTACTGCCGGACTCTTCTTTTTTATTTCTAAAAAAGAAAGAAACAGACGCTGGCAGCGCCGGCGTCATGTGTACTGTTAAAAGCGAAATACTCCCATAGAATATAATATAAATACGATCAATACCACAAAATTTAAAATTGAAAACCAGGATAGCAGCTTCACATATCCTTTCACCGAATCAACGCCGCCTTCCATCTCATCCATTTTTTCAATTTTAGAATCAAACTCATTGAACAGATCCTGTATGTTACGATAACATTTGACATTTTCCGTGTGTACTTTTTCAGAAAGATCCGTCTTAATAGACTCTAACTGTGACGTTGCATTCTCTAACAGTTCTTTGACCTCCGCAATCTGTCCCTCGCTGAGCTTCTTATTTGCAATCGCCTGTTCCTCTAAGAACTGCTTGTTCGCCGCGATCTGTTCTTCATTTAATTTCCGGTTAGAAGCTGTCTGTTCCTCATTCATCCTGCGATTTAAGGCAATCTGTTCTTCACTGGTCTTTCGGATATCAGCCACCTGTCCGCTAAGACCTGCCTCAATCTCAGCCATTTTCGTCGTCACTTTATCCGCAAGCGCATCTACCTTTCTTCCAAACTCAGTAACGATCTTGTCCGCCTCTTCCTGACGTTCTGTTAAAATATGTTCTAACTCCTGTGCTTTGCCGGCTCTCTCATCCACAAGTGACTGCAGTTCCGCTGCCTTGCTCTCCTTTGCCTCTAAAAGCACCTGAAGCTGTTTTGCTTTCTCGCGAAACTCATCGATCTGATTGATCAGTAAATCTTCATTTTCCACGTCCTTTTGTGTCCTTTCCTGTTCCTGCGTGTGCATCTGTCCACTCTCTTCCGGCTTATTCCGGTTCAAAAGTCGTACATTCTGCGGCACCATCCGCTTTTTCCGGGGTTGAAGCTGTCTGAATACCATCTGCCATAAACCAGCCATCTGTGTTCACTTCTTCCCCCTTTCTGATTTTTTTCGCAATATATCATGGTTATTCTATCATTATCGTTTTTCTTTGTAAACAATAAATTATTTTCCATTATGTTAAACATGTGGACTGTGAAACTTTATATTTTCATTAAGGATCGCATAGATGACAAAGAAGCGATTCCAACTGGAACCGCCTCTGTCAAAAAAGGGATTATTTTTTCTTCAATATGATTTCATTTCACAAATAGTATGTTTTTGATTATCTACATAATTTTTTGAACTCATCAGCTACGAACTGGACTTTTGTTCCAATGACAACCTGAACAGCTGTTTTACTTGGTCTGATAACACCAGCAGCCCCTGCTGATTTGATTTTCTTCTCATCTACTAAAGAACTGTCTTTTACTTCAAGCCGAAGTCTTGTAATACAGTTATCAATACTTTTAATATTTGCTGCACCACCAACGCCTTCTAAAATTGCTGCCGCTACAGTTGTATAATCACTGCTCCCAAGGTCGACATTTTTCTCTGCTTCCACATCATCGTCTTCTCTACCAGGAGTTTTCAGATCAAACTTTGTGATAGCGAAACGGAATACAACATAAAATACAATAAATGCTGCAATACCAAGTGGAATGATCATCCAGGTATTCTTCGCTGCCGGAAGGGTTGCAGAGAAAAGAAGGTCTGTTGCTCCAGCAGAGAAACTAAAACCTGCTCTAAATCCAACTAATACCGTGATCACTGTGAAGATACCATATAATAATGCGTATACAACATAAAGTGCCGGTGCAAGGAACATGAACCCAAACTCAAATGGCTCTGTAACACCACAGACAAATGCACAGACAGCTGCGGAGGCAACCAGACCGATTGCAACTTTCTTCTTATTACTCTTAGCCGTCTGAATCATAGCAAGAGCTGCACCCGGAACACCGAACATCATACATGGGAAGAATCCAGACATATACATACCTAAATCCCATGTTACATCTGCAGACGTCTCGCCTGCCCAGAAATGTTGTAAATCCCCAAGTCCGATTGTATCGAACCAGAATACATTGTTAAGTGCATGATGTAATCCGGTTGGAATCAGCAATCTGTTTAAGAACGCATAAATACCTGCACCAACAGGACCAAATCCAACAATTCCTTCACCGATTGAAACTAATGCTCCAAATAATAAAGGCCAGATGAATAATAAGATTGCGGATACAATGATAGAAACAACACCTGAAACGATTGCTACACAACGCTTACCACTGAAGAATGATAACCAGTCAGGTAATTTTGTACCTTTGAATTTGTTGTAGCATGTTGCACCGATGATACCGGCAAGGATACCGATAAATGGGTTTGCAATCTTACTGAATGCAAGCACTTTTGTCTCATTCTCTGCAATTACCGGCATTAACGTTGTAACAACCCCTGTAGAAAGAAGGTTTGTCATCATTAACCATGATGCCAAAGCTGCAAGAGCTGCTGTACCATCATTATCATCTGCCATACCAACGCCGACACCGATAACAAAAAGAATTGCCATGTTATCGATCAAAGCTCCTCCTGCTTTTACAAGGAAGAAACCGATCATCTCTACGATACCGGAAACATCGCCCCCCTGCATGGTAGATGGACATAGTGCATATCCAATACCCATTAAGATACCACAGATTGGAAGACACGCTACAGGAAGCATTAATGCTTTTCCCAATTTCTGTAAATACTTCATCATAATAAAAGCTCCTCCTTTTTTTTATCCCTTTTCATTTTATTTTATGCCGTTATAAGTACGGCTAAAATACATTTTAATCTCCATTCTTGCGTGTGAAAAATCTTATTTTTCACACTAACAACTGTATATTGCGCTTTATTTATTTAGGATCAATACTGTGTCGCCAGGTTCTACTTCCTGATCTGTCACTGTTTCCACTGTCTGATAATCTGATGTATTGCACACAACCACAGGCGTGATCACGTCATAACCGGCTTTTTTTACTGCATCAAGATCAGCCTCTATCAACAGTTCTCCCTTTTTCACAGAATCACCATTGCCTTTATATGCAGTAAAATGTTCTCCCTTTAATGCAACCGTATCAAGTCCTATGTGTATGAGCAGTTCTACACCTTCTGAAGTCGTCATACTTACTGCATGCATCGTATCAAATAACATCTCAATCGTACCATCGGCCGGTGCATATATCCTGCCTTCCGCAGGAATAATTGCAACACCTTTTCCTAAAATCTCCTCTCCAAAAGTTGGATCACTTACATTACTGATCGCAACCGTTTTTCCTTTTACTGGTGAACCTATCTCAATCCCTTTTTCTTTTTTCTTAAAAAAATCAAACATTTCCACACCTCTTTTCTGCTGTATTATTGTCAGGTTTATCCTGCCATACACACACGTTTTATATGTATCGCCAGAAACATGATTTCCTCGCTGGCAATTCCGCTGCCATATTCCTTTTCAATATATTCAGCAATATGTTTACTGCATTCATATTCCTTCGGATACTTATTTTCCATCATCCTTGCAAATTCAATCTCCTCATCTTTCAACAATTCATGCCGGTAAAGGCGCTGTACCAAAAACTTAAGATGAGTGATAAATCTCTCATAATGCAGAGATTCCTCATCAAACTCAATTCCCATTTCCAGCCTGACCAGTTCTAAAATCTTCTGAATCATATTCGTCATTTCAAATGTATCATTGATCGTCGTGTTGTATTCTGCATTCACAAAATGCAGGGCTATAAATCCTGCTTCATCTTCCGTAAACTCTGTACCCAGCTTCTCATTCAAAAGATCAACTGCATATTTTCCCATCAGATATTCCTGATGGTAAAACTTCTTAGTCTCCCAAAGTAATGCATTCTTCAATTGAATCCCCTGCGACTGTCTCTGGATTGCAAAATTAATATGATCTGTCAAAGTGATGTATATATTCTGATTCAGTTGTACATTCAGATTCTTTATTGCGTAGGATATAATATCACTGGTAAGCTGCATGTGCTCTAATGGAATATTTTCTAAAAGTTCCTGAAACTGTCTGGAAAGATTCTCATTCTCAATACGAAAAACCTTCTCGATTTTGCTTTCATCAATCAGTTCTCCCGTATGCGCCTTAAACCCGATTCCCTTACCCATGATAACAATTTCCTGCTGATTCACATCATATGCTGATATTACATTGTTATTAATCACTTTCTGGATAACCATATTCCACTCCGTTTTTGTCCCTAAAAATTTAAAAAAACCAAATTTTACAAAATCTAAGCCAGATATGTAAAATTTGGTTTTGCCTGCTTACCAGTAACAATCCAATGTACTCTGTTTCTATCTAAATAAATTGTAGCATTCATTGTTTATTATGTCAAGTTTTATTCTTATTATTTTTGTTTTTTTGTTAATATCCACCATACTTTTTTCAAAAACCTGTACACAATAACTAATTATCTCACAAATTTGTTTCAAAGAAAGATTTTAATGCATCATATGCCGCATCTTCGTCAGCACCTTCCACTGTTATAGTCACAGTCTGGTCTTTTTTTACTCCCATACTCATAACTGCCATCAGACGGGTTGCATCAATTACTTTTCCGTCTTTTTCGAGAGTTACTTTACTTTTAAAATTTTTAACCTCTTTTACGAGCATTCCCGCCGGTCTTGCATGAATACCCAACTCGTCCTTTACTGTGTAACTGAATGATTTCATTTTAATTTCCTCCTATGCTTAGATTATGCATTTATTATTTTATTTCTTACAGGCAGCACCATTGCAGGTGATACCGATAATTCATCAATACCCATTTTCACAAATGTTTCTGTCAAAGTCAGGTCTGCTCCAAGTTCTCCGCAAATTCCTGCCCAGATTCCTTCTTCATGGGCACTGTCAATAACCATCTGGATCATTTTGAGTACTGCCGGATGATGTGAATCATAGAAACGGTCAAGTTTTGCATTCTGCCTGTCAATAGCAAGCGTATACTGTGTCAGGTCATTGGTTCCAATACTAAAGAAATCCACCTCTTTTGCTAGATCATCTGCGATCATAACTGCTGCAGGAGTCTCGATCATAACTCCAAATTCAACTTCTTTATATGGCAATCCCTCTGTTGACAATTCCGTTTTCACTTCCTCCATGATTTCTTTTACTTTTTTCACTTCCCATACAGATGCGATCATAGGAACCATAATGGAAATATTGCCAAACATGCTTGCACGCAGCAACGCTCTTAACTGTGTTTTAAAAATTTCCGGCCGGTTCAGGCAGATTCTTACTGCACGATATCCCAATGCCGGATTATCCTCACGATCAAGCCCAAAATAATCTATCTGCTTGTCTGCTCCGATATCTAATGTGCGGATGATCACCTTTTTTCCAGCCATCACTTCTGCAACCGTTTTATAGGCCTGGAACTGTTCTTCCTCTGTTGGAAAATGATCACTCTGCAAATATAAAAACTCACTTCTGAAAAGTCCGATTCCGGCTGCATCATTCTGTAAAACAGCTCCTAAATCTTTTACCTCACCAATATTAGCATAGAGTTTGATCTCTTTTCCATCTTTTGTAACAGTCGGTTTTCCCTTTAACTGCTGTAATAATTCCTGACGTTTCTTCTCATTCTGCTGTTTTTTCTCGTATTCTTTTAATATTTCTTCCTCTGGATCAAGGATCAAAATACCCTTAAATCCATCTATAATTGCATACTTTCCATTCACTTCTTTTGGAATTGCCGCTGATACCAATGCCGGAATATTCATCGTTCTGGCAAGAATGGCTGTATGAGAATTGGTAGAGCCTTGTCTTGTCACAAATGCAAGCACTCTCTCCCGTTCTAACTGAATTGTCTCGCTCGGAGCAAGGTCGTCCGCTGCTATAATATATTTTTCTTCATCGGCCGCATGCACAGTTTCTTCCTTCCGGGATAAAATACGGATCACACGTTCAGAAATATCTTTTACATCTGCTGCACGTTCTTTCATATAATCATCATCCATATCCGCAAACATCCTTGCAAAATTATCTCCCGTCGTCGCTACAGCAAATTCTGCGTTCACAGACTGCGCTACTATGATATTACGAATAGAATCCAGATAATCTTCATCCTCTAACATCATCTGATGTACTTCAAAAATTGCTGCATTTGCTTCACCAACTTCTTTGACTGCCTTGTCATAAAGTGCCTTTAATTCTTCTGTTGCCTGATTTTTGGCTGCTCTAAAACGTGAAATTTCTGCCTGTGTGTCATCAATTTTCACACGTCTTACCACATTGTTTTCTTTAAAAACTTCTTTGATTTTTCCAATCGCAATTCCTCCGAATGCAATCTTTCCATTAATTTGCTGCATTTGTTTCCCCCCTCTAAACAACAAGTCACATTACTCCACCACATCTGCATTCAAAATCAAAAAAACCGAAAAAGCACACGCAATCATAAGCGTCTTACTTTTTCGGTTTAGTACATTTGCATGTGAACTACCCTCTATATGTATTTTTATTATACGTTTTTACCCTGTTTTTGTCAATACACAATTTCGTATTATGCTAATTATATATTTTGTATACAATTATGATATAATTTTCGACATATTTTCACAGATATATCTTATCTATCGGACCGCCTGCTATCTGTTCCATGCTCCAGTTATAATCCTGTAACCAAAAGTTTATTTTATCACCAGCTTCTGACTTACAAAAAGCCCGAAAAGGCTTATACCTTTCCGGGCTTTGGAAATTTACATCAATTCAGACAAGATCTGCAGCTTATTTGTAAAGCTCAACCAGTCTCTGTAAGTGCTCATAACGAGCCTTTGCAGCTTCCTCAGATGCAGCAAAGAGTTTCTGTGCTCTCTCTGGGAAAGATCTTGTCAGACGGCTGTAACGTGTTTCGTTGTTCAGGAAATCCTGGTAAGAACCATCGCCTGGCTTAGATGTCAGAGTGAATGGGTTCTTTCCTTCTGCTTTCAGTGCAGGATTGAAGGAGAATAAGTTCCAGTAACCAGCAGCTACTGCTTTCTTCATCTCATCCTGGCAGTGGTTCATTCCACCTTTCACACCGTGTAACTCACATGGAGCATATCCGATGATCAGGGATGGTCCGTCATAAGCTTCTGCTTCTGCAAGAACTTTAACAGCCTGAGCCATGTTAGCACCAAGAGCGATCTGTGCTACATAAACGTAACCATAGCTCATAGCGATCTCAGCAAGGCTCTTCTTGCCAACTTCTTTACCAGCAGCAGCGAACTGACAAACTTCACCGATGTTGGAAGCTTTAGAAGCCTGACCACCTGTATTGGAGTACATCTCAGTATCGAATACCATAACGTTTACATTATGTCCGGAAGCAAGAACATGGTCTAATCCACCGAATCCGATATCATATGCCCATCCATCACCACCGAAGATCCATACGGACTTCTTAGCGAGGTAATCTTTCTTATCAAGTGCTGCCTTAGCATCTGGGCATCCAGCTGCTGCAGCTTTTTCTAACTCTGCTACAAGAGCTTCTGTTGCAGGTGTATTTGCTTTTGTATCGTTCTTTGTCTCAACGAATTTATCAAATGCAGCCTTTAACTCAGCGCTTGCTTTGTCAGAAGCAGCACATTTCTCAGCGCTTGCGATAGCCTGATCACGTAATACTTCCTGACCGATCTGCATACCTAAACCATGCTCAGCGTTATCCTCGAATAAGGAGTTAGCCCAGGCCGGTCCTTTTTTGCTGTCTTTGTTTACTGTATATGGTGATGTAGCAGCCGGACCACCCCAGATAGAGGAACATCCTGTTGCGTTGGAGATGTACATATGCTCACCAAATAACTGAGTAATTAAACGAGCGTATGATGTCTCTGCACATCCTGCACAAGAACCTGAGAACTCAAGTAATGGCTGGTTGAACTGAGAACCTTTTACAGTGTTGTCTGCTGGCATACCAGGTTTCTTGCTTACGTTAGCAACTAAGTAATCGAATACTGGCTGCTCGTCTGCCTGAGATTCCTGTGGAACCATCTCGATAGCACCAACCGGACATACTGTGATACACTCGCCGCATCCCATACAGTCTAATGGAGATACGCTCATTGTGTATTTGTACTCGCTTGCCTTTGGTTTTGTATCAGCAACTTTGATATTGGAAGGAGCTGCTTTTACTTCATCCTCACTTAACATGAACGGACGGATTGTTGCATGAGAACATACAAATGCACACTGGTTACACTGGATACATTTCTCTGCATTCCATGTAGGAACTGTTACAGCTGTACCACGTTTCTCGTATGCTGCTGCACCATGCTCGAACTGTCCATCAGGGTTGCCCATGAATGCAGAAACTGGTAATGAATCACCATCCATTAAGGAGATCGGGTTCATTAAATCTTCTACCATCTTAACTGTCTCTGGACGACCTGTTAATTTCTTAGGAGCCGGATCTGCTGCCGGGTTAGACCAGGAAGCCGGAACCTCTACTTTATGAACTGCATCAACACCAGCGTCGATTGCTTTGTAGTTCATCTCTACGACTGCATCACCCTTCTTACCATAGGATTTCTTAGCAGCCTGTTTCATGAAATCTACAGCCTCTTCGATTGGCATTACGTTTGCTAATTTGAAGAATGCGGACTGTAAGATTGTGTTTGTACGTTTACCCATACCGATCTCGATAGCTTTATCGATAGCGTTGATGGTGTATAACTGAATGTTGTTGTCAGCGATGTATTTCTTAGCAGCAGCATTTAAATGATGCTCTAATTCTTCATCTGACCACTGGCAGTTGATCATGAATACTCCGCCTGGTTTTACATCCTGTACCATCTTGAATCCTTTTGTTACATAAGATGGGTTGTGGCATGCTACGAAGTCAGCCTGATTGATGTAATACGGGCTTCTGATTGGCTTGTCACCAAATCTTAAGTGAGAAATTGTGATACCACCAGTTTTCTTGGAGTCATACTGGAAGTATGCCTGGATGTATTTATCTGTGTGGTCACCGATGATCTTGGTAGAGTTCTTGTTAGCACCTACAGTACCATCTCCGCCGAGACCCCAGAATTTACACTCAACTGTACCTTCTGCTGCAGTGATTGGAGCCGGTTTTACTTCCGGTAAGCTTAAGTTTGTAACATCATCAACGATACCGATAGTAAATCTGCTCTTTGGAGCATCTTTCTCTAACTCTTTGTATACTGCGAATAAGCTTGAAGGTGGTGTATCTTTAGAACCTAATCCGTAACGGCCGCCTGTTAATACGATTGTATCAAGACCTGCCTCACGAAGTGTGGTTGCTACGTCTAAGTATAACGGATCACCGAGTGCACCTGGCTCTTTTGTTCTGTCAAGAACAGCAACTTTCTTAGCTGTCTTAGGAAGAACTTTTAAGAATGCCTCAGATACCCATGGACGATATAAACGAACTTTGATAAGACCGACTTTCTCGCCCTTAGCTGTTAAGTAATCAATTACCTCTTCAGCTACATCATTAACAGAACCCATAGCTACGATAACACGGTCAGCATCTTCTGCTCCGTAGTAGTTGAATAAATCGTAGTTTGTTCCTAATTTCTCGTTGATCTTAGCCATGTATTTTTCAACGATTGCCGGTAACTCGTTGTAAGCTGTGTTACAAGCCTCACGATGCTGGAAGAAAACGTCTCCGTTCTCATGAGAACCACGCATAGCCGGATGCTCCGGATTTAATGCATGTGCACGGAATGCTTCAACTGCGTCCATGTTGCACATTTCTTTTAAGTCAGCGTAATCCCATTTCTCGATCTTCTGGATCTCGTGGGATGTACGGAAACCATCGAAGAAGTTGATGAATGGAACTTTTCCTTCGATTGTTGCAAGATGTGCAACCGGGCTTAAGTCCATAACTTCCTGTGGGTTGGTCTCACATAACATAGCGAAACCTGTCTGACGGCAGGCATATACGTCACTGTGATCACCAAAAATATTTAAAGACTGTGTAGCAACTGTACGTGCAGATACATCGAATACACATGGAAGCTGCTCACCTGCGATTTTGTACATATTCGGGATCATTAATAAAAGACCCTGTGAAGCTGTAAATGTAGTTGTTAAAGCACCTGCAGCAAGAGAACCGTGAACGGCACCTGCAGCACCTGCCTCAGACTCCATCTCTACGACTTTTACCTGATTACCAAAAATGTTCTCCTGTCCTGCTGCAGACCACTGATCTACGGTATCTGCCATCGGGCTGGATGGTGTAATTGGGTAAATAGCTGCAACATCAGTAAACGCATAAGCTACATGAGCTGCGGCTGTATTACCGTCCATTGACTGTTTTGCTCTGGACATTACTTATTCCTCCTTATTTTTGAAAAAATAAATGTGATACTGCATCACCCCATACTCCTGTGTGAAAAGCACAAAATGATACAATTTATCGACTTGAGTCATATTTTAGCATAGAATTCACCAAAAGAAAAGGTCTTTGACTGTACAAAAACAAGTGCAATCTCACATATATTTTCTTTCAAATTCTTCCAGTGGAATCGGTCTGTCAAATAAATATCCCTGTCCGTACAAAAATCCACAGCCACGCAAAAACTGAAGCTGCTCTTCCGTTTCAATCCCTTCAAATATCACTTCTTCTTTTGCAGAGTGGATAAAGTTTCCCATCTGTGAAACAAAATTCCGCTGTTCTTTTAAATTAATGCGGTCGGTAAAACTTTTATCGATTTTCACCACATCCGCCGGTATCTCAAGCAGCACGCCAAGCGAGGAGTATCCTGTTCCAAAATCATCGATCGCAATGCGGAAACCGAATTTTTCAAGTTCTGAAAGCACCCTTTTTAACTCATCTACATTTTCTACCACAACGCTCTCCGTAACTTCCACCTCAATATACTTCGGATCGATTCCATAATGATCCGCCATGCGTTTTAAGCGTCCGGCAAAATTTTTTCCACCGCTTTCAAAGTTGCGTCTCGAAAAATTGGTAGATATCGTAAACAGTTCTTTTCCTGCCTTTTTCCATCTTTTCATCGCACGCAGAAGCTGCTCATAAATGTAAAAATCAAGATCCACCACATATCCGATGTTCTCAAGCGGAGGTACAAATCTTCCCGGCATGATCATCTCACCGGTCTTTGTACGCCATCTTGCTAATGCTTCTGCCCCATATATTTTACGTTCTTCCAGATTAAATTTCGGCTGCAGATAAACTTCAAGTTCCCCTTGCTGCATGGCACCATAAAAACGTCCTGTAATCTGGATCGCATCATCGCGTTTCGCGCGCATTTCTTCCTTATATACACAGATTCCGGAGCCACCCTGTTCTTTTACCAGTTTACGCGCCAGATTTGCGCTCTCCAATATCGTATCAAATTTTTCATTCAGATTTTCAATATGACAAATTCCTACCGAAAGTCTCAGCGTGCCGGACGGATAACGTTTTTTTAATTTTTCCTCGTAATGTTCTGTGCTCCATGCAACGAGTTTTTCTATTTCACTCTGATCTTTTCCTTTTAAAAGGAGGATAAAATAGTCAGAATACATCCGGCATGCCAAAAGCACTCTTTCATTTGTCTGTATACCCCCAGCAAAATCTTTTAAGATGGCATCACCGGTCTGTTGTCCGTAGTTTTCATTTACATATGAAAACTTATCAATATCTATATGGACGAGAGCATAGTGTTCCTGCCCCTGTTTTGCTTCTGCTAAAATATTTTTCAGTCTATATTTAAACGCCTCTAAATTGTACAGTCCGGTAAGCTGGTCACGATCCTGCAGATGACGGATTTCTTTCTGATCATCCCTTAACTTATTGCGCAGTGATACAAAAACGGATGTTACTCTGGCAAGTTCACAAAACGTTGTTCTGTCCGCACTCTCAAAATAATTCTGTCTGTTTTGCACACCAAAATACAATCCTCCTGTCTTGCTGCCGGAATATTCAAATTTTGCTACTGCAATCTGCGTGATACGGTTTTCTCCTGTATTCCAGTTTTCAAGCGACAATCTTTTATAGTGTGTTTCATCCGTATCATTCAGTATGACAAAATCTCCGCTGCCCGCTTCCACAACTTCGGTACGAATCGGCTTTATAACATTTTTTTCATAAATCTGTCCAAATGTACTCCAGTAATTGGTCAGCGTCATCTGCGGAATTTTTTCATCATATTCAAAAACTGCCACCATATCCAGATGATACCGCCTGCCGATTCTTTCAAGCAGCACATTCAGGGAACCATTCATATCTCTCGCATGAGATAAAAGCAAAAATGCCGTATTTAAAAATTCTTTGTCCATCCCCTGCTTTTTTTCATAATCCACATCTTTCCCACAGGTATCAATATTGCGTTTCGTATGAACCGTCTTATTTTTCCCCGCAAATGCATAATTGCTTTTTCCACTCCGCTTGATTGCGTACATTGCACGGTCTGCCTGATCGAACAGCTCTGTATAACAATTTCCATCCTGCCCGGACACCGCAAGTCCCACACTCATCGTCACATGTATGACCGCATCATCCCCGACCAGTTTCTTTTCTCCATGTCTGCAGAGTTCTTTTGCCTTTTGTTCCGCCTGTTTTAAAGTCGTATTATCCATCAGTACCAGAAATTCATCCCCGCCGACTCTTCCCACCAGTTTATGATCCGGAAACTGTTCTTCCAAAGCCGATGCAATATCTGAAATCACCGTATCCCCCACCGTATGTCCGAACGTATCGTTAATACTTTTAAAATTATCGATATCGATCAGAAACAATACATGTGTTCCTTCCGGATACTCCTTCAGTATTCTCTCCGCTTCCTCACCGGTCGCAACTTTGTTGTAAAGATGCGTCAGCGGATCTCTGCGCATCTCTTCGGAAAGCTGCTCCTGTATCTTTCTGTCTGAGCTGATATCATAACTTCTTCCAATAATCTTTAAAATTTTTCCGTTTGTGCCCCGGATACTCCGGTACACGGTCCGGTACCAGCAATATTGTGGTATTCCTCCTCCAAGGGCTGTATTCATCCGGTAGTCAAATGAACCTGACATCTCCCTTTCGGATGCATTCTGAATCACTTCCCGGTATAACGTCTGTTCATCTTTATGGATAAAAGCAAGCCACTTTTCAATTTCCATATAATCCTGATCATCTTTTTGCAGACGTCCATTGATATGGTATTTGTGCGGAATCCGGAATCTTTTTCCTTTCACATCGTACTCAAAAGGTACATCATCCGTCACTTCCTCTAACATGGAATACTGTTCATTTAATAAAAGCAGCTCATCTTCCAGTTCTTTCCTGTCATTGGTATTCTTACAGATCAAAAGGTAATACGGCACGGCATCCTTATAATAATAGATACTGCACCAGAATTTTACCCAGCAGATCTGCCCCTGCCCTGAAATAATTCTTACCTCGATCTCTTCCGCCCTTTTCTGTTCCCGGCATTTTTCAATCATGTCTTCAAAGGCACCTGCATCCTGCAGATAAACACAGTCGTAAAAGTCACGGTTCCTGTCCGGTTCCACCTGTTCCCCATGTCCTATCGCCTTCATAAACTCCGCATTTGCGATATCGATCTGCAATGAATGTCCACCTTTTAATACTGCAACCCCCATCGGAAACTCATAGATCAGTCCCTTTCTATTTTCCTTCTCCATTTTTTCTCCATTCGCGTATGTAAAAACCTGTTTTCAAGCATGTTGACTCTCTTGCGTTCATTATATCATGCGCAGAACCAGCACATGATCCCATTCACCGTTCGTCAATCATGCAGGCATGTTGACTCTCTTGCGTTCATTATATATCATCCTTCTTCCAAAATCCATGTAATTTCCAAAACTTGGTGTTTTCCCATAAAAATAGGAAGTTTCGGTTGCAATCTCCCCACTTTTCTAGTATGATACGAATTGGTGCAATTACGGTATAATGGCGGTTTGCAACAGCATCCGCACAATCAATATTAACAAATCAGGAGAATAACAACTATGATCAGTGCAAATAACGTTACGCTTCGGATCGGCAAAAAAGCCCTGTTCGAGGACGTCAATATTAAGTTTACTGAGGGAAACTGTTACGGTCTTATCGGTGCAAACGGTGCCGGAAAGTCCACCTTTTTAAAAATTTTATCCGGTCAGTTAGAACCAACCGGAGGTGATGTTACGATCACGCCCGGACAGCGTCTTTCTTTCCTGCAGCAGGATCACTTCAAATATGATGAATATACGGTTCTTGATACTGTCATCATGGGCAACAAACGCCTCTATGACATTATGAAAGAAAAAGACGCCATTTACATGAAAGAAGACTTTACGGATGAGGACGGCATCCGTGCAAGTGAACTTGAAGCAGAGTTTGCCGATATGGACGGATGGAATGCAGAATCTGACGCTGCAACACTTCTCAACGGTCTTGGTATTCCGACCGAAGAACATTATACACTGATGGGCGATATGCCTGGTCCTTTAAAAGTCAAGGTCTTACTCGCACAGGCATTATTCGGTAATCCGGACATCCTTCTTTTAGATGAGCCGACCAACCACTTAGATCTCGATGCGATCAACTGGTTAGAGGAGTTTTTGATCAACTTCGAAAATACAGTCATCGTGGTATCCCATGACCGTTATTTCTTAAACAAAGTCTGCACCAATATTGCAGATATTGATTACGGCAAGATCCAGCTGTATGCAGGTAACTACGATTTCTGGTATGAGTCCAGCCAGCTTCTTGTAAAACAGATGAAAGAAGCCAACAAGAAGAAAGAAGAAAAAATCAAAGAGTTACAGGACTTTATCTCCCGTTTCTCTGCAAACGCTTCCAAATCCAAACAGGCTACTTCCAGAAAACGTGCTTTAGAGAAGATCCAGTTAGATGAGATCCGTCCTTCCAGCCGTAAATATCCATACATCGATTTCCGTCCGAGCCGTGAAATCGGTAATGAGGTTTTGTCGGTAGAAGGCATCACAAAAACCATCGATGGTGTTAAAGTTCTTGATAATGTATCTTTTATCGTTGGACACGATGATAAGATCGCCTTTGTCGGCGGCAACGAGCTTGCAAAAACAACACTCTTTAAGATCCTGACCGGTGAAATGGAGCCGGATTCCGGTTCTTACAAATGGGGTGTTACCACAAGCCAGTCCTATTTCCCGAAAGATAACACAGAGATCTTTGATACCGATCTTCTGATCGTTGACTGGCTGACACAATACTCCGAAATCAAAGATGCAACTTATGTACGTGGATTCCTTGGCCGTATGCTTTTCGCAGGCGAAGACGGAACGAAAAAGATGCGTGTTCTCTCCGGTGGTGAGAAGGTGCGTGTACTGCTCTCCCGCATGATGATCATGGCTACGAACGTCCTGCTCTTAGATGAGCCGACTGACCATCTGGATATGGAATCTATCACCGCATTAAACAACGGACTGATCAAATTCCCGGGTGTTGTGCTTTTTGCTTCCCGTGACCATCAGGTCGTGCAGACAACTGCAAACAGGATCATCGAGTTCCTGCCGGACGGAACATTCATCGATAAAGTTTCTACTTACGATGAGTATCTTGAAAATGATGAGATGGCAAGAAAACGTCAGGTATATAATATGTCTTCTGACGATGAGAACGATAACTAAAAAAATAGCACTGACCAGAATAAGATCTGGCAGTGCTGTTTTTAATTTTTCCTAAAATGTGGTCCATTTTAATGTATAAGAACCAGATGACGCTTTGCTCATACGCTCTACCTTGATGTAGTATGTACCAGACGGCAGATCAAATTTTGTTCCACCATTTGCCAAACTGATATACCATCCATCTTCCGGATATAATCTGGTAACTTTTGAAATAGCAGAAACTTTTTTTCCATTGTTTTTACCAGAAAATACTTTTCCATCTTTATTATAGAAAGTTATCTTAAAACCATTTTTTTCATTTGTTCCATTTGTGTTTGCGAGATAATACAGATTCAATTTAGCACTCTTAGTCAGTTTGATTTTATACCAGTCTGCCTTACTGTCACCGTATGCAATAACACCTGTCACTTTCTTTCCTTTTGAAAGTGTTTTTGCTTTTGATTTTGAACTTGCAGATGAATCTTTAATAGCTTTTACAGTAGCTGTGATTTTTGTACCTGCATTACACTGCACTGCAAAATAATATGTAGTATTCTTCTTTACACCATACGTTGTGGTATTGTAAATCTTGCCGGCATAATCATTTCTCCAGATTTCATTTTTCTGACCGATCGTCTTTTTATTTTTATTGCAAAATGTAACATACCCCTGGGAATTATTGTAATAAGAAGAACTGCAGTCAAACTTTAAAGTTACCGTACCAGTCACGGATGGTTTGAATTTGATATAATTTACCTTCAAATTCCGTCCGCTATAACACTGTGTATCTTTAATTGTAACTGTAGACTTTCCATTCCCTTTAAAAGAAAGTCCGGCTGCCTGTGCTTCTGTCGGAGCTGCCACTGTAAATAACGTAACTGCCATAACTGCTGTCAAAAACATGCAAACAGCTCTGTGAAAAAATGTTTTTCTGGTTTTCATAACCAATCCTCCTTGTTTTGCGGAGCAAAATGCGACTGCCTTTGCAGGAGCAGAGGATTTTCCTCCTTGTTTTGTAAATAACCATTTTCACTTTACCACAGTACTCTGCTGCCGTCAAGTTCTTTTATATGATTCAGTACCATTTTCCCATATATTTAGTTGTGATTTTAGCTAATTTTACTTATATATTATTTAATTTTACTTTCAATTCATTCACATCCGCAACAATACAGTCTGCCCCGGCAGTTTCAAGTTCCATTCTGTCACCATAGCCATACAAAACACCGATCACATACATGCCATTTTCTTTTGCACCAATCACATCATGTTTTCTGTCTCCCACCATTACTGCCTGATCAGCAGTGATTTTAAGTGAATCCAGGGCGTAGCGGATCACATCACCTTTTTTACTTCTGCTGCCGTCTAATGTACTTCCTGCAACAAAATAAAAATATTGCTCAATTTCAAAATACTTAAGGATCTGTACAGTATATACTTCCGGTTTTGATGTCGCGATCACAATCTTTTTTCCCTGTGAAGTAACTTCCGCAAGCAATTCTTTCATTCCATCATACAAAACATTCTCAAAAAGACCCTGCCTGCTGAAATATTCCCTGTATTTTCCGACTGCCTCCCGGCTCTGTTCCTCTGAAAATCCATAAAAATCCTGAAAAGAATCCAGAAGCGGTGGTCCAATAAACTTCTCTAATGTATCTAAATTTTCAACCTGGATTCCATAATACGAAAGTGCATGTGCCACCGCCTTTGTGATTCCCTCTTTCGGATCTGAAATCGTTCCATCCAGATCCATAAAAATATATTCCGGTCTCATTGTTTTCTCCATTTTCTTTTGTTTTTTCTATTGTAACATACCATTCTTTTTTCTGTACGTTTATTTTCCTGATATTTTATTTTTATCGCACATATTTTCATAAAATCCCCATTTTTACGCTGTCTTTTGCGTATATCAAGTCTGTGCATAAGCACAAATCTTGCATGTTAAAAATGTTATTTTTCACACTGCATATCAAATTTTATAAGCATCCAATCCTTAGTCTCTCAGTCTATCGATATTGCGTTTCAAGGACTCTACCGCCGCATCGATATCCGACCGACCCGTATCTCTGCTGAGTGTCATCCGGACCGTTCCTGCTGCATAATCCTCCGGCACCCCAAGTTCTTTTATCACATAAGAAATCCTGCTTTCACCTGTATTACATGCAGAACCCCCGGAGGCACAGATCCCATCCTCATCTAAAAGAATCAGCAAAGATGCCCCGTCCACTCCCTTGAAACTGACAGATACATTTCCGGGAAGTCTTTTCGTCCTGTGACCGTTGACACGGACATCCGGAATCTCATGCACGATCTTTTCGATCAGATAATTGCGCAGCATCGTCTCCCGGTACATTCCGGCCCGCATACCTTTTGCAGCAAGCTCCGCCGCCTTCCCCATCCCGACGATCCCGGCAATATTCTCCGTTCCGGCACGTTTTCCTTTTTCCTGTGAACCACCGTGGATAAAGGATGGGATCTGCACGCCTTCCCTGATATATAAAAACCCAACACCTTTTGGCCCGTGAAATTTATGGGCACTCGCACTCAAAAGATCCACCGGATAATGACGCACTGAGATTGGCACCTGCGCATATGCCTGCACGGCATCCGTGTGAAACAGTACATCCTTTTCCCGCGCGATTTTGCCGATAGAAAAAACCGGTTCGATCGTCCCCACCTCATTATTTCCAAACATGATCGTAATCAGTGTCGTATCCTCCCGGATTGCATGATATACTGCTTCCGGTGATACCATTCCATATTCATCCACGTCCAGATAGGTCACTTCATATCCTAGTTCCTCTAAATATTTACAGGAATTTAAGATTGCATGATGTTCTATTTTGCTTGTAATGATGTGTTTTCCCTTGTGCTTATACTCTCCTGCAATACATTTTACTGCCCAGTTGTCCGACTCCGAACCACCGGATGTAAAAAAAATTTCTGACGGTTTTGCCTCCAGTGTACCGGCAATTGTTTTCCTTGCCTTTTCTAACGCCTGTCTTGATGTTTCCCCATATCCATACATTGTGGATGCGTTTCCAAATTTTTCTTCCAGATACGGATCCATCGCCTCTTTTACTTCCTCTGACATCTTTGTTGTCGCGGCATTATCTAAATAAATTACCTTTCCTTTATTTTCAATCGAACTCATTTTCTCTCCACTTCCTTCATATATTAAAATGAACTAAGTCCGGATTTTCCGGCAGACTTTGGAGGTTTCTATTGAAAAAAATATATTCCACCAAAAGTACACTTTTAACCGGAACCCTCTTTCTCACCCTCGCCGGAATCCTCACCCGCATCATAGGTTTCTTCTATAGGATATTCTTATCGCGTACCATTGGTGCAGAAGGTCTCGGCATTTATCAGCTCATCGCTCCTGTAACCGCCATCTGTTTTGCATTTACCGCTGCAGGGATCCAGACCTCCATATCCAAATTCGTTTCCATGGAAGTTGGAAGAAAAAATGATGCCGGTGCCAAAACCTATCTTTCGATCGGGCTTTTTATCTCCTTATGCCTTTCCACACTCTGCAGCTTTTTTCTCTATCATTATGCGGATTTTATTGCTGTTTCCTGGCTTGGTGATAAGCGGTGCACGCCGCTCCTTGCTGTGCTCTCCTTTTCCTTTATCCCATGCTGTATCCATGCCTGTATCAATGGTTATTATTATGGTCTGAAAAAAACGGCTGTCCCTTCACTCTGCCAGTTGACCGAACAGTTCGCCCGCGTTGGAAGCGTTTATCTGATGTACCAGATCGCCGTCAGCGAAGGAAAATCTTTAACGCTTTCCATGGTCGTCTGGGGAATCGTCTGCGGCGAGGCGGCGAGCACACTGGTATCGGTCAGTGTTTTCCGGATCTCCGATGGAAACCGGCGCACCCCCGGCAAAAGCAGGAAAAATCTCTATACCTGCACCAAAAATCTGCTCTCCATGGCAGTTCCCTTAACCTCAAACAGGATCGTTCTAAATTTATTTGCAGGGTTTGAAAATGTCATGCTGCCAAACCGCCTGTTAGCTTTCGGCTATACCCAGTCGGAAGCACTCAGTGTTTATGGGATTCTCACCGGAATGGCAATGTCTGTCATCATGTTTCCGTCCGTGATCACAAACTCCGTGTCTGTTCTTCTGCTCCCGACGATATCAGAGGCACAGGCCGCCGGGAAAAGAAATAAGATCCTCTACACCATAAAAAAAACGATCGAGTCCTGCCTTTTACTTGGCTTTCTCTCGACCGCGGGATTTCTTGTCACCGGAAATTTTCTCGGCAATTTTTTATTTAACAATGCGCTTGCCGGGACCTTTATCGCAACGCTCGGCTGGCTCTGTCCGTTTCTGTATCTCAGTTCTACCTTAAGCAGTATCCTGCATGGGCTTGGTCATCCCGGCATCACCTTTGAATTAAACCTGGTCTCCTGCACGATCCGGATCCTGTTTGTCCTGCTCGCTGTCCCGGTCTGGGGAATCAGAAGCTATCTTTGGGGAATCCTTGTCAGTCAGGCGGTCACGGCACTGTTGTCCATCTTTATACTTTTAAGGAAAACCGCCGGATACACATTCGGCAGGAATAATATAAAGACACAAAAATAACCGCACAGTCTGGTAAACCGTGCGGCATTTTTGTCAAACCATATGTCGGACTAACAGCTGTTTTCTTTAACACATCATGCTGTATTCCTGTAATTTTTTCTTTGCCTCCGGGCTTAAGTATTTCGGAACCTGGATCTGTACTTTCACATACTGGTCTCCGTGTATGGACGGATTCTTTCTGGAAACGATCCCTTTTCCGCGCAGCCTGATCTTGCTTCCATCCTGCGTTCCGCCCTTGATATTGCAGTCCACATCCCCGTAGAGTGTATGGATTCTTGCTTTTCCGCCAAGTGCTGCTGTCACATACGGGATCGTAACGGTCGTATAAACATCAAGTCCTTTCCGCTCGCAGCCATTCTTTGGACGGATCTTTATCTTTAAGAACAGATCGCCTGTGGTACCGTCAGCACCGGTATGACCTTTGCTTTTCAGCCTTAACTGTTCCCCGTCATCCATGCCCGCCGGTATGCGCACTTTAAATGACTGGATTTTTCCGTCACTGCCACTTAATCTTATGACCTTCTCACAGCCAAGTGCTGCCTCATCAAAATCCACCGTCACCTCCGCTTCCACATCGCGCCCTCCGCGAAAGTGGCTGCCGCTGTTTCCTCCGGTAAATTCCCGGTAAAACCTGTCTCCGCCAAAGCCATTCCCCGATGCATTACCCCTGCTGTTTCCTCCAAAGAACTGGCCAAACATATCGTCCCAGAAATCACCCGCCTCGCCGTTTTCAAAATGAAACCCGGAAAATCCTCCTCCATTTGCAGCACGCCTTGCCTGCTCCTCCGAGAATCCTTCCTCAAATGCAGCCATTCCGTACTGATCGTAAAGTTTCTTTTTCTCCGGATCATTTAACACAGAATATGCTTCCGTGACTTCCTTAAACTTCTGTTCTGCGTTCGGATCGTCTTTATTCGTATCCGGATGATATTTTTTTGCAAGTTTCCGATATGCTTTCTTTATCGCGGACGCATCCGCATTTTTATCAATTCCAAGTACCTCATAATAATCTCTTTTCATGATCGCACTACCTCCAATCAAAACAAAAACAGAGAGACATCACGCATCGCCTCTCTGTTTTCCCCGGTCATCCCGGTAATCTATCTCTCCCATGGCGATGTGCTTCGCTTTCCTGTTTGGGATTTTAGTTTTTATTTTTATTGCAATCATACTATAGCACTTGTTTTAGCACTCGTCAATAGAGAGTGCTAATAGTTTATAAATATTTTATTCATAATTATTTCTCACTTCATCCGCACCCATATAGATCACATTTCTCTGTGGAACAATGCCGCTCTTTCGAAACAGATCCCTGACTGTGACAAATTCATAGCCCTGTTCTTTTAAAGCAGGAATGATCGTCTTTATTGCCTCAACTGTCTGCGTATTGCCTTCCATATCATGCAGTAAGATAATAAATCCGGGCTTCGCATCCCGAAGGATCCTGTCTGCCCGCTCTTTCGCTGTCACAGAAGGCTCCCAGTCCTCACAGCCATATCCGCAGATAAAAGTAAGATCAATCAGATCATACATTTTCTGGTTATAACTGATATACGGAGGCCGGAAGAACTCCGGTTTTTCTCCCGTGATACGCACGATCTGTTCCGTCGTATAGCTGACCTCGTCCAAAATCTCCCGGTCATTAAGTTCCGGCATCCCCGGATGCGTTTTGGAGTGATTTTCGATTGAACACCCCATATCATATGCACGCCGGATCAGGTACTCCGACTGCTCTGTAATTTTCTGTCCAATCAGAAAAAAACTTGCCACGATATCGTTTTCCTTAAGCACATCCAATACCTGATCCGTAATTCCCGGTGTCGGTCCGTCATCAAAGGTCAGTGCCACAAATTTTTTCTCCGTCATACAACTCCTCTTTTCTGAGACATTTACACACTACTGCCTCATTCTCGCCTTTTCTATACCATATATTAATACAGTCTCACACAGACTGCAATCCACTTTCTTAGAAAAGCAGAGCAAGCCCGTGCACGAGAAATGCTGCCACCCAGGCGACAAGGCACTGCCATACGATCACACCTGCCACCCATTTTCTTCCAAGTTCACGGCGGATTGACGCAAGTGCCGCAACACACGGTGTATAAAGCAGACTGAATACCAGAAGTGATGCTGCTGCCGCATCAGATAGCGCTGCCTGCACATTACCTCCAAATAAAATCTCAAGCGTTGAGATCACACTCTCCTTTGCCATCACACCACTGATCAGGGATGTACAGATACGCCAGTCCCCAAGTCCTAACGGAGCAAATAATGGAACTAATCCATTCGAAATCAGTGCAAGCATGCTGTCTTTCGAATCATTTACAATATTAAAATGAATATCAAATTTCTGCAAGAACCAGATACAGATCGTTGCAAGGAAAATAACCGTAAACGCTTTCTGTAAAAAGTCTTTTGCTTTTTCCCATAAAAGCTGCATGACATTTTTTAACCCCGGCAGACGGTAATTCGGCAGTTCCATGACAAACGGAACTGCATCCCCGCGAAACAGTGTCTTGCGGTAAAGCAGTGCCACCAAAATACCGATCACAATTCCGCCTAAATACAGTGCACACATCACAAGTGCTCCATACTCCGGGAAAAATGCGCTGACGAAAAACGCATAGATCGGAAGTTTTGCCGAACAGCTCATAAACGGTGTCAGTAAGATCGTCATTTTACGGTCACGCTCACTTGGCAGTGTACGAGTTGCCATTACTGCCGGAACCGTACAGCCAAAACCGATCAGCATCGGAACGATACTTCTTCCAGAGAGTCCGATCTTTCGTAATAACTTATCCATAAAAAATGCAACACGGGCAATATATCCACTGTCCTCCATCAGAGACAGGAAGAAAAACAGCGTCACAACGATCGGAAGAAAACTTAAAATGCTTCCAACTCCTGTAAAAATACCATCAATTATAAGGTCATGCAACACTTCATTGACACCTGCAGCAGAAAGGAGCTGATCCACTGCTGCTGTCAGCGCATCAATCCCCATCTGTAAAAGATTCTGTAGTCCCGCTCCTATTACATGAAACGTAAGATAAAACACGATCAGCATGATACCGATAAAACAAGGGATTGCCGTATATTTTCCGGTCAGGATACGGTCAATTTTCTCGCTTCGTATCCTTTCCCTGCTCTCTTTGGGTTTTACTACTGTCTTTTCACAGACTTTTTCAATAAAGGTAAAACGCATATCTGCGATCGCTGCACTCCGGTCAAGTCCACGCTCTTTTTCCATCTGAACGATCAGATGTTCGATCGCCTCTTTTTCATTTTCATCCAGATGCAGTTTTTCTAAGATCAGATGATCCCCTTCAATGATTTTCGAAGCTGCAAAACGGATCGGTATCTGCGCTTCTTTCGCATGGTCCTCGATCAGATGCGAAACTGCATGGATACAGCGGTGCACGGCTCCTCCAAAGTCACTCTCATCACAAAAATCCTGCCTTCCCGGACGTTCCTGATATTTTGCAATGTGAAGCGCATGACGTACCAGCTCATCCACACCTTCATTTTTTGCCGCTGAGATCGGTACGACCGGCACGCCAAGCATTGCCTCCATCCCGTTGACATCCACGGAACCCGAATTCCCGGTCATCTCATCCATCATATTTAATGCGATGACCATCGGAATATCCATCTCTAAAAGCTGCATGGTCAGATATAGATTTCGTTCAATGTTTGTCGCATCAATGATATTGATCATCGCCTTTGGCTTATCATCAAGTACAAAATTCCTCGAAACGATCTCCTCACTGCTATATGGCGACATCGAATAAATACCCGGAAGATCTGTCACCGAGGTATTCGGATGCCCTTTTATCGCCCCGTCCTTTCGGTCAACTGTCACTCCCGGGAAATTTCCGATATGCTGGTTTGAACCGGTTAACTGATTAAACAATGTAGTTTTTCCACAATTCTGGTTACCGACAAGTGCATAGGTCAGTTTTTCCTGCTCCGGCAGTGGTCTTCCATCTCCCTTCACATGGTATTTCCCCTCTTCTCCGAGTCCCGGATGCACGGACTGATTGATGTTTTTTGCACCTTCATGTCTGCGCGAGCGCTCACTGATCAGTTCAATTTCAATCTGCTCCGCATCCGAAAGCCGCAGTGTCAGCTCATATCCATGAATCTGCAGTTCCATCGGATCTCCCATCGGTGCAAATTTAATGACGGTTACCTCTGCCCCCGGTATTACTCCCATATCTAAAAAATGCTGTCTTAATGCCCCTTCTCCCCCGACTACTTTAATCACAGCACTTTTTCCGATTTCTAATTCTTTTAGCGTCATTTTTCTTTATCCTTCGTGTTGATATTGATAATCTTTATCGATTATACACTGTTTCCATGAAAAAACAAAGAATTATTTTTTTATTATTATGGAAAAACCGTGACTAAGGTGCTAGAATAACCTTCGGAAAATATATAAGGAAGAAATTTGTCTTTCAAAAAATCATATAGATATGGAGATTGGTGTGAAAAATAAGATCTTTACGAAAACGAGTACATCTGATGCACATTTATACAGCAATCAGGATCTGCGGAAACTATTGGTTCCGATCATCGTTGAGCAGCTGCTTTCCTCCCTGATGGGAACTGCCGACACAATGATGGTCAGCAACGTCGGCTCTGCCGCCATTTCTGCAGTATCCCTCGTGGATTCCATCAATATTTTAGTCATTCAGGCACTCTCCGCACTCGCTGCAGGAGGTGCGATCCTGTGTTCCCAGTATCTTGGGAGCAGCAACAAAAAAGCTGCCAATGAATCAGCCAGACAGGTGCTTTTTGTCATGACCGTTTTATCCGTGACATTGTCTGCCATCTGCCTTTTATTCCGTGGTCCGCTGCTTCACGTCATTTTCGGTGCCGTGGAGACAGATGTCATGACAAATTCTCAAATTTATTTTCTATTTACCCTGTTATCCTTTCCTTTTATCGGACTGTATGATGCCGGGGCCTCGATCATGCGCGCCCAGAATAACAGCAGGGAACCAATGATCATTTCCATCATTTCCAATTTCTTAAACATCGGTGGAAATGCTATTTTGATTTTTGTTTTCGGGATGGGCGTGGAGGGTGCCGCAATTTCAACCCTCGTATCCCGCATCTTCTGCGCTGTTGTCGTGATCTACAAGCTGCGCAGTGAAGAGGAACCGATCTTTATTAAAAATTATGCCGCAATCCGTCCTGATTTTTCACTCATCAAAAAAATACTGTTCATCGGCATCCCGTCCGGGATCGAAAACAGTATGTTCCAGTTCGGTAAACTCGCGATCCAGTCTACGGTCTCCACACTTGGAACCGTCGCCATCGCTGCACAGGCAATGACAAATATCCTCGAAAATCTAAACGGTGTCGCCGCAATCGGTGTCGGCATTGGACTGATGACTGTGGTTGGACAGTGTCTCGGTGCCGGCAGAAAAGACGAGGTCATTTATTACATCAAAAAACTTTCCTGGCTCGCCGAGGCAGCGATCGTGATCAGCTGTCTTACTGTGCTTGCCCTGACAAAACCAATCACCCTGTTAGGCGGCATGGAAGCGGAAAGTGCTGACCTGTGTTTTAAAATGGTCATCTTTATCACGATTACCAAACCGATCTCCTGGGTATTATCTTTTATCCCGGCATACGGCATGCGTGCAGCCGGAGATGTCAAATTCTCCATGATCACCTCCTGCTGCACCATGTGGCTCTGCCGTGTGAGCCTTTGTGTCTATCTCTGCCGTGTTTGGGGATTTGGCCCGATTGCAGTCTGGATCGGTATGTTTGCCGACTGGACGCTCCGCGCCATCGTATTTTCGATACGCTTCCACGGAAGGAAATGGTTAAACCACCACATTATCGACTAAACAAACGCCTGTCTGATGCTGTCATAATGAAGGAATTTTCCTTCCTCCCCAAGTTTTTTGATCTCCTCAGCGGAAGCAAACAGATATCCATCTGTTTCTTCCTCCTGGAGCTTGATATCTGACTCGTCAAAATCAGCAGAAAAACGATACACCTCCACAAAATAGTTATCCCCTTCTCCCGGATTATCTCTACGGTAGGTAAACAGATATCCGCCATCCCACGCAGCAACATCCAGTCCGGTCTCCTCCCTGATCTCACGGAGTACTGCAGTCTTAGAATCCTCTCCCGCCATCGCAGCACCGCCGGAAACCTCCCAGCAGCCCGGTGCCCACGCTTTTGTCATAACACGTTTGGTGATCAGGAAACGTCCATCCGTTCTTTTTATCACGCCAAGTACGGTCAGATGATATTCGCCATCCTTTAAACACCAGTCATTCCGTTTCATCGTTCTGCCGGTGCGCTCTTTTTTTTCATTGTAAATATCCCAGAATTCCTGTTTTTCTGTCATCTGTATTTTCCTCATTTCATTTTTCTCGTGCTGCTTCGATATTTTTATCATAACAAACCTCACGTCCCTCAGACAGATCTGTTATTTTATATCCCGTTACTATCACACGGTAGCACGTCAAAGTGCCCTTATCTCTATTATAAACAAAAATCCGTTTTCGGCAACTTATTTAAAAAAAACAAATTCACCGATCAGATAAAAAATACCACTCAGCCAGAACGCCATGCCTAAAATAAAGGTCAGCAGATCTTCCATCTGAAAATTTTTCCGCAGATAACACAGTTTTTTTGGATTCTCCTCATTAATCCGGATCGTATAAATTTTTCCTTTTTCCAGCGATTTTTTTTCTTTCCGCGTAATCCTCTCCATCGTGCACTGGCGGAATTTTTTCTCCTGATAATAATAGGAAAACAGCGCATACGTTCCGACACGATCGCCCATTTTCTTTGTCACTGTTTTCTCAAATACCGCATCCACAGGCACCCTGCAATGGATGCGCGCACGCCATTTCCGAAATTCGATTCCAACTAACAGTGTCCCATATACTACCCCGATTATCCCCAGTAAAATAAATGTTACATTCATACTGGTCTCCCTTCCCAAAACCTCCTGTGTCACCCCGGCAGACTCTGTGCTACGCAGAGTGCACCCCAGCCCTCTTATGTCAAGTTAATGTCAACAACTTTTTTGAGTCAAAATAGCTGAAAGCCGCATAACTTCGTTGGGGTTATGGTAAGTTAGTGTCAAGTCAGAGTGAATTGGTGGTAAATTAGTGTCAAGTTGCTTTGGGGAGGTTTACTCCTCCCCAAAAGCATAATTCCATTCAATCTCTACTCTCTTATCCCTGTATATGATAACCTTTTTAATGAATACATCCACCGCTTCCTGCGTCAGCTTTTCCATCTGAGAAAACCGGATAATCTCTTTTATATCCTGTTTCGGTCGGTTGTATTCCTCCGTAAACCTGCCAAATGCAAGCTCTGTTTCTTCTATTTTACGTGACAGCTCCTGCATCTGTAAAGCAATTCCATCCGCCCTGCTGCGGTATTCTCCGGCTTCTATCTGCTTTACAGCATAGTTTTCGTACAATGTATCTTTCTCTGTCTGCAAACTCCGATACTGCGTCTGATAATTACCCAGCTCTTTATTCAGCCTGTTCCATTCTTCTTTCTGAAATTGTTCAAGACTCTCACGCTGTTTTATCAAATCTCCACGGCGCATCAACTCCCAGTACAATTCCGTCAACACAATCTCTTCCAGAATGTCTGCCCTAAAATAAGTACAGCAGTCCGGTATCTGCAGCAGGGAATGTTTCCTGCACCAGAAATGATTTGGCATCTTACCATTGTTTCTCTGCGGTTTATAGTTGATCGCATATCCACACCCGCCACAATATATTTTCCCTGTCAGTGGGTGTTTTTCCCGTTTCCTTTTCGTGGACTGTTCCGGGCGGTAAGCAGATGCAAGTGCAAATACCTCCGGCGTTACCAGCGGCTCGTGATGATCCGTAATTACTTTCCACTCCTCCTTTGGCACAGCAATCCCGTTTTTACTTCCAACAGACTTGCGGACTGATTTACCGTAAGCCATTTCGCCCAGATAGAAACGATTATTCAGGATTCTCCTCACTGCCGTATTGCTCCATGTATGATGCTCCCTTTCCATTTTCCTCTCAGGATGACGCATCTGTGTAACAGTCGGCGTCTGCTTGGCAATCAGCTCCTTTGCTATCTGCGTACTGCTCATTCCTTTTTCTGCCAATGAGAAGATATGGCGGACGATTTCTGCCTCCTTTTCATTGACAATCACCGTATTTTTTTCAATTTCACTCTTGGCATAACCAAAAGGAACCTGTCCGAATACATATTCCCCATTTGCACATTTATTTTGAAATGATGTTTTTACTTTGACCGATATATCCTTACTGTAAAGGTCATAGAGAAGCGTCTGGAAAGCAGTATCCAGCGGGGTGGTACTTCCTTCATGCTCCCTGCTGTCATAATGGTCATTTACGGCAATGAACCGCACTCCCATAAAGGGGAAAATCTGGTTGAGATAATCACCCAGTTCTATGTAATCCCTTGCAAACCGGGACATATCCTTTACCAGAATACAACTGATTTTACTCTGCTTTACCTGTTTTAACATTTCCTGCAGCCCCGGTCTGTCCATATTCGTACCGGAAAAACCGTCATCACAAAATTCTGCAACCTCCTGTCCCATTAGTTCAGCATCATTTCTGATATAATCTAAAAGCATTTTCCGCTGATTGGAAATACTGTTGCTTTCCCGCTGCTCTGTGGAAGCTTTACCGTCCAGGGCATCATCCTCTATGGAAAGGCGGAGATAGATTGCAATCTTCCTGCTGTCTGTCATTTTTTCACCTGCCTTTCCACCAGTGCATCACTGTATGTAAATAAGACTTCCACCCTTTTCCCCGGATACACATAGATTTTATCTATCAGCGATTCAATAAGCTCCCTGGTAAGTACCTGTTCATTCTTTAGTTTTATCAATGCACGGACTGCTTTCAGATAGGTTTCTCCGTCACGCTCAAGGCTTACTTCCTGCTCTCTGAAGTTCTTCTCCTGCTTCTCCAAATCCCGCAGCCTATTTTCTTTGCACATCTTATACTCCACATAGTCTTTCTGTGAAAGATTGCCCATGCGGTATGCCATATACTTATCACTTTCTTCCTCTGCAAGTCTTTCTTTTGCGTAAGTTACGGATCGAAGGCTCCGCTCCAGCTCCTGCTTTTTCTGCCGGATGATTTCTCCTGCCTTATCCAGATATATTCTCTTTTTTTTCAGACTGGTATCAAACTCTTTTTCTAACAGTGAAAAAAGAATATCCGTCAACACATTTTGGGGGATACGGTTAGAGGACGGACAACTATCCGTCTTGGTCGCCCCGCCGTTTAAGCAGAAATATCCATCTATCCGCATCCTGCTGCCATCTGCATAGTGCTTCACATAGCTGTGTCTTGTCATTTTCCGCCCGCATACGCCGCAGTACAGCACCTTGTCAAAAATATTTTCTCCGATTGGGCAACCTTCCGTTGGATGAGCATGGCTTTTTGTCTGCTCCCGCAGTTTCTTCCTTACTCCGGCCGCTTCCTTCCCAATCTCCGGCGTGATCAGCGGCTCATGGGCTTCTTCTTTTACCACCCAGTCATCTTCCGGCTTGTGAATGCGGTTATTTTCATCCCTTGCAGTAATGCTGGTCTTTCCCTGTACCAGCTTTCCAGCGTAAGTGTCACTTTTAATAATGCGTTCCACACCACTTTTATCCCATCCTTTGTAAGCTGCATCCGGTGGGCAGTAGACCTCTCCCGTTTTGTGATAGACCGCCGGCGGATTGATCTTACGAGTGTTCAGATCATCCGCAACTGCCGTATAGCTTTCCGTCTCAATAAATTTCTGAAAAATGTATCTGACAATCTCCTCCGTATTTTCATCCGGTATCAGCCTGCGTACTTTGCCCTCCCAGACTGCCTTATACCCATAAGGTGCAGGACCGCCCACATAGGAGCCTTCTTTTCTTCTCTGTGCCAGAGAAGCTTTCGCTTTCACGGAAAAATCCTTAGCATACATATCATTTACCAGATTCTTGATTTCCGATACCATCTGTTTCGTTTCATTGCCGCCTGCCCCGGTATCAAAGCCATCCGCCACTGCTATGAAACGCACACCAAGGAATGGGAAAATCTTCTCAATATAATTTCCGGCTTCCAGATAATTTCTGCCAAAACGGGACAGGTCTTTTACGATCACACAGTTAATGTCTCCCATGCGGACATCCTGCATCAGCCGCTGAAACGCACCCCGGTTAAAATTGGTTCCCGTCTTTCCCAAGTCGATATAACAGTCTGCAACTTCGATTTTATCCGTATGTTTTCCGTTCCATTCCTCAATGAATTTCCTGGCGATCTCTATCTGCACCTCTACTGATTCATTCTTTGAAGTTTGCCTGCAAACTTTTTTGTCTATATCTGCGGAGAGTCTGGCATAAATACCAGCCTTATACTGCCTGTTCTTTTGCACCCCGGAAGTGCTCGCAGGTGTGCCCGCCCCTTTTCCCGCTGACTGTCTCTTTGATGTTCTTCCCATACTCACGCACTCCTTTCCCTGCCGCTTTCCTGCCCCGAAAGTGCAGTGACATATTCCTGCATGATCCGGTATTCATCCCGAAAATAAAACTCTATCTCAAGTCTTTTATCCTCGTACACATAAATGCGCTTTACCAGACTTGTTAAAGTATGCCGGTCAATTTCTGCAAGTTTCAAGGAATCCTGAAATTTTGCCAGCCTTGAAGCACTAACTACACCCTTCTGTAGCATCCTCCGTATCAGATCCTGCTGCTGTTCCTGTGCTTTCTCCAGTTCCTGTGCCTTACTCTGAAACTCCTTATGCAGACGTTCAAATTCTTCCTTTGTTACGACATTCTGCCTTAGATCGTCATAAAGCCCTGCGCAGAGACCGTAATACTTATCCTGCTCCTGTTTCAGCCGCGTAAGCTCCTTCTGGCATCCCGCAACTGCTTCCAGATTTGTCTCTTTTTCTTTCGCCTGTTCAAAAAGTTTACTCTGCGCTAAAAAGTCATTGGCATATCTGCGAACCGCAATGCTCACCAGTTCCTTTAAAGTATTTTCCTCTATGCTGTGGCGGCTGCATCCCTCGCCCCGGTTTTTTGTGGAACAGATATAGTACACCTTATTGGATTCCTTATACCGGACTCTGCGCCGCACCATCTGTTCGCCGCAGTCCCCGCAAAACAGAAGTCCCATGAATGGACTTAAGCTTTTGCTTTCCGGGCTTACCCGTCCGTCCGTCTGAAGAAGATTCTGTACCGCTTCAAAATCACTGTCTGAAATAATAGGCTCATGGGTATTTTCCACACGCACCCATTCTTCCTTTGGTTTCTCAACACTCTTTTTCACCTTATAATTGACTTTCTCTGTCCTGCCCTGCAGCAGGTGCCCCAGATAAACTTCATTGGTCAGGATACGCTTCACCGATGAACTGCTCCACTGTGAACCGGAGCCGCCGGTAAACCCGCCCCGGTAGTTAAGCCCCGTAGACTTTTTATATTCTTTCGGGGAAAGAATGTGCAGCTCGTTCAGCTTCTTTGCAATGGCAGACACCGCCATTCCCTCAATTCTCCACCGGAATATCCTGCGTACAATCTCTGCCGCATAATCATCCACCACCAGCTTGTTCTTATTCTCCGGAGACTTGCGATAGCCATATACGGCAAAAGGGGATAAGCATTCCCCCGCTTTCCGCTTCACTGCAAGCTGGCTTTTTACCTTGGTGGAAATATCCCGGCAATAGGAATCATTGATAAAGTTCTTGACCGGAAGCACAATCTGGCGTTCTCCGGTATCTGCTGATATGCTGTCATAATGGTCGGTCAAGGCAATGAAACGCACACCAAGAGCAGGGAATATCTTTTCCAGATACCTCCCGGCTTCAATGTAATCGCGCCCAAAACGGGACAGGTCTTTCACAACCACGCAGTTAACCCTGCCCGCTTCAATATCTTTCATCATTCTGTTAAATTCTGGTCTGTCGAAATTACTGCCGGAAAAGCCATCATCTACATAAATGTCATAGAGTTCAATATCCTCCTGTTCATTTAAAAAGGAACGGATCAACTCCCTCTGACTTCCTATGCTGTTGCTTTCGGCTTTAGATACGCCATTTATCATGGCGTTGCCATCATGCTCCGCTTTCACATTGTCATCTCTGGAAAGACGCAGATACATGGCGGCAAAGAATTTAGATTGTTCTTTCATGTTATCACTCCTGACTTTTTTGTTAGGGGGAAGCCGGTGGCTTTTCCATTCCATAAAATCAGGAGTTACGCTGATTTGTCCTGATATTAGGTTAGCATAGATAAGAGGATTTTTCAATCCAAATATAAATTTTTCAAATATGAATTTCGGATAACCTTTGCAGATATTCCGCCATTTTATCATCTATGCTGGCTCCGTCTTTTTGGAACCTGACCTTAACTACATAATCACCGATCCGATTGACATAGACATTGTTCGTCTGCCTTGCAAACGCATCCAGCTTCTTCTCCACAGGCAGGGATGTATCAATCTCTATGTCCCTCAAATCAGTCAGAGTGGAAATATCTACCGTCCTTATATCCACGGCAGCCATTTCTTCAAGTCTTTCCTTTGTCAGTTCCAAGGCTTCTCTCCTTTCCGGACAGCATAATCTTGCTGCTATCTAAGTCTATTCTTTTACCGGATTGTCCTATGCTATAGCATTTTCCTTATCCATAAAATAACTGTCTGTTTTCTTCCTTATAATAAAGTCTTCCACATCCATAAGCCTGTCCGTGACCGGCATGGTGGGCAGGGTATTCAGAATTTCTGCCCGGTATCTGCCACACAGGGATGTCCTGCTGTCTAAGATGGAAAATACCGCCGTGTCCTTTTCCCGGCGGATGCCGCGCCCGAACCACTGCCTTAGCTTAATCAGCATTTCCGGGATGATGATGTCCCTGCGGTATAAATCAAAGTCCTCATACAGGTTTCTCTGGTATTCCATGACCGGATCCGGCACGGGAAACGGCAGTTTTACTACAATTAGGCTGGAAAGTATATCCCCTGCAAGGTCAATTTCCTCTCCGGCACTGTCACTGGCAAACAGCACTCCGTTTCCGCTCCTGCGGAAGCTACTTATCACATCCAATCTGCCTCTTCCCATGAGAAACAGCGGATAATCAGAAAGCTGCTCCTTCAGACCATAGAACACCCTCTCCATGAGCCAATAGGATGTAAAAAGAATCAGGGTATGCCCATGAGCGGCAGACACTATCTGCAATATTTCCGCCATGACCGCCTGTATGTAACTGTCATCCCGGATATTCGGAAACGGCATACGCTCCGGTATATAGAGCAGACCGTTACTCTGAAAATCAAAGGATGAGGGCTTGCTGGTTTCCATGATTCTTGATAAAGCTGCAAAGGAAAGCCCTGTCATTCTCTTGAAGTGACTGAAATCACTCCGGACTGACATTGTGCCGGACGTAATAATAACCGGTATCGGTCTGCTCCAGATGTCACGGAATAAAACCTGTTCCAGTTCCATTGGAACCGCACACAGGGCAAGCCTGCCGTTCTCCCTCTTTTCCATCCAGCAGATTGAATTTCCGCTGTTTAGAAATACGGTCAGCTTGTCCGTCAGCTCCTGACAACGCTTTTTCAGGCCCTGCATCCGCATTTTTTGTCCGCTGTTTTCCTGATAGGATAAGGGAAGCTGCTCTAAAGCCTTTGCCATGTGCCTTATGTAAATTTTTTCCATGGAACCTATCACTATTTCAATCCTGCTTCCCTCTCTGGTGTGGTTTCCTGCTAAATCTCCCGCCAGTCTGTCAAATATCTGTCTGTTATATTCCGCAAGCTGACTCCGCAATACAGTAAGTTCATCCATGCCTGTGGTTCTTCTGCTCACTTCACTCAAACCCACGATAAATTCCGCATCCTGCTCGTCCCAGACTGTGCTGTACATCTGTCTTGCGGCATCTATCAGCTTGTGGGACTCATCAAACACCATTGCCCCATATCCCGGAAAAAGAGGTTTTCTGCCCTGCTTCTGTCCAATCAGATCGGCAAGGGTATAATTATGGTTCGTAATCTGAAAATCAAAATTATCCGTCATGCACTTTTTCTTAAAATTCATAAATCTACATAAAAGCGAATAAGGACATGACTTATTGTAGCGAAACACGTTGATTCTGCCTTTTACATAGGGTGTCAGCACGGCATCATCCAAATCAATCCTGTCAAATTCCTGCTCCCCAAGCCTTACCAGTTCCAGTATCAGATTGGCATCCACTTCTCTCTGCAAATTTTTTATGGATGTCTCATATATCTTCAATCTGGAGTCACAGACATAATGCCGTTTTCCTTTCCGCACCACAAAAGATAATGGTTTGTCAATTACATGGTGTTCTAAAAGGATCCCGGATATCTGCGGTATGTATTCCTCTGTCAATGCTTTCTGCAAAGCTATGGTGGATGTGGATATGACTGCCGGAATCTTCTTATCTGAATAAATGTTATGTACCGTCAGTGCAAGGATATATGCGTGAGTTTTTCCTGTCCCCACTTCCGCCTCACATAAAGCCAGTTTGTTTTCCTGCAATGCCCGGAGCATTTCAAGAGAAAGTTCTTTCTGTTTTACCCTCAGATTCATTCCATGTTTCGGTAAAATCTCATCAAATAAATTAATAATTCTTCTGCACTCTTTGCCATCGTTACGCCTCCTAAAATTTCTTAGTGCCATAAAGCAGCACAGGAATAGGCTGGAAGGTATCGGTTTGGCTTTTTACTAACAAAAATGAGCTTCCATCCAGCCCATGATTTCTACTGCTTTATAAAAAGGTGCATCAGCCATCCTGCCGGTAAGCGGGCATCATAAAAGCCGCCCACATTCTTTCTCAAACGTGGGTGTGCATTTTCCCGTCACTTATGCGGGCCACTGGCGTGGAAGTATCATTATCTCCGACCGGTATCATCGCATCCTGCCCCACCACGGGCAGTAAAGCCACAGGTAGTTCCCGCTCAGGATAGTGCGGTTCTTTTCACACTGATCCGTCATGGCGTACCCTGACTTGTGCTTTCCGGCTCTCCGGCCGGTCGGATGTGTGCCTGATGCACAGATATGAAGTTGTCAAAGTGCAGTAAAAGGGGAATATTTTAGACAAAAGAAAACCCCTTCACCTAATTCGCCGCTAGGTAAAGGGGGCTGCCGAAAAAATTTTCATTTTATTTTAATATGGTAACGATAATTAGGAATTATGGGGTCGATAACCAAATAGTATTTGCCGGTATGAGTATAGGATGATACTTGATTATTGATAGATAATCAGAAGTTATCCCTCAAAAAAGAAATTATTAGAATTTCTACTATTCATCCATAAATATATAAGAATACAGAGGAATTATTATGAACTCCAAATATACTACACTAATAAATGGGAAAATTATAACAGAAGATACCATTTTAGAAAACAGTGTTTTACGAATCAAGTCAGGGTATATTGATAAAATTGTGGATTGTAATGAGAATATGGAATATGGTGAAATCATTGATTGCACTGGTAAATTTATTATGCCCGGTTTAATAGATATTCATTCTGATGTTATTGAAAATATTATTGTTCCACGTAAAGGCATAGTTTTCAGTAATTATACAGCTCTTAGTGAAGTTGATAAAGAACTTGCTAGTCAAGGAATTACAACTATGTATCATTCAATTTCAATCGCAAATTCAACTATTTGCAATAGAAAACGCACTTTATCTGTAAAACAAATGATTGCTATAGGCGACGACATATTTAAATATCATAAAGAAATGTTAATAAACCATCGTTTTCATGCCCGCCTCGAACTAAATACCATTGAAGCATATTCCCCAATATTGGAGCATTTAAAAAATGGAGTAATACATGAATTATCATTAATGAATCACACTCCCGGGCAAGGACAATATTCCAGTTTGGAGGTTTTTAAAGTTGAAATAAGGAAACAATATGGAGACATATCCCCTGAAAGAGTAAATGAAATTATATGTGAATGTCAAAATAAGCCTTTATTGTCTCAATGTCAAATACAAAATCTTTTAAAAACTGCGCAAAAAAGCAAAATTCCAATAGCATTTCATGATGTTGAGCACGAAACACAACTTAAATTTATGAAAAAAAATGGGATCAGTATTTGCGAATTCCCTTTAAATTTTGATATTGCAAAAAAAGCTCATGAGCAAGGATTCTATAATCTTGTCGGTGCTCCCAATATTATGAAAAATGGTTCTCACAATAAAAATATTTCAGCGTTAGATTTAATTAAAGCTGGATATGCATATATAATATGTTCAGATTACTATACCCCTGCCTTATTGCAAAGTATATTTATAATTGCTCAAAATACAAACATCCCTCTATATGAAGCTGTGAAATATTCGACTCTTAATCCTGCAATTGCATTAGGAATTCAGGATGAATATGGTTCTATTGCTATTGGAAAAAAGGCAGATATAATTATTGTTTCCAATGATGAAATCATACCAAGAGTATATAAAGTTTTAGTGAATGGAAAGGTTAAAATAGAATTGAATTATGAATGAGCTATACAATTTTGAGGAAATATTTTCCATATTAGATAATTTAAACAAGTTTCAACAATCCAGAATTCCACTATGTGCTGCTGAAAATGTTATTTCAAATTTTTGCAAGTTGCCACTAGATGGAGATATTCAAGAACGATATATTATGGGGAACTACTATACATATTCTGAAAAAAATAATTTTATTGGAAGCCAGTATCTTGTTCCCATATATGAACAAATTCATAATGTATGCAAGCTACTATTTGATACAAGATATACAGATGCAAGGACGTTAAGTGGTATGAATTGTATAACAACACTGCTTATGTCCCTTACCAATAGTGGTGACAAGATTGCTGTTTTATCCTCTGCAAGTGGTGGACACCCCTCTATTCTACCTGTTTGTGAAAGATTAGGTTTGCATGTATTTGAATTACCCTATGATTATATCAATTTTGATTTAAATTACGAAGAAACAAACTACATTATAGAGACAGAAAAAATACCCTATATTTTACTTGCTCCATCGGACATAATTAAACCTATGGATATACAAAACTTAATGCTTGATAACAGCATTCTGTTGTATGATATAAGCCAGATTATGGGATTGATTGCCGGAAAACAAATTAGTAATCCTCTTAAAATATCATCTAATGTTGTTTTGCTGGGTGGAACGCATAAAACATTACCTGGACCTGCGTCAGGAATTATTATGACAAATAACGAAGAAATCCATCAAACAATTGAAAAGAACGTAAACCCCAAATATCTGCGACACACGCAAATGCATCAAGTAATAAGTCTGCTACTTGCTCTTATAGAGAGTGAAGTATACGGACAAGAGTATGCCAAAAATATAATATTAACAGCTAACATTTTAGGAAAAATTTTAGAACAAAAAGACTTTCAAATGTTGCATCCACAAGAATATTACTCAAATACGCATCAATTATTTATAAAATGTGCTTCTAATGAAATGAATCACATATATTATAATGCTTTAAAATATGGAGTAACATTAAATACCAAAGAAAAAAAATTATTTGGTAACACAGGCATACGTCTGGGTACACAAGAAATAGCTCGTTATGGTTGGAAGGAAGATGCATTAGAATTGATTGGAGAGATACTGCATGAATTAAGAACAAACACTCCTAATGCATCTTTTATTGACCATATACAACAAAAGCTTCCACCAAAAAAAATTATATATACGTTTCCCAATGATGTAATTAATAACTTTATGCTACACCTACATAAGGAATAGATTTAAACCCTTGTATGCTATATAAGAATTTTCGTTATATACATCTACAGCGGATATATATGCTAATCGAATAAATTCTGATAACACACTTGCATCTGGGGTTTCATTTTGTAAAAAACTTAATATCATTTCAGCTAATAACTTGTTGGTATATAAGTTTTTAGTCTCACTTTCTCGAATTGTTTCAATTATTGTGGGAATTAATTGCTCAGATACGTAGTTTCCGATTGAAATATCAAGAACAATTAATGCAATTTGAGAAAGTGTTTTTAAGTTATAGTCGTTATTTTGCTTTGAAAAAGCTAAGGCTTTATTGTAATGTTCCTTTGCTTTTTCATATCTTTCGAGTTTCCTATAATATTCTCCAAATTCAAAATATGTATTATATTGTAATCTCTTTTTTTGATTCTTATATTCATTTAGTGTCTTTTGGAGTAAATTAAATTGCAATTCAATATTCGTGTTTAACATTATTCTAACATATCGTGATTCTAATTTGTTGAAAGAATTTTTGGTTCCTTTATACATTCCAGAGGGTAAATTATGAATTCTTCTTACTATTTCATTATGGAGTTCCCTTGCATTTTCGACCTTGTTTTGCAACATATAAATATTCAATTTTTCCATCATGCTTTTTAAAACTTCACTTTCTCTTCCAAGTCTTATTGCAGTTTCAATAGATCTATCATAATAATCAATAGCACCATCCAAGTCGTAACCCTTATGTCTCAAAGAATGTGCAATCCCCCATAAACATTTGGCTTCATATTTTTGAAATAATTCATTTTCTCCAATATTATTTAATAAGATATTATAGGTTTCTATTGACAAATCATATTCATTTTGTAAATGATAAAGTTGTGCTGTTAAAAGCGAAAATCTAAATTGCAATATTGTTTCAAGATTATTTGCGGAAATACGACATGTATCAATTACCTCCCTTGCTGCTGGATAATTACCAACTCCTATTAGTCCTGATACATAACCATAAATCACATATAAAAATGTCTTTGACTCAATTCCAGAACGTTGATTGTTCCAATCGTATAATAATTTATAGTGCTCCCCTAAAAGCAAAAGAAACGAATACTTTTCTCCATCAATTGCTTTTTCAATTACTCTAATGATTTCAGAATTTCTATTCTCATAATTCAGCATTAATAGATAATACGTTTTTTCAAATATTTTATTGTCGTTATTATAATAATTATATATCAATCCTATAATGTCCTTTTCATTATTGCATTTCTTGACTATATAATTTCTGAATAGCTCATGCATTTTTATATTTGCATTTGCTTTATCATATTCTATAAGAGAACTATTTTCTAATTCTTCTAGATCATTTTCGGAAATTGAACACATAAAATGTTGCAATAGTTGAAATTTAATAATAGCATTTGTAATACTTAAAAATGCTATAAAAAGGGCAATTTGTTTACTTTGAGATGACAAATCATCAAAGATTCTTTCCAAATATTTATCTATTCGTTCACTGCTAAAACTCAGATATTCTTCATTGTTTTTCAAAAATAGGCTTACAAAAATTGGAAGACCTTCTGAAAAAGATAAAACTTTCTGAATCATATTAGGAGGTATGTCACAATTATTGTTCTCGGCAAAATCAAAAATATCATTCTCATCAAATGTATTTAATTGCACATATTTGATAATATTTTCATTTATTGAATTTATAAACGGCTGTTTTTCAATTGAACCAACAATAACACAAAATTTAGGTGAATGGCTAAATAAAATATCCACAACTGTTTCAATTTCTTTACCCAGTGCATTCGTATTTACATTATCTAATACAATATATATCTTTTTCTTGCGTAGTGTCTTTGATAGCAGTTCATCGATATATTGTGCGAATGTTACATCTTTGGTAGCTACAGTATTTAGTATTTGCTCTACTATAGAAGCGTTTCCATAACTTGATAATTCAATGTATGTGGCTATTCCCTTTCCAATTTTTAATTTTTTCCTCGTTTTTTTATTCAAACGATTTAATTTATGATTAACTGAATCACAAAAAAATCTTAAAAAAGCACTTTTACCAATACCTCTTTTCCCATAGACATTGATTATGCGTGCGTTACTATTGACTGCACGCTGGAGTTCATTTAAGCTGCCTAATCGATCTGAAAACACTCCTCTTGCAATATAATATGTATTTAATTCTATTTTTTTATTTTCAAAATAGCGTTTGGTAGCCTTAATAGTCGCCCACATTGTTCCAGCGACAGTTGCTAATACACCAAAAATAGCGCAAAAAAGTTCTATAATATCTTTCGATTCATAATTCATAATTGCCCCTATATTAAAGTCAAATAGAAGTTATAATTTTGTACAACGAATATTAAGTTCCCGGTATAATACATGTTTTTTTATATAAGATATAATAATTTTTGATTTTATTATTCCTTTCCAACGGATAACTTCTGATTATCTATCAATAATCAAGTATCATCCTATACTCATACCGGCAAATACTATTTGGTTATCGACCCCATAATTCCTAATTATCATTACCATATTAATTATACAAATTTTCCCAAGATTTAGCAATCTTAATATACCAAATTATCGAAATTTTCTCCTATATTTATCTTATTTCTCGGATGTCTTGTCTGCAGTATCTCTTTTTCCTTCTCAGTCGTTACATATGTATATATCTGCGTTGTGGTAATCGAAGCATGTCCCAGCATTTTTTGTATGTATCTGATATTCACGTCCTCCTCCATCAGATAGGTCGCAAAGGAATGCCGGAACATATGCGGTGTAATATTTATATCTGCCTGAATTTCACCGGCATATTTATGTATCATGCTCCTGGCTGATTGCTCAGACAGCGCATTTCCATAACGATTGACAAAAAAATATCCCTGCTTCTTTATCTCATCTTCAAAGTACTTTTTGTAGGCATTCAGTATAGACAGTACGTCATTATTTCCTATTTGAAGATATCGCTCCTTTCCTCCCTTGCCCTGAATACATAACACACCGTTTTTTAAGTCTACATATTTATTTTGCAAATGGCACAATTCCGAGATGCGCAGCCCTGTAGAAAAAAGCATCTCCACTACTGCGATATCTCTTAAAATGATTTTTTTACGCCACTCTGAATATTCTTTAATACTTCTTTCCTTATAAAGATGATTCAGCAACTGCTCTATAATATCTCTCGGAATAATTTTGGGTAAAATCACTTCCTCCCGAAACTTTGTCTTTACTTTATGGAATGGATTTATCTCTATCAGTTCTTCTTCCTCTAAATAATGAAACAGTGCCTTCACGCTGGCAATTTTTCTCTTGACTGTTTTTTGCTTATACATACGGTGAAGGTATACAAGATATGCATTCAGCATTTCTTTATCGGGATTATTTTCTCCTATTACTGTAATAAACTGTTCCAAATCCGCCTTATATGCCTTTATCGTCTTATCATCAAGTTCCTTTTGAAATTTACAATAATTCAAATATTTATTGATTTCTTCTTTTAAAAGCATTGCAAAAACCTCCTGTTTTATTTTGTAGATAAGACATATAATAATATTTAGCATATATATCTGCAATCATACATTTTTAGTTGCCATATTCTTTATATTTTCAGCATGGTAATTGTCTTTATAATTGAATTACCATCAAGAATCTGCTGATTTATTATATAACTGATTATTGCCCCTTCATCTACTTAGCCAATAAATGAAGAGGCAATAGTTTACAATAATTTTCTCAATTTCTCTAAAATCTTATATTTTCGTGACTGTAAGGTTGTTCTGGCTATTCCTAATTTTTTCGCCAGTTCCACCTCACTGATCTCCTGGTAGAACAGGGCATGAATGATAGCTGTCTCCTCGTCTGTAAGTGTACGTAAGGCTTCGTTCAATTACTCCAGCATGACCGCCCGAACTGCCACATCCTCTACTTTCTCCGTTTCCTCTGCAAACTGCTTCTCTGCTTCCAGAAGCCGCTCATAAGAATCTTCCCTGCTGGGAATGACAATCATCTCTCCGGTTTTCTTATCCACCTTTGTATGTTCCTGCTTCAGATCATGGGTAAAGTATTTCTCCTTGCGCTGCCCTTTGTAATATGTCTCGTAAAGTTCCTTACTGACTTCAAAGATTTGTCCGTTCAATCCGATATAATATTTTTCTCTTTCTGCCATCTTTGACTTGCTCCTTTCCGATTTTGTAAATTTTCAAAATCGAAAAGGGCAGCGCCCGGATATTACACTTCATGAACTTCATGAAAAACAACGAGTGACACGCTTCGCGAGCCACTCTTATGTCAAACAAAAAAAGCAGTGTATGATGAAATTAACAAGCATTTTGGCATTTGCCTTTTTACTTGTTTCTTCCATATCTCATACACCGCTTTTTGAGCAGTACTTTTTATCAGTCTTCTCATGTTTACTGGGATATGCTGCATTTTCCTCCATTTTTCTTCTGTAGGTTACTGCGTATATCCCAAAGTATATGGCTTTCTTGTTTTTCTCCCTATTTTTGTAAAAAACTTCATTGTTACTTGTAACTTTTTGTTTTCAGGCAAAAAAACAGGTGCCAAAATCTGCTTGATTTCAACACCTGGGTTCCGCAACACACATATTACGACAGTCGCTCTTATTTCTAATACTATTTTCCAATATTATAAAGAAGCACTTTTATTCTAAAATAATTCTCTTTATCATCTATAATCATTTGACCGCTATGACGGTTGATAATATTTTCTACAATTCTAAGCCCCAATCCATGTTCATTCTTATCCCCTTTTGTTGTAAGATAATTCTGCCCCTGTTTTCTCAGATTGCCAGTATAGGGGTTCTCCATTTCCAAATACAAATTATTTCCAGACATTTTTGCCAGCAGTTTTATCTCTCGCTCTTCTATGTCTACTTTACTAGCTGCTTCAATCGCATTATCAAACAGATTTCCCAACAGACTGTATAAATCGACGTCCTCTAATTTCATATCATACGGAATCATGGTATCCAATTTTACATTTATATGGTTCTTCTGCGCAACTGCAGCCTTGTAATTGACTATTGTGTCAAAACTTACATTCCCTGTCTTTGCAAGATTGTCCTCTTCTGTTAAAGTCTCTACACTTTGCTGATATAGTTCCCGTATCTTTTCATATTCATTTCGATTTAAATAGGATTCAATCAAAAGATACCTTTGCTTCATATCATGACGGTACTCCCGTGCCTGCTGCCATGTTTTACTCATTTCCTGAAGCTGAACCGCATAATTTTCCACCTGCTGCGTCAAGAACTGCCTTTCCGCCTGATACAATGCTTTTTCCTGTAATTCATTATAATTATAAAATGTAAAAAGATTTACAATCAATATCAATATGGATGCAATCAATTTCGCCCATACATACTCATCTGTCAATGGTACAAATATCGCCATAACAATAAAAATACTGCTCACCGGAACAATAAACACCTCTAGCCAGTCCATATTTCTGATTACTATATTTTTATTCTTTTTCAAAAACAGCAGCGCAATCTTGATTTCAACAAACCAGACTAATTTTGATAAAATCGTATACATGATTGCGACCTCTGTATTTCCCATCATATGTATAATATCTATGCCGCACAAAATTCCGATGAAGCAAACCATCACCTCTGACAGCATTCCTATCAGACACAAAAACAGAACCAGCACAAGTTTGATTCTAATAGAACCTTCATATAACCAGGTTAAAACGCCAAAAAAGGTCACTGAAAAAATTACCATATTTAGCCATGACGGCAATTCAAAAAAATATGTAGTCACATTTGAAATGATATAAAAAGCTGCCCATACCATGACCTGTACCGCTGTTCCTGCCGGTTTTCGGTCAAATGCTTTTTCACATACATTTCTCTGCATAATCACTGTAAATATTTCTACCAATATTAATGCGATTGTCATTTTCCTTCCTCTCTCTCTCTCCCTATTTTCCAAGTTTCCTCATGTACATCAAACGTGTATTCTCCCTCTTTGCCCTGCTGATTTCCAATGATATGCCATTCTGCAGAACAACTTTGTCGTAATGGTACTCTTCTATATACCTCGGATTAACCAAAACGAATGATGTATCCTCCAGAAGTCCACCTGCTTCTTCCTCAAATTTATTTCTACATCATTCATTTTACCATAAAATGTACAAATTTTATCTATAAAATATACATTTGTAATTGTTTTTTCACTTATAAAATACATAATTTTATTCAGACTAATATTGTAGTATGTTTTGTTAGATTTAAAGGCAAATTTATCATCAATCTGTAATTTTTCGTAAACATCACTGATAAGCTTTTCCATTTGTGCATATGTAATAGGTTTATCAACAAATGCAAAGGGGTGTACGCTGATTGCTTCCTTACTGTATTGTTCAAAGGACGTGATGAAAATAATATTACAATTTACATCGCTCTCCCTGATCTGGCGTGCCGTCTCAATGCCATTCATCCCACCAAGTTCAATATCCAGCAAGATAATATCGAATTGTCCGCTCAGTTCTATTTCCATCAAAAGATCCATACCTGAATAACATTTTCTGATGTCTGCCCGGATTCCTATCTGATATGTAATTTGCCGTACCTGTTTTTCCTGTTTTTCAACCTCTTCTCTTATGTCATCACAAATACCTATCCTCAACATATTTCCTCACCACTTTAATCTTTGATACAACAAAAAAAGCCTAACACTCACACCGTGCAGGCTTTATATTACACCCATCAATTCCAATAACACTTTCCTCTGTTCTGCGCTCAACTGTTTCCATCTTGAAATCAGTTCTTTCTCTTCGTCTGTTAATTCAATTAGATTTCCATCTTCGCAGAAAAATTGAGATAACGTCATTTGAAATGCGTTGCATATTGCTTCTAATGTTGGAAAAGTCGGCGCATTGTTCCGGTTAAACATATTTGCCACTGTGGAATGCGACAAATTTGCTTCTTTGGCTAAGCGGTATTCCGTCCAACTGCGCTCTTCCATTAATTCACGTATTCTACCTTGTATATCCACCCTAACACCTACCCATCTGTGTCTATTATACTGCCCAATTTGATGGTATGATATGATTAATAAGTAGATATATTGTTGCCATTTTGGGTTGTATATTAAAGATTGCAAAGTAGCTTGTTCTAATCTTCTAGTTCAACCTAATAATTTAAAAGTCAGAATAACCAACATATTCATTTTTTCCACTCTTTCGTCCTTTCTTCTGAAAGACAACGATATCGTGGATACACTGGCATACAATAAATTTCTGCAAAGCCGTTCACTCCATCAAGCAAAACCATTTCTTTTCCCCTGACCGGCACTTTATACATTTTTGATACATCCCAAAACATTTTCGACACCAGCAAAAACGGTTTTTCTATCACATCAGAAAACAGTGTATCCTGATTTTCTTCCAAAAAAAGAATGGTTCGCTCCGGTAACTTCGCCAATTCTCTTCTTTGAACTGCCTGATAATCCAGTCTCTCCATCCAGTTTCGGATCCTCGGCACCGGATTCCCTGTTTCTTCCCAATTCAGCCGATATTTTTTCAATTTTACTTTGGTTAAATCATGTAGTTTCACGTCAACTTGATTCATTTTTCTTACACGCATAAAAACGCAGCTCTTTCGCAACAAAAAATTGTTTTGAAAGTAGTGCGTTAATATCAGCTTATTGGAACTAAATATTCAGTTTTGATTTCGGATGTCCTTAAGTGCACCCAAATGGAAAATTTCGCCCTAGGGTCTTCAAATTAATCTACATGGATTACATCACCTTCGGTGAGAGCCATTCCGATTAATTTAATGACCGTGATTAATTTTTAGGTGGTTGGTGGCCTTAACATACATCAGCATATAATGGAATTTCCTCATTAAGAAATTTGTCAAATGTACAAGGAATTTCTAATACATCATTAGTTCCTATTTCAAACATCAAAATATTTCCATATGTACTTTTCCTTAAATCAATTCCAAAACAACGTCCAAGCCAATCATAACCAAAAATTTTAAACAAATTCTGGAATTCTGGATATGCTTCACTGACAATTTCTGTCCATTTCTTTACATTATCCTTTGAAAATGAATTAAACAGCCCATGTCCAAATCTTTTTCCACCTAATTGCATGATAAAATCATTATACAAATCTTCTGAGTACTCAATCACGATGTTCTCATTAAAAAACAACAAGAAATCTCTAATTATATCACTCTCCTTACTTTATCGTAAATTGTCCGAATACCGTTCCATCTGCTTAAAATAATATCACATATCTGCCATTTTCATCATATATTTTCGCCAACATTTTCCACTGCTGGCAGTTGGTACTCCATACCACTTTTTAACATTCCATATATAATACTGATTTACCTTCTTCTTTACGCTTCTCGTAATACGCACAAAAAGCTGGATGGGTGTACCCTTTGAGGATATCTGTATCATCTGAACCGCAAAAAAGTATATCGTCGCTTGCAATCTTCTATTACCTTGCTTGGTAGCCATATCCTTACCTTTACCGCTGGAGCGTTATGCAGATATCGGCATATGGCAGATCGAGGTTTTCTTCAAAACCTGTAAATCCATGCTGAACCTGATTGGAGAATGCCACAGCTTATCTTATGATGCACTGACAGCCCATGTGGCCATTGTGTTTACCAGATATATGTTACTTGCAATGGAGCAACGTCAAAATAAAGATCAGAGAACGCTTGGGAAGTTGTTCTTCCTTCTTGTCGATGAAATGGCAGATATTACTTTCAACAGATCACTTGGTATTCTGATGGCTGCCTTAATGGCAAGCCTTCAGGAAATCTTAAAGCTCAGTGACGAACAACTGACTGCTTTTACTGCTGATTTTGAAGCAAGATTACCAGAATATCTGCGCAATGCACTCCACCCAGAGATTGCAATGGCATAAATTACTATTTTGTTAGCTGAAATATTGAATTTTCAAGGTACGAACCCCATTTTAGGTATGGGAAGTCTTAGTATCTAATTTATAAGGTGTTACATATTAGTCACATTGAAATTGTAAATGTCCTCTCTTGGATTTTTAAATCCGCTAAACTCATCAACTTTTACAAGAGAAAATAAAAATCCTGAATTTGGATTAGGAAATCCTTTTTTTTCCTTTCTCAAAAAACCTTTTACTGATAATAAGTATTTTCCGGCAGGAACATCATATTTAAAATCTGAATATTGTATGTCACCATCCCCCGTCTTAAGCGATATTGCTTCCCCACAAAATTCACCTTCATTGAATGTATAGAAGGAACCTATATCTGAAATCCAAAGTCCACCTTCTATTTTTAAATTAAATCCTTCAATCTCAAACTTTTGTTCCCACTCATCATTAAATGTATTATCATATCCTTCCAGTTTAATAAGATGTTGTCCCGAATTTATTTTCGAAATAGGAAACCAAATCCCTTCTTTTTGCATAGCTAAATATAATTTTTTATCCTTTTGAAATTTATGTAATAATTTTTTTGATCTAATTTTTTCTTTTTTCAAAAAATCTTGTAGAACTTCCATTGAAAATAAACAAATACCATAACTATATGTACTTAAAATCCTATCCATAGCACTTCTCCTTTTATATTAATAATTTACTTTTACAGAAGCTTTTTGTGCTTTTTGTGCTTCCTGTAATTCTCTTATTTTCCTCAATGCTTCCCTGTGGTGTCAAGTCGTTATAAATCTTAGAATTCTTGCTAAATGGAACCTTTAGATACCCCTTAACATCAATACTCTCATAAGCTTTGTCTCCTAGCTCCCAAAAATCTTCCAGTGTTCCCATAAATTTGCTTCCGTGGAAAGGTACTCCTTGCTCAATAAGAAGACGATGAAGTTTTTGATGAAGCGCCCCCGAGGATGTCAAGTCATTGCTACAAAAAATATGCGGCTTTTTTACCACGAAAATGGCTTAAAACCGCATATTTCTGTATAGAGGACGTTATATAATTGTCACAAAGTAAGTGGGGAGGATGTTACGTCATTGTCACAAAATTCTTTCAGTATCATTCCCATCAATTCCTGTACAATGCTTTCTGATTTAATTCTTATCAGATTATCCCATGCGTCCACTTTGCCTAACAAATTCATTTTTTCTATCAAAATCAGATAAAAATCTGTATTCCCATAGCATCTATTTTCTGGCTTTGTTAGAATTACACTTACTTTTGCTCTCTGCAGTCTCTTTGTCCATTCCGCAACCAGAATCCCGAACTGTCACACAGACAACATTTTCTTTCACTTCCGATATAAAACATTAAACTACCTGGGAAAAATTGGAACTTCCTCTCCGTTTACATATGCCGCCATCTCATCTCTGATTAACACAATATCTCCAGACGGTTTTCATTTTTCATCTAATGCTGTAATAAACAATTTGCCATACTCCAGTCCTCTGTATATCTCTCTTTAAAGTATAGAAAATTAGTATTTAAATGTCTCTATTCTAAAACATCCCGGCATATTATATAAGACTGATACGATTTTTTCATCGCCGTTCTGTCTCTGCTCACATACCCATTTACCAACATGGAAAGTCCCTGCTTCTTTTGTGAGAAAGTCTACTCTCCTATGATCCCCGGGTTTCGTATGGAAACGGATACTGCACATCATTCCTATGATCAGAAACGTATTTTCATCCAGTTCAAAGACGACTCCTGCGGCTGCCGGTGCACCGTCTGTCCTCGGGAGATACTGTATTTCTATATCATAGTTCTTAAACTTCAGATAGCATCCCTGCTCTCCATCTGACTGTTTCAGAAAACACTTCATATGTTCTGTCCCACGGTATTTCAAGTACAGCGGTCTGATCTCTTCCAGTAGCCGGTACACCTCGCCCAATGTCTCTTTAGTCCCGCTCAGATTAAAGGAAAGCGGATCCAGTTTCAGAGCGTCTATCACTTCTGCCGAAAGATCCGAAGGCTGGTCTGCCCACAGATCTTCCACTCCAAAAGGCGCATAGCATAACGCATGAAAATGCAGGAATGCATAAAGGGCATAGGAAGCTGTAACTGCATCTTTCCGCACTTCGGGGATTAAAAGCGGATTATCCGGCCGGCTGTACGTCTTCATGATGTCAGAGACATATGGCACATAGATGTCCGGACCGATGGTAAAAAGTGAAGGCGCCGCTGCTTTCCATACCCACAGCATATCCTCTACCGGTCCTCCGGACGGATAGGAACCCGGATACCACGGAAACTGCTTCAGCCATACGTTCGTAAAGCAGGGAAGCGGACTCTGCGTTCTTCCAGAGACCGAACCAGAGCAGGATCAATTTCTTTTTATATTTGTCCGCCTGCTTTATAAGCGCATCCACAAGGGTGAAATCAAACTTTCCTTCTTCCGGCTCCAGCGTTTCCCAATACACCGGCACAATCAGCGTATTCAGATTACTCTGCTCCATCTTCTCCCAGATTTCTATTTCCATCCTTTCCGGATCATACGCAGCGGAATTATGTACCTCGCCTGCAAATGCCTGAAAGGGTTGACCGTCTACATATAATGTAGAAATTCCGTTGTCATTTCTTATCTCTGCCATGTGCTTCATTCCATTATTTTCCTTTCTTTAGAAAAGAATCTTAGTACGGGCAAGCCAAAGGCGTATTCCACTTATAAGCGCAGAAATCCCAACTGCGATCGCAAATGCTCCTGCCACGATATTCATGATTCCTGAACTTTTCACTGTATGATACATTTTTTCTTCCATATACCTACCTGTTTCATCTACATCCTATTATCACATTTACTCGTTACCCTAACCATCAATCTGCCAGCCTGATTCTCTTTATCATAATCAGCAGATGACGCACTGCCTGTTCCAATTCTTCTCTCGTCACTCTGCCTTCTTCGTATCCTTTTAATATCTGGCGGATTACCGGAGGACCGCCGGGCATTACGATATCGTTTCCTGCCGCAACAGCGTCCGCGCCGTCCACAACCATATCCATATCTCCCCAATCCGTTACAACAGCCCCTTCAAATCCCCATTCCTCACGCAGGATATGTGTGCACAGGTCATGGCTGCCGCCGGAAAATGACCCGTTGATCTTATTGAAGGAGGTCATGATGCATGCGATCCCGGCATCTTTGACTAACATCTCGAACGGCTTTAAATACTGTTCTCTAAGTGCCCTTTCTGTCAGGATTGAGTCCACTGCATCTACATTTTTCCCTGCATTTCCGCGGCGGAATGTCTCCTGCTCATTTGCCGCGAAGTGCTTCGGGCACACAATAACCGGACGGCTATTCTGTACGCCTTTTGTAATCTCGCAGGCGCAGACCCCTGTCAGGTACGGATCTTCAGAAAAATATTCAAAATTTCTTCCGCACAGCGGATTCCTGTGGAGATTCACAGCAGGAGCAAGCCAGACATTCACCTGCTGTTCTTCACATTCTTTCCCTACTGCATCTCCAAACATCTGCCACAGTTTTTTGTCAAAGGAGCACGCAATGAGCATCTCTGTTGGCCATGCAACACCGCCAATCCCGGCAGGGCCGTCTTTATAGAAAACGGACTTGATTCCTTTTTCCTCAATTGCCGGTGAAACATATCCCGGGTATCCTGTCGGATGGCTGTTTGTTGTCATAGGTTTTCCTTCATCATCAAAAATTGTAGATGGATCACTGCGGTCACCGACAGCTGCAAAGGGTGTGCCCGGTCCATAGCCCACACAGAGAGCGGCCAGTTCTTTAATCGACAATTCTGCCAGATTCCGTTCTTTTTCCCTTTCGGAAACGGTCGTTTCTGCTTTCGATATAGTCTCCTTGCCGCACTTTCTATTTTCCTGAACATCATGAACGTCCTCCGGTGTAACAAAAATTATGTTTTGGCCGGATACATCTTTGTTTTGTTCAGTTATATTCAAAACAGAAGCCATCTCTGCATCGTTTTCTTTTTGTGTCAGAAATTCAATCTTACCATTGTTGCACTCTGTAATATTAAGGCAGTTTGTACACTGTTCTGCAAGGATTGTTTTTTCTACGCAAATCAATCCTTTTACAAACGTATCTCTGGAAGAATTTCCCATCTTCAGGAGATAATCGCCTGACTCGATGACCCAAGCGGCTCTTTCCTCATCATAAACCGCCAGTTCTCTCCATGGGATCCAGATCTTAACCTGCTCTTTTTCACCCGGAGCGAGGTCAGACGTTTTCTCGAATCCTTTCAATTCCTGATAAGGACGCTCCACGCCCTCTGCTGGATATACCTTAGACAGATAAATCTGGATTACCTCTTTCCCCGACATTTCCCCAATATTTTTCACATCGGCTGTCACCAGAATACCGCCGTTTTGCTTCTTGACCAATGCATCGCTGATCGCAAATGCAGTGTAAGATAGTCCATAACCAAAGGGGTAAAGCACTTGTTTTCCGAATGTATCGAAATAACGATATCCCGTATATATATCTTCCCAATACACGGTTACCGGACTCTTCGTAAAACCTGTACTTCCGTTTTCTTCTGACGAAAGACCGTAACTCTCATAGTCCAGAATATTCTCCAGATGCTCCTTATCCCACGAGAAATGATCTGCCGACGGATAATCTTCATAGTGTTCCGCTATAGTCACCGCCAGTTTCCCGGAAGGATTAATCTCCCCTGTCAAAATACCAGCCAGCGCAGAAGCCCCTTCTTCCCCCGGGATTCCAATAAACAGAAGGCTTTTTATGCTCGCATATTTTTTCATCCACGACAGATCAATCAGTCCGTTTACATTCAGGACTATCACTACATTAGCAAAATGGGTACAAATATCCTTTAACAGGCTTTCTTCTGATCTGGTCAGGTAATAATCCTCCGGCAGATGACGGTCACACTCTTCTCCACCGGAGTTTCTGCCGATCACGAAGATTGCTGTGTCTGTTTTTTCCGCCGCCTGAAAGATAAGTGTCTCCGGCACATCATATTCATCAAGCGGAGCCTTGTATTTCCCAAATATTTCGTACATGATTCCGCTGTTTACCATTTCGCTGACCTTCGTCCAGTCAAACTCATCCTCTTCCGTTACCTGTTCTGCACTTGCTTTATACTCATAAAATTCTTTCAGCAGCGATTCAGGTTTTATCCCTCTCTTTTCACATTCTTCCAGAATTGTGCCGCACCCGGCTATATTAGCACCACCGGATCCATTTCCGGAATACAAAGTGCCTATCTGTGTCCTTCCGAAAAATGTAATCTCTTTCTTCTCTTTTAAAGGGAGTATATGATCCGCATTTTTAAGCAGAACAATCGATTCTTCTGCTATTTTTCTGGCAATCTTTTTTTTATCCATTTTTTATCCTCTCCTGTTTTCTCATTTCCTGCCGAACCTGACAGCCGACCTGCTGTATAAATCTAACGGATTTATAGTCTTACTTCCCGTGCTTTCGCATAAAATGCCCTTTCCATTCCATTGATCCATTTATCTTCTGTGATTCGGTATGTTCCTTTTAACCGGATATCCTCAGAAGAACTTCCAATTTCTGCATCTATATCCCCTTTTTCCACCTTCCAGCGCATCTGCCTGTCAAGAAATGCTGACTGATCCGCCTGCACTGTAAATGTGACCCGCACTTTTTCTTCCGGCTCCATATGGATCCGCTTAAATCCGGCAAGCTCTTTCACCGGACGTGTCATACTTGCGAATCTGTCCCTGAGATAAAGCTGTACTACCTCATCCCCGGCACAGTTTCCTGCATTCTTTACCACACAGCTAATCTGTACCGATTCTTCTGCTCCAATCTCTGCTGCCGATATATGAATTTCTGAATACTCAAACCGTGTATAAGACAATCCATGCCCGAAGCAATATCGCGGTGTATGGGGAAGATCCACATAGTTGACAAATCCGATACTCTCCTGCTGGTGCCATGCAGAACCGTTCGGGTGATTATAATAAATTGGAATCTGTCCGGCGTGATATGCCACGGATACCGGCAGCTTACCGCCCGGGTTATATGCACCCAGCAGGACATCCGCCACAGCCTGCGCTCCCGTTTCCGCTGGGTTCCAGGCTTCTATGATGGCATCCAGATATTGGTCTGCTGTGTCACTGGAGATTGGTCTTCCATCAAAATGAACCCCAATCAAAGGCTTACCACATGCAGCGGCAGCCTGAATAAATGCATCCTGACATTCCGGCAGATTGATGTCGGCAGCGTCCACACCTTCGCCCATGGTCGCCATAGAGCATGTGCCGTGCTTTCCTCCCAGAGTCAGGATCACAGCATCTGCTTCCCTGACTGCCTGCAGCGCTTCTTCAAATCTGCCCTGATCCTTTCCGGCAACCGGATACCCGTATGCATACAGAATCTCCGTGTCTGTCATCCGCTCCTTCAGTTCTTCTAACAGGCTTCTGCAGTCCGGCTTCTGCAGGCGCAGGATATCATCAAAAAGCTCCGCTTCGTCTGACTGGATCTTTGTACCTGGGACATAATTCACCGGCTCACCATTTGGCAGCATTGCTCCGCTGATCTGCCCGGACTCCGGGCTGCCCTCTACCCCTGCGATGGAGCTTGCGACAGCGTAGACCGACTCCATCATGCACAGATGGGTATATCCGCCGAAGAACTTTCGGGCACAGTCTGCATGAGGCCCGATCAGGGCAAGCTTCTTTATCTTACCTGACAAAGGAAGTATCCCGTTGTTTTTCAGGAGTACCATGGACTCTCTTGCTGACCGGAAAGATAACTCCGCCCCCTCTTTCTCTTCAAAAATCTTTTGACAGGACTCACCATCCATGGCGAACGGATGCTCAAACAGACCCATGCGGAACTTGGCTTCCAACACCCGCAGAACGGTCCGGTCCAACAGTTCTGTATCCGCCTGCCCGCTTCGGAACATTTCTTTGAGTTCTTCTCCATATCCGGTCGCTTTCGGCATCTCTATGTCCATCCCTGCTTCCATGGCAAGAAGCCCTGTTTCTCCGATAGTCTCCCCGATTCGCTGGACCTCGTGGGCATTGTTAATGCCGCCGTAGTCGCTGACACACAGACCGTCAAACCCCATCTTTTCTCTGAGAAGTTCCGTGAGCAGCCTGTGTGAAACGGAAGCCGGCTCGCCATCGATAGAATTATAACAGGGCATGACCCCTTTCAGCTCGGATTCAGAAATCGCAGACTGGAAAGGCTTGCCGTATATTTCTTCCATGAGCCGGGACGGCGTATCACTGTTCGTTCCGTGAATACCGCCCTGTGAATTGTGAAATCCGAGAAAATGCTTGGCGACACTTTCCGGTCTTCTTCCGCCTGCCTCTGTTGTCTGGATTCCTTTCGTATATGCCGCTCCCAGAGCTGCCGCCAGAGCCGGGTCTTCCCCGTAGGTCTCTCCCTGTCTTCCCATGCGGGAATCCCTTGAAATATCCAGCACCGGAGCCAGAATGTGAGTGATGCCGCAGGCTGCTTCCTGTTTTGCCACCACTTTGGCTATCTTCTCTTCCAGCTCCGGATCCCATCCTGAGCCTCTGGCGATTCCGGATGGGAAACTGGTTCCTTCCTGAATAAATGCTCCGCACAGTCCCTCCATATGAAAGATTGCCGGGATATGATGAGGGCTTTGTCTCATCACAGTCTCCTGCATCTTCCTCTGCCATCCGGCGGCCTCTTCCAGCGTGCCTATCCTGCGCATTTCCAGAGTACTCACCTGTCCAATCCCGTAAGGCATCTCCAAAGCCTGCTGTTCCATATCATCATAGCTGTCGCCAAATGGGAAAATGCAGCCAAGCTGCGCCATCTTCTCGTCTAAAGTCATTTCTTCGAGAAGTGCCCGTGCCCGTTCAGCCGGAGTTCTCTCGGTGTCTGTATATTTTACCTTCTGCTGTACCATTTACTTTCTTCTCCTTTTACATCTGCGCATTCAATTCTTTTAGTACGGCTTCATAAACCGCTTTTACCTCTGGGGCAGAGCTGATTCCTTCAGCCAGAGTCATTTGCCTTGCATACTCGATCATTGGATTGTGTACAAGCTCCGGCAGCATCTCTTCCATCATCTTCATGCCAAGAGGTTCGTCCAGAATCTCTCCCAGTGTACTGTCCAGAGTGAATTTCAGCTCTTTTAAACTTGTGTTTGTGTCATATTCATACACATGTGTTCCCGATCCCACCTCAAAGGATTCCTCTTTTTCCGGCAGGAACAGATCCGCCCTCGTATTGGCAGGTACGCTGACCTCCACACGGATCTTTCCATTGCGGCAGCTCCAACAGGAAACAATCTTTCCGTAAGGAGACTCCAGCTCTGTCCTTGCCTCTTCGATTCCCCTTACAAACATCGGCTTTACATAAAATCTCCTGTATCCGGCTTTCGTCTGGTTTATACCGCCGATTTTCCGATACATCCAATCGCCGATCGCTCCATTTGCATAGTGGTTCATAGAATTAAGCCCCGGATCCTGCATGGTGCCGTCCGGCAGGACGGCGTCCCACCTCTCCCAAAGCGTCGTCGCGCCCTTATTCACAGCATACAGCCATGATGGCAGATCCTCTCTCATAAACAGGAGTCCGGCCGTATCATGCGCTTTGTTCTCAGACAAGGCATGACATAAATACGGCGTCCCTACAAATCCTGTGGTCAAATGATTCTGATGATCTTCTATATTGCTCACCAGCATTTGTACAATATTTTCCCTATCCTTTTCATATGCCAGGTTAAAATAGAGAGACAGCGCGCATGCAGTCTGAGTCTCGCTGACGATCCTGCCTCTTGCGGTGTAATATTCTTTCCTGAAAGAGTCCAGCGTCTTTTCACGGAGCACTTCATAATATGCCGCCTCTTCATATTTTCCCAGCACATGAGCCGTCTTTGCCACAAGCTCTGTGACGTATATATAGTAAGCGTTTGCCACAAAGTAAACATCTGTAGCTCCAACGCTTTTATCTCCCATCTCACGATCCAGTGCCAGCCAGTCGCCATACTGGTAATTGGTCATCCACAGCCCGTTTTCATTTACATGATTGTGAATATAATCTACCCACTCGTGCATACATTTCCATGATTCTTCTAAAATACGTGTGTCTCCATACGTCTGGTAGACTACCCATGGTATGATCACTGCCGCATCGCTCCACGCCGCGGAACTGTAAGTTTCCTGTATGTCCGGTACTATATGAGGCACTCCCCGTTCCAGTGAAGATGCCGCCGATACATCCCTCATCCATTTTGTAAAAAACAGAGCCGTCTCCCGGTTGAACGCTGCTGTCCACGAGAATACCTGCGCATCTCCCATCCATCCAAGCCGCTCATCCCTTTGAGGACAGTCGGAGGGGATATCAAAGAAATTATCACGCAGACTCCAGGAAATATTGCTCTGGAGCTGGTTCACTTTTTCATTGGAGCAGTGGAACTCCCCGGTCTTTCTCATATCTGAATGCATTACGCAGGCTGTAAACATCTCAGGTCGGGGATTCTCTATTCCCTCCACGGCAGCATACCGGAATCCATGGAATGTAAAGTGGGGCATGAGAACCTGTTCTTCCCCGTTTAGGATATAGGTGTCCTCGGATTTTGCCGTCCGCAGAGTGTCCGGGTAAAATACACCGTCCTGATCCAGAGTCTCCGCATGGCGGACAGTGATTTTCTGGCCTTTTTCTCCCCGGATTCTGATTTCTACAAGACCTGTAAGGTTCTGGCCGAAATCTACAAGTATATTCCCTTTGGGATCCGTGAAAACACTCTTTGCCTTCAAGCACTCAGTCACCCGCACCGGTTCATTTAGCTGCGGCGTCAATACAGTCGAATGAAATACGGCTTCTGGCACGGCAGATACTTTTCCCTCTCTGATATCAGGGGCATTTGTATCAATTGTCTCTCCCATGTAAATCTCACTGTAACGAATCTGGCCAGTACGCACATGCCATGTCTCATCCGTAGTAATTACCTCTTCTGTCCCGTCTGTATAACGCACATGAAGCTCTGCCCAAACAGCAGTCCGATCCCCATACCTGTCCGGCTTACAGTCAAAGCTGAGAATCCCTTTATACCAGCCATTGCCCACGGTCAATTCCAGGACATTTTCCTTTCCTGTCCCTTGCAGCCTGTCTGTCACATCATAATATTGATACTGCAAAATCTTATGGTAATCTGTCCAGCCGGGTGCCATGTAATAATCTTCTACCCTTTTTCCGTTCAGAGTAATCTCATAAACACCAAGTGCCGTGGCGTAAATGCAGGCAGATGATACTTCCTTGTCCGAAGAAAATTTCCGGAAGAATACCGGGCACGCCGTCTCCTCAGGAGGGAAATCATGTGTGATCATCTTAGCCTGAAAATCTCCGGTATCAAAAATACCTGTTGTAAAAGCTGTTTCTGCTTTTGCTCTATTTCCATAATTGTCCCAGATTTCGAGAGAAACCTGATACTCCTGTTCTCTGGTAAGCGCTTGTCCGGCATAAGGAACCAGCACAGACTGATCACTCTCAATCTTTCCACTGTCCCAGAAGCATTTTTCTGCACTGCTCACAATCAGATGCCATGCTGTCTGCACCACATTGTTGTCACCTGATGCGATCTTCCATGAAAAGCGGGGAATCTTCACAGCCAGTCCTTTGGGCTGTTCCCTGTATTCTATCCTGAAATCATAAATTTTCATTCTTGTCTTCTCCTTCCTGCCTGTCCATTTCCCTATTACTATTTTCCGCCTATAACTCAAGCCGGCGCTCCGATTCCGACGGAAGCGCCGGCTCTCATAATTACAATGTTTCTTTCAGCTTTGCCTGCTTCTTGATAATATCTGTTTCTTATTTTTCAATGGTCTTTCCTGCTCTGCGCGCAGCGATTTCCTCGCGCATCTTCGGCAGCTTTTCTTCCAGATCGAATTTCAGGAAGATTACAAACATCACAAGGTTGATCACAACCGGAAGATAATTTGAGAATCCATAGATGGAATATATCATGGATGTACTTGCGACTTCCAGCGTGGCATCATATGCACCGATTGCCAGGAACGCCGACAGTATTGCTGCACCAAGGCCATTTCCAACCTTACTGCCAAAGCCGATTGCTCCGCCCGACATTGCCACCAGCTTCTTATCATATTTCCACTCATTGTAATCAATGGTCATGGATGTCAGCACGCCATACAGACTCATCATCGGAATCTGTACAAAGCTGCCTAATAGACCGGTCACCACACAAACTGTAAAGTTCGTCGGTATAAAGCAGCGAATGCCTGCGAGTATCGCCGCTCCTAAGAGCCCGATGGAGATTGTCCTCTTGATTCCAAGTCCAGCAATAATCGGCTTGGATAAGATGAATCCCACTACGGTAGCCAACATACCTGCTGCTCCGATTATTCCGACCAGATTATCATTTCCGAAAATCCATTTACAGTAGTATATACTGCCAGATGCCGCGATACCGCTCGTAACACTTGTGGTCAAGTTAAAGAGCAGGATGATCACCCAGTATTTATTCTTCAGAAGCATTGTCATTGCTTCTTTGAAAGGAACCGGCTCTTCCTCTTCTTCAGCAGCTCCCTCGGTTTCTTCTTCTTCGTAATCACATGCAAATTTGGCTTTGCGGCCGTTATGGCAGCAGATTGCAAACAGAACAAATACCAGTACACCAAGTACCACGCCGTATTTGATCCATGCGGACTGTGTGCCGCCCAGCATATTTGTCACCGGGATCGTGAGAATGGAGATCAGCATTCCAGCGCCATAATTGGCAACCGCACGGAACAGCCCGATACTTCCTCTCTCGCTCAAGCTTCTGCTTCGTACAGTCATAACTGCCGCAAACGGGGTCGCAATAAAGGTATAAAGACCTGCGGACAATACCAGATTCGTAATCAGCGCGTAGATTACGCCCGGAATCTGTCCTGCCTGAATCGGTACGGTAAACATCAGAACCATAATCAAGGCTGCCGGAATAATCTGCGGCAGGATCCATCTGAAATACTTATGGTCGCCTCCTTTTGAATGATCGATAAAATTCCCCGCAATCACATCCGTGAATGCATCAATCACCTTTGAGATTGCCAATACAATACCAACACTTCCGACAGCCAGTCCTACCTTGTCCGTGTAGAAATAATTGAGCTGTCCGACCAGATTCGCCATCAGCCCTAATGCGAGCTGTCCGCCGAGATCTGCCAAATAATCTCTTTTGCGCATTACGCGCCTTGCGCCCTGCTTGTCGTAACGGGGTGCGTTTTTGTCTTTTGCCATCTTTACTCTCCTCCTGTATCATTGATGATAGGTTTACTATACTGTTTTTCTATAGATAATTATTGTAAATTAATTTACAAAATTGTAAATTTCATCCTCGTTTTATTAAAACGTCTATCCTATGCTGCTTAGCATCCTGATAGTCTGGTATCAGCCCGGAATCGCAGATTGAACCGTCAGCATAAACCTCGGCTTTTCCATTCTTAATATGTTCGGGATTGCGGATGATAATATGATAATCCGCACCTCTGAAGTATCTCGTCACTTCTGCCTCTTCCCATTCTTCCGGAAAGCAGGGACTGATCCTAAGCCCTTCATAATCCCGTTTTACACCCAGAATACCTTCATACAGCCCCATCATGCACCATGCGGAAGTTCCTGTTGTCCATGACTGATAGGATTTTCCGTAATATTCCGGGTTCGTGGAATAGCAGTTGGTAAATACATAAGGTTCTGCCCCGGACTTCGCCGACGGGTTCTCTTCGCTGTCAGGCATAATCTTTTTCAGCGTTTTCAGTGCCTTTTCCCCTCTGCCTGTACAGCAATCCATGAGGATCTTAAAGCCGGTAGCATGACAGTACACTCCACCGTTCTCAAAAAGTCCCGGCAGCATACCGGACATCCTTCCCACATGGGCATCATACTCCGGGTACGGCGGCAGATTTAAGGGGAAGCCAAAATCCTGCTCCATGCTGTCCACAGCTTCCAACACGTAGGCCAGCCTTTCTCTGTCCGCGACTCCTGCCAGTACAGCCCATGTTTGTGCGTTCAAATAGATTTTGCTTCCGGCGCTGTCCTGCGTTCCTACGTTTCCCTTGCTGCTTAAGGCCCTAGCATACCATTTCCCATCCCATGCATAGCGGTTGATATCTTCCTTCAGCTGTTCATATTCCTTCTCCAGAAATCCGGCATATTGTGTATCCCCCGCATACTCCATCATTCTCTTTAATTCTCTCAGAGCCAGACAGAACTGGTGGGACAGCATCACAGACTCTGCCTCCGGATCATCCGTAATATTTAAGGCGTCATTCCAGTCGGCGAAATAAATCTTCACCAAACCATGCTCCCCTTTATCAAGAATTAAGCGATTAACCGCAGCCTTTACATGTTCCAGCACGGATGCTTTGCCGCCGTCCTGCCATTCAATCTCCGTATCAAGAATTGACAGATCTCCCGTCTCCTTGATCAGTTCGCACACCGCCCAGATGATCCAGAATGGTTGGTCTGAATAACGCATATCATCATAGGGATACCATGTAAGCACTCCGTGCCCGTCCTGGAACTGATGGCGCAGACATTCCAGGATTTCTTCTTTTGCTTTCTCCTGACGGTAATTCAACAGCGCTACAGAAATCTGCAGGTTGTCACGGACACCTTTCTTTCCTACGATACAGAAATCTGCCTGCTTTTTTACCCAGTTGTTCATCATATGATTAATCTTTTGGTCCGGTGTTTTCACAGACAAAGAGCTAATCTTCTCATAGTTATACGCCTCCGACTCTGCGAACTCCCGTTCTGTGGATTCTGCATCTGCATACCGTTTTACTGCACTGCATGCCTCTTCACAGGAAGAGCTGATCCCGAATACCACCTGAATCTCTTTCTCCTCTCCCGGCATCAGCGTGATCTTATGCTGCAGCACCCCGCCAAGAATGAACAGCGAGGCTTCGGAATTTGTACAGTCTTTTCCATTCACGACAATATCCGGTCGCTGGAACAGGGCGCAGGTCGATGCATCCGGAAGTGTCAGTGTACTTGTGGAACCGCAGAACTTCGTCAGGTCACCGTCCCATGCATAAACCGGCTCGGATGAGGCCAGAAACCCATGATACAGTTCATGGGGCGCGAAGGGATGGGCGGAATCACAGTAGATTCCGTTCAGTTCCCGTTTGAATTCTGTCTTCATGCAGCGGTACATTTCGTAGTATCTGGGATAAGAGAAGCCTTCCAGATAGAAACTGACCGCAGAGAACATGCTTAACCTTTTCTCTTGCTCTGCTGTATTGCGAAGTTTCAGTGTCCACACCTCATGAAACCCTTTCTTGGGCACGAAAATCCTCCAGGATCCCTCGATTCCGTTTTTCCTTGAGCAAATCTGTGTGTGCCCGATACTATGTGTACAGCAGTAGTCTTCCACCTCTGTGTTAAGCGGCCCCTTCCCGATATTCCAGCATGTTCCGTCTGCATCATCTCTTAAATATACGTATCTGGCATCATCCCGGTTGATCATACACATATCTGCTTTTTCGCTCAGATAATAACTGCGCCCGTGTCCTACCTGTGATATCTGAGCGCAGTAGCGGTCTTCATTCCACAGGTAATTATACCAATAACGCGGTGTTTCCGCATGATAGATCCGGCAGCCGTTCCCGTCCGGTGCGAACTCATACAATCCATTTTGTGCACTTTTCTTTAACTCAGAATTCATCTTTCTTTCAATCTCCTGTTTTATTATTTTGTAATCTCAAAGCACTCCCTTGGGAACTATGCTTATTCACCGACCACAAGTCTGTACTGGATGCCCGGAACAGAACCGTCCATTGCAAACCGTATTTCATCTCCTGTTTTTTCTCCATTCATTTCGGCAATTACTTCCCCGATCGGATTTAACACCTCCAGTTTCGCATTCTCCGCTTTCACACGGATGCAGCCTTCCAGTGTCTCTGCGTACAGTTTGCCTTTGAACTCCACAGCGGCAAACGGAATCCCCATCAGCTCCGGTCCTTTGCCAAATGTTGTCTCGTCCATACCGGTTGTCCCCATTGCCGTCAAAATATATTCTGACGCGCCATCCATCTTAATTTCATCTTTTGCGATCAGAGCCAGTGTAATCCTTTCGTTTTCCGCCTCCACACAGATCTTGTCAGAAAGGGAAATCTCTTCTTCCGGTGCGCCGCTGAAATAGCCGCAGTAAGGTGTGTGGATAGAGAAGCGTGCGTGATCCGGGTCAAAAACGATTTCTTTTGTGTCTGAAATCAGCCTTCCTTCCACATAGCCGGTATCTTCCGGCAGAATACCCCACTCTTTCATCGCACTGTCCATGATTTCGGCAAACGTCCGGTAATCTCCGTTGCCCGATGTCTCTCTGATCCGGTCGAACACAAGTGCTTTTTCTCCAAGATGCACTCCCGGCTGAATCTCTTTCGTGTCTTTCACAGCATTTTCCAGACGGTTTTCTTCTTTATAACACCGGAACGCATCCCTGTACTCAGACCATGCATAATATACTCCATGTTCCGCATCTGAGAGATCAGCTCCGTTTAAGAACCCGGCATTTACCGCTATGTCCGCATTGCCCTGATACTTGTCTCCTCCGTCCAGAAATACATTGCGCATGGACGTGATATACGGGAAAAATGTAGTCGGCATTGCATGGAAAAGAGGCAGCGTTTTCAGGTCATTCTGTGTGTAGACCACATCCACGCAGTTCTTTGCCACGGATACAAGCCCCTTCAGGAAAACAGAGACCATGAATCCCCACTGACAGATTACTGCCGGATCGTTATATACATCGAAAACATTCAGTATCTCATCTGCCGGCTGGTCATCCCAGTTCTCGGAGGTATGGTGATTATAAAGGATCAGTCCGTCCCAGTCGTTTAAGCAGGCATATGCTGCCATCTGCACAAACGCCGTGGAATGGAAAGGATGCTCCCCATACTCGTTCCACTCGCTGAGCATAAAAGGTTTTCCTTTCACAATCGCCAGTGATCCCAGACTTAAAAGGGTTGTTGCCGCCGATCCCACGCCGGTCTGCATGGTCAGAGGATTCGTAGAGACATATTCCATGGGGCCGGCCACCAGGTATGTATTATTCTCTACCGGAAGGAGAGGATGGTTAAAATAGCTGTTATTCTCCATCAGGTCGCCGTCTGTATGCCCATACACATCCGCTGCCCCGGCAATTAAATTGCTGGTAACGACAGGAACTTTTGCCCCGAGGAAATGGATATAGTCTTTCATATCCTGATAGAACTTCCGGTTCATATAGATGCCGAACTCCATAAAGTCGGCATATCTTGCCGGTCCTTCCGGTGCATCCCACTCTCCTTCCGGGTCGCTGACCGGCTGGTAGAAACTGCCTTCAATCCCCCGGACGGTTCCCCGAGCCGGATCTTCTTCCTCCCCCAGTGCGCAGCAACCGTCCTTTGTCCACGCTTCTTCCAGATGCTCCCGTGTGTGGTACTTCATCAGCAGGAAGTCGTTAAAGCGCTCCTGTACTTCTGCCCGGTAGGGTTTCATCTCTTCCCCTGCATCGTCGCCCATATTACCCTTGATAGCAGTGTCCTCGTTGTTGATTTGGATTGTCACTACCGCCGGATCATCGATAAGCGCCAGTCCCGTATAGGGATTCACATGGCAGAGTAGCTCCTTTGCATACTCTTTCTGTAGTTCAATCATCCGCTGGTTGTACAGACAGTACCGTTTGATACAGGAGGGTGCACCGCCCGGATACTCCATGCCGTCTCCCTCTTCAAACTTTCTCGCTACAATCAGGTCTATATGGAGATAGATGCCCTTCTCTTTCAGCTTCGCCGCAAAGTAATCGAACCGGTCCAACCCATCCGGGTTGAATTTCCTGCTGGTACCGGATGCATAGTCCAGAAGAGGTGCTTCCTTGCAGCTGCTCCAGCTTCCCGGCTCCTCTCCCACAGGGGCGTCCGCCGCATGGAGACGGATGATGTTCACTCCCATGCTGGCGAACCGTTCCGCCATTCTGTCCGCCGTCTCATGATCCGGCGTATTGGAACGCGCCGCCACATTGAATCCTAAAAACCGCGCTCTCGTACCATCTTCAAAATAAAGATGCCCCTTTTTCGCTTCGACAAACCCATGTTTTCCCGCAGGCGCATCCAGCAGATGAGAGTAATTGAGGACTCCCGTATTCGGTTCTGCCTTGTGTATCCTGATTCGTTGTTTCATTCTGATCTTCCTCCTATCTCTTCCGGCTCCTGCTACCTTATCATTTTTCTTGCACAGCAACCTTTCTGATGTCAGACTATCACATGACAATTTATAAATATTGTAATATTCTTTTAATTATTGTAAAATAGAATATATAATTTTAGTTTAAGGAGAGAATGACCTATGGAAACAGATTATCTATCTATGTGTAAGAATTTTTATGCGGCGACAAAAATCCCGGTCACATTACTGAAAGGCAAATATGCAGTCTATACTTCTTTTAATGATATCACTGGCACATCTCCTGCATACTTCCGTGAGGATCTCTTTCCCATGAGCGATCATAATCCGACCTTTTGCAGTGATTCTCCGGATATCGGCTACGGACGCCTTTTAATCGAGAATACCGACTATAATCTGATTCTCGGCCCGGTATTCAACGTTCCTGTCACCGAAGAACTAATTCGCTATTCCTCCAGAGAGAGTGGAGTCTCTTTAGAGAACAGGGAACAGTACGCAGAATTGCTCTATGCAATCCCCCTGCTTGGTCAGGCACAGTTTGCCAATTATCTGGTATTTCTCCATCAGTGCATCAACCACAAGACTGTCCCCGCAGAACAGCTCTTTCTGGAAAATGACAAGCTCACACTGGAGCGCTTTAACCAACAGACGGATCAAATGGTAGAAGATAAGGAAGAAGGAAATGTTCATAACACCTACTATTTTGAACTGGAATTGTATCAGATAATCAAGAATGGGAATACAGACGCCCTGAAGAAATTTCTCTCTGCCACCCGTGCTCCCCTCAAGGAAGGGAAGATGGCAGGCGCACCCTTGCGGCATGCCAAAAACCTCTTTATCAGCGCTGTAGTAAAAGCCGGTATCATGGGTGCAATCCCGGGCGGTGTGGATATCGAAAAAACATACCAGCTCATAGACTATTACATTCAAGAGTGTGAACAGCTGCGCACAATTGAGAAAATCAATCAGCTCCAGTATGTCATGCTTCTGGATTTCTGTCAGCGTGCCGAAGAAACACGCATCCCGGAAGGTATCTCCCCGGATGTCTATCAATGTATGACCTATATCCGGAACCACACAAATGAGCCTATCTCTGTAGAAGCTGCCGCCGCTCATACAGGGCGCAGTGCCTCTTATATGATGAAACACTTTAAAGGTGAACTCGGCATCCGGATGGGCGCTTACATTATGCGCTGCAAGCTGGAAGAAGCAAAAAGTCTTCTGACCTACAGCGAAAAAAGTCTGGCTGAAATCAGCAGCTATCTCTGCTTTTCCAGCCAGTCCTATTTTCAGAATGTATTCAAAAAGCAATACGGTGTCACACCGCTCCAATACCGGAAACAGACAAAAGGACGGTCAAACTGAAGCGCCTGCGAGTTCCACAGCCATCCGGCAGATCCGGATGGCATTTTTTATCAATTCCTCTCTTGTAATATGACCGTTCTTGAGAGCTGCCGTAAGGTTATCAATTTCCTGCTGGCTTCCCGGCATAAAAAGATCATTTCCTGCGAGAGCCACCTTGTATGCCTCGGGTGCAGGATATTTCGCATCAGCACTTAATATATCAGAGGATGTTACCCAGTCTGTCATTACAATGCCGTCAAATTCAAATTCACAGCGGAGCACATCCTCAAGAAGTTCTCTATGCTCAGAGGTATGCTTCCCGTTTAACAGATTATAAGATGTCATCAGGGCTTTAGGCTGTGCCAGACGAACACAGATTTCAAACCCTTTTAGATAGATTTCCCTCAGCGCACGTTCACTGACTATACTGTTATTGTTATACCGATTTGTCTCCTGATTATTCGCCGCAAAATGCTTGATGGTAACCCCACATCCGGGATGGCTCTGCACCCCTTTCGTAAGTGCTGCCGCGAATACGCCGCTTATCAGCGGGTCTTCTGAAAAATATTCATAATTCCTGCCGCATCGTATGGACCGATGGATGTTAAGAGCTGGAGCCAGCCACAGATGAATGCCAAACCGCTCCATTTCGCTTCCTACGATATCCCCGCAGCGTTCTGCAAGCAATGGATTCCAGCTTTGGGCGATCGCGGTGCCGATGGGAATTGCCGTCGCATACTGCTCAAAGATCTCACTGTCCTCTCCGGGCTGCGGAATCATGCTGTTCATATATGCGCGCTCATCCTCGGTCAGAAGATTCTGCATTGTCTCCGGCATTGTACTCCCCAGACTATGTATTCCATTCTCATCCCGGAAGCACTTTTGAGAAAGCCGCAGTCCTGCCGGTCCGTCTGCCATAACGATCACGGGGATTTCTCCCACTTTTGCCGTCTCGCCTGCCGCGCCTGCAACCGACATAGAAGCATTACCGATGATGCCTGTCACTCCGCCTCCTGCAACGAAAGCACCCACATTCAGGCTAATCAGTTCTTCATCGGAAAATCCCTCCATCTCCGGCATTGGCTCATCTTTATGCTCATAGACTACTTTCACTATATCCACGCTGGAAATATCTGCTTCCAAAGATTGTATCTTTTTTCCTACTCTGTCCTTTCTCTTTCTTTCCGGCTTCCAGTCTGTGAAATCCGGTTTTCCAAAACAGTTTTTTACTGATTTTATAACCAAAGTTTCCGGTACTGATATGACACCGCAGACTTCCGTATCTCTGCTGCTGTTTCCCATTCGGAGGGTATATTCCCCTTGTTCCAGAATCCATGCCGCCTGTTCTTCGTCGTAAGATGCCAGATCCGTCAGTAAGAATGAAAGTTCAACTGTCTGTTTCTCCCCCGGTTTTAATTCTTCTGTCTTTTTCCATGAAGCCAGAGTCTGATAAGGCTGATCCAGCTTTCCTTCCGGCACAGAAACGTATAACTGTACGACCTCTTTTCCACAGAAATCACCTATATTCACCACTTCTGCACCTATTTCGGCAGTCATTTTATCCAGTTTCAGACCCTTAAAACGGACTTCAAAATTTGTATAGGAGACACCGTATCCAAACGGAAACAGTACCTCTTTATCCACACTGTCAAAATATCGGTATCCCACATAAATTCCTTCCTGATACCGGGTATCATCCTGTTCTCCAAATGACGCAAAATCCGGATAATCCTTCCATTTTGTCCAGGTAGTCGTCAATTTGCCGGAGGGATATGTTTTCCCAAGAACAAGATCCGCAAGAGCGCTTCCTGTCTGCACTCCAAGCTGCGACAGAATCAGGATATTCTCCACTTCCATGACAGGTGAAAGATCTACCGGACCTCCTACATTCAGAACCAGCATAAACCTTCTGTACTGCCGTTTCAGCTCAAGGATTGTCCGTCTCTCGCTTTCTGTCAGGAAAATATCGCCTTCCCTCGCTTCCCTGTCATTTCCCTCTCCTGATATCCTTGCAAGGACATAAATGGCTGTCTCACCTTTTACATTCAGTGGCAGATCATATTCCGGCTCCGGCATGACAGCTCCCATCCCTTCGATTACGGGATGTGTATGATGCTCCTGCGCCCTTCTTCGGATTTCTTCTGTAAAACCAGCCTGCGCTTTGTCATATATTTCGTCATAGGCATCAAGCCAGTCTCTGGAAACAATTTCAAACCCAGCTTTCTGAAATCCATCCTCTACTATCTCAAAGAATCGGGAATTCACCTCTCCGGAACCGGTTCCTCCTTTTACTGTCTTACGCACACCGTTACCATACAGTGCAATCTTTCCCGGCTTACCAAGGGGGAAATCGCCGTTCTTCTTGAGAAGTACTGTACACTCAGGAAGAAGCGGCCGCAGTATATCCAGATGCTCCTGTTCGTATTTCTGAAGTTCCATAAAGCATGCTCTCCTTTCTGCAAAAGTTCATTTACTGCAGATATTTTATCAAAAGTGCTTTGGGGAATCTTTCAAAATAGTGGATAGAATTGTAAATTAATATCTATAAAAGTCAAAATTTTACTTTTTGTGTGGAAAAGCAAATCCATGCGGAATTTTACTTTTATAAGAAGTATTCTGCAATATCTTTTATATTACAGAAAATACTATTTAGTAAAAACAAGCTTTAGTGTACCCGGGACCAAAAATTCCCTGCACCTGCCTGTATTCTTTACATGAACCGTTTCCACCTGCCCATTGATCTCCACATGTGCAATAAACCGATTGGGACGGTCTATGAAACGACCCTCTGTGATATGTTCGTACTTCATTTTTTCTGCTTGACCACGCTTTCTATTTTTTCTTTGTTCCTCTTTACACACTGTATATGCCATAGCATGTTTTCCTTATATCTACAACATTCTCACTTTGGGAAACTATTCTCCAGGCAAAGTGCCCCCGATCCAGCTGTCTCATATGGATACCATGAATATGCCGTCAGTTTAGCCCACTCCTCAATTCCTAATTTTTTCGCAACAGACCTTGGGAAAAGGTGATGCCCTAATCCAGTCTCTAAAAGATCTTTCCAAGCCAATCCAAACGGATCAAGTTCCCACATTGTATTAAAAACATACCCATACAATGTTGGATTTCCACCTGCCAGCCCTATCGGATCCTGTTGCGTATACTGACCAAGACTTGGATCATAGTAGCGGAAACGATTATAATACAGACCGATTTTCTTTCTTATCCTCATACTGCCCTTGGAAACGAGATGGAATAAAATTCTTTTTCACCTGTTTTTGCACCCCCCATAGAATATCTAGAACCAAAATACAATTACATAAATAATTTTTACTTTAGTCCAATAAGAACCTAACCTTTTACATGTCTCTCATGGAAAGTAATCCAACTATCCTTGCTTTTTAATGAATTAAATAAAGCTGTTTTCTGTAATGCTACATATATTGCCACTGCTCTCGCTTGACAATTAATTGACTTTTGTGGATTAAATTCTATGTCTGTAAACCACTGATATTCAGATATATTCAAGTCATAGCCAAAATTTTTTATTAAAGCAGAAATATATATATAATCATAAAATGCTGTTTTGGGCTCTAACGTCCATATTTCATCATTTCTCACAAATCCCACCAACTTTCCAGAATTACAGTGTCGTTCATCTCTCTTTGCCTGTTTCGGGGACACGTTTAACAAATCTAAATATGGTCCCCCATTCTCATATTGCTTTGCTGCTTGAAAAACATTTTCCAAAAAAATACCATCTAATTCTAAAGAAAATGCTCCTATCTCTTTTCCAACCCGTACCTCACTCTTGCTTGACACTTCCAATGCCTTTTCATGTTTCATTTCATAGATAGACTGATGTAACGCTCTAATATTTTTTTGTTTTTGTGTTATCGAAAATCCTCCACTCCACATAAAATCAAAATTTTCACATATAACAACATCATCTTGAACACTCCATGCAGGGCGTTTTGCCATATTGATAACCTCCTTTTTTCATAAATAATCTCTCGGTATCTCCAAGCCACTAAACATAAGGCTTTCAGATTCCATTTTTATTAAAATCCCCCATTTTTTATCAAAAAACACTTGATAAACAGCCTCAAAAATGCGGCGCATTGCGCCTGTTTAATCAGAAAGCATATTTGTTCTAGCACAGCCGGTAAATTTTTGATTGAAGGCGATTTTTATTGTCAGATAATTACATCTGTCATTTTAACTATCAAAACTTTCTTTTTGAAAATCTCTGTAAATATTATCCTGATCCAGATGCCATTTCCAGCGACACCTAAGACCTCATTGACCGTTTTAGGAACTTGGATTTTTCATACACAGATGAACTGATACTGAATAAATATTCCAAGTATGGTCCTGCCCTAAGAACTCCTTCCTGTATGCAGCATTCTTATCTTCTTTCCATTGATTTTAAAATTACATCTTTGACTGACTGGATTGTACAGCTTAAAATCTATCCGTTATCCCTGTCTGCAAAACTGGAAGAAAAATGAATCATGATGGTGTTGAAATTTCGAAAACAAGAATCAAGTTATGATGACCGTTGGCAAGCTACAAATATGGTTGTTCCTGTGAATCCCCATGTTCTGATTCAAAGTACGAAAGAACCGTCCATCTGGCTATGAAAGCCAATCCACGTCTTATAAATATACCGCCGCGTGGCAACGTAAAAGAAAAAAATACAATGCAAGAACTTCTGCTGAACGCTCGAATAAGCGTGAGAAAATAGACTTCAAATTAGAAAGCGGCAGACACCGCTCTACTAAGATGTGGTACTGCCGCCTCTATCACATCCTGATGTTACAGCATCTGGATGCATGGAATCTGCCATTTGAATTCCCCTCAGAAAGTTGGTTTTGAATGTAGCATAATCCTATAGATATCATACCTTATTTTTCAGTATTACAACAGTACTATGTCTATTTCTTGTACTCTTATTTTCAATTTCGGATAATATTTACTTGTCAAACTTCAATGCCAGAGTTTCGCTGGCATAATCAATCAGAATTCGGAGACATCATATAATGTATTTTTTATCAGTTTTACTTTTTTAAAATAGTTTCTACATTCACTCAAGTCCAACTATAAGATTACCTTTTTAGAACGGTTACGTTCAAACATGGAATCATCAATAATAAGAACATTGGCACGATCTTCCGAATCCAGTGAAAGAATAGCGTTGTTTATGATTCTGGATGCAAGTATTGTAGTAAAACGCATCCAGTTAATTTGAACCATCTTCATGAAACGATACACGATATCTTTTGCAAAATCAGGAGTATTTTTTCCAGTAAGCAGACTCATATACATACTTCTGTTGGAGAAAATCAGCAGAAACATGTATTGAAAAATCTCCGTTACAGGAGTGTCTTTCCTTTTATAGGCATTGGCAGTTTTCAAGGCTGAGGAAATATGAAACCTTGTGAAAAATCGTTTGATAGATTTAGAAATCTGCTTATCATTTTGAGTCGCTTGTGTTATACTTTTATTCATAGCATGAGCCTCCGGTTTGTAATTGTTTTTCGGCAACTCAATTATACCAAAACCATTGGTTTCATGCTATTTTTATGCCAGTTATTATTGAATTTTCAAGGTGCATA